>ERZ1740070.28-NODE-28-length-124978-cov-10.537195_pt1 | contig 124978 bp, 113 predicted proteins | sample MGYA00581734_ERZ1740070 | MGnify/ENA primary metagenome ERZ1740070 (study PRJEB43018, sample SAMN04849744) | marine metagenome | isolation source: floating plastic debris | place: Pacific Ocean | collected 2008-09-01 | study: EMG produced TPA metagenomics... | reverse complement strand
CGCGGGTTGATCTGCTTGAGGTCATAGATCAGCTGCGCCAGATCCTCGATCGAATAGATATCGTGGTGCGGTGGGGGTGAAATCAGGGTCACACCTTTGGTCGAATGACGCAGGCGGGCGATCAGGTCGGTGACCTTCATCCCCGGCAGCTGGCCACCTTCACCGGGTTTCGCACCCTGCGCGACCTTGATTTCCAATTCCTCGCAGGCGTTCAGGTATTCAGCGGTCACACCAAAGCGACCAGAAGCGACCTGCTTGATCTTCGCAGACGGATTGTCGCCATTGGGTTCCGGATTGAAATGTGCGGGGTCTTCGCCACCCTCACCGGAATCCGACTTGGCACCAATCCGGTTCATCGCCACGTTCAGCGTCTTGTGCGCCTCGGGCGACAGCGCGCCCAGCGACATGCCCGGCGTCACAAACCGTTTGCGGATGGCGGTGATGCTTTCCACCTCTTCAATCGGGACCGGCTTGCCCAAAGGCTTGATCGCCAGAAGATCACGCAGATGGATCGGCGGGTTTGATTGCATGGATTTGGAATACTGCTGCCACAAAGCATAGGACGCGTTGTTGCAGGCCGCCTGCATCATATGCATGGTCTGCGCTTCCCAAGCATGCTTTTCGCCGGACCGGCGCGCCTTGTAAAAACCACCGATGGGCAGAATGTCAGAGCCGCCTTTCCAGCCCTTCGCATGCACCTCTTCCAGCTTTGACTGAATGCCGCTGACACCGATGCCAGAGATCCGCGAATGCATGCCGGGGAAGTATTCGGCGACCATGGCGCGGGACAGACCCACAGCCTCAAAATTCAGACCACCGCGATAGGATGACAGAACCGAAATCCCCATCTTGGACATGATTTTCAGCAGACCCGCATCAATCGCGGCACGATAGCGGCGCATTGCATCGGTCAGGGACCCTTCGATCAGGCCGCGCCGCACACGGTCCGCGACCGAGTCCTGTGCGAGATATGCGTTCACGGTCGTCGCACCACAGCCGATCAGCACGGCAAAGTAGTGCGGGTCGATGCATTCGGCTGAGCGCACGGCCATCGAACAGAACGTGCGCAAGCCCTGCTTGGTCAGTCCGGAATGCACGGCAGAAGTGGCCAAAATCATTGGCATGCCGATCTTGCTGGCCGATTGGTTCTCATCAGTCAGCACCAGATGCCCAGCACCTGACCGCACCGCATCCTCTGCCTCTTCCCGAATGCGGGCCAGACCAGCGCTCAGCGCGCCGGGCCCGGGGGCAAAGGTACAATCAATGATCGCAACACTATCGCCGAACCGGCGGACCATCTCGTCAAACTCGGCATTGCCGACAAAGGGGCTTTCCAGCACAAGAATCTCTGTCTGCGATGAATCCTCATCCAACACGTTCTTGAGGTTTCCGAACCGCGTCTTCAACGACATCACCCTGCTTTCGCGCAGTGAGTCAATCGGCGGATTGGTGACCTGGCTGAAGTTCTGGCGGAAGAAATGCGACAGCGGACGATAGGTCTTGGACAGTACCGCCGACGGCGTATCATCCCCCATCGAGGCGATCATCTCCTTGCCATCCTCGGCCATTGGGGCAAGAACCTGTTCCAATTCCTCGATTGAATAACCTGCAGCAACCTGCCGTTTGCGCAGCTCTTCGCTCTCGTGCACGGCCACTTCGGGGATATCTTTCAGCCCCTCATTGAGGTTCACAACCTTCCCGACCCATTCGCCGAAAGGCTGGGCCGCAGCAAGCTTATCTTTCAGTTCCGTATCATGGAACAGCTTACCCTCTTGCATGTCCACGGCAATAATCTGTCCGGGACCAAGGGCACCCTTTTCGATAACTGTCGCCTCATCAATCTGCACCATGCCAACCTCGGATCCGGCAACCAGCAGACCATCCCCGGTCACGACATAACGCAGCGGGCGCAACCCGTTCCGGTCAAGACCACCACAGACCCAACGGCCATCTGTCATGGCAAGGGCGGCTGGACCATCCCACGGTTCCATCACAGCGTTGCAATAGGAATACATGTCCTGCCAGGCCAGCGGCATCTCGACAGCCTGCTTTGACCATGCCTCTGGCACCATCATCGTTTTGGCCATCGGTGCATTGCGGCCAGCACGAACCAATACTTCGAATACAGAATCCAGCGCGCTGGAATCCGACGCACCCGACGGAATGATCGGCTTGATGTCCTCTGCTTTATCGCCAAAGGCGCTGGACGCCATGCGGATTTCGTGGCTCCGCATCCAGTTCACGTTGCCCTTCAGCGTATTGATCTCACCATTATGGGCCAACATGCGGAAGGGTTGGGCCAGCGCCCATTGCGGGAAGGTATTTGTTGAATAGCGCTGGTGATAGATCGCAAAAGCGCTCTCGAACCGTTCATCCATCAGGTCGGGATAGAATTCGGCGACCTGCTCGGCCAGCATCATGCCCTTATAGATGATCGACCGGCAGGACAGCGAACAAACATACATGCCGCCAATACCAGCGGCGGTCGCGGCTTTCTCTATCCGGCGGCGGATAATATAAAGCTCACGCTCAAAGGCTTCCTCGTCGATATCCTTTTCGCAGCGGATCAGGATCTGCTCGATCTCTGGCCGGGTCGCGTTCGCCTTTTCGCCCAGGCAATCGTAATCCACCGGGACATGACGCCATCCATAGATGTAATGGCCCATGCGCAGCACTTCGGATTCGACAATCGTGCGGCAGCTTTCCTGGGCACCAAAATCCGTGCGCGGCAGGAATACCTGACCGACAGCAATCAGCTTGCCCTCATCGGGTTCGTGACCGGTCCTGCGGATTTGGTCGTAAAAGAACGGAACCGGGATCTGTACATGAATACCCGCGCCATCCCCCGTTTTGCCATCGGCATCAACGGCACCCCGGTGCCATACGGCCTTCAGCGCATCGATGCCCTTTTCGACAACACCACGGGACGGGCTGCCATCAATCGCAACCACAAGGCCCACACCGCAAGAAGCATGTTCATCCTCATCGCGATAAAGACCATTTTCAGCCATCCATTTCCGTTTGGCTTCTTCTGCTGCGACCCAGGCTTGATCAAAGGTTGTCATGGTGATCTCCTTAAGAAACGCCAAAGAACGCCAGCGTTTCCGCTTCGTTCATTCGCTTGTGATCGCCAGCAAAGTCCCACCCTGCCGGTTTGTGATCGATGTAATACTCTTCGGTCAGGCGATGGCCCGCCGCATCTTCAAAAAGCCCGGCCGATACACCATAGGACCCATCGTGCCGGAGCCGGTAAAACAGTGTTGAACCGCAAGCATCACACCATCCACGCTCGGCCCAATCTGATGTGGCATGCGTTTTGACGGGACCCTTAAGTGTCACGTCATCGCTTTTGGCGTGAACGGCCATAAAGGCTGCACCTGTCCAGCGGCGGCACATATAACAATGACATGCACTCATCCGTGGGCCAAGCGCATCGACCTGCACAGTGACAGCACCGCAAAGGCAACGACCCTCTGCTTTTGAAGGCAAGACGCTCACGAGATCGCCACCCCGCAGCCGTGCTTGGGGTTCGGGCTTAGAAAGCCCGGCTCACCCGGAAAGATGAATTCCACGGGGCGGTCCGCGCGGTCAAAGCTGCCTTCGGATGTTGTCACAGTGCCGGTGCCAGACAAAAACATCCGCCAGTCCCGGCTAATGAATTCATTGCCCTTTGCCGACCAGATCTCGTTCCCGGCAGCATCATATGCCGTGATGTCGTAGGTTGTTTCATCTAGCGTAACCCCATCGATGGTGACCTGCCGACCCGTCAGGGTGTCTTGGCCCACGTAACGGGTCTCGCCAATCTCGTCGGACAACGTGCGGAAATCATAGGCATCGACGCCCTGTTCTATCAGGTCGGACAAAGAGGCCGGCTCGGCAGGGCGACTTTCCAGCCGCTCGCGATGGCCGCTGAGTACTTGAAAGCTGCTGATCCACTGGGTTTCGGCATCAATTTCGCCGACGTAGGTCAACCCGCGCTCGTCCAGACTGACCCTGCGTTGATGTCCGTCTGGATCACCTTCGCATACAAAATGGTGGCTGACCGCGCAGCTTTCGCTCTGCACCGTCAGGTACGCATCGCAGCCCGCAGGCAATTCAAACGCGACAGAGCCCGATTGCGCAAAGACAGGGCCGGCAAAACAGATGAGCAATGCGGCATGTCTCATGGCCGATACCCCACATCCAACTGATTACATTCAAATTTTGGCAAGGCAGAAAAGAAACCCGGTTCATCAGGATAGACGAACTCAACAGGGGACATGTCGGTCACGTCATTGGGGCTGCCTGCGTCCCAGCTTTCACCAAAAAAGAACAGACGATGATCTTGGCTTACAAACTGCCGACCACTGCCGTCATCGATCACATTTCCATCGGCGTCGAGCGTCTGGCCGGAATACTCTGTCCGCAACAACGTTTCGCCATCAATCTGGATGGTTTCGCCGGTCAGCATGTCAAAGCCCACGTTACGCTCGGTGCCGTCTTCGGTCTCCAGCGTGAAGTCCCAGGTATCCACCTGCGCCTCGAACAGCTCAGTCAGGGATGCCGGATCGTCCGCCGGCATCTTCAGCCTTTCATTGCCCGAGATCTTGAAGCTTTCCACCCACTGAAATTCACGATCGACGCGCTGCACACTGAACAATCCGCCCTGACCAAATAGGGCCAACCATTGATCACCGGGTTCGTCAGCCTCGCAAGTCCAGACGTTGACCACAACACATCCTTTATGCTGAACGGTCAGCTTTGGCGTGCAGCCTTCAGGCGCTGAAAAGCTCTGTTGTGCTGCGGCAGGTGTTGCTAAAGCCAGCGCGCCGAGGAGTGTCAGAGATCTCATCATTTCGTAACCCTTCAGGTCAGTGTCGGTGACGTATATTTCAAGCAATGGTTTGCGGTTGTACGTACAGCATATGTACAGGTTCTGTACGCGATCTTTACATCGGTTTTGCTACTCTGCAGCGACAGATGACGCCTGTCCAAGATACTCTAAAATCGCAGTCGCTGCATCCCGCCCGTCGCGAATGGCCCAGACGACAAGTGACGCGCCGCGCACAATGTCACCGGCAGCATAGACACCTTCGAGACTTGTTGCACCGGTGTTGAAATCGGCCTTTACGGTGCCCCAGCGGGTCACTTCAAGCCCGTCAACACCCCACAGCTTTGGCAGGTCTTCGGGCTCAAAGCCCAGCGCCTTGATCACCAGATCGGCCCCTTCGATATAGTCAGAGCCTTCGATAATCTCCGGCGCCTGCCGCCCGGTGGCATCGGGCGCGCCAAGGCGCATTTTCTGCACCTTTACACCCGTAACAGCGTCACCCTCAAATCCCTGAGGTGCAGAAAGCCAGACGAATTCAACGCCCTCCTCCTCGGCATTCTGCACCTCGCGCTGCGACCCGGGCATGTTAGCCCTGTCGCGGCGGTACAAACATTTCACGCTGGTCGCACCTTGGCGGATTGCGGTTCGCACACAATCCATTGCCGTGTCGCCGCCACCGATAACGACGATACGCTTACCGTCGGCGTTCAGTTCACCGCTATCGAATTCCGGCACATCATCGCCAAACGATTTGCGATTGCTGGCGGTCAGATAATCGATTGCATTCACGATGCCATCCGCATTCGAGTCCGGCAAGTCACGGGTCTTATAGACACCTGTTGCGATCAGCACTGCATCATGCTTGCCCCGGATCGCGTCAAACGACAGGTCCTCACCCACGTTGCAATTCAGCACAAATTGCACGCCGCCATCTTCCAACTGCGCCATGCGCTGCATGACGATGTCTTTCTCCAACTTGAAACCAGGGATGCCGTAGGTCAGCAACCCGCCACCGCGATCATAGCGGTCGTAAACAGTGACCTGCACGCCCTGACGGCGCAGTATATCGGCAGCCGCAAGGCCACCCGGGCCAGCACCAATAATGCCAACGCTTTCGCTGCGCTCTGCATGGGGGCGGATTGGCTTGACCCAGCCCTTTTCGAACGCGGTATCGGTGATGTATTTCTCAACTGACCCAATGGTGACTGTACCGTGGCCGGACTGTTCGATCACGCAATTGCCTTCGCACAGGCGGTCCTGCGGGCAAATCCTCCCACAGATTTCGGGGAAGGTGTTTGTGGCCTGGCTGACCTCATACGCCTCTTCCAATCGCCCCTCGGCGGTCAGTCGCAGCCAATCGGGGATGTTGTTGTGCAAAGGACAATGGGTTTGGCAATATGGCACACCGCATTGACTGCAACGGCTGGCCTGTTCGGCAGCCTTCTCGCGGGCGTACTCTGCATAAATCTCGCCAAAATCCTCTTTGCGTAAGTTCGGCGGACGCTTTTCCGGCATTTCCCGTTCGACAGCCGTAAACTTGAGCATTTTTTGGCCAGCCATGCGCCACCCTCCCGGAATTCAAAGCGAACCGCCTTTTAGAACCTAAGATCATCGATGAAAAGACAGTACTACTGACCTATATAGTAAAAAAGTTGAGTTGAGTGCAAGCTAGTGAGTGAATTTCTCAATATTTAGGTCCGGATCGTGACCTATATCACCTCTTCCCCCTGAATCTTAACGGTTTAGGTTGCTGGAAGCGAATCAACCAACTGGTAGTCATGAGCACCTTCAATCTTCTTCTGATCGCATTGATCCAGGGCGTAACGGAGTTTTTGCCTGTATCCTCTTCTGGCCATCTGATCCTGCTGCCCAACCTGTCGGGATTCGAGGATCAGGGTCAAATCATCGATGTTGCAGCCCATGTCGGCACATTGATCGCGGTAATTCTTTATTTCCGGGCGGATGTGAAACTGGCTCTTGGCGGATTGATGCGCCTCGTGCGGGGCAAGATCGACAGCCAGGGTGCATTTCTGGCCCTTTGCCTGATCATCGCAACGATCCCCGTTATCCTGTTTGGGCTATTCCTGAAACTCACCGGGCTTGATGACCAAATGCGTGGCATTGCATTGATTGGCTGGACGATGATTATTTTTGGGATCATTCTTTATTGGGCCGATCAATCAGGACCCACAACCAAGACAGCCGAGAAATGGACACTGAAAGACGCACTGAACATGGGCATCTGGCAGGCCATCGCGCTTATCCCCGGCACATCACGGTCAGGCATCACAATCACTGCAGGGCGCATGCTGGGCTACACCCGCACAGATGCGGCGCGCCTGTCCATGCTGATGTCGATCCCGACGATCATCGCATCCGGAACACTGATCGGCATTGATGTGGCAGGCACCGCAGATGCCAGCGCACTGCGCGATATCGGCATCGTCATCACAATGTCCTTTGCTGCAGCTTTGCTGGCGCTGGCACTCATGATGCGGCTTTTGCAAAGCGTCAGCTTCACGCCTTACGTGATCTACCGGATCGTCCTTGGCGTTATCCTGCTCTGGATCGCTTACACTTAGGCTTTAAGGTTCTTGGCAGATTCTTTGATTGCGTCATACTGCCCTGACGGACGGAAGCGCCACAAATAGTCGGGCAAGATCGCCTCCATCGCCATTGGTGTGATCCCCAGCGCATCAAACCCTTTTGCATCATCTGAGGCGACGTTATTGATGGCAAGATTAAGCACCTGATCCTTTGTGACAGGCCCCTTGATCAGCCCCAACGACAGTGCGCGGACAACGCCGAAACCAAAGGCCATCATGCGCGCTATCCAGAACGGAATATTCATGATCAAACGACGACGGCGAATGACCCCCAGCATCAACTGCATCAGTTCACGGAAACTATGCACATCCGGTCCACCCAGCTCGTAGACACCGCCTGCGGCCTGACCAAGCAACCCTTTGACTGCAGCGGCGGCCACATCATCGACAAAGACCGGCTGAAACTTGGTGTCTGCGCCAACAACAGGCAAAACCGGCCCCAACCGCGCCATGCCAGCGAAGCGGTTAAAGAACTGGTCCTCAGGACCAAAGATAATAGACGGGCGCAGGATCATCGCGTCCGGCACATGCTGCAGAACACCGGCCTCGCCCGCGGCTTTGGTCTGAGAGTACTGACTGCTCGCCTGTGGATCGGCTCCAATGGCTGACACATGCACCATCCGTGAAATACCCATCGACGCGGCGATCCGGGCAATCCTTTCGGCACCCTCGGCTTGAACGGCAGAAAACGTGTTCTTGCCGATTTCATCCAATACACCAACGCAGTTCACAACCGCATCGGCACCCTCGGTCACGGCAGCTACGCTGGCATCATCACGAATGTTGCAAAACACAGGCTCCACCTGGCCCACAACACCATAAGGCCGCACAAACATAGCTTCGTTCACGTTACGCACGGCAACGCGGACGCGCCAACCTTCCTTGGCCATGCGCCGCGCAATATACCGCCCGACAAAACCGGAACCGCCGAAGATGGTGACAAGCTGGGACATTGGGAGGCCTCATTGAATGCTGGATGTGGTTTACCGCCGCTCCACTGGCCAGACAAGGCGCAAAGCACCCGAATTGCCTGAGTGTTCGGATTTGACGCGGGAATCGGATTGACAGAGCGCACAACCATCCTTAAAGCCAGCGCTCACGTGACCTGCCCAGGTGGCGGAATTGGTAGACGCGCCAGCTTCAGGTGCTGGTGTCTGTATGGACGTGGAGGTTCGAGTCCTCTCCTGGGCACCACTTACTCCGAACATATATGCCCAAATCCCTTGAAGATAAGGGTTTTTTGCATTATCAGCTGAACATAGCTGACCGCTGATACCCGCACAATCGCGTCGTTTTGCGGGTACTTTTGCGGGTATCAGCTGCCATTTTACCTATTTTGGGATTCGATACCCGCAATGCCCCTATCTGACCTGCAGATTCGCAAAGCAAAACAGAAGGATAAGGCATATAGACTAACTGACGGTTGGGGGCTGCATCTGACAGTGAAGCCGACAGGCTCGAAACTCTGGCAGTTTCGCTACCGCTTCATGGGACGGGAGAAACTGCTTAGCTTGGGAAGATATCCCATCGTTTCTCTTGCCGAAGCAAGAACTAAGCGAGACGATGCCAAACGATTGTTGGCAGACGGGCAAGATCCCTCTGTTCAGAAGAAGCTTGATGCCATCGACGCCCACGTGAAGGCGCGCATGACCTTCAAAGAGGTTGCCGATGAATACTACGGCAACCTGGTTGACCGTGGGCTGGCTGATGCTACTCTGCGCAAGAAGCGTTGGCACATCGATGATCTCGCAAAGCCACTTCATAGTCGCCCAATCGATCAAATCACCGCAGCGGAGCTGCTACACCTCCTGAAGCCTATTGAGCGCTCTGGACGCCGTGAGACGGCCAAGAAGCTGCGTGCGACCATCTCAGCTGTCTTCCGACTTGCGATGGTAACGATGCGCGCGCCAGCGGATCCATCAGCGGCACTGAAGGATGCATTGCTGCCACCCAAAGTGAAGGGGCGAGCGGCTATCACGGACGAGGCAGAGTTTGGGCAACTTCTTCATAGACTGGATGAATACACCGGTTGGCCGGTCATACCTGCTGCCATGAAGTTTCAAATCCTGACCTGCACTCGCCCCGGCGAAGCGCGGGGAGCGCGAATGAGTGAGTTTGATCTTGAAGCAAAGACATGGACCATACCGCCTGAACGCATGAAAATGCGCCGCGAACACAAAGTCCCTTTGTCACGTCAGGCCTACGAGATCGTCTTGGAAAGTTGGTCGGAAATCGACGATGTGGAGCTGCTATTCCCATCACTCCAGTCCAACCGAAAGCTACTCTCCGAGAACGCATTCAACACAGTTCTTCGCCGTCTTGGTTACTCTGGCGACGAGGTGACTGCGCATGGGTTTCGTGTGACTGCCAGCACGATCTTAAATTCCCGTGAATACAATCCTGATGTCATTGAAGCAGTGTTGGCCCATCAGGACACGAACGCCATCAGACGAACCTACAATAGGACGACCTACTGGGATCAAAGAGTTGAGCTTATGCAAATATGGGCCGATCTATGTGATGAGTTTCGATTTTATCTAAGGAACTAGCCCTAATCTCGGGATTCTTAATCTATTTATTTAAGTTCACAAAGAAGAAACGGAGCTACTTTTTTCTGACTAGCGTAACCTCAGTTTTTATTGCTGTTTGTGCAGATGATCTGCCAAACAAACCCAAATCTTCGTACACATTCTGTCGGCCTTTGACCAATAAATTGGGCTGGTAGTCTAAAGTCAAATCAAACATGCTCGACCCCATAAGATCTAAGAATTTTGTCGCAGGCAAGTGTTGTGACTCAGAGGTGGCCACCTCTCTCCTCGACGGTCAGACCTATCGTTGTAAGATCGCGGAATGCAGAAGTAAGCGCTGACTACTTTGAAGCAGAGCTATGCATTAAGAAACAGTTCTGCATGCTCACCGCCGCGTTGCTGTGCGAATGCCGGGAATAAACGGCGGCGCGTGATGCAAGCCCAGTTATAGTATCTCATTACAACGCTTGATAAAAATGCGGATCCGACGAATAACCTGACACTAAGTCTCAAGGCAGTTCAGATCCGACCGAGGCACCCGTCCAAAATGGAACTTTCGATAGAAGTCCGATTAGACTACTGCATCGCCCCCCTTTTGAAATTGAAAAACCCGCCAAAAGGCGGGTTTTTTTGTCTTCTAACCGTCTCCATCCGGAAATCTCGTAGATACGGGGTGTTTCATTTTACTCTTCCTTTCTTGGTTGCAAGTACCTTATAAAACTATACCATAGGTTGCACTTCGGTCATAAAAAACTCAACAGGGGGCAATGAAATTCCGCCGCTGTTTTCGATGAAGCGACAATCCCTTAACATGCGCGCATAATTTTCGGGACTCTCAGCAGCATCATGTTCCCTTGAATTTCGCTGAGATATCAAATCTACCACTCGCTTCGCGTAGCTGTGCGCCTCTTCGCTTCTTTCTAGTAGGACGCACAAATGAGCTAAGGTATCCATGAGATGAACGTCAGCTTCACCTTCGGGAGACTTGACCCACTCCCTCAGATCATTGACCGTGTTTACGACCCACTCTCTATCGGGAAGCCGGGGGTCAGATAGAATGTCACCCTCAGATGACACCAGCGCAAAATCCTTTAAGTAGTATCCAGCGTTGTTAAGATACTTCCGACGACCCTCTTGGCTAGCATGTTCGAGTCCACCAAGGGTTGCCTCAATCGCCTTCAGGTACAACTCTCGAACCTCGTCCATCACAACATGGTCGTCAAATCCGCTTGCACTCTTCAATCGCTCATCAGCTTGTCGCCAGTATTGATAACCCAGCAATCGATCCCCAAACTCCATAAGATATCGAAACTGCTGATTAGACAAACTAATGGTCGGGACAATCCCACTTTTGGTAATTTCGGTATCAGCTATCAGCTTCTTAGCTTCGACAAAGCAATCTGCCGCCTCAGCATATTTTGCAAGTTTGCTCTTTACTTGACCTAACCGGAATATTGGCATCGGAAAATTTGGTAGCGCGTCGACTAAGTCTTGATATATCGTTTCAGAAAGTTGTTCTTCATGAACATTTCCGGTAGCCTGCCTGCAAAATGCCTCTTCCATTCGAATAAAATAGTATGCAAACGCGTCAATGCTATCTGGATCGTCAAAGGGTAATTCAGCGCGGCTAATTGACCGTAAAAGCCCGAACGAACTGCTTAGATCCTCTGCGAGCACGCCATATTGGTTCTTTACGCGCCGTACCAAGTTCATATCACGCTTTAGCTCAGTTTTCTTGAGTTCATTACCGTAGCGAGTGTCTAATTCACTTTTCCTAACAAGTAATTGACGTAACTCATCAATAGTTCGCTGCCAACGAGAGTCGAGTTTGCCAAATTTTTCAGAAAGTATATCGAAAACTTCCAAAGCATCTACTGGAATGAGTCGATTAGTAGCGGTGTTAACTTTTGCGCTTTCGTCTCTTTGAATCACATCTGAAAGCTCAGCGACAGCATCCAATAAACTCTTCAGTACTTTCAATTGCGCTTCGCTTCCAACGGATATGTTTCGTCTTTGTCCGTCGTTCTTCGACCGGTCTCTTGAGTAACGCAACCTGTGATCAATTTCGGCCCATGTATCCTCAAGGACAGTCCGTACTTGGAACTCAACAGGCTGCGTGCTCTTAACCGAGCCGTCCTCGTCTAAAATGGGATACTTAGCCACGATATGAACACTCGAGTAATCCTCGCGATCAGATGGCCTTGGCTCCTCCGAGAGACCACTCGACGCTAGCGTCTCGAACAAGTTTGAAGAGAGATTCTGGTATCGTGCTGCTGATCGATTGAGTCCATTCGCCACATACAACTTGCACTCCTCGACCTTGGCGGGCGGCAAACGGATCTGTCCTGACTCATTGCTGAGAAACTTGGCCAGGCTCTTGGCCACATCAAACATCTCGTCTTGGAACAGAGTTATTAGTCTAACTCCAAGTACGTCAGTGACGCTATCAACACCGTAGTCTCGGGTCTCTTCATTCGAACGTCGATCAAGTATTTTTTGCTCCATTCGCGCTTCCGACTTCACACGGCTCTTGATAGCGTACAATGGAGAAGTGATAGCGCTAGCAGCAAGCTCAGATTTGAGGATAGGCTCAAATTCGCGAGCGTCGAGCAATAAACGCGCAATCTGAGCTTTATCTGCATCAGAAAGTGATTCGCCTGGCGAGTTTCCGCCTGTAATTCGAGGTGTGCTCTTAGAGTCCGGCAGCAATTCCGAATCAGGCGAAATCTTTGGTTTCCAGAATGGAAAGAACTTTTCCGTGCTCAGATTCCCATCACCTTGCTTGGGTGAAAGAACGTGCGGAGCTTGGTCGGCCATGGTTCTATCCGCACGGTTATGCTCATGAATTCGTTGTGCCAGCTCGATGCTTGACAAACGTTCGCCAGTCGATGATCCCTGCTCCTCCAACACTGCTTTCAAGGAAGCTCCGAAGACGGTCATCGTTTCATCACGCGTAATATGAGATACCTCGTCTCGTGACGATGAGCAGATAAGGGAGACACCCCGTCTATCTCCGATTGCATTGTTGGCTGCTGTCATGTGGGTCACTGGCAGACCATTGTCCGCTCCAGCGTTCAGCCATATGTCTTCAGTCGCACCCGCGAAACAGCAATCGACAAAACCAAAAAGTCTCAAGTTCTCGCCCAAGCTATGGATCGACTCACCAAGCGTTTTAACATCTATGCTTGTAGCGGCCAGATTGTCGTCATTGGTCTTCGCAGTTGCCCAAAAGAAACTCCTAGCTCCGTCTCTAAAGAAACCGTGCCCAAAGTAAGCAAGACAAATTGTCAAGAGTTCTCCCTTTGCTTTGGTATAATGATCCCTAATAAAACTCCCTACCTCAAGAATTTGTTCCGTACTAGATAGCGGCGAGTTGAACAAATTGAGTGTATCCGATATCTCCAGAGTTTCACCGTCTTGGAAATAGGACTGCACATAGTCGCATGATTTGTAGATCGCATCAGAGTCAAATAGGCTGCATTCGGAATAGTTGGAGGCTCCCAATAGTACCGCAATGGTAGGGGCTCCAGTATTATCGGTAGGTGGCATAGAGCTAAATTGCCTCCTTTATCATTCTAAGTGCAGCGGCCTCACCTTCGGAAAGTGTCGCATTTGATACCCTTACGGTTCCCTTCTCAGTGGTAATCTCTATCGTGACGGAGCGACGCTGCTTCAAAAGCGCAAAAATTCCATTTGCAATCGCCACGCCAGTTCCACTTACAACAACTGCAATAACTGTTGCGCCTAGGCTTAATTGCTTCGAGGGCGGGCGGGATATCTGATGTGCATTCTGTTGCACCAAAATATTCTCTACTTCATTAGCAGCGGCTACCGCCGAGCGATCTGAATTAGAAAAGAGCGCAAAAGTAATCTTCGTCAACTCGTACCTCCCAAACCAAATAACACAAGTTACGTAGCTCACTCGCCTAAAGATAGCAAGTTGTCTTTGATCTCGCGCGTCTTCCGTTGCGCTTCTTGTGCAACGACCATGACTTTTTTGTGAGGTCGACCTTTATGCTGAATGTCTTCCTCATCAACTATGAGCTCTTCCAGTATGCAACCAATCCTATTTTTATTCGGGCTGTAACCTAGCCTTAGGACATCCTATCCAACAACGTGTTTCAGAGATTCTAGAACGCAGGCTATCTGACTTGGATATAGTTCTGAAAACCAGTCCTTGGGGGCACCCTTGTCACAACTGCGTGCAAATAGCGGCGCAAAGCCCATTTGAGGGCTGTATTCAAAGGTATTTTGATCGATCAGAAGTTCTGAAACGAGAGTTTTGCCGATTGCCTCTTTTTCGGTCGGAGTAGCCAAATCGAATAGGTTTAGAGCCATATTCAGCAGTTCTGAAATTTTCAGCACATCATCGACCAGATCCCGCATCGCCGCGAGTGATACGTCGTTCTGTTCTTGCAGTTCACCCATTTCACATTCAAGTCGATTGCGTTCCTGGGTGAGGACCTCGGGCGTGTAGACGCCAGATTTCAACAGAGTGAGTTGGTTGGCGTGCAGATATGCCAAATCTTCGCGAATGCGGGCCTGCTGGCGGCTGCGCTGCTCCTCTGCCTTGAGGTTTTGCTCTTCAAGTAAACCGATTTCAGTGTCGGTTCGGGCATCCAATAGATCGATCTCTTCCTGGGTGAATTGGAGTTGTTCGAGCAACTGCCGCACCAGACCAGAAATATGCTCGAAGTTGCAGTTCTTGAAGGTATTGCCACATCCGGGAGCGCAGCGGGCGTTGTAGTAGGTGATACCCTTTTTGATGTACGGCGTGTAGACGCGACGACACTGAGCGCAACGCACAAATCCACGAAACGGATGGTCCAGCTTCTCCGTGTAATGGATGCTGGTGCGCTTGGTAGTGAGGAGCTCCTGAACCCGGGCAAAGGTTTTGCGGTCTACCAGCGCCTTGTGACAGGTGCTGGGAATATAGACACCATCAGGGCCAATAACCTGACCGATATAGAACGGGTTGCGTAGCAGGCTTCCCAGATAATTTGCCTGGAGCGGACGCGTCACCTTGGGGTGCAGATTGCTGCTGTCGCCATCGTCGTCCAGAATCTCATCAATGGAGCGCGGGCGGCGCATCGGTTGCGTTGTCAGACCTTGCTTGGCAGCGTGGCGCACGAGGTCAGACAGACTCCAATCGCCAGTTGCGTAGAGTTCGAAGAGCTCCTTGATGATGGGCGCCCGCTCTGGATCAAGTGGCTTGTGATCGACGTTGCCTTGGTTGAGATACCCAATGGGGGCACGATGGGTCCACTTACCATCGGCGCGTTTGGTTTTGATGGCGAGTTTGATCTTCTCGCTGGTGACCCGTGAGTGATGTTGGGCAAACATGCCATCAATGTCCATGTGCAGCTCGCCGGAGCTGGTGTCATCGTAGCTCGCGAAGGCAAAGCGGATGTCAGCACCAGCCCGCCGCAGTTTGCGCAGCACAGTGTCATCACCCTGGTTACGACTGATCCGGTCCCAGCAAAGGCAGATGACGCCTTTGATCTGGTCCTGATTCAGCAGTTGGATCAGTCTCAAAAACTTTGGCCGATCAATCTGGTACTGGGCTGTTCCATCTTTGGTGATGACCAGATCGCCACTTTCCTTGAAACCGGAGTGCTTCTCGGAAATCACACCATGTTTGCAAAGGCCGGTCAGCGTCAGATCCGCCAATGGCAGGTGTTCCCGTTTGGCAAATTGCAGGTTTTCGCAGCGCTGATAGGTGATGGAATTTTTCTGGCTCTCAGCCTCATCCATGCTCTTCCGATTATAGACAAGATAGCAGTCTTTATACACGCCACGCCGAAGGGCGCGCAGGACCGATTTCTCGTCTGGGACATCATGTTTCATAAGGTGTTTTTGGTGGCGTTATTGTACCACAATCAAAGGAATACCCCTCATCGCGCAACCTGCGATGGATACGGCGCAGCACCTCGGCCAGCTGGCATGCAGCCCTCTGGCTCTCTTCGCTCATGTGTTTGTCTGACTTATTCGAAGGCATGCTGGTGCGATTAACGATGTTCGGACTGACCCTCGCGATTTACTTTACGTTGATGATCAAGCATCGGAGTACCGGTTGGGTCCGGCCACGGCCATTTCCCCTCGGCGACCAGCCGTTCGTATACCCGTTGGCAGATTTCCAAATGCCGCTGAATGCGTTCATCTTCGGTCATGCCATTATGATAATCCGCCCAGGATATCGCACTAGCAGTCAGATTATCGGTGAGGCTGATAAGGTGCATACATAGATGCGGTAAACGGCATCAGACGGGTGCCGCGATACATGACCTGGACATTGGCCCGGTGGTTGGGCTGGTTCTGCAGATCATGTTTGGTGAACTGCGGCATCACCCGCTGCACCAACGGCGCGTCTTTGGCGCCGACGCGGAAAGCTACCAGATTGCCAACATTTCCGAAGATGGCATCTGAGACATCACTGTCGATCTGTGAGAGGTGCTGATGGGCCAGAATGAGTCCCAGCCGGTATTTGCGGGCCTCAGATAGCATGCCAGCAAAACCCTTAGTGGTCAGGTTCGGAAACTCGTCAACATAAAGGAAAAATGGACGCCGCGCCGCCTCCGGCAACCCATGCCGAGTGGTGGCCGCATGCATGAGCGTCGAGGTGATCAGCCCGCCCATGATATTGGTGATGTCTGATCCCAAGCGCCCCTTGGCCAGATTCACAACCAGGATCTGACCGGTGTCCATGATGTGCCGAAAGCGCAGCGGTTGCTTTGGCTCACACAACGCCGTCCGCACCGCTGGTTGGGCCAGAAACCCGCCCAGCTTGTTCGCCACCGGCGCTACCCCGTCAGCCGCACCCTGATAGTTGAGACCTGGAAACTCGGTCTTCCAAAAAAACCGCACCTGTTCATCCGTGATCTGATCGATCACCTGCCGCCGGTATCCCGACCAGGTTAGCAGCTTGAGGATATCGCGCAGATCGGCATCCGGCGTTTCCAGCAGCGCCAGGATGGAAAACCGCAGGATATGCTCCATCCGCGCACCCCAGGCATCCGGCCATTGCTTCTTCAGTGTCTCAATGAGGCCGGATGCGACCAATGGGCGGTGGATCGCCGCGACCTGGCGCAGCGGGTTGTACCCGAGCGGGCAGTTGGGATCAGCCACATCCCAATAGAGATGCGGCAGGATCACATCGCGGTGCAATGCCTCAGCCAGATCACCATGCGGATCAATCAAGCAGAACCCTCGGCCATGGTTGGCATCCTGATGGCAGAGGTTTTGGAGCAAGGTGGACTTTCCAGTGCCTGTCTGCCCGACGATGTACAGATGCTGCAGCCGGTCTAGTCCGGCAATGCCAAAGGGCATGGGGGCTTGGTAACGGCGATAGGCCAAGCCCAGGATGGTCGTGTCTGGTGAGATCATGGACTGCATTGTCTGCCAGCAAATCCATGCGCGATAGCAGTCAGATTATCACGCTGGATGATAATCTGTCTGCTTTGCTGATTGGCCATGCCACGGCATCATGATGGCAGAACAGTTCCTCTCCCATCTCATCGCCTTTCGGCGGGTGCGGCTTTGCAAGGTGCAAGGCCGTTCCCACCCGAAAGGAGATATCTCATGGGAACCAAAGAAAAGACGACGCCGGAGAACATTCATAGTGTCCCACTGTGCCGGACTTGTGGCTCCGAACATGTCGCCAAAGATGCCTGGGCCTGTTTCAACCGCGAGAGCGGTTTGTGGGAGCTTGAGGGCGTTTATGACAATGCACATTGTCACAGCTGTGAAGGCCCCACCAAGCTGGAATGGGTACAGGCCGATATCGTGCCCAATGCGCGCGTGCGTATTCTCAATGACCGGTTCCGGAGATCCGGACATGGCACAGGCACGATTGTGTTAACCACCGGGATTCAGGCGCTTGGTCATGAGACCATTGTCCAAGTGGTTGAGGCTGTCCGCAGCTTCGATGCCTTCTCAGAGGACAATGACCCTTGGGGCGAGCATGACTTTGGCGCGATAGAGATCGGCGGCCAGAAGATCTTCTGGAAGCTGGATTGCTATGATCCCACGCTGACCTATCAATCCGAGAATGCCGCCAATGAAGCCCTCACGCACCGGGTGCTGACCATCATGCTGGCCAGTGAGTATTGAGCGTGACTGAAGAAGGATACACCGCCTTCACGCTGCACTGGCAAGACTTCACGATCACGGTTGAATATCAAGCCAACTGGCTAAACTCGGGTCACTGGCACCTGCAACTGCGCTGTGACGAACGGCTGCCGGTGACAGAGACGGGCTACCGGTCGATCTTTGTCCCTGAAGCTAGCTTTGCTGATGAAGACGAGATCAGGGCCTTCGTCACGACCTATCTCGACGAGGCGGCACAAAGCAAAGCCTGGCAGGCCCATCTTGAGGACAGGCGTCAGATGAAGCTTTTCTGAAGAAAAGATAAAGCGCCGCTCCTAGCCGGGGCGGCGTTTGTATCGTCTGACGATTACGGGCTGCAAGATCGCGGCGCAAATTACGTCAGCGCTTAGACAGCCTGAGGCCGGTTGCCGGTCTCTGGGCTGTACAGCATCAGTCGCGCCTGCTGCACAGCCGATCAGACTGGTCACCAAAGCACATCTCCGATGGGAACGGGTGTTTGTCGCCGGAACGCGTCAGCGGTTCCGGTCCCCACACATCCGCGACCCACCTGATATGCGTCCCTTGGTGCCAACCCTCTCTCCGCATCCCTCCATTTGACCTCCGATCCACCGGACATCAAAGCCGTCACAACAGACTGACGCCACCGTGTCTGGGGCACAGCTTATCGCCACCGCATGTGGTGAGGGGCATCTATGCCCAACCGACGCACCCATTACTTCTAAGCAAAAAACAACATATGAGTATGCAATTCTCTGTCGATCTGCGCCTGGCGCGCAAAAAGGCAGGCTAGCCTGTGTTTCGGCGACTATAAGCGCTTTGTCGACAAAGCTAGGATAGTTTGCTGGGCTGGTCTCTTTATGCGTCACTTCGATTTCAACCAATGGCTGCGAAAAATCCGCTTCTCCGACGAGGATGCGCCATCCTTCACCTTCCATGCGAATGTCGCCAGAGAATTCAAAGATCTGATACGCGTGGCCGTCGATCTCACCGACGTTGATCGGCTCCTCAATTGGCCGTGACATACTTTGTTCAATGAATTGTGACTTGCCCCCCAATGAGGGAAAGTACTCGCGGACAAAGGCGTCTACCTTTGCGAGTTCATCGTCGCTTGGCATCCAACCTTGGCCAGACTTGACAGTAAGCGCCTTCCAATGCGGAAAGCCAAGTTCGGCAGCAATAGCATCGAGAGCGTCGCGGTGATTTGAACGCGTGGCATGTGAGAAACGCTTCGCCAGCAGCTTCAATTGTTGGATTTCAGTCTTCTTAGTCATGGTTCAGTTCCCAAAATTGGGATCCGACTAGTTGCCTGCTACTAACCAGATCCCGCAATTGGTCTGGGTGTTTACTCAGAAATAAAGCGCTGCGTAGCTTTGCATGGCGGGCACACTGGCATGCACTGACTGCCACAGTCACGGTGGCTCAGATTAGATCATTCGTCAACGGCCCAAACCGGACTTTAGGTCATCAGTCGAGATGCTGCGACCGCAGCCCGCTCAGCAGACATTCATCGAGGTTGCCCCACCTAGAGGCGCTGTCGCAACTCCGGTCTGACCCGTTCTTTAACTTGTTGGTAAATCTCATTTACGGTTGGCATAGATATCGTGACCGCCAAGGCGAAAGTTATTGCCCCTGAAGCTTCTGACCCCGTATCAGGCATCCGTGAAACTTCAAAATCAACAGTTTCATTCTCACCAACTACGGCGGCATTGTCTCCGGACCATCGCCGTGAAGCGATTGTTCCACGGTTCATTTGATTTTGATCTGGTTGATCAGAACAACCACCTAAAGCCAATGAACCAAGCCATGTTGGCTCAGTTAGTCTAAGGCGCACCGTACGATATCCCTGACGTCCCGCATTAACCGGCGTCATCCACGCCAGAGTTGCAGAAATTGAATGCTGCAGAGCCCTCCCGCCAAAAGCAGCGGGAATTGGCACTTGAACTGGCACAACTTGGTCGGGGCCAACTTCGCCAATCGCCCAAAAAGTCGCTCTGTCAGATGCGCAGGAGACAGCGTCGTCCAAGTCGTAGGAACCGTAACCAAGGAAGCGTCGAATATTGTCTTTTTGCTTAACATGCTGCCGACCATCAGCAGGCCCAACAGTTCGCTTAATGAGCGCGGCGGACCGCTTATCCCAAGTTGCTGGGTGTACCAATAGAGCCTTCAACAAAGTTGCGCGCTGCAAGCTTGAAAGCTCCAAGAATTCCTGCCCGTATTCATCTTCTAGAGCATCATGAATTCTATGCGCGGTTCGTGACGCCAGCGCGGCCGCAGCGCTCGTACCATTGGTGTAGCCCAATGCGGCTTCTATGCCACTTCTTGGCGGTGCAGCAACTTTTAGCCCTGATGCGCGTATTGCGCGGTGAGGAGGCTTAACTTGAAGTGCATCCGCACCAGAGCCAATTACATTCAATAGTTCGCGTGAGCCGGGATAGAGTAGATCTGGCTTTACTGACTTTGCAAAGCCAGGGCCCATTGCGCTTGAAGGATTTGCAAGGACCAACCCCGAATATGGCTCAATGTTGACAGATGCAGCCCCTCTTTCTGACGCTGGTACCCAATCGAAATTCCGAGCCCCAACTGTGATCCCATTGACTGTCTCGCCAGGGGAAAGGAGCCGTCGCTCCGCCTTTAGAGCATCCATTGACTTGAGTATCGCTGAGGACCGCTCAAGCTCATCGGCATCCTCGAGGGCTGTTCTAGTGGTAAACCCCGCTACCAAAAATTCATCAGTAATATTTCCTGCACTTACTAGAAACAAGATCCCCAGCCGGTAAGCAAGGCGATCTAGCAAGCGTGCCCATGGTGAGAGTTGACCATGAAATTGCCGCCGCTTATTTCCCAACGAGATGTTCACAATCGTGATGAAACGTCCGGACGGCTCCGAACCCTCCCTCAATGCCAGGACTGCCCGATATATCAGATCAACAATCAATTGGTTTGGAGGAAATCGGTCGTTTCTTCCAAGGACAGGGACCGAAATTATTTTTCGACGGATAGGCTCTTCGTTGTTATTTTGATCGCCATGAACAATAAGTGAGGCCATTGCGGTGCCATGTGAACGGCCGTCCACCGGCGTGCCGGGTTCTAGCACAAAAACATCATCAACAACTACATGTTTCCCTAGCAAAGGATGACGCTGCACAGGGACGCCGTCGATCAAAGCCAAAACTGGCTCACCAAACTCACCCTCGATATTTGCTCCTCCGACTGCTTCGACGTCAGATACCCCGGCTTCAGTCGCGAGGCTTTGGGGGCGAATATGCTGAATAGGTTCAAGACCACCGATGCTGTCTTGATCAAGTTCAATGATCGCGCGGATGGCCTGAACTGGCAATTCAACCAAAATTGCATGATAGGCGATGTCATCTATCCGTGCCCGGGAAATCACTCTACCTCCAGCTCCAACAATTGACTGTGAAACTGAGGTTTCCGGCCAATCACCATTGCGTCGAAAAACGAGTTCGATCTCTATTGAAACTAGATCAGTGTCGGCACGGCCTTGAATTTCTTCATAAAGTATATTCCGCTCGGGCTCTGATATCCGATCTTGAGGCCCCCAAGCTCTGATATCTCTAAGAGTGTTGAAAACGTCCCGCCAAGGCGTAAATCCCGTCTCCATGCTTCTTCCGCTTAACCAACGGCGCCACAAACTCATTACTTGTCTCAATGCGGCGTCGTTAGGAACAAGCAAGTAGGCGGCAGGGTTCTTGTCGTCATCGTCCTCTGGAAAGGCCTCTTCGTCGATCAACTCCAAGCCCGGGACGTTACGAATGGCATTTGCAAAACTTGATATTGCCCCACGAACTTCGAAAACCAGAAGCCTTTCAGGTGCAAGTGCTGTAGGGTCTGCTCGAACCTCCAAGCCTCTGGAGGAAGCATCCATAAGCGACGCCAATTGTTCGAACTTAGGGCCTATCCGCTCAACTTGCCTACTTTGGTCAAATGATTCCGGCGGAGGCACAAACTGGGAATTACCGGGTTGTCTTCTTTGCGCGCGCCCTGCCTTTAGCCTCAGGAGCGGCATGTCCAAATTCGTCGGCATCAACTACCCTTGGTTTTACTCTACTACCCCAGAGTTCTAGCTCAACCTTAAGGGCAGTGTCGACAGAGACTTCACCCAAGCCAAGTATTTGTCTTCGTCTTACATTTTGACAAAAATCAATTAGTTCTGAAAAGCTTGAGTCTTTCAGCTTTTTTGACAGCGCAGCAGAGCTTGACTTTGGACGATCCGGCCATTGCTCTATGATTTTCTCAAGGAAAGCTCTCGTTTGGCTTACGCTAGGCGCAGGGAATTCTGAGCGGATTTGAAACCGTCGCCAAACTGCTTTGTCCAACAACTCGGCATGATTTGTCGCCGCAATAGTCACGACATAACTAGGCAGCTGATCGAGCTGCATCAACAAGAACGAAACAACACGCTTTATTTCACCAGTTTCGTGGTTGTCCCCACGTTCTTTGCCGATAGCGTCAAATTCGTCAAAGAATAGAACACATGGTCGTGTGCGGACATAGTCGAATAATTTCCGCAGCCGCGCATTTGTCTCACCTAAGTAACTTCCAATCAAAGCATCATAGCGAACTACGAAGAACGGGACTCCTAATGCTTCCGCAATGGATTCCGCAAAAGAGGTCTTCCCATTGCCCGGTGGTCCAGACAATAATACCCGGTGCCTTGGTTCAAACCCATGTGCGCGCAGCACATCGGCGCGTATATGCTCTTCTATCAGCTGACGGCCGTTTTCACGTACCGGCAGCGGAAGCATCAGTTCATCAAGTTGAACCCTCGCTTCAACTTCCAAGATCGCTTCTTTTTCGTCTCCTGCTGGCTTCTTGGAGGTCATCAAAGCTGGTGCGGAAATAGGAATGCTGGATAGCGTTCGCTCTATCCGGTCAGCGAGGATGTTGTGATTTTTTGCTCGTTCCTCGGCAATCAACGCTTCAGTAGCTGAGCGCAGCTTTTTTTGATCGCCCGACACTCCGGCGCTGACGAGAGATATAAGAAGGTCGCTGCGGGCCATGATAACAACTCTGTTTTGGCCTACTCTACACTTCAAGAGACAAAAACGGAAACACTTCATTTGCACAACTTGAGCAAGTCGTAGATTTGTGCATGAAGATCAATTCTACAATATTAACAATTGCTTAATGAGTTCACCTGTTGTCAAACTACGTCCGCTCGTGCTCACAAACAGATAGTCGCCGCTTAGTATACGCTTCACCTCCTCGCGACTTGGTGCAAGTTTATCCGCCTGTGTAGAACCACTTCACGAAGGATTTCCGTACGGCTTGCCTGCAAGCGTCGAGGGCAGACAGCTGTACAAGCCAGAAGCCATGTCGATGTAATCAATCGAAGGGAAGTGATCCAGATAGACCTCTCCATCGAACGATAGAACCTCTAAGTCAGATCCCATCGCATCGATGGATATTTTGGCTCCATTGCTGATTATTGGCATTAGATTGAAGAACAGTCGTGATGGTTCGATACCCCGAGACTTGAAGTGTTCCACAGTCTCGCGGACTTGCAAATAATCCAAAATTTCAGAAGCCCGTTTCTTCGAAAGCCGGTTTTCTTTGTGTTCCAAAAACTCGACGATATCCGGTAGATAATGTGGCAGACTGGTTTGGCTTTCCGGCTGATAAGCTACGGTCCAGTAGCTTTGAGTGCTGCTAATTTGCCCCCTGAAAGCCATGGAAACAAAACCACGAATCCGTGACCCAAGATTGTGATGTCGCGCGTTACGAATGCCGATTAGGGTTCTAGCGCCCGGTTGGTCCATCCAGCCGTATGTATCTCGCGATGCGTCAGCAAGACTGTGATAACACGAAAGGACTTGATAGACGGCACTATCGAGGTTTCCGACTGCTTCATCGAGGTCGACCTTCGCCAAACTCGAGAAGCCGAAGATAGCCTCTGGCAATCGACGAAGCGCACGACAAAACTCATCGTATGCATCGTTGATCGGTCTCATGTTTTCCCGAGCCACTTTCATAACCACAATGCCTACTGCGTCAAAAGTTAGAACGATGACGCCATTCCTTACGTTTGCAAAGCAAAAGTTACCATCATCTGTCTTGAACGTCGGCACGGGGCCAAGGATGAGTTCCTCCTGGCGGCCATCGCACAGAACCTCAGAAAGCTCGCCAAGCTCAGGCCCAAGACCGTCCAAACGGAGGCCATGGCATGACCTGAGCGGTCATATCAGCCAATTTGGGCGTCGCCTGGTTAGTTTCCGGAACAAACAACTCGCGCGGTCGCTGCCGCGACGATCTCAGCTTCATTTGCTTCGAGTTCTTCAACAGAATCAGCCGGGTGTAGGATGACCGGGTTTGCAACCCCGGCCATCCAGCTCCTGAAATCAGGAGTGTCGGTTTGGTTCTTATCGCTGCGCCACGCGCTCTTCGAGCCAATCCAGCACTTCACGTTCAACCCAGCCCACCCGGTTCGGGCCTAACGGTACCCGCTTAGGGAATTGGCCTGCCTTCTCCAGCCGAGCGATGTGTTGGGGTGAGTACAGAACAAGCTCCTTCACCTGACGTTTTGAAAGTATCCTCATCACGATGTTCTCCATGATTGGAGAGCAGCGCGATGCCCTCAGGTTTGACAAGTCTCCCGAGAGGCAGATACCGTAAGCGCTTGAACGCCATGCTGGCAATCCCGGATGTGCTGATTGTGGGGCATCGTTGGTGTTCGGAAATGATAGGTCAAACTGAGGGGCAGGACTCGAACCTCTGAATGCAATTTGTGCCTGGGTATCAGAATGGGTACCGGGGATTATCACATTTCCAGAAATTGATATTAATCAAAGTATTAGGCGCATGATATAGAGTCCTCTCCTGGCACCAATCAACGCAATTCTCGACTGAGTTCCGACTACTTGATGGCACATCGGGTCATTTGGTGCACCCTACCCAATCCAAGCTTTAAGCTTGCAATATTGGCATTCTGTCGCGTTTTCAGAGCAAGGCATCATCGATTTCGGCGCCACTGGTTTAGATCAACCAAACGTACAACAATGGATGGGTCGCGCGGATCGAACACCTAGAGATCGATTTCAGCCAATACGCGTGTAGCTGCAAACTCTGATTTTAATTCGACCCGACCAACCATTGCGTTCAAAGGCACACGTTTGGAAGAAGACCCTGAAGTCTGTAACAGTGTTATCTTCTCAGCCTGGTAATTTTCACTATCGTTACGGATTTCATTCGCCGTCCGTTCCAGTTCTTTTGCTAATGTGCTTTCACCTTCGCTACGCAATCTCATCGCACGCATATTTAAGGCATTTATTGTCTTCACGTTCTCGGGCTTCAACTGATAACTGACATGGAATACGGTATTCTTCAGATTATGCGTCGCCGCCAGTTCCAATAGCCTTTCGGCGCTCTGCGGCAATGCGGAGGCAGTCGTCTCATCTACCTCCATTTCTTTGATTGCATTAATCATCTTGATCAAGTGCCTGCTATCCATGATTTTAGTCATACGAGCGCGTTCTAAAATGTCATGTTCACCCGATCCAGTCTTTGCGTATTCGTATTTGCGAGATTCATGCGCCGTGGCTGACCATATGGCGTCCTGTTTGCTATGAATGCCATAACCCATCGCATTACCACCGTTGTATCGCCCATCACCATCTCTATTTTGCAAGTTTTCATCAGCGGCATTCTGTATGCCAGTTAGGTGCATCCCTGCTGACGTGGCCTGTCCCAAGACAGTAAATGTCGAATAATAAAGTTCGCGATATGAATAGAATTTCTTTGTCGATTCCGTTTCATATGAAATCGTCTTTATATTCGCATTTTCCTGTTTCTTATAATTCCAAACCTTACCTCTCTCAACGCCGAGATGTCCCTCGATCCCCAGATCAGCAGCATTCGTGGCCCCGGTGTTATCGCTATTGTAAGGCATGCTTAGATCATCAGCCTTACTTCCCGCGAGCTTACTGAATGGATTGCTAACACCAAAAATTGCCGCGCCAGCCAAACTGGCCTTTGCGCTGCCCTTTACCTTTGATGTCGACATTATATTGCTTGACGACTCAAGAAGACGAACGCTGATTTTTTCTTTTTCCGTCAAAGCCATAAGAAGCTTTATGGCATCCTCCCGACCCTGTTCAGTCGCAGGAAAAACAACCTCATGCCCGCCTTCAGCGCCAAGTCCACCTTGGATGGAGGCTTTGATTCCCAAGCGCAGATATAAAGCACGGTTAAATATTCCCGGTGCTTCATCAGTCAGATCTGTGACCTCAGAGATCAGCGGCGTGACCTCACCATCAAGACGGGCAAGTAAATCTACACCACTTTGGGTGGATATTCTGAACGCCCCGTCGTTGTCCACGCCCATGGACAGGTTCTTAAGACGCGCGACTTCGCATCGTGCCCTCACCCTCACAGTCGTGGAAGGATCAAGGGGCACTTTCCAGGTGCTTGCCCTGACATTTGTAATCCTTTTCATGTCATAGCTTGCACCGGGCGCCAGCGCGTTGAATATCTGACGAAAGTCATCCCGGATTTCACTATCAATACCATGTCTTGTGGTAAGAAAAGTATAAAGGTCACCCTTTGTTTTTTTCAGCGATGGTTTGTTGGACGGCAGGTCAGCAAGGGCGAATAACTGAGCAAAACTTAACTTCTTTGTGTCATCCCTCAAACGCCCCATAACTTTACTATCGACGGGGTTCGACAAAGCGTGATCGATCTCTGGCCCAAATTCATCTACGGGAAATCCCCAATTCGTTAAGGTCTGCACAATCTCATTACGATTTTCCGCTACGTGAAACGCAATATCCAGTTCGTTCGCCAGCAAATCTGGCTGTGCATGCGTAGGCAGGTTATCAATGACCGCTGCGAAAATGATACGGTTAACGGCATTGAACAATGCGGGCGCCTGTTTTGCTCGATGATTCAAGATATCGATCTGCTTTGTATGGGACTGATCAATTTCCTTTTGCAGCTCTTTGGCGACGCCCTTATTTTCAAGCAAGTGCTCTACCGCCGGCATAACGTTCAACAATGGCAACAGATCATGAATACTTGGTACCTCATCGCGGCGTGAGCGGTTTGCAAGCCTGCGGAGCATACCGGTTGGGGATAGCCGCATTTCGTCGATGCGAAGCCCTTTCAGATTCTGCAATGCCTCATCACGTATCCGCTGTAAATTCTCTTGTTCTTCTGTCAGGGCCGCAATCTGCTCTGTGATCTCTCGTGTCTGGACTTGGTGTTTCAGTCTAAAGATACGTGCACCAATATCGTCTTGTTCCTCATGTGCGTCTAATGCCGCCATAATATTCCGAACAACTTCGATCTGACCACGCTTGCCAGGACCAAAATCTGGGTTCAGCACCTTAAACTCATTTATAGTGATTTGATGTCTATCACTGTCACGTCTAAGCGTGTTCAATTCTGTTTGTTTTTCGGTGCTTTGACGGTATTCATCGTCAAACTCCCCTTTCAATGTATTTAGTCCACGTCCCAAGGGGCTTATCTGTTCATTATGGCGATAAATGGCAGTGAATAATGCCCCGCTTATTTTACGAAATGCCTCGCTGCGGTTAATATCAGCATCTTGGTTATCTGCTTCGGCATCATTCGCTTCTTGGATCAGACGAATAGCGTCATCGGTGATTTCTGCATTCACCCGCTGCGCCAAAAGAAACGTTTGTTTATAGCTTTGCGCCCGGGCTGCCTTTTGGATTCCCACAGTACCCAGAACATCGTTTGAGGTGCTATTCATATGCGACTGCAGATTTTTGACCTCACTAACCTTAATCAAACCAGCATTTCCAAAATTGGCCATGGACTGCTTTATGCCGTTGATGTCATCGGTCGGAAAGCCAAGCTTTTTGGCATCCTTTTTGCTAAGCCGCGTAAGGCGCATAATCTGATCGCTATCCAGCCTTACACCATGACTCCAAATACCAGAACTGCTGTAGCCAAGAACATCATGATCGTAATCGGCAAGCTTTTCGAGGGCTACAATGAACCTGGCAACAAGCAGCGGTGCAGCCTTGTTGCCTTTGGTAAGTTTGGCCAATTCGCGTGCGGCTCTGCGTTCTTCCTTTTCAGTGGCAGTGCTTGCGCTTTCTCCATCATTGTTCAGGTCTCTGATCGTGTTGATCATGTCCAACAGAGCCCATTCAATATTTGTCGTCTGCTTATGACCAAGCGTGCGAATGACCTGTTGACGGGCGATATCATATGCATCACGCGCAGCTGCGGCTTTTTTTGAATGGCCAATCGCATTGTCAAAATCTGGCTTTAAAGCTTCAGGCAGTATATTGCGTATTTCAGCGGGACTGAGGGCAAAGATACAATCATTGTCAGGTTCGGTTGTCATACCCGGCTTTTGGCGACCCGTGCCAACCACATCATCAACGACGCCTTGATGTCTTCCTCTTAGATCGATTATGAAATTTGTTGCCGCGACATTGGCATAGTAGTTAGCACGCAACTGCGACAAAACCTGGCGGGTCTCAGGAAGCATTGTTTTGATTGTAGTAGCGGAGAAGTTCATAATTGCATCGCCTTTGGAGAGCGCGTGCAGCATATTCTTGGCCGCCTTCAGCCTATCGATTGGCGGATCTTCCCGCGCGACGGTTTCACTTTGTGCGATGGCTGCAAGAAAAACACCCGAAACCTTGGCGCGTTCTGCTGGATTATTATGCAGTGTTTGGCGCATTTGGGTCAATTCCGCTACAATATCGCGATAGACATCATCAAACGCCGCTTGGCCACCGCGGTTAATGCCCGCTTGCGGAAATGCCAAGTCAACAGCGAGCGCCATCAGCGTGTCGTACTTTTGATCGTCAATTCTGGTGTTTGTTTCTGCTGCTTCTGTTTCAAGTCCAAGAAGCCCAGATTGTATTTCTGTTAGAATGTGAAAACGTTTTTGTTCAAGGCGCGCAATTTCTTTGGCGGGGCTCTCTCCCAAATCCGTTTGTAGATTGTCATGATCTAAGAGGAACTCACCCACCTCAGCGCTGATGCGAGTGACGTCCTCAGGCGTCGGGGGGCGTGGTGTTACAGCAACTGGCGGCTGATTGTCTTCCTGCCCTTGTGGGACGACGGGCGGAGGCAGATTCCGTTGTCTGACAGGCGCAGGATCAGGGATGAGCCGCAGTTGTGGCATGGCCGGTTGCCGCCCAAGCATCGCTTGGGTGATCTGCTTTGGGGACGGCAAATTTTGCCTTTGCGTGAAAACGAAGCGCGGAAGAAGTTTTCTGAGACGCGACGTGTGTTCACGCTTCTCTATTTTGAGATGTGTCGCCCCCATATCGGGGCCACGAAAAAAAGCGCGAATATCATTGATCATGTCCCATGCCCTGAATCTGTAGTGATTTGCGGATAACCCCGTCAGCCAAGTGAAATTATTCCCTTACTTAGTTAAACACGGATCAGAAATCCGTGATCTTCAAAAGCTTAGGGTGCGGAATTGCCTGTGCTGTGTTGAATAGTACAGATATCGTTCATTCAGATCTTGCAGCCGTCGCTTTTGATCGGAGAGCTGAAATCTTCACCGGCTTTAATTGATCTTCAAATACTGAAATCGTCGTCATCAAATGCGTTTGTATCGCGCAGGGTTGTTGCAGCAGCCCAACTACGCGGTCGTAATTTTCTTGGCCGGTGATGACAGACGATCTTCGGCCACTATCATAAACAAAAAGCCCCGCCAATTTGCGGGGCTTCTGATTTTATCGCTGTGAAAAGTCTAGGCGACGGACCAACGTTCGGCCATACGCGCGTTGTCCATTTGCCAAAGGTTACCCACCACATCAGGCGAAGCGATCCGATTGTTGACCGCCTGTACGTAGTTCGCAAACATCGGCACCAATACACCGCCATCGTCCCGCAAGATCTGCTGCATCTCGTGGTACTGCTCGCGGCGCTTGTCGCTGTCCAATTCGGCGCGGGCCATCAGCAACAGCTCCTGGAAACGGGCATTGTCGTTGCTATCCCACTGACTATCATTCCACGGCACACCAGCTTCGTAGGCGGTTGAGAACATCCAGTCTTCGGTTGCCCGACCTGACCAGTAGACAGCCGAGAACGGCTTGTTCAGCCAGACATTTGACCAATACCCATCAGCCGGTTCCTGCACCACATTGAGGTTGATACCACCTGCGGCGGCAGACGCCTGGAACAGTTGGGCTGCGTCGACGGCCCCTTCGAAGGCGGCGCTGGACGCACTGATGTCAATATTCAGGCTATCAAGACCAGCCTGCTGCAAATAGAACTTGGCCTGATCAGGATCGTATTCCAGTTGCTCCATCTCGGCATGGAAATACTGATTGGCAGGGCCGATCGGCGTATCATTACCAACCATACCGTGACCCAGCAGAATCTTGTCGACCATTTCCTGACGGTTGATCCCGTATTTCAACGCGCGCCGGACATTCACATCGTTGAACGGCGCAGTATCGGTCAGCATTGCGAAGGTATAATGCTGGTTGCCCGTCACCTCCTGAATGCGCAGCTGCGGGTTGGCACGCAACAGCGCCTCGGTCTTAAAGTCGATCCGGTTGATCGTGTCGACCTGTCCGGTCATCAACGCATTCATACGCGCCGTGTTGTCATTGATGGCAATGTACTCGACCTCATCAAAGAAACCGGCGTCGTCGCCCTTGTAGTGATCAGCATAGCGGGTTGCGACCATGCGCACGCCGGGATCGAATGACTGAACTTGATAAAGGCCGGTGCCGATCCCATTGGCGATCCCTTCTTCGATCTGACCCGCAGGGAAAATCAGAAGGTGATAATCGGACATCAGATAAGGGAAGTCGGCATTGCCTGACACCAAAGTAAACTGGATCTGGTGATCGGACAGTTTCGTCATCTCTGTGATAGACTCAACAATCGGCTTGGCAGCAGATTTCGATTCTTCGCCGATATGCATATTCAGCGACTCGATGACGTCGTCAGCACCAAAGGGCTTACCATTATGGAAGGTCACGCCCTGACGCAGATTGAATGTCCAGGTTTTCGCATCAGCAGAGGCTTCCCAGCTTTCTGCCAGCTCGCCCTTGAGCGAGCCATCAGCTGCAACCTCTGTCAGGCAGTCAAAGACTGTACCATGGGCCGAGGCGATCATGAAAATATCGGAATGCGTGCGACCATCCCAGCTATCGGTTGTATTTGCACCGCCCAGGCCAGCGGTCAGCTTGCCACCCCGGGTTTGTGCGCGCAGCGGCATGCCGGACAGGCCCAGCACACCTGCTGCAACACCTGTCTTCAATAGACCGCGTCTACTAATTCCGTTCATCTTGTCGTTCTCCCTAGTTGTTTGCTCGGGCGTTTGCGCGCCCTGTTGCCTTGCACCATCAATCGGCGATTCGCGTTACATCTTATCAACTGCCGCATCGCCAATGTTATCAACACCGCGTTCTGCTAGCAGATTTGTTAGCCAATCGGGGTCCATTTCGGGCACGGATGACAGCAGAAGATCCGTGTAGGCATGATGTGGTGGCGTGAACATATCCTGTTTTGGCCCCTGTTCCACAACGCGCCCATCTTTCATCACCACAACCTCATCTGCAATCGCCTTTACGGTGGCCAGATCGTGGGTGATGAACATATAAGTAAGCGACAGCTCATCCTGCAAACGCGCCAATAGTCGCAGAATGCCTTCAGCGACGAGTTGATCCAGTGCGGACGTGACCTCATCACAGATGATGAACTTTGGTTCAGCGGCAAGTGCGCGGGCGATACCGATACGTTGCTTTTGTCCACCCGACAATTCGGAAGGAAGACGGTGATAGTATTTTGATGGCTCAAGCTCGATCTGATCAAGCAGGGCATCAACCTTTTTGCGTCGTTCGGCGCCGGTCAAACCAAGATAGAATTGCACGGGTCGCGCGATAATCTGTCCGATGGACATGCGCGGGTTCAAAGCTGTGTCCGCCATCTGGTAAATCATCTGCACTTGGCGCAGTTGATCTTTGCTTCGCTTGCGATAATCCGGTGGTAACACCGCTCCATCAAGCAGGATCTGTCCTGAGTTGGGCGGCAAAAGGCCCGTGATACAGCGGGCCGTTGTCGATTTGCCCGAACCACTTTCCCCTACCACAGCAACGGTGCGCCCTTCATGCAGATCAAAGCTGACATCATGCAGGACCGGGACTTTGCCATAGGCTGCATCAACATTTTGAACGCTTACAACCGGTATTGCCCCGGTTTGAACTGCAGGTTTCAGCGGACGCTCAAAACTACGCACAGCCCACAGAGATTTGGTATAGTCCTGCGTGGGAGCCGAAAGCATTGTGCGGGTGTCAGCTGTTTCGACTTCATCACCTTTTAGCAGCACCTTAATCCGGTCCGCCATCTGCGCGACAACAGCCAAGTCATGCGTGATGTAGATTGCTGCGGTGTTAAACTGTTCGACAATGTCACGGATAGAGGCCAACACTTCGATCTGTGTCGTCACATCAAGGGCGGTCGTCGGTTCGTCAAAGATAATCAGATCGGGACGGCACGACATTGCCATCGCCGTCATGCATCGCTGCAACTGCCCGCCAGAAACCTGATGTGGATAGCGAAATCCGATCTGATCAGGATTGGGCAACCGCAGCTTGGCGTAAAGCTCCATCCCGTCTTCTTCGCTTTCACCGCGGGGCATCACACCATGCTGCACCGGACCTTCCACATGCTGATCCATCAGCTTATGCGCAGGGTTAAAGCTGGCCGCCGCGGACTGCGCGACATAAGCGATGCGTTTGCCCAGCAGATCGCGCTTTGTGGCTGCAGAGGCTTTCAACAGGTCAATACCGTCAAACTCGACCGTACCATCGCTGATCCGGACGCCATCACGGGTGTACCCCATTGCGGCAAGCCCAAGCGTTGATTTTCCTGCGCCCGACTCTCCGATCAGCCCCAGAACCTCGCCGCGGGCAAGCGTCAGATCGACACCATTGATGATAGGCGTCCAAGTCTCATCGCTGCGCCCTTCAAGCTTGATCCCACGAATTTTGACAAGTGGTGCGTCGCTCATTCTTTTAGTCCCGAAGATCGATAAAGCATCCAGTCCACCACAAAGTTCACAGCGACTGTCAGGAGTGCAATGGCGCCCGCCGCTAAGAGCGGTGCCGTCGCGGCCATCGGCGCAAATGCAGCAAAATTTACGAACCCGCCTAGATCACGGACCATTGTACCCCAATCCGCCAGGGGTGGTTGAATGCCCACACCCAGGAATGACAGGGCTGCAATTGTCAGGAAGACGAAGCAGAAGCGCAGACCAAACTCGGCCAGCAAGGGGGCCGTCGCGTTTGGCAGAATTTCCTTGAACACAAGGTAACCCAAGCCTTCGCCGCGCAGCTTTGCCGCCTCAATATAATCCATCACAACGATGTTCTGACCAACCGCACGGGCCAGACGATAGACCCGCGTGCTGTCAATCACAGCGATGATCACAACCATAAACACGGTCAGCGGGATGCCCAATTGCGGGGCCCAAACGCTGGCAATTGTCATCAGAAGAAGCGCAAAAATCAGTGATGGAATGGCCATTAATACATCAACCATACGCGACAGTACCTGATCCAGCCATCCACCCAATGTGGCGGCCAAGAAGCCAAATGTCCCCCCCAAGATGAAGGCAAGCACCGTTGTGGCAAAGGCGATACCGACAGTGTTCTGCGCGCCATAGATCAAGCGACTTAGAATGTCCCTGCCGATCTGGTCAGTTCCAAGGGGAAAGTCAGGATTGCCGCCAAGTGCGGGATCACCGCCAGGGACAATGTTTGCCGCCACACCCGGAATAATCTGTTCTTGACCATAGGGCGCGATAACGCCTGCAAATATCGCGAAAATTGCATAAACGAGGATCGTCAACAGTCCAAAAGACGCCGTCAGGGGCATCGACCGGAACATCTTTTTGCTCCAGCCTGTTCCGACACTCTGGCCCAGAAGGCGGAAAATCCACGCGGCAATGCCAAATAGGATAAAGCCCTCAATCGCAACACGCAGGAAAAAGAACTTGTTTGCGACTGCCGGATCAGAACTGCGCCCCTGCAGGTAGGCCCAGATCAACCAGGCCAGGACCGCAACACCCAAAACATAGCCATAGGCAACACCGTAAGGCATATCGCGAAACCTCGGTGCGTTACCGGTTGCAGCCTGCCCTGCAAATCGAAACCCCCAAGCCAAAGCTGCCATTCCGGCAAGTGCGGCAACAATCCATAAAATCATTTCGGATGCCTCAGACGTGGATTGGACAAGATCGACATGATGTCAGCCGTCAGGTTCAGAAGAATGAATGCGGTAGCAAAGATTAAGCAACAAGCCTGTACAACAGGGATGTCACGGATCTTCACGCTGTCAACAAACAGCTGGCCGATGCCGGGGTAAACAAACACCACCTCGACCACGACCACACCGGTGATCAAATAGGCAAGGTTCAAGGCAATCACGTTGATGATGGGAGCCAAAGCGTTTGGCAAAGCATGCTTCACGATCACGCGCATTGGCGAAAGACCTTTTAGCCGTGCCATCTCGATGTAAGGGCTGGCAAGCAGGTTGATGATGGCCGCGCGCGTCATGCGCATCATGTGGGCCGTCACAACCAGCGTAAGTGTCAAGGCAGGTAGCATTGAGGCAACCAATCGGTCGCTAAACGGCATCCCCTCAAAGATGTTCGAGAGTGACGGCAGGATCGGGTTCAAGACCGCCAGAAACAAGATCAAGATGTAGGCGAGAAAGAACTCTGGGCTGGAAATAGACGACAGCGTGAAGATGTTTGTAGCCCGATCAAACACCGTGTTGCGGTAAAGGGCGGCCAGAATGCCCAGGATGATCGAGAACGGGACAGCGATAGCTGCCGTCACCATCGCCAGGAACATGGTGTTGGCAAAGCGGGGTGCAATCTGCTCGGCCACCGTTGTGGCGCCAGAGTTTGTCCCGCTAAAGCTCGCAAAGTTTGCTTGCGCAAAGCTGGACCCGAAATCGCCTCGCAACACACCGCCCAGCCAATCAAAATAGCGCGTGACCATGGGCTTATCGAGACCTAGGTCCCGCTCGATCGACGCGACGGCTTCGGGCGTTGCCCCTTGGCCCAAGATCGCCTGTGCAAAGTTACCCGGCAGTAGATTTACCGCGACAAAGATAACCATTGATACGATAAGAAGTGTCAAAAGTCCCAGCGCAAGGCGCTGGAAAATAATGGTTAGGACGTTGCCCACTATTCTATTTTCCCCGTTGTTGTCGTGAAGTTTAACGGGTGATTTTCAACTGTAAACCCTATAGTCCCAGTGTAGCGCGCTGCGCACCCATCATATCCATGGTTCGCACAAGTTCTGCGCTTATGCCCGGCTCGGACAATGCATGCCCGGCACGCCCGATCAGTGTCAAACGCGATTTTGGCCAGGCCTGCGACAATTGATAGGCCGAAACAGGTGGACAGATCATGTCATAACGGCCCTGAACGATCACCCCAGGTACATTCGCAATCTTGGCCATCTGATCAGGATTCAAGATCTGCTGTTCATCAGAAAGAAAACCACCATGATAAAAATAGTGGTTTTCGAGCCGGGCGAAAGCACGGGCATAGTCGGATGGGCTGTCGCCCGTCACTCCGTCACTTTCGATCGATGCCAGCGCATTTTCCCAAGATGCCCAGGCACGGGCAAACCGGGTCTCAAGCGGGATATCCCCAGAAAAAAGACGGCGGTGATAGGCCGCGATGAAATCACTCTGTTCGTCCGCCGGGATCAATTCTGCAAAGCGGGCCCACAGGTCAGGCCAGAACTTTCCCGCGCCCCCACCATAAAACCAATCCAGCTCCGGCTGAGTCATCAAAAAGACACCGCGCAATGTAAGTGCTGCGGCCCGGTCAGGGTGCGCCTGCGCATAAATCAAGGCAAGCGTGGCACCCCATGAACCGCCAAAGACAATCCAGCGGTCAATACCCAATGTGGTGCGGATCAACTCGATATCGTCAACCAGATGCCAGGTCGTGTTTGCCGTGACGCTTGCATGTGGACGCGACCGGCCACAGCCGCGCTGATCGAACAAGACGATGCGGAACACATTTGGATCAAAGTAGCGGCGCATCGCAGGGCTGCATCCACCACCAGGACCACCATGTAGCACAACGACAGGCACACCGTCCGGGTTGCCGCATTGCTCTACATAAATGCGGTGTCCATCACCCACATCGAGCATCCGCTGATCAAAAGGATCAATGGGTTGGTAAAGATGCGCGTTGATACGCTTTTGTCCTACGACTTTGTCCATGACTCATCTATATCGCGTCTTGTATGCAGAAACCATGACTGCTGTTGAATTCGAGGCCACTTAATGTCCACCACAACTGTTGATCCGTCTGAGATTGCAAAGTTTGAAGCGATGGCAGCCGAATGGTGGGACCTGAACGGCAAATTCAAGCCGCTGCATATGATGAATCCGGTGCGGTTGGATTACATCACATCCCAGATCGCGACAGAGTTCGGGCGTGATCTGTCCACGCCGAAACCATTCGACGGCTTGCGCATCCTTGATATCGGTTGCGGCGGTGGCCTGCTATGCGAACCGATGGCACGCCTGGGGGCAACCATCGTTGGCGCTGACGCAGCCGAGCGGAACATATCAGTAGCCAAAGTGCATGCGGCGAAATCAGGTCTGGATATTGATTACCGGCATACCACGGCAGAGGCATTGGCCGCAGCAAGCGAACAATTCGACGCTGTACTGAATATGGAGGTCATCGAACATGTGGCCGACCCGCAGGCCTTTCTGACCGCATGTCAGAACCTGCTGAAACCTGGTGGTATCCATATCTGCTCAACGATCAATCGGAATGCAAAAAGCTTTGCGATGGCCATTGTCGGTGCGGAATATGTGATGCGTTGGCTGCCCAAAGGTACACATGAATGGCAAAAGTTCATCACCCCTGATGAACTGTTTTCCTATTTGCAGCAGGCCGGCATGACCCCGGTTGATCGTAAAGGTTTTGTCTTCAATTTTGCGCAATTCACGTGGTCAACCTCGGATAGCGATCTATCAGTCAATTTTGTGACGGCTGCGACAAAACCGGTTGAGTGATCGCGGCATCGCGTTTAGCCCATGGTCGGTCGCTTAACGCATGACCGAACCTGTCTGACCTTCTTGTGCGGAAATCACCTTTGCTGAAATTTATTAAGACCGCAAAAAGCAGAATCCGCGCACCCATCCTGCGGCGTAAACGTCGGCAACGCCTGATCGATGAGACCTACCGCCAGTATGCGCTGGCAGGTGTCACACCACCCCCTTTTGCCCTTTATCCATCATCCGAACCAAGCACGCCCACGGATGTCGTTCTGGTCCGGGAAAAGGGCAAGATCGTCGCACTTGTCAACGAAGACTGGCGGTGGATGTACCTGCATGAAACCATCAACAAAATTGCCTGCTACAGCTACTGGTTTAGCCAAACATCGCCTGATGTACGTCAAATCGTTGTCGACGCGTCTGATGGAAACTTTCCAACAATGGCCGATTACAAATTCGTTGCAACCTCTGACCGGCATACGGCGCTTCCTGATAGCTATTTCTTTCGTGATCATGGCTACGCTGCGACGGACCAATTTGCGGCAGAGAACCCCGTTTCGTGGGACGATCGGACAGACGATATCATCTGGCGCGGCCAACCAAATGGGCTGGGGGTTTTTTCGCTAGAGCCTGATACGGCTGATAATCCGTTGGTCATTCAGCGCCTGCGCATGGCGATGAAATGCAGGGATCTTGCGGTTGATTTTCGCTTCACTGCCAACCCATTGAAGCCATACAGCCGCCTTCTGCAGCAGGCACAGCTTATTGGACCTTTTGTTCCGACGCATGATTGGGGCCGGATGAAGTATGCCATTGATATTGATGGCTTTACCAATGCGTGGAACAACTATTTGCAGCGCTTGAAACTTGGCTGCTGCGTCCTGAAAGTCGACAGCCCGATGGGATATTATCAGTGGTACTATCCCAAGCTACGCGCATGGGAACACTATGTGCCGATCCGGGCAGACCTGTCCGATCTGGCAATACAAATCGATTGGGTTAAATCCAACCCGGACAAAGCCCGCGAGATCGCAGCAAACGGTCAGACCGTTGCCAGCAGCCTTCGTTTCGAAAGCGAAACGAAAGTGGCAGCACGTGCCATCGAAGCGCGCGAGGCGAGCAAGTGACATTCTGGCACGCGAAACATGTGATTGTCCCAGGCGGTGCCGGCTTTATCGGACATCACCTCACCACAGCGCTTTGCAAGGCAAAGGCCTTTGTCCACGTCATCGACAATTATGCGACCGCCCCCAAAGGGCGATTGGCAGTACGTCCGGGGCGCCTGCAACTGATCGAACACGACATTTGTAAGCCCATGCATTTTCCGCATGTCGATGTGATCTACAATCTCGCCAGCCCCGCCTCTCCGCGTCACTACCAAGTCGATCCGATTGGGACATGGAAAGCCAATGTGCTGGGGACATTGAACCTTTTGCAGCATGCGCAGACATGCGGGGCGCGATTGATTCAGGCCTCGACAAGCGAGGTTTACGGCGATCCGCTCCACCACCCGCAAGTCGAGACCGATTGGGGCAATGTGAACCCGGTGGGTCCGCGTGCCTGCTATGATGAAAGCAAACGTGCGGCCGAGACGCTTTTGATGGACGCCTGGCGTACAGCACAAACGGATATCCGCATCGCCCGAATCTTTAACACCTATGGGCCAGGTATGGGCGTGGGCGACGGACGGGCCGTCCCAAACTTCATTGCTCAGGCCTCTGCAGGCGAACCGCTCTGCATCCATGGCGATGGCAGCCAGACCCGCAGCCTTTGCTATGTCAGAGATACAGTTGCTGCGCTGATGTTATTAGGATCTGCTGATACAATCAGTGGCGAGGTGGTAAACATCGGCAACCCGGTAGAGATGACGATCCTGCAGATTGCCAAACAGGTGAACAAGCATTTCGGAGAGAGAAGCAAAATCACCTTTGCACCGCGTCCAATCGACGATCCCACCCGGCGCTGCCCGGATATCAGCAAGGCGAAACGGCTGCTTGGATGGTCTCCCACTGTGTCATTTGCAGACGGCTTGGCTGAGATGGCTTTAGAAGACCATGGTGCTGAGCCTCTGAGAAGCGGCGTCGCTTACGAGTGAGCCCAACCGTTGTGAAGCAACCCGGAACTCGGTAAAGAAACGGCGATATCCTGTCTTCACAACAGCATGTCAAAGGTGCGCTTTATAGCGCCAAATCCGCCATCAGCGCATCTTTACTGTAATCAGCCTTGTCCGCTTTCTGCTTGACGCGACCCTGCTCCATCACCGTGAACATGTCGGCAATCCGATAGGCGAAATCGGCATTCTGTTCGACCAGTACAATTGCCATCTGGCCCTGATCCCGCAATGTCTCAAGCGCGTCGCCGATCTGTTGGATCACGTTGGGCTGGATGCCTTCGGTCGGCTCATCAAGCAGCAGCACTTTCGGCTGCGTGATCAGTGCGCGGGCGATGGCGAGTTGTTGTTGCTGTCCGCCAGAAAGATCCCCGCCACGCCGCGATTGCATATCGCGCAAGACAGGGAACAGGTCGAAAACGAAATCGGGGATGTGGTGATCTGATTTGGGTAGACAGGCAAAGCCGGTTTCGAGGTTTTCAAGCACGCTCATCATCGGGAAAACCTCCCGACCCTGTGGGACATAGGCGATTCCCGCTCGCGCAGCTTGGTAAGACGAGGTAAGCGGCACCCGCGTGCCGCCGACATGGACCTCACCCCCTGCAAATGGATGCCGCCCGGAAATGGCTTTCAGCAGGCTCGTCTTGCCGACCCCGTTATTGCCCATCACCGCCGTGATCTGCCCGACCGCAGCCGTGACCGAGACGTCAAACAGGATCTGGCTTTGCCCATACTTCAGGTCGATATGCTGCGCATCAAGCATGGGCGCGCCCCAGATAGACATCGATGACAGTCTGGTTCGAGGTAACGTGATCAAGGCTACCCTCAGCCAGAACCGAGCCTTCATGCAGCACCGTGACCTTGCAATCGAGGCGCCGAACAAATTCCATATCATGTTCGACCACGACAACTGCGCGGGTTTTGGCGGCTTCCTTCAGGATATCCGTGGTCTTTTCACGCTCTTCTGGTGTCATGCCCGCCGCCGGTTCATCGACCAGCATCAAGCGCGGCTCTTGGGCGAGGAGCATCCCGATCTCAAGCCATTGTTTTTGCCCATGGCTAAGCTCACCAGCGACACGGGTCAGGCTGTCGGACAGGCCGATTTGCTCTGCGACCGTCTCGATGCGCTCGGCATTCGATTTCGTCTTTTTGTGCATCAGCACCGCAAACGGCCCGCGCGGAGTTTTTAACGCCATGGCAAGGTTCTGGCGTACGGTCTGCGCTTCAAACACTGTCGGTTTCTGGAACTTGCGCCCGATCCCCTCCATCGCGATCTGACTTTCAGACATGCCAAGAAGCGATATGTTCCTGTCGCCCCAGATTACAGTTCCTTCATCTGGCTTGGTTTTGCCGGTTACGATGTCCATGAAGGTCGTCTTGCCAGCGCCATTCGGCCCGATAATCGCGCGCAGTTCGGTGGGTGCAAAATTGATCGACAGGTTATTGATCGCGCGGAACCCGTCAAAGGTGACGGACACGCCGGAAACCTCCAAAAGCATGCTCATGACGGCTTCCTCACCAGGTAGTCAAAGAGACCACCGATCCCTTTTGGGAAGAACAGCGTGACGGCGACAAAGGAGAAGCCCAACAGAACCAGCCACCAATCGGTCCACTGGATTGTGTAGAAGCCCAGATTGATATCCGGTGCGCCGCCGCCTGTGAACCAGCTGGACAGAAGCGACACAAAAGCCGCCCCGATCACTGCCCCATAAAGCCGCCCCCGCCCACCAATGGCGACCCAGACCGCCAGATAAATCGACGCGATGGGCGCGATTTCACCCGGATTAATGATGCCGGCTTGCGGGTAGTAAAGCGCACCTGCGATGCCGGCCACGACAGCAGTGGTTGTGAAGATGAACAACTTATAGCTTTCCACATGATAGCCCAGAAAACGCACCCTTGCTTCGTTATCACGGATGCCCTTCACGACGCTGCCCATCTTGCCCGACACGATCCAGGCAAAGAAGACATAACCCGCGCCCAGCGCGATGGCCGAGGCAATGAAGAAGATTATGGCTACTGTGGCCTGCGGTACGTCCTGATATCCAGGGATGTTTTGCAGGCCAGAAAGACCATTGTTACCGCGCAAGCCGCTGTCGTTCTGGAAAAGATACAGGGCAAGCGCCAGCGTCATCGCTTGTGTCAGGATCGACAGGTAGACACCCGTCACCCGGCTGCGGAAGGCGAGCCAGCCAAAGACCAGTGCCAGCAAACCCGGTACGAGGATCACCATCAAAAGTTGCAAAAACAGGCTATCCGCGAACGCCCAGATCGCCGGGAATTCGGAGCTGCCCACAACGCCGAAAATCTGGTTGCCGATAGCGTCAGAGATTTCCTGCGGTGTTGGTGGGATCGCTTGTGTGGCAAGGCTGTCGAGCACGATGATTTCCGTGCGCGCATACATCAGCCACATGCCGATCGCGTAACCGCCGATTCCGAAAAACGCGAAGTGCCCAAGCGAAAGGATCCCGCAATAGCCCCAGACCACATCCATTGCGATGGCAACCAAACAAAGGCACAGCGTCTTGCCCAGTGTTTTGACAAACGATGTTGAGATGAGGCCGATACCCGTTGCTTCGGACATCACGGACACCGCAATTGTGAAGACCGCGAGGACTGCGATGAACCACATAACAGACGGGTTTTGGGCGAGGAATGATCGTTGCATGGGCTTAATCCGCTGCCGCGCGACCTTTGAGGGCAACGATGCCCTTCGGTCGGAACTGGATGAAGAGGATGATAAAGAGGATCATGTAGGTTTGCGCGGCAAGCGTGTTGGAGGGGTTCAGCCACTCAATCCCTTTTTGCAGGAAGCCGATCAGGGATGCGCCCGCCAGTGTACCCCAGACATTGCCGACACCACCCACAACCACCGTCATGAAGCTTTGCACAATATAGTCCGCACCCATTTCAGAGGTGACCTTCGCATAAAGCCCGATGGCGACACCTGCGATACCCGCGATGCCGGAGCCAAGACCAAAGGTCAGCATGTTGATCCGGTCAGGGTTGATCCCCATGGAAGCCGCCATGCCGGGGTTTTGGGTCACTGCCCGCACCTCAAGCCCCAGCCGGGTGCGTTTGAGAACAAAAAGGATCAAGGCCAGAAACGCCAGCGCCATGACGAAGATCGCGATGCGAATATAGCTGATAGCGATGACATCGTTGATGACCAACGCACCGTCCAGCCATTCAGGCGAGGTCAGCGGGCGAGCTTGTGTACCAAAGATGTTCTTGGCCAATTGCTGCAGGGCGATGGAAATGCCGAATGTGGCAAGTAGGGTTTCAAGCGGGCGATGGTAAAGATGGCGGATCACCAGTCGCTCCATCGCGACGCCAGCACCAAAGGTGATGGCGAAGGCCAAGGGTAGTGCGATGATGATCGACAGGGTGTAGTCGGGCACGAATTGCTGCACGACAAAGCCAGTATAAGCCCCCATCATGATAAATTCGCCATGGGCCATGTTGATCACGCCCATGACGCCGAATGTGATGGCCAGACCGATGGCTGCAAGGAAGTAGATCGAGGCGAGAGACAGCGCATCAAGGCCCAGATCAGCGGCTTGGCTTAGCCCCACCCGGGTTTCGATACCAGCGAGTGCGGTTCGGGCAGCGTCCGTAACGGCGGTGTCCGGTTCGTTATAGGAGATGTAGAAAACGTGCGCCGCAACTGCGTCGATTTGCTCTTGCGGTTTGACACGTTCAGGGGCCAACCCGCCCGTCGCCAAGGCGTCATAGGCGAGTGCGCGGGCTGCATCTGTATCCAGCGCATGAATGGGCACCCCACCGACATCGCCGCCTTGTATATTTGCGATCAGAGCCTCTCGGATACTGTTGTTTGTGACCAGCGGTGCGGCAAGGTCGGCGGCGACAAGGCGATCATAGGCTTCGGCATGGGTCAAATCCTGACCAACGACGAGAACCTGGGCGATATTGGCTTCGTCGGGAAGTTCGGCAGCAACGGCCTCTTCCGTGGCAAGGATACGGTTTAGTACAGCGCGTACATCAACCGACAAATCAGAGGACAGGGCGTTAATCGCCGCGACACGTTGATCGGTTGTCTCTGCAAAAAGCGCGCCCAACATACCGACCAGCCGTGTTTTCACGGCTTTCAGCGTGGCATCAGGTTCACTTTCGATGGAAGCGGCCAACGGTGCCAATTGGCTTGCATCCATACTGCGGGCAATCGCTGCAACCGCAGACTGACGTTTTGCGATGTCGGGATCAGAAAGCTGGAATTGTACCAGCGCATCGCCAATCGCGCGACGCACGCCTCCATTTGGGCGGGACTCCGTCAGTCCATCCTCAGACGATTCCAATTCGGCGCCCGTATCAAGATCACCCAAAGTAACGGGGTCGCCTTCGGCAATCACCCTAAAAAATAGACCATCGCTGTCGCGCTGTACGACTTCACGGTCACGCCAGGCTTCAAGGAATGGAACAACCTGCGGCAGGCCGCTTGCCACAAGATCATCCAGGACCACCCCCACCGACCGGCGCCCGGGCTTAAGAACCTCTGCCTGATGGGTTTGCAGGATGTCTTGGAGACTTTGGGCCTGCAGGGATACAGGCAGCATAAGCCACAGCGCAAAGGCCAGAAAAATCCGTTGAAACATGAGGGATGTCTTTGCCGTTCTGTCGGACTTGGTTGGCACGGGACGCGACACGCCCCGTGCCCGTTTCAGATTAGTAGTTCGAGGTCAGCTGGATGCAGGTCTCGGTCTCGGTGTTGTACATCCCGCAGCCAAGGTCTTTCCAATCAGACTTCAGAACTGCAGATTCAGGCAGGTAGTCAGTCCAGGCATCGCCAGGCACTTCCTCGGTCTGGCTGATGATGTCGAACTGACCATCGGCCGTGATTTCGCCGATCAGGACCGGCTTGGCCAAGTGGTGATTTGGCAGCATTACGGCTGTACCGCCTGTCAGGTTCGGGAATTCCTGACCATACATGGCTTCACGAACGGCATCGACATCGGTGGTGCCAGCCTCGGTCACTGCGTTCACCCACATGTTGAAGCCGATGTAATGGGCCTCCATCGGGTCATTCGTGACACGCTCTTCGCCCATCTTCGCCTTCCAGGCGGCGACCCACTCATCATTGGCCTCTGATTCAGCAGACTGGAAATAATTCCAGGCAGCAAGATGCCCAACAAGATCAGATGTATCGAGACCGGACAGTTCTTCCTCGCCCACCGAGAATGCAACAACCGGAATGTCATCGGCAGAGATACCTGCGGCTGCAAGCTCCTTGTAGAAGCCGATATTTGCGTCACCATTGATCGTGGAAATCACACCAACCTGCTTGCCATCGGCGCCCAAGGCAACGACGTCCGCGACAATCGTGGCCCAATCAGAATGACCAAAGGGCGTGTAATTCACAAAGATATCCTCGGCAGGAATGCCATTGTCCTGCAGATAAGCCTCGAGGATGTTGTTGGTTGTGCGTGGGTAGACATAGTCAGTACCCAAAAGTGCGAATTTTTCGACGCCCAATTCTTCTAGGAAGTAATCCGTTGCAGGGATCGCCTGCTGGTTCGGCGCCGCGCCGGTATAAAACACGTTCTTAGAGCTTTCTTCGCCTTCGTACTGCACCGGGTAGAACATTAGTCCGTTCAACTCTTCCAGAACAGGCAGCGCGGATTTCCTGCTCACGGATGTCCAACTGCCGAAAATAACATCGACCTCGTTCACAGTCAGCAATTCGCGCGCCTTTTCCGCAAAGAGCGGCCAGTCAGAGGCAGGGTCAACGACAACAGCTTCAATCTCGCAATCCAGCAGCCCACCAGCGGCGTTCTGGTTCTCGATCAATAGCTCCATCGTGTCTTTGAGCGTCGTTTCGGAAATAGCCATCGTGCCCGACAGCGAATGCAGCACACCTACCTTGATCGGATCAGCGCATTCGGCGGCAGCCATGGCCGTGGTGCCCAGCAGGGCGGTAAAAGCAAGAGCAGAAGTTTTAATCGTCATAGACATATCGTCCCCATTGTCGCTGCGGGTCACGAAAGAGACGCAAGCACCCCTTTTCAACACAAAGCCGACCACATAAGGCAGGACCCGCAACAGTGATGTTGTAGTCGCGTGAGGGGAGAGATCTGCCAGGATTACCCTTCGCGCGGCACGCCGATCAGCGAGCAACAGCACCTGACGCGACTCAAACATATTTGGCCAGAGAATTAAGCAGATCACAGCATGCCCCCCAAAAATCGCACAATGTGTGTGCGATGGAGGTGATTTTGCATAATTATTACGCAAGCCTACAGCGCCACTTAGGAATGCTAGCCATCATCATGATGCTCTGGGTTTAGCGAATTCTATTGATCGCCTTGCCGACAATTATTGTATAAGTAGCTGCTGGTCGTTCGGTTGTCACAACATGACCAATTGTCCGCTGCGTATATGCATAAAGGAAACTCAGCCACTGGCGTCTTTGAGAACCGACATTGGCACAGGCGGACGCGCAGCCAACCAAGCCAATGCATCCGCAATGGCCATGGGTCGGCCAAAAAGGAAGCTTTGGAACGCTTCACACCCCATTTGTCGCAAAGCATCTACATCTTCGGGGTCGTTAACGCCCTCAGCCAAAACATCTAGCCCAAGCGTCTGCGCAATACCGACCAAAGCCTTTGCCATCGCCGCTGTCCGACTATCAGCAGTTAAACCATTGGTAAAAGCGCGATCGACTTTGGCCACGCTCACCGGCAAATTCATCAGACTAAGAACCGACGCATGCCCGGTGCCAAAGTCGTCCAACGCCAAAGCAAAGCCTTCATTGACGAATGATTTGCATGCGGCGGTAATGCTGTCGGTATTCTGATCAAACAAAACCGCTTCAACGATCTCCAACTGAACTCGTTCAGGCCGAAGGCTTTTACTCTGCAAGTCCCAAATAAGCGTTTCCCGAAAACAAGGATCCATGAGATCCTTGATTGTTACATTCAAACTTATCTTTGGTATCGGGGTGGTCGATCTGTCACTCATGCGTAAAGCATCCAAGGCTGATGATCGGATTTGTTTGTCTATCTCCTGCATTAAGCCTGCACGCTCTGCCTCTTGCAGAAAATGCGGTGGGGTTATGACGCCGCGATCGGGATGATTCCAGCGTGCAAGCGCCTCGAAACCCAAAACGCGTCCTGTACGCGCCTCGACCTGGGGTTGGAGATACGCTTTGAATTCTTGTTCCGCCAAACCACGCCGCATCTCAGAGATCAAAGACTGAAATGCCAACTGTTCGTTCAGCAGCGCAGGCGTACACATCTGAATGTGGCCACGTCCAGACCGCTTAACCGAATAAAGCGCAAGATCAGCCTGATGCAATATGTCATCCGCCGTTAGCCCACTGGCGGGCCCTGCGCGCGCCATTCCAATACTTACACCCACCGAAAGCAGTTCGCTTTCGTGCATGAAAGGATCTGAAAGCCGCGCAATTAAAGCCTCTGACAACTGATGCAAAACAATATCAGCCTCGGGCGCTTCGATCATCGCGACAAATTCGTCACCACCAAGGCGCGCGCAATAAGCCAAGCCGCCAAGTATGTCTGTCATTGCTTCCGCCGCATGCTTAAGCGCCGCATCGCCTGCCGCATGCCCGTAAGAATCGTTGATCTCCTTGAAACGATCCAAATCGATGTGAACCACGGCCACGGATTGTATGGCCAGCGCGACCGAAAGCTTTTTCATGAAAGCGCGCCGATTAGGAAGACCTGTCAATGCATCATGATTTGCGAGTCTTTCGGCGGCATCGCGTGCTTCTCTAAGCCGCTTTGATTGCTTCTTACTGTCCTCTAGCATGTCGGATTGCATCGCAAGCAAGGGCAGCAGGTCTGCGCTTCCATCTGCAGGACCGAAATCTGAAACTCTCAGGCCATGAGTCTCGACGAATGATCCGACGTTGACACCCGGTGTTGCGGCGATGACAATTCCGGCGGTATCGTGGTTAGCGGCAGGAAAAGCCATTCCAAAGATGTCAGAGGTAGCCAGCGCCCCCAAGCCATGCAGTTCCAGTCTGAGCCGCTGGCCCAACACATCTCGGAAGCCATTCGTTGGATCAAAACGCCTTGGCTTTTTTACACTGAGAATTTCGAAAACTGAGCGGCCAATAATTTTCTCATCACCAAATAGCTTGAGAATGGCGCGGCCTGCGTTTGTCACGATGCCGCTGTCATTTATCATAAGGAAAAAGGGCAGAATCTGCCCTAGATCATACGGCGCAAACGCGACAACAGGCTTATCAGAGGGTTCACGCTCTTGTTCCATCGCGTCAGGCTGCGGTTGCAACGTCACTCAAGATGCGAAGGTTGAAAACGTCATGTTCTGCACCGTCGGCACGACTTTCAATCAATTGCACTTCAATCTTCACGCCACATTCCTCGGCCATGCCATGCAATAGTCCGGCAACCATTGGTGCCAGGCCATCGCGTGATGAAATATATCGCAGACGATGATTTCCGTCTGGCATCTCTTCAAACTCAAATGAAGGGGGGTCCAGATGCGGCATCGTCAGCTTTATCTGTTCATGCATTTCGTCCAGGCCGCGTATCCGCTCCATCAGCGTTTCGCCGCGCAGTTCAATAAGTCTGCCAATAGCGGTAGATTTTGAGAACCCGACCCAAAACTGGCCAAAAACTTTAAGTACATCCGCTGTCGAGAGCGCGAGCACCTCGCTGACAGCACCGACCAGTGCATATGTCACACCATCATCGTAAGCAGTGAGGTTTTCAAATTCCTCTTCGCGCGCCTGAGCTTTTTCGCAAATTCTAAGCCATACCTCTTCACCGTGGGCATTCACAATGAAATTGCGAATCCCATTATTCACCAATCCATACATCGCGTTTCCGTCAGCCTCCGATCTCACCGCGGCCAATCTGCGCAATGAACACTTCAAAAGCATAAATTCACAATTTTGGAATTTGGAAAACTTTATGAAAGTCCCAGTATAAGTTATCTGTCATCTTATGCCGGGAGTTCTGTTTAACCCCCGACCCGAGAGACGGTGTCACCGACTGGCATGTTGGAAAACACGCGTAAAATGTATCTGGCGGCATGTCGTCTGGAGACCGATGATACTTGCGTGGTGAAGCATTACCGGTGACCAAATACGTATGCGTTCCCAATACGCAGATTCACACTTTGACATACTCAGGTGGCTACGTAAGCGTCGGATCGTTGCGTATGCAGACTGAGTGACGCACGGGAAACATCCCCCCAATATCCGGCCAAACACCGATGATCTTGAGGGGGCTGTATTCATGCTCAATAACTTTTCTACAACCCGCATTGTGAGCATCTTCATGCTCTGCGCCATCACACTCGGCGGCTGCAAAGAAGTTCTGTACTCTGGCCTTCCCGAAGAGGATGCAAACGAAATGGTTGCGGTCCTTGCTTCACAAGGGATCGAGGCAACACGGGTTCGGGACAAGAAGGGGATATATGAAATCTCGGTCGAGACCGTTGACATCCCAGCGGCAGTGACACTGCTGAAAGAGTCGAACCTACCGCGCGAGAAATTCATGTCTTTCGGAGACGTTTTCAGCGCCGAAGGTATCATTTCCACACCGTTCGAACAGCATGCGAGATATGTACACGCACTCAATCAAGAACTGTCGCATACGCTGACAGATCTTGAGAATATACGGTCCGCACGTGTTCTGATTACGTCGCCCCCACAAGGTCGATATGACCGCACACCACCGCCAGCGACAGCCTCGGTAACAATCGAATATGCTCCGGGTAAGGATCTGTCCCAACAGGTCAGCGCAATTAAGTCGATCGTCGCCCACTCCGTGCCGAACCTCGACTACGATGATGTTGCGATCGCTCTGTTTCCGGCAGGCGGCCCACAGATCGATCTTACTGCACCGCCAAGCGGCCCGGATGTGAACGCAGCGGGTATCTTTCCGCTTTTGGGATCAGGATCCACATTGCTGCGTCAGATCATTCTGCTTTTCGGCATTGCAAGCTTCTGCGCGATTCTGTTTCTGCTTTTCCGGCGCCAAAACCAATCGAAGGACGCGTCATGATCGCGGTTGCGCCATATCAAGGCGCCGCAAAGCTGATGGTTGATCCAGCCTGGTTGACGCTGTGGACTGATGACTTTCCCGCACATTCCCTCGCACAATCGATGCTTGGCAATGAACGACTGTCTGATCGGATTGCAAAAGTAATGCTGAAACGGTGCAATGGTCATGACGGTGTCGCTGTTCTGCCAACAAATCAATCCGGGATTGCGTTGAAGGTGCTGCTTGGGTTTCCGCGTGATCGGCTGCTGCATCTGATTGGGCTTTTATGGCAGGCACCAGTGCTAGCACCCGTTCTGCCAAACGCGCAAATCCGCCAGACCTATGGCCTGACCAGCGTGTCAGAGCTTGATCTTGCACTCGCCTACCGTCTCCAAACGCCAACGTCAGTTGTCGGTGACTTGGCGTCGCTGCCAGCCTTCGAGACGGATGGTGGGGCTTCACTTATGGCTTGGTTCGACCAATTCGAAGCACCTTTGAAAGATCGGCTCAAACTTCTGTTTCCAAAGGTTGAGAAGGCAATCAATGCGCCAACAGAACGTGCGAACCTCGTCACACGTTTCCTGCAAGACACATCCGCGCAAGAGGCACTAATTCAATGAAGCCCGACCGTGCAAAATTCCGCGCCAGCCGTATGACGTTTTCCGAGTTTCAAGCGTCGACAAATGTGACCGAAACTGCGCGACGCAGTGCGGACCGGATCATCGCTGATGCCCGTGCGACCGCCGAACAGATCACTGCAGATCTTGACCGGCGGCAGGCTGCGTTGAACGCACGCATTCAAGGCATGACCGACAACGAACTTCGGGAGTTCATCGACAGCCAGACTCTGGCATCATCGGCAAAAGCCATCGCCAATTTGTTGTCTGAGGCAAGCCGCATTCGCAGCGAATTCGAAACGCTGACACCATGGCTGTCCACCTTGGTTGAAAAATGTATTTCAAAAATAATCGGGCAACTGGATGACGACACGCTGATGGCCAAGATGGTCGCACAGGGCGTGTCAGAAATGCAGGCGGATCACATGCTGACACTGCGCGTGCCAAGCAGTGATCACGCGCGCCTCCTTACCATCGCCGAACGTTGGCCAAACGCATTCGCTGCGGTCCAAACAATCATGCCCGATGCAAACGTTCCCGAGGGGGAGTTGGTGCTCGAAGGAGCCGCCGGCCTCATCAAGCTTGGCCTTTCCCGCTCATTGAACGCGACCCTCGATAACATCGAAAAGGCGTTGGATGAACAGCACGGGACCCCGACGCAATGAATGCGATGACCCAAAGACTGACGCAGCTGGCCGAGCAGGTTAGCGCCATGCCCGTCCGCACCCGGCTTGGACGGTTGACGGGCATTGCGGGCCCCACTTTGCGTGCAGGGCTGAGTGGCGTCAGGATCAGCGATATCTGCCATATTGACCGCCCTGGCATGCCACCCTTGATCGCAGAGGTCGCCGGCATCGTGGGCCCCGAGGTCATTTTGACACCTTTTTCTGCGACGACCGGCCTGCAAGTGGGTGCCATTGTCAGGCCGAGCAAAACACCGCTAAGCGTTGCGGTAACCGACGGCATGCTGGGACGCGTCGTTGATGCATTCGGAGAGCCGATTGACGGCCTTGGTCCGCTACGCGGCTCCACGGAACTAAGGACCATCAAGGCGAATGCGCCCAGCGCGATGGAACGCCCTTTGATCGAAGACATCCTGTCGACGGGTCTACGGGTGATTGATGGATCTTTGACCCTTGGTCGCGGTCAACGAATGGCAATTTTCGGCGCGCCTGGAACAGGCAAATCAAGGCTCTTGGCCGAGATTGCGCGACATACCGAAGCCGACATCGTCATTATCGGCCTTGTAGGAGAGCGCGGCCGCGAAGTACGCGAGTTTATTGAACGCGACCTGACCGAAGAAGTCTGCCGGAATGTTGTCATTGTTGCCGCCACATCGGATCGCGCACCGGTCGAGCGGGCGATCTGCGCGCAAACAGCGACTTCTGTTGCTGAATACTTTCGGGATCAGGGCAAATCAGTTCTGCTCATGATCGACAGCCTGACCCGTACCGCCCGCGCCTTGCGGGAAATAGGGCTTTCTGCCGGAGAGGCGCCCACGCGTCGCGGCTATCCAGCGTCTGTCTATCCCGCCCTTCCAGCGATCATTGAACGGTCCGGGCGCGCAGAAAAAGGGGATATCACCGCGATCTATACGGTCCTAACCGAAAGCGACGGCCAAGGTGACCCAATTGCGGAAGAAGTCCGCAGCTTGACCGACGGGCATATCGTTCTGAGCCAGAAACTTGCCGAAGCGGGCCATTTCCCTGCGATCGACGTTCTGGAAAGCCTGTCGCGGATCATGTCGACCGTGGTCAGTACGAACCATCAGCGCGACGCTCACAAAATGCGGCAACATCTTTCGAAATATGCCGAAGTCGAACTGTTGCTGCAGATCGGTGAATACAAGACTGGCGGTGACCCAGAAGCTGATGCGGCCATTGCTGCAATGCCAAATATCCGGAAGTTCCTGCAACAGGAATTCGGGATTGGCATGCTATTCAAAATGATGCGGGCCCAGATGCAGGAGGCCCTGAAATGAAACGTCATCTGACCGGGCCGGACAGCAGATTGCTGGTTCTGTTGCGCATAAAGGAAGCACGGCAAGGGTTATCGCGGCAGCAGTTGAGCTCTGCGATCGATGTTGAGCAACAGCGCGTCGTTGCCGAAAGCCGCGCGCAGGAACACCACAACATCTGCGCTTCAAAAGCGGACGGCTACGTGCGTAATCGCTTTGCAACCAAAGGTGACATTGCGGATGTTGGGCGCTTTTTTCAGAGTGTTGCGCTCGGCAGTTATGAAGCCCGGCGAGACGCAGCGCGCGCGCATCTGGTTGTTGAACGCGTGTCATTTCGCAGGGGTGCTGCAACGCGCGAGCGTGAAGACGCTGCACAGAGATACGTGGCCGATATGCGCACAACCGAAGGGTTGGAGCAGTTTGTTGAGCAGCAAACTATTGCTGCGAACCTCGCAAATGAAATCCGAGACGACGACGACATGCATGAAATCCATGCCGCAAGGGGGTTAAATGGGAAAGCACAGTAACATCGATATGGCTGTACCGGCAGAAGAGCCATTTGTCTGGCCCGAGCTTAAATCAGAGCACGTTATATCTTCCGCCTTGCGTGCGGCGTTGCCGTCGCAGGTCACGACATCATCTGTTGAGCTGGGCCCCACGACCGTTCAGATCACTGGACCCCTGGCCGAGGTGGATAAAGACCTTTGCATGCAAACCATCTTGTCGGTTGATGACCACGACGTAACCCTCTGGTGTGACAAGGACGTTCTGCGGTTTGTACTTGCACTCTTTGAACACAATCCTGAGGTCGAAGACTACCCAGCAGATACATTGCCATTGATCTTCGAACATCTCACTCAGCCCATATTGGAGAAACTGCAAAAACCATTTGAGGCAGAGACCATTTCAATTGCGACGCATGGGCGGGCAAAAGGAAAACCCACGGGCGACTTCATTTCATTTTCAATGATGATCGAATCCCATGAAACATACTTTTTTGCGGTCGAAGGGCCCGCATCTGTTCTGAAAAAGATTGCCTCGCTATTTGGTAGTAATCCGCAAGAACGCCAAACGGTTCGGCTTGACCAAATTCCGTTCGATTGCAGACTTCTTGGCCAGGACTTCGAGGTGAGTTCCTCTGATTTGGTGGCACTTAAGCCAGAGGATGTTCTGGTCCTGGATGCAGCTTGGTTTGACACCAATGCACTGGTTTTGACGGTGGCCGACACACTGACCGCAACAGCATCAGATGACAACGGCGCGCTGTGCCTGGTGAACACCTTTCAACCCCAAATAAGGAAAACCGCTATGCCGGATCTTGATCCAACTTCGAATGAACTTCCTGTCACGGTTAGTATCGAACTCGCCCGTAAAGACGTTGTGTTATCAGAGCTAGAAGGCCTGTCGGCCGGGGACGCGATCGCCTTTCATAAAGGTGAGTTGAAAGAAGTGTCGCTTACAGCAAATGGCGCGCACTTGGGCAATGGCGTGCTTGTCAAGATTGATGACCAGATTGCCATTCGACTGACCGAAGTCGCCTGATCCAAGATGGAAGAGTTTTCCACACCGCTGATTGTCGGATTTCTGGGTGGCTTTCTGATGTTGGCCGTCTTGACCCTGACATCGTTCGTCAAAATCTCAGTGGTCTTTATGATCATCAGACAGGCACTTGGCATGCAGCAAGTTCCGTCAAACGTTGTCCTGCTGGCGCTTTCGGTCTTGCTTTCGATCTTTATCACACTCCCCGTCTTCAGAGAGGCACTGAACGCGCTAACCGTTGTGGACGCCAACACCGACAATGTCGCGGGGCTTATCGCCCTTTGGGATGCGGGTATTGCACCGTTTCAGGCCTTTATTGCAAAGCATATCTCACCCGAACATATCGATTTTTTCGTACAGACCGCGAATGATCTTTGGTCTGGCTCGGGGCTTGTGGGAGACGCATCTAACTTTGTTATCCAGCTACCCGCTTTCATGGTCAGTGAACTGACCGAAGCCTTCAAGATCGGTTTCCTGCTGTATTTGCCTTTCGTTGCCATTGACCTGGCAATCACGACCATTCTGATGGCTTTGGGAATGCAGATGGTGCAACCCAATATCATCTCTGTCCCTTTCAAGTTGCTGACATTTGTCTTTGTGGACGGCTGGGCTCGCCTGATCGAAGGCCTTGTTCTGACATATCAGGTGTAGCCTCATGGATGTAGACACCTCATTCGGCACTTACCTTGTGGCTTTCATGCTTGATATCTCGCTGCTCGCAGGCGTGCCGCTGGCAGTTGCCACAATCGTGGGATTGCTCATCTCGTTCTTTCAGGCAGTTACGCAGATCCAGGATCAAACACTGTCGCAAACGTTGAAAATCGCAGCAATTGTGGTTGTTCTTCTGGCGATGGGCACATCGCTTGTCGGTCCGTTGATGAGCTCAACCCGAGAGGTCTTTGCCGACTTCGACGTCATCGTCAGTCGTTGACATGGTCGGCGACCTTTTCAGGATCGTCGCGGCCTATGGGATCGAAGAAATCTATCCGATCCTCATTCTTGCAACCTTGCGTCCATTTGGGCTTCTTTTTGGGTTCACTGCGATCAGCTGGGCATTTGGCGCCGGCCGGACATTGCGACTGTCCGTCGCGGTGGCGCTGGGACTGCCAACGTTGGCGGTCACCGTCAGCGACATCGAAACCCTTGTAGCAGAGGCAACAATCGGACAGCTGGCACTTGTTGCGCCAAAGGAATTCCTGCTCGGGCTGTTGCTTGGCTTTCTGGCATCATTGCCGTTCTGGGCCCTGCGCTATGCCGGCAGCATCATCGCAACCTTCAAGGGCGAGGCAGATGGCGGATTTCAGGATCCTGCCGACGGTACGATGGAGTCGCTGGCGGTTCTTTTCCAACTCATTGGTCTGGCGGCATTTGCGCATGCAGGCGGTTTATGGATCATCACGGCGAACCTGTACCAAAGCTATGGCATTTGGCCACTCTACAGCGCGTTTCCGGAATTTCAGGGCAACACAATCAGGGTTGTTTTCGACATTCTGATCACAACACTTTTGCTTGCCATTCGCACCGCTCTGCCGATCCTGGCTGTCTTAGTCTTTGTCGACTTTACGCTTATGATTGCAGCAAGGATCGGACGGCGGTTTCGCCTTTTCGAATACTCGTTCATGGCCAAGAACCTGTCGGTGGTCCTGCTCTTACCGGTCTTCGCCTACCTGCTTTGGACGATGAACACAGATATTGCTGATGCATCTGCACAGGGTCTTGATTTCCTGCAAGAGATTTTCAGATGACCGAACAAACAGAAGCCAAAACCGATCCGGCCAGTCACCGCAAACTGCGCAAACAACGCGAACAAGGATCAATCGCGAACGGGCAAGAGCTTGCCAGTCTTATTGCATGTGCGGGTGGACTTCTTTTCACGGCGGCGACGGCAGTGACGATGTGGCGACGACTTGCCAGCGGGTTTGTTGATGTCTCGGCACTTTTTGCGATGCCCTTTGAAGAGGCCGTCGAAATCGGAATCGCACAGCTAGGGGATATTCTGCTTTATGCGGTGGCGCCGCTTATTGGGGTTATCTTCAGTGTCGGTATCGTCGCATCTTTGTTATTCAATGGCGGGTTTGTCTTTTCGTTGAAGCCTGTTGCCCCGCAATTGAGCCGGGTATCCATCAAAACGGGTTTCACCCGGATTTATGGCCGGCGCGGCTGGCTGGAGACTGGCATCTCTCTCGTCCGGCTGGCAGTTTGGCTATTGCTGGCAGCCTTCGTTGGCTATGTGTGGCTGCCATCCTTTATGGCAGCACCGCTCTGTGAAGGGCCTTGTGCGGCTGGCTTGGCCGGGCCCTTGGCCTGGATCATAGTCATTCTTGCGATCATCGTCTTGCTGTTGTCCGGTGCAATCGAAGGGGTTATTCAGAAGAACCAGTTCCTGCACGAGCAAAAGATGACGAAGACCGAGGTCAAGCGCGAACGCAAAGACCAGTTTGGGTCGCCAGAGGTCTCTCGTGAGAGGCGGCGTCTGATGCGGCAGGCGCAACAAGAGGGCGCAAAACCGGGTGCAGAGAACGGCAACTTATGCTTTTTCACAGATGATTTCGCTGTCGCGATCCGCTACTTGCCGCCAGATGAAAAATTTCCTTATGTGGTTGCAAAGGCAAGCGACGCCGAAGCAGTCGCGCGTCTGCGGCGCGAAATGCGCGGCAAAGGGCGATCCGAGACCAAAGCACCAGCCTTTGTGGACCAACTGCGCGGTGCGGAAATCGGTGCCCCGGTAGAAGCAAAGCATTACGATGCTTTTGTCGCGGCCTTACAGCAGATTTACGGGTCTTGATTGTCACTCCGACGCGTGTGACCGCCCAGCAAGGAGCGTCGCAACTGCTGCGACGCTCCTTGTCATTCCAATTGATAATTGTCCGCGTATCCTTGCGCGGCTAACACCTATGCATTGCCGGGAGGCGGTGTTGGGTTTAGCGTAATATCACTTCCCCAGAAGTCGTAGTTACCTTGGAACCGACCGCGCAAGATACCTTTCAACCCCTCACCTTCGCTTGTATCGCCCCGCTGGTATCGGGCAGCACCCCACAAGAAGCCCACGCCTTGGTAGTCGATGTAACCGCGCAAACTGTCATCTGCAAAATCGGCTATTGCGTCACCGATACCGCTCCCAATGGTAGCACCAGCATGTGCCATTTTCAGCAGTGAATTCATAGACAGATCAGCCGCTGCCCCTGAAGTATATAGGGCGGCTTCGGCAGCCCCTACAATTGCGCCACCGGCGAGTGCGCCAACCGCCTCATAAATGAATGGCGTCCAAATACGTGAACGTGATCCATTCCAGATCTGTCCCAACTTGTAATTCGAGTTCAGGCCAACACCGACACCGGCCTCGAAAGTCAACCGCTCTTGAGCATTCGGGCCAAGAAAACGTTCCGCAATTCCCAATGCGTCAGCAGCTTCTTGTTCCAGGTTTTCAGCAACCCCCTCAATGCCATCAAATGGGGCTAAAGCACCCAGAATTGGTTGCCCGGCACCCAAAGCCCCAGCCGGTGCCTGCAGACCGTTGACCAACCCTTTGATCTTTTCATACGCAGCAGTGCCATTTGTTTTAATGAATTCAGCTGCTGCCTTTATCTCTCCCGGAGACTTGTTGCTGAAGGCATATTCCCCCATTGCACCAACTGTGGCAGACCAAGATGGTGCCTGGACTGAGACGTTCTGAAAGGCACCGGTGAATTCAAACGGAATAACGAGGTCATGCACGCCCAAGATCCCGGCATCAGCACCACCTTCGGCAACGCCTGCTACGTCAAGAAAACGCAATCGCAGCTGCATCATATGTTTGCCATTCTCAACGCGGCGCGGGTGCGTCACAAATGCCCTAAACTGCCCAACATCAAAGTTATGACTTGTCGAGACGGCCTGACCAAGATCGATCGCGTAATCAAAACGAGCTTTTGGGTCCGCGGAAAGTCGCTTTTGCAATGGATCATCTCCATTGAAGACATCGGCTGTACTAACACCCGCTTGCAAGGCAGCGCCTTCATTAACAATACCCTCAAGGAGCGGTGTAAGGTCATTAATGATCGCTTCACCACCACCATTCATTAAGTGTTCAACATCACCGAATGTTGTCGTCGCTTGGTTAATGATATCTTTCGCTTTCGCTTCATCCATCGAACCAAAAGCCATAACCATGCCGACCATCATGTCTGCACCGCCTGATTTGGCATCGGCTTGTGCTTGTTTAACCCAAGCTTGACCTTCGGCGGACAATCCTTTGATTCCCGTTACGGCACCAGCGATCTTATCAAACGCACCTACAGCGGCCTCCGTTCCAGCGACAACCTCTTTCGCAAATCCCTGAGCCATCTTTCCGATGCCTTTGGCTGCGGCTTCAGCTGCAGTCATTTCGCCACTGAAGTAATGTTCGATGTCCTCAACTTTATGGCCAGTCCATTTTGAAATTGCGTGAGCAATTGCCTTGCCACCATCCTCAATTTTCTCAATTGCGGTATTCCACCAATGGCCAAGCTCCGGTGATTGTTCAATCGGGTCGGCACTGACCACGACGACATCAGTCCGAGATCCTGCAAAAGCAGAAACACCAAGTCCAAACCGACCTTCCTGAACCATCAGCGCTAGCTGTTCTTTATCAACAGCAAAGTATCCAGTATCAGGATTGACGGTCCCGTAAGCCCGTACCAATGCTTCCAGCTGACCTAACATCTGGTCAGATACTGGTACCGGCAGTGAACCTGAGAACCCCTTACTCAATGCATCTTTGATTTCATACGCACTCAGCACACCATTCGCAGGGAAACCTTCCAATGCGCCATCTGATTTGAACAAATGGTCGACAATCATCTGCACCTGTCCCTCATTCTGGGCCGCGCCGGAATCGACGAGCGCGGATCCCAACCAGCCATTGGTCGGTTCAGGTGCAAGTGGATCTGCAGGAACCGGCTCTTCCGGCAGTTCCGGGATAGGTTCGAGATCAACTGGCCCCGGCAACCCTTCGTCTGATCCGTCAGGATCAACCACGATTACCCCACCCGTTGGGTCCGGCACAGGAACCGGCGGTACATCAACGCCAGGCAGGTCTGGAAACAGCGGGTCTGGAATGAAATCAGTACCAGGGATGCCGAACAGCGCCTTTGCCTCGACGACTTCACCATCCAATCGGACCATTGCGGTATCTGTCGGGTCAGCTTCAAAAAGCCCTGAAGCCTCATCAAGTTCATCGCCGGATGCCACAACTTTCATCCGCGCCCCGATATCACCTTCATGGACCTGCAATCCCAGATCACTTGCGTGTTGGGCAATCGCCTCGCCCATTTCCTCGGACACGGCTTGATCAAGTCGACCGGAACCGACCAGATCTTGCGCAATCAGGATCGTACCGGGGGCACCATCCTTTCCAGGTACAAACGCAGCATCTACATCTTGCGGCAACAGTGCATCCGCCTCGGATCCATTCACATCACCTTGACCAACCACGCGCAATTTCGGTGCCAGCGTACCATCCGCCACATCTGCAAGAAGTGTCTCAAAAACCTCTTTTTGGTCGGCTTCTTCTGACAACTCATCATAGGTCTTGCCCGTCAATGCGATGGCCAGAGCGTCCTTTGCGCCCTGATCGCCTTCCAGCGCATCTTGGGCCAGTGTTTTGAAATTAGTTTTAGCTTCAAATAGTGAACCCTTGGCAGACCGGGTATCCCGCCGCGCGTCATCACGCATGCGCCCATGTGGTCCGACCGGCTCGCGCTCGCGTCTTGGCCTGCGTGCCAGCCGCGGGCCCGACGCAGGTTCTTGACCGGCGTCAACAGTATCCGAATGCATAAAGTCTGGAGCGTTTGTGACCTCAGCCATAGTTATGATCCTTTCAAGTGACAAACCGAGCATAATGGCCACGCAAAAATCGCTGTATTGTCACGGATACTGGATGCAGGTCGTATCACTACGCAAAAGTGCAACGCCCTACCTGCCGTAGGGGCCTACGTAAACAACCACGTATAATTGCCGAGGACTATGCCTGTCAGCCTTATGCGTGCCTGCGCAAATCCGTGCCAAACTAGCCCGGAAAGACATGGGAGCTGCAAACAGGAGGCACATATGACTGAGACTGCAAAGGTGCTGGTGGCTGATGGCCACGAAATTGTCCGTGAGGGGCTAGCAAACAAACTCGCCGTCGATTGTGGGTACAACGTTGTGGGTCAAGCCGCCGATGGCTATTCGACAATCAAGGCCTGCCGTCTGTTACTGCCAGACATCTTGGTTATGGGTTTGTCACTCACGCGTCCCTCTGGGATCGAGACCTTTTCGAAGATCCGTAGAATAAACGCCGAAATAAAGATCGTGATCATGTCTCAAGACGCCAACCCTACTGACGCATTTACCGCAATGTCAGAGGGTGCGCTGGGATTTATTCCCCGCGATGCCCGCGTCGTTGATCTTGTCAATGCGGTGAAATCGGCCGAACTGGGCTATGCTTGCCTACCTTGTGAATACATCCAGCAATTCACCAATCTTCGACGGAACGTAACCCGTACAGGAAACATTTACGGTCTTTCACCGCGAGAGCTTGAAGTTGTCGAAGCTTGCGCAACGGGTGCCAAGACGAAAGAAGTCGCGGACATGCTCGCGATCTCTGTTCGCACGGTCGAGACGCACCGCAATTCGATTTATCGCAAAACAGATTGCCGCAGCATCAGCGAATTAAGTGAAATCGCAGAGCAATTGTAGGTTGCCGCGCCGCCGAGATGTAGTCCGGGGTAGCCACAAACAATGACGCCCAGCACACAAAAGGTACCGGGCGACTATGTTTCGTTTACAAAGGCTTGGCGCGCCCGCCCTTAGAAACCCATGACATCTTCGGGCGGCATCAGCATATCAATCATCAGATCTGCATCCTGATCCGCCGCAGGATCATGAATGACTTTCTGGCTTGGTGTAGGATCAACGCCTTCTCCAAGAAGCAAATCAAGCAAGTAGGTAAAGGCCTCTTCGCGCGGTGTCTCCCAATCGTCCTGAACAACGCCACCAGTATCGCCAGAATTTGGATTCCATGACCAGACCGACCAGTCTATATCGTTTTCCAGCAAATACTCGGCCAGTACCGGGCCCCAGTCCTTGTCAGTCTGATTTTCAAATTTTGACCCAAACTCGCCCAGCAGTAGCGGGGCGATGCCTTGCTCTTCGATAAAGCCCCAGTTTTCGCTGAAGATTTGCGGCAAGGTTGTTTCAGGGTCGTAACCGGCTTCGGTAAAGTAGGGCTGTTCGAACACCGAGGTCGCATACTCATGCGGTGAATAGACCAGCTTGTCATCGGCGTCCAGCACGACAGGACGATCAGCGACGCCTTTCAAATTGCCGCCCCACCAGTGGCTTTCGCCTTGATAGGTTTCTACCCCTTCCACAATGATGAGTTCATCAGGATTGCTTTCAAGAAGCATGTTCCCAACCTGCTCGGCAATGGGCGCCCACTCGTCCCAAGTGTAGCCATGCGGTTCATTGTAAAGGTCAAAGCCGATGACTGCCGGATGATCACCAAACTTTTCAGCCATCGCTGCCCACTGATCCATGAAGGCCTGGACATCTGGGATACGCCCGCCGCCCTCGGGGCCGTTGCCCGGTGTTGTGCGGTGCATGTCGAGAAGAACGCCGATGCCGCGTTCTGCTGCCGCATCAAGGAACTCTCCCATAACTTCAAGGGAAGTCATGCCGGCCAAATCGGGATTTTCGCCTGTATTGATACCACTTGGAATTGCGTCATTGACAGCAAGCTCACCAGAGAAAGGTAGCCGGATCATATTGAAGCCGAATGCGTCAATCTCATCCAGCATGTCTTCCATGTTGCGCGCCCACAGACCGTGCAACATGCTGATGTCAGTTTCAAATCCGAACCAGTTGACGCCTTTCAGATCGACCTTGACGCCATCGGCATCGACAATGTCGGTCCCGACCGTTGAGAGCGGCCCGTTGAGAATGTCACCGCCACCGGGTGTATTTCCACCACCAGTGTCACCACCCATGTCGCCGCCACCGGTGCCGCCATCCATATCACCGCCGCCAGAATCACCGCCGCCAGTGTCGCCACCCGTATCGCCACCGCCTGCATCACCGCCACCGGCATCGGCAGGCTCTCCATTGACCATAATATCCGAGATTGTGGCGTCGTTACCTGCTGCCTGAAAACCGAATGAGACTTCCTGCCCAGCGGCTAGGCCGCCGTTATATGACACGTTCTTGATCGTGTAGACATCGCCGTCTTTGCTGACAATTTCGGCGTTCCAGACATTGGTAATCTCTGCAGTGGATGTAAAGCTGATGGTCCAGCCATCGGTTGCCACATTAGGCGTGAACGTTGCTTCGGCGACAAATCCACCGTTCCACTGGTTCCCGGTATCGAAAGCAACCGTGCTCCCGATACTTCCTGTGTCGCCGCCCATATCACCACTACCAGCGTCACCACCCATGTCGCCGCCGCCAGTGTCACCACCCATGTCACCACCACCAGTGTCACCGCCCATGTCGCCGCCACCCATGTCACCATGATCGCCGTGTCCACCGCCGTCAGTTCCCTGACCAATCACTTCAATAGATGAATCGGCACCTTCTACTTGAAAGCCAAAGCTTATCGTCTGCCCAGCAGCGACCTGGCCGTTGTAGTCTTTTGCGGTAAGCGTGTAGACGTCACCTTCCTTTGAAAGCACGTCGGCATTCCAGATATTCACGACCTCTCCTGGAATACGGATCTGTACCGTCCAGTCGTCGACAGCTTCTGGCGGAGTGAATGTGGTCTCAACGATGAAGCCTTCGTCCCATTGAGATGCGATGCTGGGCGAAAACGCTGCAGCATCAGATGATCCGTCGCCACCCATATCACCTCCACCCATGTCGCCACCACCATCGGCAGTGTCGTTGTCATATATGATGCCTGTAGCAATAAGATCACCGGTAATGTTCTCTCCCGACACCTGGAAAGTGAATGTCTCGGTCAGTTCAACAAGCGTATCAGGATGCACCGCAACCGGGACCGCTTTCACCTGTTCGCCCGGCGCAAACACGAGCGTACCCATCGTCTCGTGATAGTCCCATGCGGTACTGTTCGTTGTGTCGGCAACGGCCAGCCCGTCTACCGTTTGATAGGTAAGTGTCAGTTCTTCAGATGCAGGCGCATCCAGCGACACCGTAAAAATGATGTATTTATGACCATCATCATGGACATGAGACGTACCGTCCCCGTGCATGTGCGGCATTCCCGGGTCGCCTTCTGTCACAGAACCACCGGTGACCGTCACCACAATTGGCCCACCGTCAGAGCCACCACCAGTATCACCTCCACCGGTATCGCCACCCCCGTCGCCACCCGTTCCTGTTCCGATGGGTGTCCCGGTATAGTCCGGCTGACTGTGATATGGTGCACGGTCAACCAACCCTGCCATTGGCACACTTTTACCGCCGTATATATTTTCATATGTAAACCCGTCGATCTGATCAGCCAGGCCCATGCGACCGGCGACATTGTCTTCGATCTGGTTCGCGCGCCATTCAAAATGGTCGCTGTTCAACTCGCTTAATGACACGCCGCGCAGGGTAATGCTTTGGCCAGTGATCGGACTGTAGAAACGCGCACCTTCTGCGGTGTCTTCGGCGACAAAATTCAAGCCTTGGTCGCCACGCACGCTAAGATAGAACATACTCAGCTTGTCAGTGGCAGGGTTGAAGTCGACCACTTCCTGCAAACCGGCTTCATGTGAACGGACATAAACGGTGTTTTCACGCACCAGACCGGTGCCATTCTCAAAGGCAAGTGCAGCACTGAGATCTTGTTGCAGGTGTGCATCAGCAATGGGTGCAAAATTCGCAGCAGTCAGATCTTTTAAATACACACCTTCCAGCAGGGTCGATTTGCTGCTGTCAAACATGTGAAGCATTGCAAAGCCATCCGCCGTATCAACACCAATCTGATTGTGAATAGAGTCTGTGCCTAAGTCGAAAACGTCTTTGGATGGGTCAAAGTCTGTGATGATTTCAACGCTACCCACGGCGTATGTTTGACCACCTACCACTGCTGACGCTGTTCCCGTGCCGCCATCGCCGCTGTCCATATGCATGTTGTGATTGTCCATTTTTCCCTCTCTAGCCGCCAAACCTTGAGACGAACGTTATCGTTTACGTAAATTCACGCAGGACATGTGCCGAATCTGTTCTGACTGAATTGCGTGAATTTTTGAGCCTTGTTTTCACGGCTATCGAACGGTGGGGGATCAAACAATAGTGTATACATTGATCAGGCGAAAGGTTGCCGAAGGCATTCGCAACAATCCGCCGAAAAACCTATTGTTTCCATATATTTATAAAACAGTAGCCAATGCATTCATTGTTTCTGAATGCGGGGGGATTAGTCATATCGAGCAGCGGATCGCTAAGGCATGCATATGCTGCGGGTGCATTCTTACGCAGATATGACACTCCGATCTTAAAGGTACCGCGCAACTGCTTGTCGGCCAGTTAGGTGAGGCCTGATTCCACTGCGCTGGATCACCTACTAAAACTGATAACCCAAGCCTAGCGTGATGCCCAATCTGCTGTCGTCGGCGACCAGCGGGCTGTCAGCAGCTTCACCAAGATCGGCATACCCGATCTCACCCAGAACAAACATGTCGTCGGCAACCGGCATAAGTACCGTCACTTCAGCAAAAGCATTTGCCGTGTTTGACAGCTTGAAAGCCGGACGACCATCGGCGGCCTCTTCTGTGCTGACACCATAAAGATAGTTGTTCAGGTTCGCATCCCGTAGCTGAACACCGGCGCTTGCATCAATCAAAAGCGGTCCCAATACCGTCTCGTATCCAATCGCCAGTTCACCGGCAAAGCCATCGTAGACACCGGTAACATCGCCCTTTACACGCACCGCCGCATAGGTCTGGCCAAAACTGTAGTTTGCGGACAAACCGGCGTCTATGGCGTCATCGCGGTCAAGGCCGTCAAACAGGGTCGTATTGGGCAGGTCAGGCGCGAACCGCGGGTCAAGACGCGCATCGATGCTAAGCGAACCATTGTCAAAGGCCTCATAGCTGATGCCGTCAATGCCAATGTGGAACCGTTCAGTTTCAAAAGCGATGTAAGGCAACACATCAACACTATCCATGCCCTCCACATAGGGGCTCTGATCGCCATCAACGATGATGCCAACGATCCAGTCACCCTCGGCAAGCGCCATCGGAGCGGTCAGGGTGAAGGTGGCAACAGAAAGAATGGCAAGTCTCATCATATGGGTCCTTTGGTATCGGGTTTTGATGCGCTGGTCTTGCCAGACCCGTTGTCCGCTCGTCGTCTGGCCTTACCGTGGCGGACAGTGTTTTCTGTCCGATCCTGCATATTCGGACGGCTCGGACTGGCCAAACACAGCCGTCCTGAGGCATCACGGCCACATGTTGGAAGATCACTTGGTCGAAATGGTTGCCATCGCCAGTTTCAGTCTGGGACTGTTCGGCGCGGCCCTGTGCCTGATGCAAACCCGCGATGTTTGGCCCCATCGTGCGCTGTCGCTCGTCTTGTTTGTCAGCAGCGTAATGGATTTCGACGATATCCATTGGCCCATCGCAGATCCTTTGATTGCCGCGCGCGTCGAAACAATCACAAGCGTTCTTTGGTTGATTGGAGTGACCAGCATCATTCCACTGTTCTGGCACTATGTCGAAGCGGTTACAGCCATAAGACCGCGCCTGCCAAATCGGCTTTGGCCACATTTGATATTGCCCTTTTGTGCCGTTTTCATTGGGCTGACCACCTTGTTTATGCCCCGCGCAGACTGGCAAGGTCTGTTTGTGGACACCGTCCCATTACCAACCGGCTGGCCGCTGGCTGTCGGCATATTCGGCGAAATTCTGGTGATCGCATCTGTTGCGCAGTGGGGGATCTATCTAGTGGCAATCACACGGGCCTTACTGCGCTACAAGGCGCGGCTGCACCAATACGTTGCCAGCACGGCGAGACGAGAGTTGCACTGGGTGTGGGTCGTGATGTGTGGTTTTGGGGTCTACTGGGTATTGGCTGTCGTCGACTTGGGCTTTGATCTTGGCAATACACGCACAGGCATTCCGCCCTGGCTGGACTCCTTTTTTGGGCTTGGGATGTTGATCGTCGTACTTCTGTGGGGCTTGCGCCAAAGGCCGGGGCTTGCCCCCGACGTTGTGACACGTGAACCAGATGAAACGAAGTACCGCAATTCGGCACTGACGGTTGATATGGCAACCCGGCTGGAACGCAAGCTGCGCCAGGCAATGACCGATAATGCGATGCATCAGGATCCTAACTTGTCGCTATGGTCGCTGTCCCGGCATATCGGGGCCTCACCCAATTACGTTTCGCAAACGCTGAATGAGAACATTGGCGAAAGCTTCTTTGACTTCGTCAACGGCTATCGGATCAAAGCAGCCCAGGCGTTGCTGCGCGACACCGATCAGATGGTGCTGCAGATCGCTTATGATGTCGGATTTAACTCTCGGTCGTCTTTCTACACCGCATTCAGCAAGGTGACCGGACAAACACCGATTGCCTATCGTAAATCCGTGTCCGGCAAAGCCTAAACGGACATATTATGCGTCCGGCCCTAGCATAACGGACGACATGGGCAGCACATCGCAAGACAAGACCGGGCAAAAGCACCTAATGACGGAGCCTGTCCATGTCTTTGAAATACCTTGCCCTTGCTGCCCCACTTGCCTGTTTGGGTTGTGCCCTATCTCCACAATCACAAGCATTGCAAGGCACTTGGCTGTCAAACGGTTACGGCACCGGCGCGCGGATCAGCGGGCAGTGGGTGGAAAGCTTTGCGGTCGCCAACCAAACCTGTCTTAGCGAAGGGCGTGATCCGCTTTTTGGCCTTCTGGCCGAATACAACATTACGCTTGCCGATGACGGACAGTCCTTCGTGCTTGGTTTCGACGGGACCGACCAAATCATCCGGTTTGACCGCATTGCTGATCTGCCTGATTACTGCGCCACGCCACCTGCCGATACACCAATTGGCAACTTCAATATGTTCGCGGATGTCTTCGCGACCCACTACGCATTCTTTGACGTCTATGGTGTAGATTGGGACGCTGCCGTGAGCCGTGCGCGGCAGCGCGTGACACCTGACACCACCGATGAAGAGCTGTTTGCGATCCTAAGCGGTCTTCTCGCGCCCCTGGCCGATGGGCATATCGGGCTGAAAGCCCGCATTGACGGCAATCGCTGGCTTTATGAACCCAATCCCGGCGCGTTATTCGAAAAGGTACAAGCAGATGCGCGCGCCGCAGGGCAATCGATTGACGCGGCCGAGGATGCCTTTCGCAGAACCTATTGGGACACCCATGTGGCTGGTCGTATCTTGCAGGGCAATGGTACCACGACTGGCAGCGGATTTGTGCAATACGGGCTTGTCGGACAGCGGACCGGCTATATCAACTTTCTCACGATGGCGGGCTTTGCGACCGGTGACATCGGTGATCCAGTCAGCGACATTGCAGCGATCCATGATGTAATGGATCAGGCGATCGCAGAGTTTGAAGCCGCTGGCGTGACGAATGTAATCATCGACCTGTCTTTGAACTTTGGCGGTTTTGACGACGCCGCGCTGGCCATTGCGGGCCGGTTTGCGACAGCGCCGGTTTTTGCCCTATCAGAGTATCCTGCCGATGCGCCCGACCGGATCACATTGCGCCGCAACGTACAGCCATCTGCCCGGTCGCGGTTCACCGGTCCGGTGACACTGATCACAAGCAACATGACGGTCAGCGCAGGCGAGATCTTTACCATGGCCCTGCGCGCCTTGCCGCAAACCACGCATGTTGGCCAACCAACGCGAGGGGCCTTGTCAGATGTCTTGGAAAAAGAACTGCCAAACGGTTGGATCGTCGAGTTGTCGAACGAAGTCTACAGCGATCATGAAGGGATCGAATGGGAAGGGCGCGGGATCACACCCGACCGGCGCTTATCAGTATTCGCTGGCGCCAATCCGCTTGAAACTCACGCCGCTCTTGTTGCGCGACTGGCGGACGAAGCTCGCTAAGGCAGCAGACTGGCACATGCCGAGAAGCCATCAGGCAGGCGTTGCCCGCAAGCTTTATGCAACCAACGCATCGCTGCAACGGCCAGCGATGCGAAGGCTTAAGCCGATAGCAACCGGAAAGGTCAGCCCGTGCTTTTGCTGGGTAACGAACTGGCTAACCGATGTCGCCTGCAGCCGGATGCTCCTGTAAAAAACTGCGCAGGTCAGTCACCTTTTTGGCGTCCAACGAGACATAGACAAAACCCATATTCGTCCGTTCAGTCACCATGTCGCCCGGATATGGCAGATAGGACAGCTCACGTGATCCGAAGGACGGTGAAGCCGTGCCCACCTGCCATTCTGTCGTGAGCTGCACATCCACGAGTTTCATCATTGGGCCACCATCAGGTGCCGGAATCTCCAAAGGTACGCCAGCCAACCGCAGATATGACATCTTATCCTTGGCAGCGACGAAGCCATCGATGAACTGCGTCGTCAGGACCAGCAGCTCTTTGGCCTTGTCCGCATCAGGCATATGACTGTGCAGATGGTCGCCATGGCTGTGATTGTGGCCGATATGTCCGTTTACAATATCATGTGGCATTTGTGTGATCCTCCTCGGCGGCGAAGACCTCAAGCGCTGCGTTCAAACCGTTCACTGCGGCTGGGAAGCCGCCATAAAGTGACATTTGCCAGATGACCTCGCCGATTTCCCTTTGGCTCAGGCCGGCCTTGCGTCCGCCTGCGATGTTGACCTTCAGCTGTGGCGCCGTCTGTCCACCCAAAGCCGTCAATGCGGCGATTGTTGCGATGTAGCGATCACGCAGTGGCAAGCCGGGGCGCGCATATTGGCGGCCATAGGCAAAATCCACGATCCCTTCGGCCATACTCGGCACCAGATGGCCATATCGCGCCTCAAGTGCTGCCTCCATACCGGGGTTGAGTTCTTCCGACAGGGCACGGCCCTTTGCGGTTGTGTCGTCACTTGGCATTGGACCAGCGTTTCCCTTCAAATTCGCCGTGGGGAATCTCCACCGGCTTGTCGATGTGCCTTTTGTGCGCGCCGAGCTTGCCCGATGCAACCAGCGACCCCAGCACATCCACAATGACCCGCGTGCCCATCAAAGCTGTGATCTCGGACTGGTCGTAGGGGGGTGCGACCTCGACCAGTTCCATGCCGCAGATACCTTCTGCCGCGACCATCGACGCCAGTTTAAGCGCCTCTCGTGGCAGGAACCCGCCGGGTTCGGGCCAGCCTGTACCCGGAACAAAGCCGCAATCGATACTGTCGATGTCAAATGACATGTAAACCATGTCGACCCCGTCCCATGCCATTTCAAGTGCCATCTCGGCCGTCTTCTCTACACCCATCTTTTCCATGTCAGACATGGTGATGATGTTGGTCTCGCGATTGCGCGCCACCTTCACCGCGTCGCGCGGTACCTGCCAACCACCAATCCCCACTTGCACAAGATTCTTGGCGGGCACGTTGGGCAGGTTCGTCGAATGGAACCAAGGGGTCGTGTGCATGCGCTCATCGAGGTCCTTTTCCTGAATGTCGGCATGGCGGTCGAAATGCACGATCCCGATCTTTTTCGACGTGCATTCCGCGATGCCCCGCACGCACGGGAACCCGATGGAATGGTCCCCACCGATCATGATGGGCAGCGACCCGGAAGAGGCCACATGACTGACCGCACGGCTGATCTGGTCAAACGTTTTTTCGATATTGGCGGGTATGGTGAAAACGTCCCCTGCATCGCAGAGCGTCATCTGTTCGCGCAGGTCCACAGCCATTTCGTAGTTGTACGGCGTGTAAAGCGCAGAGATCTTGCGCACGCCTTGTGGCCCAAACCGTGTGCCGGCGCGATAGGTCGTACCGCCGTCAAAAGGAATACCCAATACGGTGGCGTCGTAGTCTTTGACCTCCGTCACATCCTCTGCATAGGGTGCCTTTAGAAAGGTGTTGATCCCGGCGTAGTGCGGCAGTTCCCCGCGGGCGAAAGTGGGGATGGACTTGTCCTCGATGCTATCTGCACCGGTCAATCCCATGCGCAACGCCCATTTGCGTTCCTCGGCCCAACCGCTGCCAGGGATTTCCTTTTCCGCCTGCATCGCCTTCCAGCCCTGCAACTTGGTCAGATCCGGGTGGTGATGGCGTACATCCAGACGCTGGTGATCGCGCGGATGGTGCGACCGTGATCTGTCATGTGGCGTGAAAAACATTCGTATCCTCCTGAAGGGTTTGAAACGGGATGCCGCCATCGCGAGCATCAAAGTCGTAGGTGATTGTCGCGCCGTAGGCGTTGGGGTCATGCGGATCCCAGCGGTGTTTGTCGAAGACCAGCACGCGGTCGCCCAGCTTGAACGCCTCTTCCAGATCATGGGTGACCATGAAGACGGTCATGCCGGTTTCCGCCCGCAGGTCTTGCAGGAAGTCATGCATGGATAGCCGCGTGCCGGGGTCAAGCGCGCCGAAGGGCTCATCCAGCAACAGCACCCTAGGTTTGGCAGCCAGCGCCTGTCCAATGGCAAGGCGCTGTTGCATGCCACCGGACAGCGTCGCGGGATATTGACCTGCCACGTGATCAAGCCCGCAACGGGCCAGTACTTCATCCGCACGTGCGCGTGCCGCTTTGCGTTCAGCGCCAAAGAACCGGCCCCAGCGGGTGCGCAGACATTCGCCTGCGACAACATTTTCACGCACGGTCAGATGGGGGAAGACCGAATAACGTTGAAAGACAATCCCCCGGTCCAAACCCGGTTCCCGCGCCGGTGGCGCACCATCGATGCTGATCTCACCACGCATAGGCCGCTCCTGTGCAAGAAGCAGACGCAGGAATGTGGATTTGCCGCAGCCAGAGGCTCCAACGATGGAGATAAACTCGCCCTCGTCGATGCTGACATTGATCCGTTCGATGATCGGGCGGCGGCCATAGCTTTGAAAGACGTCTGTGACGGTGACAAAGCTCATAACCCGTCCTCCGCCCATGGGAAGAACCGGCGCGCGGTCCAGCGTAGCAGCCAGTCAATAAGGAAGGCGAGGATCGTGATCCAGATCACGTAAGTCAGGATGACATCCATGGCGAGGAAGCGGCGGACGAGGAAGATGCGATAGCCGAGGCCAAGATCAGACGCGATGGCCTCTGCTGCGATCAGGAACAGCCATGCAGGACCAAGCGACAGGCGCACAGCCTGGATCAGCCGCGGCATGACTTGCGGCAGGGCGACGCGCAGCGCGATGACCCCACTGGATGCGCCCAAAGTCTGTGCTTTGACCAGCAATTCTTGGGGGATTTCCAGTGTCCGCTGGCTAAGGTCGCGGATGATAAAGGGCAGCGTGCCGACGACGATCAACACGACCTTTGACAGTTCGCCAAGTCCGAAGATGATGAACAGGATCGGTAGCAAAGCCAGCGGAGGGATCATCGACAAGACGGCTACGAACTGCGCCAGAAAACTGCGGATCAGCGGTAAAATCCCGATCAGCAGCCCAATGATCATACCGAATAGGGCCGATATCCCGATGCCCAGCCCAAGCCGTTTCAGGCTCGCCCATGTGTCATGCCAGAACAGAATGCGACCGCTACGCCGGTCGGGTTCGGTCATCAGACGCATGGCCGTTTCGCCAATCGTCGACGGGGCTGGCAAGAGTTTGTCAGACGGGTTCGCGGCCAGCCGGATCTCGGACCCGACTGCATAGGCGATGAATACAGCTGCGAAAGGCAGCAGGGCCAGAAAGACAGCCAAAGGGCGTCCGGGCTTGATATTGATTAGGCGCATGGCGCAAGAGGCCCCGGGTCAAGCCCGGGGCGCAGTCTCACAGGCTGCCATCGGCGGCCATTTGCATGTAAGTAGTGTCGAACCGGAAGGTAACGTTGTTGCTGTCACCGGTTGTGGACCCGCCGGGATATTCCACACCAACAAAGTCAGCTGATGGTGCGCCTTCGCCAAGGATACCCTTATCGAACAGGAATTCGGCCACGCTGACCATGGTGGCAGGCAATTCAGGGCCTGATGTAAACGCGACAGCCTCTGCCGGATCATAGAACATCTCGGTCGAGGCGAGCTGCGCCTGATACCCCGCCAGATCGGTGCCCGAAGCCTCAGCCATGGCGGTCAGCACCGCTTCATCGCCAGCGGCCATCAGACCCATGACCTCATACCAGGCACCCACCAACGCCTTTCCGAAATCGGGGTTCGCCTCCAGCGTTTCGGTATTCACAACCATCAGGTCAATAATCTCGCCCGGGATGTCGGAACTGTCGAAAAGTTTCGTCGCAGACGGGTCTTCAAGGATGGTAGACACAAGCGGGTTCCACGTCACGACCGCCTGCACATCATCCGTGGAGAAGGCCGCGATCATGTCTGCGTCAGATGTATTGATCACCCCGTCAAGATCGGCCTCGGACAGACCGACACTATCAAGACCACGGGCAAGCAAGTAGTGGGACACAGATAGTTCAACAAGGTTCACAGGCATGCCTGCAAGGCCTGCCAGATCACCATCACCCTTCACAATAATCGCGTCATTGCCATTGGAATAATCGCCAATGATCAGGGCCGTTGTATCCACGCCACCCCCTGCAGGGATGGACAAAGTGTCCATATTGGTCGCCGACACCCCATCGAACTGACCCGCAGTATACTGGTTGATCGACTCCACGTAGTCGTTGATCTGCACGATCTCCACATCGATGCCATAGCGGTCAGCCCATTTGTCCATGATCCCGCTGTCTTCCAGATAGCCCCAGGGCATCCAGCCGACATAGATGGACCATGCCACCTTGAACTCGGTACGATCCTGGGCAAATGCGCCACTGGTTAAAGCAAGGGTGATTGCAGTTGTTGTGATCAGCTTCTTCATCTTCGGTCCCCATTCAATTTTCACTAATGGTTGACCGCATGGAGGGCATCGTCAGGGCGCGGGTCAAACCAGCGCAGTAGCCTCCCGGGATTTTGCCCCGCCGTGTACTGTCCGGTCTGTCGCCGGACAGCGATATCTCTCGGACCTGGCCCCTTTCGGGCGGAACCCTAGACATCCTGCAAGGGTGAGCAGATTTTAGAATACTCCAATGATCAAGGGCGGAACCGGTATGATGACCGGACCTTCACCATACGCATAATCAAAGAGCACTCTTTTGCATGAGTTGACCGTTTTTGCGTCACTTAGAGAGATGATTTTGCTCAAAAGATCTTTTGTGATGACGTTCGTGCCGTGCTGCGCCAATAACCCGATTGGATTTATCGGGGCTGAAAACACGACATTGTAAGTGAGCCTTTTGTCCACGCCTTCAAATAGCGGGATCGATGACCAAGCGAACACACGGTTAGGCATCTCAGCAACAGATTTCATTCCAAAGACCGAGCGTCGCTCGCCTCGTTAGTGTAACGGACTTTGTTGGTTTGGAACAGCGATAGCCCTCCCGCATGAAACACAGCTTGTTAAGGACCGCGCTAGAACACTGACACATTCGATGCCGTTGAACCGCAAGTTAAGACGATTACCCCACTGCCCAATACCTCACACGGAGGTCGCCTTCACCATCGCCGTGGGCAAGATCGCAATATAGGCTACCGTCTTAAGGTCAATCTGATCCCTTCCGCACAACCTTCATCACGAAGAGACGGCTTCGCAACCGTCACCTACCTTGCGTTATTCATTTTTTGGATGTATTACTTAATGTAAAACATGAATTTATGAGGTTGCATGTGCACCGGGAAAATCCCATCGCATTCTTCAGAACCGCACGAACCAGTCTGCCCATCGCATTGATGACCCTCATCATCACCGCCTGTACGCAACCTGCTCCAATCACCCCCGCATTTGTCGACACACTAGGTCTTGCAGAGCTTTCGCAGCGTATCGATGACGGGGCATTTCGCCGGGTTGAAGGTGTGATCGTCTCTCAAAACGGGCAGATCGTTTTCGAAGATTACTTTGGCTCCCATAGTGCCGATAAACCGCTTGATATGCGGTCTGTCGGGAAATCACTTACGGCACTGGCCATCGGGATAGCCATAGACGAGCAACATATGACAAGTGTCGACCAGTCAGTCATCCCCAGCTTTGCAGATCGCAGACCCTATCAACATGATGGACCCATAAAGCAGGCGATCACAGTCGGCGACTTGCTGACGATGCGATCTGCATTTCATTGCGATGATTGGCGCAGCAGCCCGGGCAACGAAGAACGGATGTACCGGACTAGGGATTGGACAGAATTTGTACTGAACCTGCCCATTGATCCACAGATCACAGGGGCGGAGAAACGACCCAATCGGTTCAGTTATTGCACGGCTGGGGTGTTTCTGCTGGGCCAGTTTCTGGAACGCGAAACCAATGAACGCTTTGATGCCTTTGTCGCTGACCGGATCTTCACACCGCTTGAGATAGACGATGCCATTTGGCGCAGATCTCCTGGTGGAGAGGTACAAAGCGGTGGACAAATCCAAATGCGCGCCCGCGATGCCGAACGGCTTGGCCGTCTTGTCCTGAACGAAGGCCGCTGGGAAGACGTACAGATCGTGCCACGCACCTGGATCAACGACATGCTTACGCCGCGATCAATTGCCGGACCCGGATTGGGATATGCCTACCTTTGGTGGACGACCGACTTGCGTGTTGGGCGTAGTGACGAACAGGTGGATGCGGCCTTCATGTTGGGGAACGGCGGCAACATCGTGTTGATCATACCGGAATTGAGCGCCGTGATTGTCGTACAGGCAACTAACTACAACGATCCAGCCGCATTTGGATTGTCACGTATCCTCATTGAACGACACATTTTGCCTGTCCTCGCAGACCAGTGACCATATCCATCACCCTGCGCCATCCGGCACGAATTCAAGCAAATCACCCGGCTGGCACTCCAACTCTTTGCATATCGCCTCAAGCGTATTGAAACGGACACCACGCGCTTTGCCGGATCGCAGCATGGACAGGTTCTGTTCGGACAGGCCAATCTTGGCCGACAGCTCGCGTGATGTCATCTTGCGCAGCGCCAGCATGACATCCAAACGGACGATAATGGCCATTTCAGATAACCTCGCGGTGGTCTTCCCACAACGCAGCCCCCAAGGTGAAAGCATGCGCCATGAACCCGGCCATCAGCGCCGAAAACGCCAGCGAAACCTGTGGCATGCCGATGCCGATGCTTAGAACACGCTGACCCTCTGGATAACCCCAGGTGGATGTCACCGATGCTAGCCCATGCGAGGCGATACCCCAGAAAACCATGATCCACAGTACATACCCGGCCTTGCGGGCACAGCGGGCCACCTCTGTCGGAGAGGCCAGAACCATATGCCGGAAAAGCTTTCGCGCAAGCATCAGCAGGCACGCCCAAAGCATAACATGAACGGCCACAATGGCGATGATCCCCCATGCCTGCAAAGGTGAAAGCGGCACTTCACCATATCCCGCCTGCTGCGCCAGAAAGTCCCCGACAGCCAGAGGCGATCGGGCGACTTGCACCAGACCCGCAGCCGCAAGCACCAAAAGGACGACCAATCCGCCGGTCACCACCATCTGCAGCCTTGCTGCCGCCGCTTGTGTCTTGGCAGGATTAATCATTTCACTTTCCTCACATCATTATTCATGTTTAACATTAATTACTCAATCTTAAACATGGTTAAACCTTCTAATGAAACCTTATACGCTTTTGCGCTGCATTGTCAGCCTCTCTTTCGTGGCCGTTGCCGTGGCCTGCACATCATTGACACCTGCCGGGATGATGGCGGCCAGCAGGCTTGACCCCATCAAAACTCCGCCAGATCAGATCGCCGTCGCATTTGCGGTACCGCAGACCTTGCGATTGTCGGATGGGGATGCCGAATTTCGTATCGCGTTTGCCGGTGGTCCGGCGGACGCGCCGATACTTCTGGAAAAGACAGCCGTTCTGGATATTCGCCCTGCGGCCCAAGACGGCCCACGTTCCAGCAATGGTGAGGAGCAAATCTACATCGCGCGCATCCCACCGGCAGATGCGCCGGCCATTGCCGAGATCCAGAGGCAGATTCGCACGTTGCAAGCAAAGGGGATCGAAGGTGAAGGCAACCTGGGCATTCTGATCGTCGGTGGATGCTATATGCAAACGATCCCCGAAAGCCTTGTGTTCAGCACGTGGTTAAAGACAAATCCAGAGGATGGGTTTGTGCAGGTGACCCGGCGCGCCAATCTTTTTGACGCAATCAATGCGCGTGATGCAACCCTTTTGCGCGCGGCCCTGACACGCTGCGAGAATTAGCCGGATCACTACAAACCCAAAAAAAGTACTGCGGATGTCGATTAGCCCGGTTTCGATCCGTCATGTAGGTGAAGCGGCCACAAGCGCGCTTCGCAAAAATGACAAGGAGACAACGAAATGAACCTCAAAAAGATCGCCGCATACGCGCTGGGCACTGCCGCAACTTTGGCAGTGGGCACACTTGCCTTACCACGGCATGTACATATTGAACGCAGCGCCATGATAGAAGGCATCCCGCAGACTGTCCTCGCCATGGCAGCCTCAAACACCGGCTATCAGTCTTTCAACCCCTACCGAGATCTGGACCCGAATTTGCAGGTCGAACTGTTTGGCCCGCAATCGGGCGTCGGGTCTGGCTTTACCTTTTCATCCAAAGATGGGGTCGGCAGTCAAACCGTATCTTCGGTGACACCCGATACCGTACATTTTGACATTGATCTTGGCCCACTTGGCCAACCCACCCAAGCCATCAGCGCCATTGCGACTGACGACGGAACACAAGTCATCTGGACAATGGACGCCGATATGGGGTTCAACCCGCTGTTTCGTGTGATGGGATTGTTCATGGACGGGATGGTGGGTCCCAATTTTGAACAGGGCCTTGAAAACATTGCCGCTGTATCGGCTTAATACCCTTATCCAGAAAAGAGATACATCATGCGTTACACATTTCTTCTATACTCAAACCCCGCAGATTTTGCCCATATGACCCCCGATGACTGGGCAAAGGAAAAAGAGGTCTACGGCGCCTATATTGGCGCGTTGCAAGAGGCCGGCGTGTTTGTCGATACCGATTGGCTACACCCGGCAGAATCCGCGACAACAATCACCCTGAAGGACGGCGAAAAGCGGATCCAGGACGGACCGTTTGCCGAAACCAAGGAAACGCTGGGCGGCTTCTTTGCGATTGATGTCCCCGATCTTGATGCTGCCTTGGCCTGGGCAGAAAAATGCCCGGCTGCCAAACATGGTAAGGTGGAAATTCGGGCCTCGGCCATGGGTGAAGGGTGACAGAGGCAAACGTACGGGCAGCAGAAGTTGCCCGTGCCACCTATGGCAAACTGATCGCGATGCTGGCCAGCCGAACCGGCGACATCATGGCCGCCGAGGACGCGCTGTCCGAGGCATTTCTGGCCGCTTTGAAAACATGGCCAACGCGCGGCATCCCCGACAAACCCGAAGCCTGGCTTTTGACCGTGGCAAAAAACAGACGGACCGACCAGACCCGCAAAGATGCCCGTTTGGTCATTACAGATGAGGTCCCGGAAATGGCAGAAGCTCCTGTTCTTGAAGAGACGACACTGGACGAACGGCTCAAGCTGCTCTTTGTCTGTGCACATCCAGCGATTGACCCCGGTATCCGTACCCCGCTGATGCTGCAAACAGTTCTGGGTCTAGAGGCCGAGCAAATCGCCAAGGCGTTTCTTGTATCGCCCAAGGCGATGGCCCAACGACTGGTTCGGGCCAAGCGCAAGATCAAAGCCGCAGGCGTCCCCTTTAGCATACCTGATGCACATACATATCCCGAAAGGATGGGCTCTGTGCTTGAAGCTGTCTATGGCGCATATGCTGTCGATTGGCTTGAAGGGGCCGGTGACTTATCTCATGAGGCATTCTTTCTGGCCACGACGCTGGCAGATCTAGCACCCGATAATGCCGAAGCGCTTGGGCTCTTGGCGCTCATCGGGTTTATCGAGGCACGCCGCGACGCGCGTCTGCAAGATGGCGTGCTCGTTCCCGTGCCCGAACAAGATACTGACCTTTGGGACGACGCATTGACTGATCGCGCGGCCAGATGGCTTGGCCAGGCGTCAGCCCTGCAACAGCCGGGTCGGTTCCAGCTGGAGGCTGCAATCCAATCTGTCCATGCGGCCCGCGCGGTTACGGGGCGTACCGACTGGCGCGCATTATCACAGCTTTACATGGGCCTGACAGCCATGCACCCAACCATCGGCGCGGCGGTCAGTGGCGCTGCTGTCATCGCCGAGGATGCGGGGCCAGGCGAAGGGTTGGCAATGCTGGACAAAATCAGCTTTGCCGATCTGGGCGCATTTCAGCCCTATCATGCCGTCCGCGCCCATTGCCTGGCCGGCGTGGGTCGGCACGCCGAAGCGGCAGAGGCTTATGACAAAGCCATCTCCCTTGCCACGGATGCTCCATCACGCAGGTGGCTTGAACAAAAACGCGCAGCACTGCGAAAAAACTTTTCCTGACATGTCGATTAGCGGTTTGGTCATCCGTCATTTGATCAGAAGGGGCCGCAAGCCCGTTCGTTTCTTGCAATTCGGTCCCATCAGGCCACACCGGAAAAGGATAGTCAAATGACCACCATCTTCACCATCACCGCCGTCATCATTCTGCTGGCCGCACTGACATTTTTGTTGCCACGCAACGTGGTCGTCACCCGTAAGGCACATGTTGGCCTTACGCCGGAACAAGTGATAGCACGCGTTGCTGCGACTGATGGGTTTCAAACATTCAACCCCTACCGAACATCCGATCCAGACCTGAAGATCACACCATTTGGCCCGCCAGCAGGTGTTGGGTCCGGCTTTCGGTTCGAAGGCAAAGAGGGCAAAGGCACGCAGACGGTCACAGCCGTCACCGATACCAGCGTGACACATTTGATCGACCTTGGTGCGATGGGCAAACCAGTGCAAATCATCTCCGCCAAAACACAAGGTGATGGGGCAGAGGTCACCTGGACCGTCACATCCGACATGGGACTAAACCCGGTATTCCGCATCTTTGGTCTATTCATGAACCGGATGCTGGGCAAGACCTATGAGCGTGGTTTGCAAAACATCAAAGCACTTGGCTAAAATGGGAAAAAGGCGGGCCTTCGCGGGCCCGCTTTTGTGTAACAGGGCGCTGAACGCCGTGGTGACTGTAACCTGAATACTTCGTGGTTGGCTGAGCTGAATGGGCATTCCCGTGGATTATGGCATTGCCACCTTGCGACTATTCATCGCCCGCCATGCGATGATGAAACAGCTTTGTTCCGGCATCGCTCTGTTCAACCGCCTTCAGCTGCTACAAGTTCTCAGTGCTGCAGTCTTTGGATTGATCAGTGTTTGGCCGGTGGCCCGCACGGCACGAGATACGCCAGCCTCGTCATAAATGTGTAAACTGCGTCTGGACGGTCAGGCCGTAGGGGCTTTGACCTCCATGCGCCCTCTTCTCTTACAAAGACAACGCCTTGCGCCTTGGGCGCACGGTCGGATCAGCAAGCAATTAGTACCGGCTTTAGACGTCTTAACGTGCGTACAGCCTACGTAGTTTCTTAGCATTTTTCTTATCAACATGAGCCGTTTGGTAGGCGTGCTGCTGCTAATGTGATGCCACTTGGACATCACTGCCTGGCTTGACGGGTACGACATTAGGAGCAAAGCAATGGCCGTAACACTACCAGACGATCTCAAACTTGACGCCTTGCGTGGTCTGGACACGACCAGTCCGCCGGGAACAGATACAGGCGGAAGTCCACCAGAGGTTTCAACAACGGCACCAGTTGTTGGGCGCGCGGCGCCAGTCGTAACGGGCCTTACCCCCACAATCATCAGCGAAGTACCTGTAGCAGGCCCGTCGGAAAAGCTTTCAGGAAATGAGATCGTTGAGATATCGCAGAAGTATTTCTCGGATCTGGGATCAGAGGTAGCAAGCCTTGATCCAGAAACTGCAAATGGGCTGGTTGACCCTGCAAGTCCGGGGCTTTCCGGGGCAGACCTTGATGTCGCCAAGGTCAATTTCATCGAGGGCGTAAAAACCGATCTGGCAAATACGGTTATCAGGGAACAGTTGACACCAGACCTCAAGACGGCCCTCATCCAATCCGGTGAAAACATTCTTGAAGGTCAGAATTTCGACCTCTTGCTGGGGAAAGATGGCTCTCCCAATGAGTTGTTTATCGCACCCGATCTGAACAGCGATGAACTCGCCGCAGCTCTTCAGGATGCCGTAGAGCTGATTTTCGAGGTCAACGCGCAAGAGCAAGGTTTGACGCTTAATCAAGATGCGTTTGACCAATTCATTGCGGGTTTCACAGAGACATTCTTTGTCGCATTGCGCATTGATGTGCGGGTCGAAGCAGACAATGCCGACGCAAAACAGGACGAAAACCTAGCGCGGATCGCCCGTGAGACGCTGATGATCAGCAGAACAGCGCGGTAGGTTTGTCATGAAGGTGAATGGCAATCCTGAACCAGGACCGACCGTTGAAGATACCACGTCAACGCCGCCTGATGCGCTAAAGCAGAAGCCCCCGGACGCCCCTAAAACGGGCGCCGGAGGGGAAAAAACACTTACATCGGATGAAACGGTGCAGCTTGCTGATGCAATCACGGATGATATCCAAAGCCCTCTTAAGGCGCAGGCCGGCAAAGAAGCCTTTAGCAATGCGCTGGACGGAGAGTCGTCCAGCACACGTTCACCCCAACAGCAGGCAACGACAGATGCCGTCGTCGACCACTTAGTCGAACAAGAGAACATCGGCGATCTGGATGTTGAAGTGGTCGATCCCAGCAGTCAGAAACTGCAGGGTAAAGGGGACTCTGTTCTGACCGGCCCCCTTGAAGATCCAACACTCCTACTCAGCGCCAAGCTTACCGCAAAAGAGGTCGGCGACGAAGTGCACGCAGCGGTTCTTGATATCGTCGAACATGTCGCCACACTTCACGGCTTGAAAGTTGATCATACGACTTTCACGCGCTTCCTAACCGACGTTGTCACAACCAGCGTTTCGACATTTGCGTTCCACTCTGTCGTCAATGCGATCTACATTTACGACAATGAACGGGCTGTTGAAGAAGCAAACATCAAACGGGCAGCGCAGCAGGACATGATCCGCCGCAAACCCTCTGCCCAGATATCTTAGCCGTGTCAGACGGGCGTGAGCGAAACCTGATTAACCACTATCTGTCGCAGCGCGTGATCGAGCTTATCGCGACGCTTCTGAATACGACAGGTGGACGCGCGCGATTTGCAGAAGCCTTGGCAGAGCAATGGCCAGCCACACGTGGCGCGCCCAACCCAACTGCTATTCACCTGACGCTGCAGTCGCTCGCCGATGAGAAGACACTGGAAATTCTGGTTTGTATGGTCCCCAGGTTAGAGTTCATACGTAACTTCACCCATATGACTGATGAAAAGTCGGTTTCTTTCCTATCCGTGACATCAGAAGGCGCGCCCGCCTTTCTGTTGGTAGATGACGTATCAGCCGATGATGCGCTCAGCGCCACAATCGATATGATTGTCAGTGAGATAGCAGCCGTTGCGACAATCCACGACGTTCTTATTGATCACACCCGGCTTCGTGCATTGACAGAGTCGATTGCATATTTTCATGCCGATAAGGTCATTCAGAACTATCTGCATGCCGTCCGATAAATCATTTCTCACAGTTATCAGATATCGCACAAAAGGACGTGGCGTTTAGCCTGCAAGCCCTAGTGCGTGTAGCGCAGCTTGATCAACGCAAGATCCTTTGGCATCGGTTTCCCTGTCGCCTCATACGCACTGACAAGGCTGGCTGCTTGTTCAAAGCGTCCGTCATTATAGCAGAAAACCGCCATCAGGCGCATCGTTTCAGGGTCACGTGGCGCGAGCCAGAGAGCCAGATGAAGCATATCGATGGCCCGTTCCATGCGCCCGAACATGGCATTCACGGAGGCTAATGATTGCAGCATAGCCAGGTCATGCATCTTCTGATCAGCTTTTGACGGGGGGATTGATGCTTCTTTCATCACGTCTGCCCGCCTGTGCCAGAACGGATGACGTATATATGCTCAAACATGCGGACAGTGTCGACCAGGCTTTCAAAGCCATCGGCAGCGGCTGGGCTGAGCTTTGAAACTTCGATCTCTGGCATGCGTCGCACGACAAATTCAGCAAGATCATAAGCAACCGCATCGGGATCTTTAAGCTGCAATTGCTTTACATGCTGACTAACCAAAGTTTCAAAAACATCGCTTTGACGCTCCATCGGTCTCTCAAATCGCAAGGCCGGTGGCTGGCGGATAACCGGGATATGCCGCGATACGAAATGACCAATATCTCCTACTGATGGTGGGAGCACGTCAAACTGTGGATGTACAACGTCGATATCGTCAGCTGACGGCGGTGCATTTGCGGGGGTCGATGTTGATGTGTCAATACCGCTCACGTTTAAGACCTTTCAATAGAGGCTGGATCAATAACTGATCGAGATTTCTTTGCCTTGGCGTGTCAGGCCAAAACCGGTTTCACTGACTTCCGTGAGTGTCCAACCACCGCCCAATGTATCGCCCACGCGTGCCGAGCGATTATTAGAGAAGATCAGTGCGGGGTCGTCTCCGAAACGAACAGATGCGATCGCAGGTATCGTTGGCCTGCTTGGCGACTCATCAAATTCGGAAAATACAACTAGCCTTTCACTTGATTGATCCAATTGACGGCGTACCGAAAGCCATTGACCCTTCAAGTCAGCAGGCAATGTCCCTGTAACGGCCAATGCTTCAGCCGATTTTGGGACAACACGCAGATAGTCTGACAGGCCGGCTTCTTGAAGCATCGTGGTGACCACTGACGGATCCGGTGGCGCGGGCTGTGATGGCCCTTCTACTGGAAGCTCGGCATTCCCGATGAACGCAAAACTTGATGCCGTTGGCTGGCCCCAATTCAGGGCATAACCGATGGCAAATACACATACCCATGACAACAGCACAATGGCCGCGATCTCTATTGGTCGGAATGCTTGTGAGTCGCTGGAATGATCTTGTGATAAAACGATTGGGACACCGCCAATCTGAAGCGTGCATGGCAAACGAAACGTCTGCAGCGTATTTTGGCCTTGGATTGCGGCGCCGTTTACACAGACATCTGTTCGGTCTGTATGTACACTGATCATCGCCCCGAAAAGCGACGTTTCGGTCTCAATCTTTACGCTTTCACCAGCGATTGATTTATCAAGCAGCATAATATTGTCTGTTGCTGCCGGACCGATGCAAAAAACATGATCATCGATGGTTGTCAGGGATCCTTCGTGAACGCCGCCATCAATTTTGACCTCAAGAGAGACCTCAACATCGCGCCGCCATGGCATCGCATAGGCAAGGCTGGTCCGCGCATAGTTCCGATAAGTTGCAAACGTTGCTGTCACGTCCGGGATTCCTTTTGGATCGGTTTAGTTACCGCGTAGAAGATGATTTGTGTCTTGCTGGGTGCGTTGGGCAATTGACCAGGCGACCTGCCAATTTGTCATTTCCATGTACAAGGTGCTGATCCGGTTGGTCATCGCATCCATTTGCCGCTCAACAGTATCAGCACCGGCACCCTGTGCTTCGTCGGTTTGGTTGAGCTCTGAAACGATTCGTGCCTTTTCATTTCCGACCAAACCATTGCTACCATTGGTCACCAGATCGCCAGAAACCTCTTCATTTCGGGCAGTGCCAGGTAAACGCAGCGCATTTGAAAATGCGCCTTCCATGGCACGATCTGTCAACTCGGCCTGTTGGGCCGAATATCCGGAAGCATCCATCATGCTTTGCAGGTTTAGCGACGGTCCGTTCTGTTCAATAGCATCTATTGCGGCATTCGTATGCTCACCCATGTCTTTGACTCCTTGCAGACATTATTGTTCCTGTCTGAATTCACGTGCAGCTTCTTGAATCTTTTTCATCATGAATGAACCCATGACGGCCTCAAGAAGTGCGTTCGACAGAAACTCGTCGGCCTGCCCTGCAGTAACCGTACCGTCGCCCGCGGTTGGATTTGGCGTTGTTCCTTCTGGTCCCATTTCTCTGATCCTTTCAAAGTTTTGTCTGCTCTCAAACTAGCGGGCAGGAACCCGGCATCCTATTTCGCCAAATGCTGAGATGTCTGCGTAGAAACGGATGATCTGCGCAATCGCGCGCAGTAAGATTTCGTAAGACAACCGAAGTCTTTGCATAGAATACGCAGTCAACCATCTGCGAAACCACTGTTAGCCTTCTGTCAGTTCAACCAGGAACACATGACGGAGGCAGCATGAAACGCATTAAGAAAATAAAGGTTGTCGCTGCCTTTACGCTGCAGGCGCTTATCTTTGCACCTGTCCCAGGACATGCTGAAACTGCTTCGGAAACAGAACTCTCATACCTTGTCGTCCGGCAGCCAATCGTCCAGTTCCTATCACAGCTAGAGCGCGATACCGGACTACAGATTGACGCCACTGAAAGCGTAAATGGTTTGATCGCTGATATGCGCCTTGATGGCGAGATCGCCGAAATCCTGAGCCAGCTTTCACAGCGTTTTGATCTACAATGGTTTGCTTTCAATGGCGTTCATTATGTTTCCGCCCAATCAGAAGCACGCATGCGTCTTGTGCGCCTGGGCGATGTACCAAGCGATGTTGCAAAAGCTGTTTTGGCAGAATCGGGCTTGATGTCAGATCGCTTTCCGGTTGCCGATGCAGCGCAAGGCACCGCCGTTGCGCTGACCGGGCCACCAAAACTGCTGGGCCTCAGTGAAGCGGTGATCGAAGCCGTTGTCGTTGAACCAGATATCGTCCCGTCAAACAAAATCGTGGTGCGAAGAGGCTCTTCAATTTCGCTGGAGTCGCAAAGTCTTTCAGACATCGCTGCGCGCGTTGCGGCTGAAAGCGAAGCCGCCGCAAACCAGCCTGAAACGGATGATGGCTAAGATGCAGGACATTTCATGCCACGCGCAAGCAATCAGCACAACTCATCACCCTATTTGGCTTGGGTCTTTTCCAAGCCGAGCCGAAATGCCGGTGGCGTTCCGTCCCGTGCATACCAACGCTGTGTCTGGATCGCAGGGGGCCTCGGGCTCTTCTGGGGCCGGTGCGACACAGCACAATCAAGAACGGCCCAATCCCGGGCCACATAACAGGAGAAGTCAAATGGAAAATGGACTAGCAACAGACGCGCAGGGCGCATCAGGCGGTAGCGCAGTTGACGGTGCAGGCATGGAAGCTCTGACCGCTCGTGCGAACGCTCTGTTTTTTCAAATCATGGATCTGAACATGACATTCGAAGAAAAGACAGGCGGCCAGAAGGCAGCGAAAAACAAATCTGGTCAGGTTACTGCCTAATCCACTCCGCTTTGCGGATTCTACAGGGCAGCCTTGGTTGCCCTGTAAGACACCCCCACCACAGATAGGAGCCGCCCCATGCGCAAGGATCTGATCCTCGTGGCAATCATCATTGCGACCCTCGCACTTATGGTGATCCCCCTGTCACAAACAGTCATAGATGCATTGCTGGCCGTGAACATCTCGCTATCTGTTTTGCTGGTTATCGTCGCGCTGTATCTCAAGCACCCGTCAGACTTTTCAACCTTCCCATCCGTCATTCTAATCGGTACGGCATTCCGTCTGGCGTTATCGATCGGCACGACGCGTCTGATCCTTTCCGAAGCTGATGCAGGCCAAATCATCGAGACATTCGGTGACTTCGTCGTGCGCGGCTCTGTGGTGATCGGTTTGGTTGTTTTCCTCATTATCACCGTCGTGCAGTTTCTGGTCGTCACCAAAGGGGCTGAACGCGTCGCGGAGGTTTCGGCCCGCTTTGCATTGGATGCCATGCCCGGCAAGCAGATGAGCATCGATGCTGAAATGCGCAACGGCAGCATCACCCCGGAAGAGGCCGCATTACGCCGCAAGCGGCTGGACAAAGATAGTCAATTCTTTGGTGCAATGGATGGCGCCATGAAGTTCATCAAAGGCGATGCCATCGCTGGATTGATCATCATAACGATCAACCTGCTGGGTGGTGTCGCTGTCGGAATGAGCATTCATGACTACTCATTCGGTGAAGCCGTCAGCGTGTTTTCGTTATTGACAGTTGGTGACGGTCTGGTTGCTCAGATACCCGCCCTTCTAATGGCGCTTTGTGCCGGTATTGTTGTGACTCGCGTGGCAAATGCCGAGACAAGTGATCTGGGCACCGACATTTTCAAAGAATTGGTTGCTGATCCTCGCGTACCGGCAATCGCTGCGATGATGGTGTTCGGTATCGGGCTTATACCTGGCTTTCCAACAATGACCTTTGCAGGATTTGCTGTCTTGCTGTTGGTCGCAGCACTTTTGCTACGCCGACGCGTCATGAATGAGGATGCGCTGGCTGCCGAACAGGCAAAAACGAGCGAAGACGCCCAGTCCGACACACAGGCAGCGGTGAATTGGGCGAGAACGGTCAACGAGATGGACATCGATGGCGCTGACATTCCAGTCGGTGACCGCATGCGCCTTGTGGTTGGTGAACAGCTTGGAGCGGTAATTGATCATGAATTGCTAAACCGTGAGATTGCCCATCATTTTGGTGTCTTGTTTGCAGCGCGTGGCGTGCGGTTTCCACGTGCTTCGTTCTTTGTCTCATCCCATCTTGAACCTGGCGAAGTGATTGTAGAGTTAGATGAAGTTCCCGTGTTCCGTGATGAAGTCCCGTTAGACTGCCTTCTCGTGCCAGAACCCAAGCTCAGCGAAAACTTTGCTGTCTCCGATCCTGCAAATGCACTTGCCACCTTTAGCTGGCCAAACCTTGCAGGGATCTGGGTGCCAAAGACGTACGAAGCCAAACTACGCGCATTGAACACTTCCGCACTCGCATTGGAAAAGGCGTTGGCATACATCACCTATCGTCTTTACGAACAGAACCTTGGCACACTGTTCTCGCATGCAATTTTTGCAGAACTGATGGCGGCCGCTGCCGCAGACGAACCCGAAACGACCGCACTGGTTCGCGAAGACATGACCGAACCAGCCCTTTACAAAATGTTCCGCTACCTCGTCGAAGACGGCGTGCCACTGCGCCCCATGTCGCTGTTGATGTCGTCTTTGCACTATTGGATCCATAGCGCGGAAAACCCAAATGCTGTCATCCTGGCCGAGTGTCTACGCGGTTCAATGAAACGGCAGCTTTGCCACCGGATTGCAGGGTCAGAAGGGATACTTGGTGTCGCAATGGTTGATCCTGAAATCGAGGCACTTGCGCGCCGTGGAATTGTCGATGCACGGCGCAGCACCGGTGACACCGGAAATGATGGATTGGTCTTCGAGGACGATGTCTCTGATTTCCTCATTGGTCAGCTACGCGATATCTGGCGCTCGCAATCACGCGGCAGCCGGCAGATTGCACTAGTAACATCTGCCGATCTCCGACGCCGGTTGCGCAATTTTCTGGCAGCAAACGATCTGCACTTCCCGGTTCTCGCACCGCACGAGATATCATCCGAATTCATGACCCACCCAGTAGAGCTTATCAGCTTGAAAGGATTGATGAAGGGAACTGAATCCGAACCAGAGCGCAAGTCAGCGTAGCCTCACAACACGCAAGCTCATGGCTTGCATAAGACGAAAACCCTGCGATATGAAAATCATATCGCAGGGTTCTTTTGTGTAAGAGCACGTTTGAAATTGAGGATTTACAATGTGTTCGAGACTGCTTCCAACTCACTAATCGAATGCGTGCAGGTTTTCCGGTAAATTGAGTTGCGATGCGTTTCAACAGTACGCACGCTGATCTGCAATTTTGAGGCGATCTCTTTTGTACGTGCGCCTGATTTGCATTGTTCAAGAACCTCAACCTCACGCGGCGATAGCCCATAAATATTTCCGGTGCGCGATACATTGCGCCTGAGATCAACAAAGCCCTGCAACAATTCAGCAGAAATACATGCATACCCGATGCTGACCGAGTTCATGGCATTCACAAAGTGAGCCCCAGTTGCTTGCTTTGGCATAAAACCGGCTGCGCCACGTGAAAGCAGCATGAACGCCTCAGTCTGCGTTGCATCAGAAGACAGAACAATTACCTTGATATCAGGTGCCGTTTTCCGAATACGATCAAATGTATCCAGCCCGGTCGGGTTCACCAGATCAAGATCCATCAGCAAGACATCAGGAGTCAGAATGCGGCACTGTTTTATCGCTCCGTACCCATCGGCGGCATATCCAACAACATCAACATTGCATTCCGCTTTTAGTACGTTGGCCATACCATCACGAACAATCTCGTGACTATCAGCGATTACTATTCTTATTGGTTCATCATTCATATTTGGTCCCACCCAGTTTTGCATGCGGAGACATGCGGCTTACAAACCCTCTAATATTTTTGAAGTGGGCTTGCCTATTAGCCAGCTTAAGCAAACGGGCAAGATACGCTCCACGTAGAAATCCGCAGGATTGGTGGACTTTGGCTATGCGTAAATCCGCAGAGCATGATCTTGCACATAACAATGTATAGATTACTGAATTATATGCGAAAAACCGCGCACCGTGTCACGATTTCTTGATGACCTGCTCTTTATCGAGGCCAAGTTTTACAATTTTTTCGTTCAGCGTACGACGACCGATTCCCAGTGCCTCCGCCGTAACTTCCATTCGTCCTTGATGTGCAAAAAGGGCCTTTGCAATCAACTCTCGCTCAAACACTGCAACTGCGCCGCGAAGCGTATCTGATATCTCGATACCATTTTCATTCGGTGATATTGCTTCAGCAACAGTTCCCTGCCCGCGGCGAGCTGCCAAAATGCGACGTTCTGCAACGTGGCGTAGCTCTCTTACATTTCCAAACCAATCATGTGCAAGCAACGCCGCAATATCATCATGTGTGAGTTCCGGCGGCACAATTTCATACACTGACGCGAATTCGTCGATAAAATTTGTAAACATCATTGGAATATCTGACTTGCGGCTGCGTAAGGGCGGCAAGTTCAGATTCACAAGGCTTAAACGGAAATACAATTCGCGTTGAAAATGTCCCGCCGCCATGGCTTCGTCAAGGCTCGTATTGCTGCCGCAGATCAGCCGTATCTTATTCTCGCAACCGGCCGATGATCCTTCTTGAGAAATGCGGTCCCCTTGCAAAACCCGCAATAGCTGCGCCTGAACCTGATCCGCACAAACAGACACATCATCCAGAAACAAGGTCCCGCCACGTACTTTGCCAAGAAACCCGGTTCCACTTCCGTCCGGACCAAAAAAACGCTCTTCAAAATTCTCAGAGCTAAGCGAGGCACAGTTGACCGCCAGAAAAGGCTTTGACGCGCGGACACCCAGATCATGCATCGCACGTGCCAAAGACTCCTTGCCTGTTCCAGTTTCCCCCGTCAGAACAACAGGGGCACTAATCTCACAATACTCAAGTACGCGGTCGCGTAGCTGTTTGGCATCTTCGCTATCACCCAGATAGATGCGATCCAGCTTTGACATGCGCGACAACCGGGCCTTCAAGTCATTATTCATGTCGGACAGCCGGTTTTGCACAACCGCACTTGCAAGCACTTCAAGCAGGCGACGCGGATCAAATGGCTTTTCGAAGAAACTGAAAGCACCAAGCTGTATCGCTTCGACCGCCATTGGAATGTCGCCATGTGCCGTCATTAGGATGACAGGTGGCGCATTTAGCTGCCGCAAATTCGCCAGCAACGTCATGCCATCCATACCAGGCATCCGAAAATCGGTAAGGATAACCTCGGGTTCGAATTCTTCGATCAATTGCAGTACCGCGTCCGCTGCCGGGACAGTTTTGGTTTTCCAACCGGCGGACTGAAGCAACGTTTCGAGGGACTCGCGCATCTCATCATCGTCGTCGACGATCAGGATGCGATATCCCTCACTACTCCGCTGCAACATCTTGCACCTCACCTTTCAGTAGCGGAAATGAAAACGCCATGATACCACCGCCATTCTCACGGTTAACGGCAATCATGTAACCATCGTGCTCTTCAACAATATCTGCGGTGACAGCGAGCCCGAGACCCATACCGTTCCCCGATGCATGTGTTGTGTAAAAAGGCTCAGTCAGCGTCTCAAGCGACGTATCGCCAAACCCCGGTCCTGTGTCGGCAAAGTTTGCTATGATCCGTTGATCGACCAGTTGCAGATCAATTTCCAGTATCCGCTTCTCACTACTTTGCATGGCATCGATAGCATTACGGATGACGTTGACAAAGACCTGCTCTATCCGCAGCTGGTTCCCATGCATAAAAACAGCTGGGCCGTTATCTGCCCATACAACGCGCACATTAGCGTTCTCGATATTTGGTCGCAAAAGATCTAAGCTTGCCTGGATTGCGTTGCGTATATTAATTGGACCAAAACGTACACTTTTTGGCCGTGTAAATGCGCGCAACTCTTCCAGAATATGCTGCATACGCGTAGCAAGACGTTGCAACTTCAAGGTCGTGGGTGTAGCACCGTTGCCGATTTCCTCAGCTGTCAAATAACTACGCATTGCGGCGACGGGCTGGCCAAGTTCGTGTGTGACAGACGATGCCAACTTGCCAAAGACAGCCATTTTATTGGTCCGGTCCAACTTACGCTGTGTTGTTAATAGCTCTTGCTCGGCCGCAATGCGATCACGTATCTGAGTCTCTAGTTCATCGTTAAGTGCACGCAGTGTGGCGAGGTTTGCTTGCTCATGACGAAGACGGCTGCGCGCCACATTCATGTTAAAGACATATAACGCGCAAATGATCATAATAATCGCGATAGCAGCGTAGAAAAGATTGCCCAAGGCTTCGCGGTATATCGGTTTTTTTGGCAAGACATAGTACAAGGTCCACTCGATGCCCGACACATCATTGGACACGAAAAAACTATTGACACCAAAGAAAGTAACGTTGTTGTCCGACATGCTTTCGAATGTGATTTCGTCATCAGTTAATCCGGAAGGCGACAACGACTTACCCCGCCAAGATTCATGCGCAGACAAAACAATTTTGCCTTCCGAATTCGTGGCGAAGATCTGATCGCCCGCAGACTTCCAGAAGGTTTCAAGATGCGTCAATGGCAGAACAGCAACGACAAACCCTAATGTAAGGCCTTCTTCATCTTGGACAGGGGCCAAGCTGACGTAGCATGGCGCGCCTGTAACGGGATCGGTGTTATAAAAGGTATATCCGTCACCATCCCAAAGCATATCAAAATACTGACTGGCCTTTGCCGCGATGTAACGGGATTCGCTGACTTGAACAAAACCACCCGAACCTGCGACAAAGTTGCTTTTTGTATCGAAGACGAAAGTCAGTGATCCCGGTACCTTTTCTGATATTGCGGCAAGCTTTTCACTGGCAGATCCAATGTCGCGCGGTGATAACAAGCCATCAATAACCGCGGCATCGCGGCTTAAAAAGAAGGCAAGGTTCTGCGACCTTTCCAGTTCATTTTCCAAGGAATGCTCATAGAGCCCAAGATGATGATCAGCCTCTTCGACCAAAACTTCCTTCAGCGCCTGAAAATTTGCAAAGAAGAGAACTGGAAGCATCAAAAACATAACCGAACCAAGAAGCAGCTGCCAAAAGGTTGGTTTCATACTCTTCAAAGCAATGCTTTTTTGTACAGGCATCCAACAGTGTCCAAGTCCAGTCATACATCACATTAAAGATGACGCTTGGTTGTATAATACCCCACTTCCACTACCAGCAACTATGAATAAATCCGCAGGATAGCCCTGATGATAGCGATGGTTTTTGCCCAAAATCCTTGCATCAAGAGCGTATTCGCACGGTACATCAAAGGCATTTTGGATCATGAACCAATCGATGATGACAGCCCGTTGGGCGCGGACGTTGATGGCCGACGTAGCCATCGCCACCGGCCTAAAGCCACCAAAACACTGCTCATCTGTTGCTATGCGTAAGATGGTGGCGGCTAAAGTGCATCAAGCGCAGGAATAGACTCATAATGCACGTTTGCGCTGTGCAAGGCCGATCAGCTTGCGAGCTGCATCAACAATAGCTCACGTTGCGCGCAGCGTTGCTCATCACGATAACGCGTATCTCCGCGGGCCAGTCGCGTCGTCAATGCGAGCTGACGTTTCGCTGTCTTTTTGTCACCGGACTTCAGCGCACTGTATCCTGCGATCAGGTAAATTCGGGGATGATGCTCTTTGCATTCAATGCTTTCCTGGGCAAAAAGAAGGGCAATATCATATTTTCCCTGAAAACATGCGCAGGCAGCAAGGCCAGCAAGGGCGGATGCTTGCAGCTCGGCTTGGGATGCCATGACAGCGAAAGCCCGCACTGCCTCTGCAATCTGACCACGCTTAAAGGCGTTCAGACCCACGTCATAGGCTGCAACTGGGTTAGTAAAACATGCCGCGGCTTCAGAGGACCCGACCTTATCCGGATCAACATCCAGCTCACGAACCATGGCACAAAAGCCATTTTCTTCAAGAAAATCAAATGTTTTACGGCTTTCTTGCGCACGATCACGCATAGCGGCCTTGATGCGTTTCATGAAATCGGCAGATGCGATCGGCTGTGCTGCAGCTGCTGCTTTCACCGCAGATGGCTCGCTCAATTCAAATGGCGATAAGTAAAGCTGTATGTCATCTGCCTGATGGAACACCGATCATTTCCTTGCGCATAGTTTCCTATACTTTATCGCCAAAGGAATGCACAGATGTACTATTAGGCACATCCCGCAACATTCTTGCGAACGTTTTTTCGCCGATTTAAGGCACACCCTCTGCTGTATGCCCCACCCTTACGAAAGCCGGAAACCGCGCAGCCATTAAGGTCAATCAGATGCGCGGGCATGCGGTCAGGTGCCGTTCTTTCTCCAAACAAGAAGAAGGCTCGGCATGTCATTGCGGCTGTATTCTGCCTTCAAACCACAACAACATTGCCCCGCTTACGTCCTGTCTCAACATAGCGATGGGCTTCGACCAAGTCTGCAAGAGGGTAGGTCCGGTCCATTACGGGCATAAAACGATCTTCAGCGATCTGCATCAGAACTTCTGCTAGCTCGGCGCGATGAACAGATGGTTTTGCCATACCTGCTGCGGCAAATCTGGCGCGCTTGCCTCCAATAACGCTGCTACCGATCATGTCGCGTAGCAAGCCCAACCCAAGCACTGGACAGATGTACTCACCTTTGCTGGCCAGCGCGGGCCTCGCTTTTCTGAAAGACGCAACTCCAAGCGTATCAAAGATTACATCATAGGCTGCATCGGGTTCGAAGGGATCATCGGTCTGGTAGTTGATGACGTGCGTGGCGCCGAGACTCTCTAGAAGCGCGGCATTGCGTGCGCTGCTGGTTGCGGTGATCTCTGCACCCAATGCCTTCGCGAACTGGACCGCTGCCGTACCAAGGCTACCCGAACCGCCCAAAATCAGTACACGCGCGCCGGGCTGCAGCTTGGTAACACGTGTCAGAAAATGCCACGAGGTCATTGCACCATCGCACAAGGTTGCAGCCTCCTCATACGTCACCGTGCCGGGTTTGGCGACAACGCTACCGTCCTCATCCAGACAGATATGCGTAGCATTCGCACCAAACTGCAGGCCAGCCTCTCCAAAGACAGCATCACCCACGCCAAACCTTGAAACAGCTTCACCGACTGCGACGACATCCCCGGAAAAGCAGGTGCCCACTAACCCCGCACGAGGGCGAGACATGCCAAGGAAAAGCCGGGCAAATCGCGGCTGGCCCGCGCGCATCATGCCATCAGCACGCGACACAGCGGATGCGCGGACGCGGACAAGAATTTGACCTGGGGCTGGTTTGGGGATCGGGCGTGTCACAGGGCTGAGTACACTTGGTCCGCCGTAAGCGCGGACATTCCAGGCATCAAATGTAGACTGCATAATCATCTCCTATTTTGTACAAACAGACGATATCGGTTTTAATTTCATCCAATAACTGTCAAAAATGAACCGAATTGGTCTGAAAACGTTCCACGTATGATGGATTGGAAATCACTTCCTGCATTTCTCGCTGTTGCGAGATCCGGGTCGCTTCGTGGCGGAGCAGAACAGCTGGATGGCACACATGCAACTGTTCGGCGGCAAATCGAAGGTCTGGAAGCACAGCTGGGTACCATGCTGTTTCGCCGCGCGGCTGGTGGACTGACCTTGACCGCAGCCGGGCGGCGTTTGCTCCCGCAAGCAATCGAAGCAGAGGCGGCATTGCTCAAAGGGTTCAGCGCAGTAAAGGGACTGGATCGCGAAGCTGCAGGGCGCATTCGACTGTCAGCTGATCCACTGACCGCACATTATATGCTGGCCCCTGTTCTCGCTGACTTTGCAGCACTTTACCCCGAGATCGAGATTGAGCTGAAGCTGTCCTATTTCATTGACTCAATTGCAAAGGACGAAACGGACATATCGATCAGGCATGTCACGCAGGTTGACGATGATGCAGTTGGCCGAAAGCTTTTCCCCCTTTCGCTTGGCGTCTTCGCGGCACGCGCATACATCGACGCTGCGATGCCAAAGGCGGGTCCAAAAGGCGCGGGCCTGACATGGATCGGATATGGCGATGTACCCGAACTGCAGTCAATGATCGAGACGACGCCATTTCCAAACGCGCGCGTCCGTCATGAAATCGCTGATCCCCAGATGCACCTTCATCTTGCAAGAGCAGGCGCTGGCATGACCTTTCTTGCGAATTGGGTGCCAACTGTATTCCCAGAGCTACAGCGTGTCCCGGGAACCCGGCTTGATCAGCGGCGGTCCACCTGGATCTTGCTGCATGGCGATCTGCGGCGCGTTCGACGAGCAAGGCTGCTTGTCGACTATCTAAGTGCGGCACTGCTCGAACGGCGCACCGATTTCATCGGCCAATAGTTCATGACTGACGACTTCCAGGTAGGACAGCCCACCCCTTATCCTTATAATGCAAGCAGAAGAAGTATGATCTAATACCCAGGCTTTGTGGCGTCGACCAAGGTCTCAGTCAGGGCAAATCCCATCCTGCGATACAGGCGCCCTGCAGCTCTGTCAGCCTCTGCAACAATAACTGGAATAGCGTGGGGTGCCTGAAGATGCACCCAATTGCGGGAATGCACCAAAAGCGCTGCGCAGATCCCCGCCTGCGGTAGGAGGCACGCGTGATCACAGACTGATACCGCGCAATACGATCATCGTGGAATATGCCCATCGTTCCCACGATAAAATCGCCATCATAAGCACCAAAGCACTGACCATTGCCCGCTGCAATTTGTGCCCGCAGACCCGCATTGCGACGTTGCAAGTAATGCTTGTGTGCGGCCGGATCATACCCGACCTCAGAGGCTGCTTCGAGTTGCAGATCAAGTAATCCATCCCAGTCATTAACCGGTTGCAGATTGATACCAAGCGGAAGAGCAGCGTCACCTATTGCACCTTGCAAAGTAAGCACATCAAACGTTCCGATTTCCAACTCGGGCAGCGCCGTACGTAAGGGTTCCGGATCCAGACCAGGCACATCCCAAACGACCGTTACATGTGACGCATCGGGAAACGCCTCCATAAAACAAGCAAGATCTTGTCGTGGATCACCCATCACACGCACGGCCACCAAATTGCCATGCCAGTAATCAGGCTCATTCGGCGTGCGCATGATGACGTGGTCTGATTGCACTTCGAACACTGACTGTCCGCGCATGATCAAAGCATCACTCGAAAGACCGATTGTCCGAAAGAGCTTTTGTGGGGCGTTGGTCATTCGAAAACTGGACTTTACGGCTACTGCCTACCCGGACTTGGCCGCGATCATGCATAAAGGCGATTGTGTTGCAGCTTTCTTACTCAACTTCGCTTAGTTTTAGCCGCATCTCGCGCAACACTGGGAGCACTGCGCGTGCTTTGTCTCGCCCGACTTTTTTCACGACATCCGCAATCACCGGCGCAATCGCAGCCAATGCGGCATCGCGCGCGGCTTGACCTGATGGGCTAATCGCAACCATCTTGCGTCGTGCGTCTTCCCAATCAGGACGGATATGAACCCAACCGGCCCATTCGAGCTTGTGCAGCGTGTTTGTCATCGCCCCGCGGGTCAGGTGGAACGTCTTTGCCAGTTGTGCAGGAGAACGCTCAACACCTGCATGCGCAAGATGGTTCAGCACCGAAAAATGCGACAGTTCCATACCCTTAGGCAGCACGCGCGCAACATTGGCACGGGCCAGTTGGTCAACCATCAGGATTTCGCTGAACAGCGAAACGGCTAGACTGTCAGAGGCGTCGGACATCAGGGGCCTTCAAATGGGCGATCGTGGCTGAGTGCCGCAATGCGTTTGCGGCTTTCTGCCACTTCCTTAACGTCAAGATCAACCAATGCGATACCCGGCTCTGTACCTAAATCCGCCAAAACCCCGCCCCAAGGCGAAATTGCCATCGCATGCCCATATGTTTTGCGCGGTTTTCCTGCCGTTGCATCATGCGTGCCAGTTTGAGCGGCAGCCAGCACATATGAGCCCGTCTCGATCGCACGGGCACGAAGCAGCGGTTCCCAATGCGCCTCGCCCGTTACCGGAGAAAAGGCGGAGGGGATCAGCAGGACCTCGGCCCCGGCCTGCGCCAACGCGCGGTAAAGATACGCAAAACGGATATCGTAACAGATGCTCAGACCGATTTTGGCAAAGGGCGTATCGGTTACAACAGCTTTGTCACCTGGACGATATCCGGCAGATTCACGATAGGTCTCGGTATCCGACACCGTCACATCAAACATGTGTATCTTGTCATAGCGGGCGACGATCTGGCCTGCCGGATCAATCAAAAAAGACCTGTTGGCAAAGCGGCCATCCGGATCACCGGTTTTCAATGCCAAGGAGCCGACCGAAAGCCAGATACCATGCCGGATCGCAGCCTCACGCAAGCCTTTCAGCGTCAGATCATCAGCTTCATGCTGTAGAACACGCGACTGGCGCTTGCGGTCTTGTGACACGCAATTCGTTACCTCCGGCGTCAGAACAAAGCCAGCACCCCCGCCCGCCGCCTCGGCCACGAATGCCAGTGTCCGGGACAGGTTTGCCGCCGGATCATCGCTAACGTTTAGCTGCAGCAGCGCCGCCTTCATGCGGCCAGCAGCGCGTCCAACTTGCCCGCGCGCTCCAACGCCATCAGGTCATCGCAGCCGCCCACATGGGTGCCCCCGATAAAGATTTGCGGCACGGTGCTGCCACCGTTCGCCCTTTGGATCATCTCGGCCCGGCGTTCAGGCTGGGCTGAGATATTAACCTCAGCAAAGCTGATATCTTTGGATTTCAGCAAGCGTTTCGCCATAAAGCAAAAGCCACAGGTCGGTTTCGTGTAAATTTCAACATTCGCCATTTTGGTCTTCCCAAGATCAAGTTGACCCTGATTTAGGCGTCCTTGACCACTCTTGCCAGTGTAACAATCGACACGTTTGCGGCACCGGCAGCACGGGCAGCCTCTGCACTAGCGGCAAGCGTTGCACCTGACGTCATCACATCATCAACCAGCAGCACCGATTTGCCGCGTATCTGATCCATACGCTTCGCGTTTGGCACAATCGCTCCGGAAAGCGCCAGAAACCGGGCATCACGGTTATGACCTTCAAGCGGCTGAGTCTTTTTGGGGCGCAAAAGCGCATCCGCACACACCGGACGGTCCAGCGCGCGACCAAGCGCACGGACCAGCAGTGCAGCCTGATTATAGCGCCGTCGCGCCAGCCGTGCCCAATGCAGCGGCACGGGGACAAGCACCGTATCATCGCGCAACAAAGGCCGCGCCACGCGGGTCATCCACATCGCCGCCGGGCGGGCCAGGTCAGTGCGGTCTCCGTGCTTCAGTCCAAGCACCAATCGCCGCCCGATACCGGTGTATATCAGCGCAGCACGTCCCCTGTCCCATGACCGCGCGATCGTCATACAATCATCGCACTGTACGATCTCACCCCGATCCTCACCCGGAAGGGGGGTCCCGCAGGTATCACAGACCAGCCCACCGATAAACTTGGTCTCGCGCCAACAGGGGCCGCAAAGACCGAACTCTGCCTCGGTTGGTTCGTCGCAGGCCACGCATTGCGCGGGGTAAATAGCCCGAATGACGCTTTGCAACCGCATGAAACCACCCTAAATGACGCGGATGAAGATGCCGCAGATCACTGACCGACAGGCCCTGATGCGCAACCGGCGCAGGGCCGAACCCGACGCGCTGTTCCTGCAAGAACAGGCGGCGAATGAACTGCAGGAAAGACTGATCGAGGTTAACAGAACATTTAAATCCGTCGCCATCGTGACAGGTTTTCCGGATTTCTGGGCGGATCGCTATCCAGATGCGACGATCATTCCCGATGATGAGACGCTGACCCTACAGCCGCAAATCCATGACGCTGTACTGCACACAATGTGCCTGCATTGGGCGAATGATCCTGTTGGGCAACTGGTGCAGTCACGCCATGCGTTGAAACCAGATGGGCTGCTACTGTGTACCTTTCTCGGCGGCCAGACCCTGCATGAACTCCGCAGCACCTTAGCCGAAGCCGAAGCGCGGGTGACAGGTGGTCTTTCCCCTCGAATCGCACCGATGGGCGAAATCCGGGACCTTGGAGGGCTTTTGCAACGTGCGGGCTTCGCGCTGCCTGTCGCTGACAGCACACCCCTGACGGCCAGCTATGCCAACGCATTTCATCTGATGCATGATTTGCGGAAGATGGGCGAAAACAATGCGCTGAATGATCGGATCAAACATGCAACGCGGCGCGAGATCCTGATCAAGGCCTCGCAGATCTATGCCGCCAATTATCGCAATGAAGACAACCGGGTCGATGCGACATTCGAAATCATCACACTCACAGGCTGGGCCCCGTCCGATACTCAACAACAACCTTTGCGCCCAGGCAGCGCGAAGGCGCGGCTCGCTGACGCATTGGGTGCAATTGAGACGCCTTTAGATAGGTCCAAAGATTGACGTGGACCGTATTCCATTTAACTGACACTGAAACCGCGCTACCTAAGGGGCAATGAAGATGTTCGATGCACAAAGCCAGGCCGAAGAACGCCCAGCCGTATGCCCCGCGCATGCGCAAGCGGACCACCCGCCCGTCAAACCGGCGCGCGTTGGCATCCTGCTGGCAAATCTGGGTACGCCTGACGGGACCGATTATTGGTCGATGCGGCGGTATCTGAACGAATTTCTGTCCGACAAACGGGTGATCGATTACTCGGCGTGGATCTGGCAACCTCTTTTGCAGCTTGTGATCCTGTCAAAGCGGCCGTTTTCATCAGGGGCCGCTTACAAATCGATCTGGAATGAGGAAGCGGATGAAAGCCCGCTGATGACAATCACCAAGGATCAGACAGCAGCGATCAAAAAACTGATGGTGGAAAGATACGGCGACGACGTGCGTGTCGATTTCTGCATGCGCTATGGCAATCCATCCACCAAATCCAAGGTGCGCGAAATGGCCGAGGCGGGATGCACCAAGATACTTTTTTTCCCACTGTACCCACATTATGCTGGCGCTACATCAGCCACGGCCAATGACCAATTCTTCCGGGCATTGATGGAAGAAAAATGGCAGCCGGTCGCGCGCGTGGTTGAACCCTATTTCGACGATCCGGCATATATCGATGCACTCGCCCAATCCATAGAACGCGCTTATGAAGCAGCAGAGACGAAGCCAGAAAAGCTGATCTGCTCCTATCACGGTGTGCCAGAACGTTACCTGCGCGAAGGTGACCCCTATCACTGTCAGTGCCAGAAAACGACGCGACTGTTGAAGGAACGGCTTGGCTGGGATGACACGCAGATCATTACGACCTTCCAGTCCCGCTTTGGGCCCGAAGAATGGCTGAAACCCTACACCGTGGAAGAGGTGGCGCGCCTTGCAGAAGAGGACGGCGTGAAAAACATTGCCGTCTGTGCGCCTGCTTTTTCGGCCGATTGCATCGAAACGCTTGAAGAGATCAACGAAGAGATCAAGGAAAGCTTTGAAGAGGCGGGCGGCGAACACTTCACCTATATCCCATGTCTCAATGATGATCCGGCCCACATTGATGCGCTTTCAGGCTTGATTGATCGAAACCTCAAAGGCTGGCTAGACTAACTATCGTTCCATTTATGCTGCAGAGTTAGGCAACGGCGTCATGCGCCGTTGATCGTGCGTGTTTTGGCAGTAATGTAACAGCGTCATATTAGGCCAAAGACATTCGCCAGCCGACATTTCGGCAGCAAATTTCAAAGGTGATCATGCGCAAATCTGTTTTTCTGGTATTTTCCACCTTTGCAGCAACACTTGGTTTCAACACAGCGGCACAATCTCAGGCCGAACAATGCTCGCCTTCGCTAGCCGGTTTTGCGCGCGACGGTTACCCCAGCGAACAGGCGCTTGCATTGGGCGACTGCAACCCACATTGGGCAGGGATGTTGCTGACAACCGGCGTATCTGCGCGGGTCACAGCAGCGGCAGATGCATCACTGCCCACAGGTTATCTTGATGCAGTTGTTGCAGCCCTACAAGAAGCTGACCGGGCGACCGCACTATTGGCGACAGAGCCCGTCAATCCGGGCCGCGCAGTTGAATTCATCATAGCTGGGCCCAGTACGAGAAGCGCCGGTAACTATGGCGAGACGCTGTCGCGCGGTGATGTCTGCCATGTCATCCTATTCGAACCATCATGGGCACCGACAGATTGGGCCGCAGAGATTGGGCCGACCGTGGCGCATGAGTTCTTTCATTGCATCCAGGCTGCAATGACCACAAACCTTTACCTCGCGAACCCAACATGGGCACTGGAGGGATCTGCCACCTGGTTCGAGCATCAGGTCTATTCCGGCGTTCCGCTTGCTTTCGTGGATGCGTTTGAAAACGACGTCAGTCGCATCCCCTTTAACACCTTTGATGACGCAACTTGGGTCTTTTTTGCGTGGATTGCGCAGACCCGTGGCGTCGACGGGATCATCCCTTATCTTCAAGGTCTGCCCGATATCTCAGAAACCGCTGACGGTGTGATTGATGCGCTGACGCCGGAACAATGGGCAGATTTCGCGATTGCTTGGGCAGAGAGGGACATCTTCACCCGCGACAGACGACGAATCCAACCCAACACTTATGCGCCAGTTCATGCGGTCGCTATTCCAGCCGATACCGATGGGGAACAGGTGCCAGTTCCCCGTGGCAGGGCACAATTGATGCGGCATGAGGTGACACTACCTCCAGGTGTCTGGCGGATCAGGGGGCAGGGCGGCACTGTCGCCCGGTGGTCGCAACTGGATGATGGCGGCCGTCCCTTGGGTCCTTGGCGCGACATGGCAGCTGGATTCAACACCTCTGTTGAGTGCCAGGGTGAGACCACCTTTATGGTCACCGGGTTCTCCGACAATGATGAAGACTATGCGTACTCGGTCGACTTCATCGAAGAGACCTGCGGAGCGGCTTGTGGTGAGGTGCCACGCAGCATCGATCAATGCGTCATCGGATCGTGGGAGGTCGTGGACGCCGCCAACGATTTCCGCGACTCACCCTTTATGACCCTGATGCAGGGCTTTGCGATGATTGGTGGTGGGTCCATCGACCAAGTTGATGTTCTGTCAGAGACTTACTCTTTCACTTCCGAAGGAGATTTCGTCAGCAACAGGCCAATGATCATGTCCGGGCGAGGCAACGATGGAGTAAACGATTTCGAAGTTACGATGGATGTCCGTGTTAACGAAGACCGGGGGCGCTGGGGTACAAATGGCCGCCGAATGACGCTTTGCATCGAACGCAACGTTTGGGAAGCAACCATCAGCGGCGCCGTTCCCGGCGAAGGTAGAGGCAGCGAAGATATCCGGACTGATCAACTTGTGACTGACGAAGACCCGATCGCAGCACGTTACAGCTGCGAAAGTGACAGATTGACACTCTTTCTGGACGCAAGTTTCTTTTTTGCGGGCGAGCCTATAGAGATGCGGCGCATGCCCGCGCAGGAATAATACACGGCAGAATCGGCACCAAATCACGACTATCGATGTCGCCAGATCGTCTCAATTGCGCGGCCAGAGGTCGGCCATCCATACAAACGAACACAAACGCATGATTCATTTTTTGTCTTTTAAATTCAATTTCTTAACATCGTTGGTTACCGTGGGTTAATCTAAATACCAATAACTTTTCCCAACTAGGCCGCAATACAAACATAATTCACGCCCAAATCAGACTGGCTTGTTTGTGTATAGATCGCGTTAGTTTCGCGCGGGGTTTGGTGAAAAATGGCGGCTGCGACAAAGAAGATCGATGACCTCCCTTCGGAGCAAAGCGAAGCGCTTCCGGGTGGCACAACATTGCTGGGTGATCAGTTCACGATCAAACGCCCTCTCAGCAACGGGGGCTTCGGGATCACGTACCTCGCGCAAGACAATTATCTTGAGCGGAGCGTGGTGATCAAAGAATGCTTCCCCGAAGTATTTTGCCGACGCGATGGCAAGCGCGTACTGGTGCGCTCACACTCAAACCACGAAAAGTATCGCGCTATTGTCGATATGTTCATGCGCGAAGCGCGCAGTATTGCCAAAATGCGGCATCCGAATATCGTTGGCGTACACCGCATCTTTGAAGACAATGAAACAGCCTATCTTGTCCTCGACCGGATCGACGGGCGTGATTTGCTTGATATCATCAAAGACAAAAACCAGTCGCTGACGCCCGCTCAAGTCAAGGCAACATTGATCAAAGCTCTGGATGCAGTGGACCTGGTTCATCAAAATGACCTCCTGCACCGCGACATCGCGCCGGACAATATTCTGTTGGACAAATGGGGCAGCCCGGTCTTGATCGACTTCGGCGCCGCCCGCGAAGAAGCGAGCCGCGAAACGCGGGCATTGTCCGCTGTGTTGGTTGTCAAAGACGGATATTCACCGCAGGAATTTTACTTTGCGGGCGGCAAACAATCGGCCTGTAGCGATCTGTACGCACTCGGGGCGACTTTCTATCACCTGATTACCGGTGCAGCTCCGCCCAATAGCCAGACCCGCATGGCAGAATTCGCCAGCAATCAAAAAGATCCTTGCAAACCACTTGCTGGACGTTTCGACGAATATGAACCGTCGTTCCTGGCCGCAATAGACAAAGCAATGTGTATTTTGCCAAAGGACCGGCTACAGACGGCACGCCAATGGTCTGCCATGATCACAGAAGACAAAGTTCAGCCAGCACCCACGCCAATCAAACCGCGGACGGACGAGAAGCTTGGCAAGACACTCACACGTCTGGTGACTGAAACAAATGAATATGTGCGCAACTCGCAGCCACGGGAAGGTAAAACAAAGTCAGGTGAGCCCGTGATCAGCCAGCCGCGTGCCGCAGCGCCAAAATGGGTAGAAGAGTTCAACGCGGAAACGTCATCCATCCCAACCAAAAAGCCCGCACGTATCGATCGTAAAGAGCCGGCGCCGGTCAAGCAGCGCACATTGCGACCGATCCCCGATATCGTCCCAGAACCGATCCAGGAACGGTCGCGTCTGCGTTCGTTTCTTTCAGATCGCATCTTCAAGCGCTGAACACGCTGGACAAACACAAAAAAGCGCGCTTGATTGCGCCCCTTATTTTTTGCAGATCGGTGCAACAGTCAGATTAGCAGCACCTGTGTACCCACTTGGCTGAAGCCAAATAGCTCTGCAATCTGTTCATTATACAAACCGATACAGCCGTTTGATGACCTGCGCCCGATCTTACGCGTGTCATGCGTGCCGTGGATACGGTAATATGTCCATGTCAGGTGCAAAGCATGCGTGCCCAGCGGATTATCCGGTCCGGGGCCAATAAAGTCAGGCCATTCGGGGTTACGTAACTTCATTGCAGGCGTTGGTGCCCAACTTGGCCCTTCGACCTTGCGGGTAATCGCTGTGCGGCCAGTGCGGGTCAGATCCTCTGTCAGGGGAACGCTGGTCGGGTAAAGCTTGTAGATCGCTTCATCCTCCGACCAGTAATGCAATGCCCGCGACTGGATATCGACCAATATCGCGCCCTTGTTGAGGTTGTCAAAGTAGGGTCGCCAGTCCAGCGACCGGAAGCTTGAGATGTTGCGCTGCACACCTTGCGAGATATCGCTTTCCATTTCAGTGGTTCCGGCCGTCTGGGCCGCAGCGCCAGTTCCGATCATGGCGGCTGTTCCCGCAAGAAAACCCCGGCGTGAAAGTGCGTTTTTCATCAGTTGCTCCGATTTTTCGTCAGAAAATCTTACAAGGCTGCAAACTAATGTGTCTGGTAAGCCACCGCAATTCAAACAAATGTCATTCAAACGATGTGCGCAAAGATGTGTGTTTGAAGTGTCAGTGCAATGCCGCTAAGGAACACAAGTTGCAAGAAATGGACGGCGTAAGGCATGTATCGACGTAAATTCCTAATCGGATTGGCAGTGACCGGGCTTGCCGCCTGTGGTGGCGCGCCAAGCCGCCCCTTGGGCCCTGACGGTCTGCCATTGCCATCAGTCTATCGCATTCGTCCCCAAGACGAAGCGGCAGTGCAGTTTCGGATGCTTGATAGCGTGAATGCCGTCCGTGCACGCGCCAGTGTACCCCCTGTTCAACTTGATGCGCGGCTGAACGCAGCCGCTGCAACCCATTCGCGCGACATGTCCGTTCAAAACCGGCCGTGGCTTTTTGGCTCTGACGCATCAAGCCCGCTTGACCGCGCGCGCCGCGCGGGGTTCCCGGGCAGGCTCTTGGGTGAAAACATCTCTGAATCCTACGAGACAGAGCTGCAAACCCTGGCCGCCTGGATGAACCAAGCCGAAACGAGGGCCGTGATCCTTGACCCTGATGCGCGTTTCATGGGTTTTGCATGGTATCAGGAAGACGCAGGCAAGCTGTGGTGGACACTGAATATGGGCAGTGATCCGGCGGTCACCCAGCCGATCCCAAGCACAATCATCTAATGAATCAGGCGACTATGCGTAGATAAAGATCTTTGTGTCATTTTCGACCATCGCATAGATCTCATCCATTTCGTTGTTTTTCACCGCGATACAACCCCAGGTCCAATCAGGTGTCCCAAGCCAAGCCGTGGGCGTGCCATGGATGAAAATATCTCCACCCGGGTCAAGCCCGCGCGCCCGCGCATAAGCGATATCGCTCGCATTTGGATAAGAGATACCCAGTGACAAATGGAAACGGCTATTGGGATTTCGACGATCAATGCGGTACGCGCCTTCCGGCGTCCGACCGTCACCTTCGTGTACTTTATGGCCCACCGGCGCAAATCCCAGATCAAAGCTATACTGTTTCAGCAGATAGTTCTGATGCAAAAGCTGCATCGTCCGCTGCTCTTTAAACACTTGTATCCGCGTCACTTGCGGGCCTGAATATTGTGGTACGGGTGCCCCGCATCCGGCAAGGCCCAACGCGGCCCCAACCATCATCGATCGTCTTGAAATCATATGTCTGCCTACTGTCCCGGTCTTGCGCCGTTTTTTTCTGCGTACAGGAAAATTGTGGCCAAAGGTAGGAAAAGAAAGATCTTTATGCTCATTTCCGTGTGAACGGTGCCACAATTTCCACATGCGGCGACCAACGGAATTGATCAACGACCTGGATCCAATCCATCACGAACCCGGCCTCAATCAGTATCGCCGCATCCCGCCCGAAGGTCATAGGGTTGCAGGAGACCATTGCGATTGTGTTAACTTCAGAGGCGGCAAGTGTAGAAATTTGTGCCTCGGCCCCCGCACGCGGTGGGTCTATAATCGCTGCATCATAGAGCCGAAATTCATCTGCCTCTAGCGGTCTGCGGAACAGATCACGCGCTTCTGTCGTAACTTTGCGCAATTCATGCCCGCCACGCCAACCAAGATCTAGCGCGTCCAGCATGACGCTTTCACTCTCAACCGCATGCACTTCGGCTCGTTTAGCCAAGGGCAGCGTGAACGTGCCACAACCTGAAAAAAGATCCACGACCTTGCGGGCACCTGCCGTTATCTCATCCACCGCCTCCCACAGCGCATCTTGGCCATGTTGGGTCGCCTGCAGAAAGGAACCGGGCGGTGGTGTGACCTTGGTCCCGCCAAAATCCTGCGCAGGTGGATTGATCATGACAACAGGTTCGTCATTCCACACGAGTCGCGACAGTCTGTGGTGATTGGCAAGTGTTGCCAGTTCCATCCGCAATTGGGGTGTCAGACTTTTCTCCGTTGTGATCAACACATCTGCACCCATCACCGTATCGGTCACAGTCAGATCAATCTCGCCCTTGCGGGAGCAAGCCAGCAGCGTAAGCGCTTCAAGGGCTGGCAGCGTCCCGACTATGGCCGGCGTGACAAGCTTGCAGTCCGGCACCGCAATCACCGTGTCCGAAGCTTTGGCATGAAACCCGACCAACGCCCCTTTCTTGGTGCGCCGTCCTGAAAACTTCGCCCGCCTACGGGACTGGGCCGGAGAAGTCGTGATAGGCCGAAAATCCGCGGAGATACCGCGCGCTTGCAACACCTTCCGCACGATATCCTGCTTCCATTCCGCGACAAAGGGGTCGCTTGCATGCTGCATCGCACAGCCACCGCAAGATCTAAAATGCCGGCACGGTGCAGCGACCCGGCTGGGTGATGGTGTCGCAATGCGGATGGTGCCGTCTTTTGCGACATCCACCTCCTCACCCGGCAAAACCCGTGGTAGCAAGGATTGCCCATCAGAGGCCCGACCAAGACCAAGATGTGTCAGACTTTCGATGGTCAGCATTTACTCAGCAGCGTCTTTCACATTGATAAACCCGCCAGACTGCCGGTTCCAGTACCGCGCATAAAGCCCACCCTTGGCCAGCAGATCAGTATGGTTGCCTTCCTCGACGATTTGGCCCTGATCCAGAACGACGATCCTGTCCATCCGCGCCAAGGTAGACAACCGGTGCGCAATCGCAATCACGGTCTTGCCCTCCATCACCTGTTCCAACGCGTGCTGGATCGATGCCTCAACTTCGGAATCCAGCGCACTTGTCGCTTCATCCAGCACCAGAATGGGCGCATCTTTCAGGATGGCCCGAGCAATGGCGATCCGCTGGCGCTGCCCGCCTGACAGTTTCACGCCGCGTTCGCCCAGATGGGCGTCATAACCCATACGTCCCCGGTGATCCTCCAAATCGACGATGAAATCATGGGCTTCAGCTTGCTTGGCTGCTGCCTCAATCGCTGCCTTGTCCGCATCCGGATTGCCATAGCGGATATTGTCAAAAGCAGAGCGATTGAACATCGCCGTTTCCTGCGTGACCATCGCGATCTGGCGGCGCAAACTTTCCTGAGTCACGGCTCGGACATCTTGCCCGTCAATCTCAACCGCCCCATCCTCGGTATCGTAAAGCCGCAGCAACAATGCCACGAGTGTTGACTTGCCTGCACCAGATGCCCCGACAAGCCCCAGCTTCTCACCAGGCTGCACATGTAAATCTACGTCCGTCAAACCACCCGGACCGCCCCCGTAGCTGAAGGTAACATCTTTCAGCGCGATAGCACCCTTATCCGCTACTAATGCCCGTGCATCCTTCGCATCAATCAAGCCATGGTCTGGGCTGAGCGTATGCATCGCATCCTCAAGCTCACCCACATTGGAATACATGCCCATCAGGGTAAAGCTGACCCAACCGGTCATCTGTGCCAACCGCAAGGAAATCGCACCAGCCGCCACAACCTCACCCGGCGTGGCGCTACCCGTGGTCCAGAAATAAAGCGTTGCCCCAACCAGCAGGATCGGCAGCAGGCCACCCAAGGCCATCAGCCAGAACCGGAAAGACGCCGACAACCATCCATAATTGACAGCCGTCCCCCAATAGCTGGCCATCGCATCAATGGCCGCCCGATCCTCGTGATCATCATGCGCGAACAGTTTGACCGTTTTGATGTTGGTGATCGTGTCCACGACCTGACCGGTGACCATGGCGCGGGACGCTGCCCGCGCTTTGGACCGCTTGCGGATCAGCGGCATGAAATAGCGGATCATACCGATATAGGCGACGACCCATAGCGACAGAAGCGCGGCACTGCGCAGATCAATCGTCAAAAGCAGGATGATCGAGCCGACGACCGACGCCAATGCAAAAGCGACCGTATGGATCATATCCACCATCAAGTCGGTCGCTGCGCGCGCCGCCTGCATCTGTTTCTGCGAAATCCGCCCGGCAAAGTCATTGTCAAAGAACGTCACCGCCTGCCCAAGCGTATGGCGATGCAGTCGCGACAAAATCAGGTTGCTAAGCGCGGGGCCGACAACAACCGCCTGCATCATGCCGGAGATACCCAGGACGATGGGGCGCAGAATGACAAAGAACGCGGTCACGGCTAAAAGCAGGACAACATTGTCAGAGAAATAGCTGTCAGGCGAGGATACCAGTGCCGCATCAATCACCAGCCCGAGCATCAGCGCGGTCAACACCTCTAGCGTTCCAGCAAAAGCCGAGACCAACGCCGCGCCACCGGTCACTTTGAAACTGCCCGCCATGCACCACTTCAAAAACGCCATCAGCGTTTTTGGCGGGGCTCCATTTGCCCGCGCAAAGGGATCGATCCAGCGTTCCGGTTTCATTCCGCTACCTGTGCATCCTGCCCCAGAAAGCCGCCTGATTGCCGCGCCCAGAACCTTGCATATTGCCCATTCGCCGCCAAAAGCGCGTCATGTGTGCCGTCTTCGATAATCCGGCCCTGATCCATGACGATGATCCGATCCATGCGCGCGATGGTCGACAGACGGTGGGCAATCGCGATCACTGTCTTGCCTTCCATCATGCCGTAAAGCGTGCGCTGAATGGCGGCTTCGACTTCGCTATCTAGGGCGCTTGTCGCTTCATCCAAGAGCAGGATGGGCGCATCTTTCAAAATCACGCGTGCGAGGGCGATCCGCTGGCGTTGTCCACCGGATAGCTTCACACCGCGTTCGCCGACCTTGGCCTCATAACCCTTGTTGCCCTCGTTATCCTCCAACCCAAGGATAAAATCATGTGCCTCGGCCTTTTTGGCCGCCGCAATCATGGCATCCTCGCTCGCCTCTGGGTTGCCGTAGATGATGTTGTCTTGCACTGACCGGTGCAGCAACGCGCTGTCCTGCTGGACCATCCCGATATTGCGGCGCAGGCTATCCTGGGTCACGCCCATGATGCTTTGACCATCGATAGCGATGATGCCCTTCTCGGAATCGTAAAACCGCAACAAGAGCTTCACGAGCGTCGATTTCCCCGCACCCGACTGCCCAACAAGGCCGATCTTCTCACCCGGCGCAATCGTCAGGTTGATCCGATCCAAGCCACCCTTTTCCTTACCATAATGGTGCGACAAATCACTGATCTCGACCTTACCAGCCGTGATCTCCAACGCGGATTTGGTCTGATCCACCAGCTTGATCGGTTGGGCAATGGTCTCCATCCCTTCCGAGACAACGCCCAATTCACGGAAAAAGTTGCTCGTCGCCCACATAATCCAACCGGACATGGCGTTCAGACGCAGAGCTAGCGTCGTGGCAACGGCCACAACACCCACGGTCGCAGTTCCCAGCCCCCACAGCCACATGGACCAGCCGACAACACCCACGATCAGCAGACCGTTTAACACCATCAGACCCACGTCCATGATCGTGTAAAGGCGCATCTCAGCATGAAACGTCCGGCGGCCTTCTTCTAGCGCCTCTTTCACATAGGCAATCTCGCGATCATGATGCGCGAACATCTTGACCGAGTGGATGTTGGTGTAGCTGTCGACGATCCGGCCAGTTACCTTGCTACGCGCGTTCGATGCGGCTTCAGATGCAGGGCCGATCCGTTTCACGACCCAGCGCAGCAGCAGAAGATACGGGATCAACCAAAGCAAAAGCGGGATGATCAGGCGCGGATCCGCCTGACCCAGCAAAAAAGCTGCAGCCACCACGTAGGCCGCTGCGAATGTTAGCGCATCGAAAAGCTGGAACATCACTTCTGCGGCGGCAGAGGGCGTCTGCATGATCCGATTGGCAATCCGGCCTGCGAAATCATCCTCAAACCAGCCTACAGATTGCCGCAGGACATGGTTATGTGCCCGCCAACGGACAAGTGTTGCAAAGTTGGGCATGATCGTTTGATGCAGCAGCATGACCTGCAGAATGTGCAAGACCGGGCGCAGGGTCAGGATGAACAAAGCCACGAGGATGAACTCAACCCCGTACCGCGCCCATATCTCTGCCGGGGATCCGCTGGAGAGCGTATCAACCAGACGCCCGACATAGCCCAAAAGCCAGATTTCCACCCCGGCAATAATGATCGACCCCAAGGCGGTAAACGCAAACACGCGTTTGAACGGCTCTGCATAGGCACGCAGAAACGGATAGAGCCGCTTGGGCGGCGTGTCGGTCTCCTGATACGCGGTATAGGGATCGACCAGGCCTTCGAAAAACCGAAACATTGGTCTGCCTTAATCGAGATTACGCGGGGTCACATATCAGGGTTTGCGTCAAAGGAAAACCAGAAGGGAAAGCACGCCCAGGGCGAGCGCCATTATGCGCATGAAGATGCGCCAGGCAGTAGGGTTGGTAAGCAAGTAGGACAGCAGCGCACCAGCGGTGGTCCAGAAGATGCAGACACCCAGGTTGATGCCAGAGAAGGCGCTGGCAAGTGCTGTCGCCTGTCCCGTTGGCGACAGCGTCGGGACATAGGCCATCGCGCTAAGTGCCACCGCCCAGACCTTGGGGTTGACCCATTGGAACAGCACGGCTTCGACAAAGGTAAAGGGACGATCGCGTGCCTGCGAAGTCGCCGGATCAGCCCACCAAAGGTTGTAAGCCATCCACAGGATCCAGGCCGCCGCTGCGATTTTCAGGATCAGTGTCAGCGTCGGTTGCGCCTGTAACAGCGCACCCACACCCAGACCCGTGACACCAGATGTGATCCCAACACCGAATGCAACGCCAAGGATATGCGGCAGCGTACGCCGAAACCCAAACCGCGCGCCTGAGGCCGTCAGCAGGATCACATTCGGCCCCGGCGAAAACAGTCCGAAAAACACAAAACCGATCAGGGGCAGGAATTCAGTCAAGCAAATCGGCCTTGGTCAATGTGAAATCGGACGCAATCCATCGTGCCTCTGCCGTCTTCAGCGCGTTGCCCAAAGCGGCGCCTTGCAAAGCGGGCATCAGATCCGCAGCGGTTAAGGGAAAGGTCTTTGCGGCAGCGTCCCGCACCAATTGGGCTGTCTTTGGGGCGACCTCTTGACCCAAAGATGCAGCCTCAATCGCAAGCCTATCCAACCCAATCTCTGCGCCAAACCGATAGGCTGCTTCTGCATGCGACATCTCTGCCCTGATCTGGTCAAGATAACGCGCCTGATCTTTTGACAGACGCAACGCCATCTCCGGCGCGCCGCCGAGCATTGCCAAACGTCGCAAGGGGATGGGTGATAGCCCTGCCTGCCCTTCCACATGCACCAACACTGCCAATGGCACAGTATCTGCCCCCGGCAAAATCTGCGCCAAGGCCCCGGTTGCGGCCATTGATGCCATCGCAGGCGCAGGGTCGGGTGCGGCGAGCAATTTCAGCATCTCGCTGGTCACACGCTCCTCCGACAACTGGGCGAGGCCATCGATATTTGCAGCACAGGCAGCAAGACCATCTGCATCTGGCCCGTTCTGCCCATACCACGCGTGAAACCGAAAAAACCGCAGGATGCGCAGGTAGTCCTCCTTGATCCGCTGGTCGGCATCCTCGATAAACCGCACACGGCGCGCGAGCAGGTCTGCAAGACCGCCGAGCGGATCGGCAACCACCCCGTCAGGACCCGCATAAAGCGCGTTCATGGTGAAATCGCGCCGCCGCGCATCATCCGTCATGTTATCGGCAAAGGCCACTGTCGCACGACGGCCATCGGTGGCGACATCACGTCGAAACGTGGTGACCTCAAAGGGAACATGTTGGGAAAGAACGGTGACCGTTCCATGATCGACCCCGGTGGGAATGACCTTTAGCCCAGCGCTCTCTGCAAGGGCTGTAACCCTGTCTGGTTGGGCATCCGTTGACAGGTCTAAATCAGCGACGGGTTCACCCAGCAAGGCGTTTCGCACACAGCCACCTACAAACCACGCCTGATAGCCCGCATCAGTCAACAAGGCGCAGACCGTCTGCGCCGGTTCACTGACAAGCCATTCGGCAGTGATACGCGTCATGACATACGATCCGCTAATGCACGCAGAATCCGGGCAGTCGCACCCCAGACGTAATACGGACCATAAGGCACAGTGTAGTAATGGCGCTTGCGCCCCTGCCACCTCCGGCCTTCAACGCGGAACATCTCGGGCCGGATCAGATGACGTAATGGTATTTCGAAAACCTCGCTGACTTCGCCAGCTTCGGGAACGGGTTCATATGCCCCTTCAAGCATCGCTAAGACGGGGGTCACCTGATAGCCTGTAACGGTCTGGTGCGGGGGCAAATCGCCCACGATAAGTGGCCGGTCACGCGGAAGACCAATCTCTTCCTCCGCCTCGCGCAACGCAGTATCCGCAAGCGTCTGGTCGCCCGCGTCCTGCTTCCCACCCGGAAAAGCGATCTGTCCGGGATGATGCTTTAGTCTCGCAGAACGTTTGGTCAGGATAACGGTCTCGGTCTCAGCCCGGATCGCGACCAAAACCGCCGCAGGGGTCAACCGCACATCCGGTATCTTTACATCATTGTTGAGGTCAAAATCAGATGACGCGCCACCCGGTGCGGATAGCGCGTCTGATAGTCTTTGTTCCAGATCAGGCACTGGCGTCCTTGGCCTCAAACCCCAGCGTGTCGGGGTCAAAGGTGTAGTGGGCGCCGCAGAACTGGCAGTCGGCCGTGACCGTGCCTTCATCCGTTGTCATCGTCGCGATATCCTTCGCGGAATAGATCGACAGGCTTTGGCGCACTTTGTCTGCAGAGCAACTGCACCCAAACTTGACCGACTGGGCGTCAAACACCCGCGGCTGTTCTTCGTGAAACAGACGCACCAGCAAGTCTGCCGGTGAAACAGCCGGACCGATCAACTCGATCTCTTCGACTGTGTCCAGCAGGGTGTTCGCGCGGGTCCAGTTTTCACCTTCATCATCGTTCAGGATATCGCTTGCATCAAGCAAACCGTCCTCTCCCGAACCACCTTCACCGGTCACATGCGGCGATGCCTTGGGCATATGCTGCAACATCACGCCACCTGCGCGCCAATGGGTGCCTTCACCGGGCAGTTGCGACTGGCCATAGGTCAACGAGAACCGGGTCGGCAATTGTTCGGATTGCGCAAAGTAAGTCTCTGCGCAGGCTGACAGCGATCCACCGGCAATTGGCGTGATCCCCTGATACGGGGTCATGCCCTGACCCTGATCGATCAGGATGGCAAAATACCCTTGGCCGATCTGCCCGAAAGCATCTGCGGTCTCATCCAGCTTTTCCGCATCATAGGATGCATAAGCGCGGATGCGCGCGGGCTGCCCATCTTCGGTGGGACCATAATAATCTGTCGCGATCAGACGCACCGCACCTGATCCGCGCACTTGCAGGGACAGTTTCCACCGCAGCTTGACTGTTTGACCGATCAACGCCGTCAGCAACGCCATCTCAGCCACCAACCCTTCCACCAAGGGCGGATAGTCATGCTGGGCAAGCACTTCTTCCAGCACACCATCAAGGCGCGCCACCCGACCGCGAATGTCGGAGGCGTCAAGTTGAAACGGCAGGACGGTATCGTCCCAGGCGATCTGAGTGCCGAGGCTCATGGGCTTTCCTTACATGTCAGGAGTTGGCATACCGCGCCTATATAGGCGGGGCAACCGCAGGTCCAAGGGGGCAAGCTATGATCAGACGGTATGGCGACGCGCCGCAAAATGGGCAGCGATATATTCAACGTCCGGGCGTCTATGCGGTTCTGCCACGCGATGGACGGCTGCTACTGACCTATCAGGGCGCACCCCATGATGAAATTCAACTGCCCGGCGGCGGTATCGATCCGGGCGAAAACCCTCTGCGCGCACTCCATCGCGAAGTGTTTGAAGAAACCGGTTGGCGTATCGCGCATCCCCGCCGGATCGGGGCCTTTCGCCGGTTCACCTATATGCCGGAATACGGGATCTACGCCGATAAAATCTGTCACATCTACCTTGCGCATCCCGTCAGACCTTTGGGCCCACCGACAGAGACGGGACATCTGCCCATCTGGCTTGAGGCCGAAGACGCTATCAACATGGTCTACAACGCAGGTGACGCCGCCTTTATCCGGCAGTTTCTGGAAGTTTAGCGTCCGCGCCGCCAGACAAAGCCGCCTTGGGCATCGCTGCGCCGCGCTCTTGCATTGCTCACCAGATAAATGGTCACAAAAACTGCTGATGAAAACGGTGTGCGCAAGAGGCGCAGCATATTGCCAAAGCTCTTGTTGAATTCGCTTTCGTTGTCTTCAAGTTCTGGAAAAGCCTTCGCCAATTCCACATTTCCTTCACGCCAGCGATGGCGGACGTGGACAAGGTTTGCAAAGCCTTCAGGCAGCGGCCAGTCGTGAGTCGCTTTTGTCTTATGCCGTTCATGCGGCTTGAATTGCAGACGGACGAACCTGTCGTCCCCATAGATTTTTGGAAACGCAGCCCAGCGCGCCCGTCCAGCCCCGTTCACAGCATAAAGGCCAATCCCAGGCACACCGTCGCGAATAAATGGCAGATCGGTCCAGACCTTTGCATAAGCGCGACTGACAATGCTTTTGGGGCGGGGAATGCGGACCGAGCCACTTGCATAGGTCGGTGCGTCCGTCGCAAGAATATCAGACAACTCCCGCAGCATGCGAGGGCTGATAACAATATCGGCATCCAGATAAACGCGTGACGCGTGGTGCGCCACGGCATCCCCTTCATTCAGAGCATTCATCTTGTTCCCAATCGCGATATCGAGAACTTTCAGCTCGAAGCCCGCGTCATTCAGAGCAGAACGCTTGGCCTCCGCGTGGGCAACCGTTTGGTCGTCGCAACCATTTGCCGCGACAATCACGTCAATCGCATGATCTGTCGGCAGATCAGACTGTCTGACAATCGCATCCAGACAGGCTTGGATACAGCTTTCTTCGTTACTACTGGGGATAATGACACTCAGCACTGCAGCATCCTATGGCACGTCACGGATCGATATGCCGTTACACGCAACGTTATGCAAGGATCAGGACCGTCGCCCACGCAGCAAATTGAAACTGCATACAAGCCTGACCGCAGAAACAATACCACCGCATATCGGGCCATTTTTGCCAATATGGATCATGTCTAAAGCAGTGCATGCGGGGCCCTGCGCAATATCTCGCTCATCAATCAACCTAAGGATGATTCTTGGATGTGCCGACACGTCAAACCCTTGTTTGCTTGGGTAAAATAAGTGGACATGCCTCTTTTCATTGTGGCACGATAGAGATCATTTCATCGTTTTATGGTTTTTCGATTGTCCAATACTTCACGCAATAAATGCACGCATCCGTTGTCGTCGGTGTCAACGAGATGACACCGCCACCCATTTACGTCACACGTCCGTCTTTGCCAGACCTGTCTGATGTCATGCCGTTGTTTGCCCAGATTTGGGACAGCCGGATGCTGACGAATAATGGACCGCTCCTGCAACGTTTTGAAAGTGCGCTGACCGATTATCTTGGGGTGCCTCATATCTCTGTCGTGGCGAATGCAACGCTGGGGACAGTATTGGCGATGCAGCAGGCCGGGATCACATCGGGCGAGGTGATTACAACGCCATTTTCTTTTGTCGCAACCAGCCATGCCATCCGCTTGGCAGGTGCGACGCCTGTGTTTGTCGATATCGATCCGGTGACCCTGAACCTAGATCCTGCCAATGTCGCGGGCGCAATCACCCCCCAAACCCGTGCGATCTTGCCGGTGCATACGTTCGGCGCCCCCTGCGACACCGCAGGCTTGGCCAAAGTGGCCAGTCATCACGGACTAAAGCTGCTATATGACGCTGCACATGCTTTTGGCGTCAGACGCGACGACCAGTCAATTCTTCAGCACGGCGATATGTCTGTCCTTAGTTTTCACGCAACCAAGGTGTTTAATACTTTCGAAGGCGGCGCAGTGATAGCCCCTGATCGTGAAACAAAATTGGCCGTCGATCGATTGGCCAATTTCGGGTTCGCGGACGCACAAACGGTTGATGCAATCGGCATGAACGCCAAGATGAATGAATTGAATGCTGCGATTGGCCTCGCGCAGCTATGCTGGATAGATGATATCCTTTCACAACGGGCAACTGTCGCCCAACGCTATCATGACCAATTGAGCGATGTGCCCGGCCTGCATTGTGTCAGCCCGACGGGCGTCAAGGGACATAACCACTACGCCTTCCCCATCCTTCTAGGTCCGGATTGCCATGTCGATCGCGATACGCTGCTTGCACGACTGGAAGCTGAAAACATCTTTGCGCGGCGCTATTTTTACCCGCTGATATCCGACTTGACGCCGTATAGTGCGCTACCGTCAGCGGATCCTGCGCGCTTGCCCCACGCACACGAGGCCGCGCAACAGATCCTGTGCCTTCCACTTTATCATGATCTTGATCCGACATCACAGGACCGGATCATTGATGTGGTTAAGGCTCTATGATGTTGAACTGGCCCATGCTGGTCCGTGCCGGCCAACGCATGACTGTCAAGAACCCCGGCCCACTATCTGACTATGCGCACGAGCGCATTGAGATATCACCGACTGAAACGGTGGTTCACACACCAGCACTCTTTCCCGAAGGCGCATTGGACAAAGTGACCGGGTTATCACCTTGGCGCACTTGGCCACAGGAAACCGAGCTGTTTCAAGGCGGGCCACGGACGCATTTAGCGACAACGGCCTTTGTGGTTGATGATGTCACCATATCGGGGCCCTTCGTCTACAAAGGAGCAACCAAATACGATGCGGGCTACGGTAAGGCGCGCCTATGGCGCGCTCAACAAGGGCCAGCTACGGAAATCGAAGAGGCGACACTCGTCTCGTGCTTTGCAGGTAGCCGGTTTTTTGGTCCTTTTCTGAAGGATAGCCTGCCGCAAGAGTTGCTGCCTGATGGCGGATCCCAACAGATCACAATGCGCACTAAGAAATATAGCCACGAGCCGGGCTACCGCACGCTTTTTGATTTGCCCGCACCACCGCGAATTGAATATGGACGGATCCGCCGTCTGACTTTCTTTCAGGACTTTGGTCAGAATGCCGGCAAGGCAGCGCGGTACAGGCTGATGCAAGACCGGCTGCGTTCGCAAGTTGGGCCGCGCAAGCAAGAACCAGCCAAAGGCATCTACCTGAAACGGGGGCAAACCGGTGAGGCACGCATCCTTACCAACGAGCAGGAGCTGGAAGAATACCTTGTTAATATGGGCTTTGATGTTGTCGAACCCGCAAAACTGCCTGCTGATGAAGTTGCCCGTCGCACGCTTGATGCGCCCGTGGTTATCAGCGTGGAAGGCAGCCACATCTCTCACGTTGTTTATAGCATGTCTCGCGACGGGCTACTAACCGTACTTCAACCTCCTGACCGTTTTGCGATGGCATTTAAAGAGTTTACAGATTGTATCGGCCTTCGTTTTGGCTTTGTTGTCGGTGACCCAACCGAAGGGGGGTTCAGCGTAGATCTGGACACCTTGCGACGCTTTCTGGATGGGGTTCTGTAATGCAGACCGGATCACAGAATGAGCTGATTATTCTTCCGGTGCTTAAAGCGATGCGTGGTCCGCGTGGTGGACTTGTCATGACGCAAAAGTATCTGAACGGCGCCGCAGCCTATGCAAAGACATGGCCCGGACCAGTGACCAGCCTTGTTGAGCTGACAGACACGCCCACAACTGACATGGACCAGATCGAGGTTCTCCCGGATGAGGCCGAAACAGGCCTGGAGATACGCCCCGCCAGTCAGGATGCGCTTGCAGAGAGGATCAGGAATGCCGCGATTGTTTCGGGTTTTCTTTCGCCTTTTGAACTGGACACCGTCACCTTGTGCGAAAGGCTGGGCGTGCCCATGGTTTTTGTCAGTGAGTATTCGGTCAACACGGAAATCCAGATCATTCGCTCGGAGACACGCAATCCGGTTTTGCGGCTACGTCGACAGCTTTGGACCCGCGGTGCTGAAAAGACGCGGCTGAAAATACTGGGACACGCAGCTGGTCTTCAATGCAGCGGGACACCAACCTACGAAGCATACCGCGATCATATCGCAAACACGTTGCTGTTCTTTGACAATCGCGTACCACAAGAGGCGCTGATCACGGATACCGGTCTGGCGCGAAAGACACGGCAGATGACAGCCCGAAAGCCGCTGCGGCTGATTTTTGGCGGCCGTATGGTTGCCATGAAAGGGGTGATGGATCTGGTCCCGCTGGCGGATGCCTTGCGGCAACGCAATATCCCGTTTCATTTCGACATATATGGGGATGGCCCACTGCTGGATGATGTCGCTTCTCAGATCGAGGAACAGGCGCTTTCTGACCACGTGTCGTTGCGCGGGGTCGTCGATTTTCAGACGGGTTGGGTACCAACACTGAAAAGCGAGGCCGACCTCTTTATCTGTTGCCATCCTCAGGGGGATCCATCCAGCACATACTCCGAGGTCATGGCCTGTGGCGTTCCCATTGCAGGCTACGACAACGAAGCGCTTGCCGGCGTGATCGCGACATCGCAGGCCGGTTGGTCAACGCCAATGCATGATGTGAGCGCCCTGGCCGATACAGTAGCGCGCCTACATGCAGACCGCACCGCGCTGGTCGAAGCTGCACATAAGGCGCGCAGTTTCGCGGCCGAGCATGCGTTTGAAGCAACAATGCAACGCCGCACACAACACCTGATCAACGCCAGCCGACTTCCTGATGCGCTTAAGGGTTAAGCGGTCCGGGGAACAGCGTGTCTGTCTTGCCCGTCAGGTAATAGAATAGCAGCCCCCGCCATTCATGGGCCCCTGCATCCGTCAGGCGGAGCCCGTCGCTGAAGTGATAGAAGTAGCGAAAATCGAATGGCGGTATCCATTTGAAATCAACGGGGTAAGGAACAGGCTCAAACCCCAGCTTGCGGTACGAACCCATCAGGCGCGGCATGCGATGCGCAGGCGTCATCACCCACCAGACTTGGTTCGAGTTTTCCCCCACCAAAGCCAGCGTATTGCGGGCACGGGCGTCCGTCGTGGCGGATGCTGCATCAATCAAAATCCGGTCTGGCTTGATACCAAATGCAAGCAGGACCCGGCGCATGCCATCGACCCCACGAAGCGGTGCGGGCGGGAAATTCGTTCCACTACCCCCGCTTAGTATGATCTGCGCATCCGGAAAACGCTGCGCTAGCAAGGCAGCGGTTGGAACCGTCTCGCCTCCATCCTCAAGTTCGATCAATGCGCCTGTATGATTGGCATGCACCTCGTTCAAACCTGCCCCCAACACGATAATGCCGAACGGCGGATCCGTGTTCGTCAGATCTACGGGTGGAAACCGGGTGACAAGCGGTGCGATCAACACTTCGCTCATGCTGGTGAAACCAAAAGTCACAAAGCCCAAAATCCCCAACCCAAGGCATGACATCGCGCTGCGCCGCCAACGCAGTGTGATAGCGACCAGCGCCATAAGCACCAACAAGAGAAACAAGGTTGAGGGCGTTGTCACAAAGTCAACAAGCGTCTTGAGCATGATAAAAAGCGTTCCAAATCAGAAATTTATACAAAGTGTGCCCATTTTTGTGACAAAACGCACGGCAAAAGAGGGCAAATTGCTGCAACTGCAATACTGACGCTTCCAGTTGGCCGGGATTCCATTTATCGCGTCAAGTCATGATTTACAGAACTATCTTTTTAACGACGTAAAGCCTTTATACTGATCATAAATTGCCATAGGTTTGCCTGTGTTCATCATTTTACTAAAACCGTTCTTTACCGCGACGTGGTTCGTTTCATGAGTCTCGATGTATCTGCCTTTCATATTGCCGAAACCGACATTGCCATTGTCGGCATGGCTGCGCATTTGCCCGGCTCTGACACGGTACAAGCCTATTGGGACAATCTTAAGAACGGGATTGAGTCGATCCGGCATTACAGTGCCGAGGAACTGCTGACCGCGGGTGAGGCAGCCCATCGCTTGAACCGCCCCGATTATGTCCCTGCTGCTGCCCCGCTTTCGGGTTACCAGAACTTCGACACCGAATTCTTCGGCCTCTCCGCCAAGGAAGCCGCGATCATGGACCCCCAGCATCGCCGGTTTCTTGAGGTGTCGTGGGAGGCGTTGGAAAACGCAGGTCATATGCCTGAAAACGCGGACGGCCCTATCGGCGTCTTCGCGGGTTGCGGCATGGGCAGCTATTTCTATTTCAACATCTGCTCGAACCCAAAGCTGGTCGACAACGTCGGCATGTTCCTGTTGCGCCATACCGGGAACGACAAGGATTTCCTGTCCACGCGGCTGAGCCATATCCTGGATCTCAAAGGGCCCAGCGTGAACGTGCAGACCGCCTGCTCCACATCGCTGGTTGCCACACACTATGCGACGCAGGCCCTGCTGTCAGGCGAATGCGACACGGCCCTTGCCGGAGGCGTGACCATCGAACTGCCCCAAGATCGCGGTTACATCTACAAAGAGGGCGAGGTTCTGTCGCCCGATGGCCATTGCCACGCCTTTGACCATCGCGCGCAAGGCACTGTGTTAGGGTCGGGCGCTGGCGTTGTCGTCCTGCGCCGTCTGAAAGACGCGATTGCCGATGGCGACCATATCTGGGCGGTCATCAAAGGCTCTGCGATCAACAACGATGGCGCGGCCAAGGCTGGGTATCTGGCCCCGTCAGTCGACGGTCAGGCCGAGGCGATTGCCGAGGCGCAGATGATCGCCGAAACCCCCGCCGATACAATCGACTACATCGAATGCCACGGCACCGGCACCTATCTGGGCGACCCGATTGAGGTTGCGGCGCTGACACAGGCCTTCAACGAAACGACGGACGAGGTTGGTTTCTGCCGCATCGGCTCCGTAAAAACGAATATCGGCCATCTGGATACGGCGGCTGGTGTGGCCAGCCTGATCAAAGCGTCGCTCGCCCTGCATCACAAACAAATCCCGGCCTCTTTGGGTTACGAAAAACCCAACCCAGCGATTGATTTCGAAACCTCACCATTTTGCGTTAACGATACGCTGAGCGATTGGGTCAGCCACAAGGGGCCGCGCCGCGCGGGTGTGAACTCACTGGGTGTTGGCGGGACGAACGCGCATGTGGTGCTGCAAGAAGCACCCGAACTTACTGCATCTGACGAATCCGACTGGCCCTTCCAAATTCTCACCGTATCGGGCCGTAATAAAGCCGCACTCGACGCCAATTGCGCCTCCCTCGCCAAACATCTGCGCGACAACCCCGATCAGAACCTCGCTGATGTGGCATGGACCCTACACAAAGGTCGGCGCGGTTTTGAACGCCGCCGCGTGATCGTCGCCGAAACCCATGAAGACGCCGCAGCCCAGCTAGAAAAGAACGACCCGCGTCGCGCCTTCACCCACACTGTGGTCGGCGAGGACCCAGATTACGTCTTCATGTTCCCAGGCGGCGGCGCGCAATATGCAGGCATGGCGCGGGATCTTTACGAGACCGAGCCTGTTTTTGCCGAATGGATGGATAAGGGTCTGGCGATCCTGCAGCCAAAGCTGGACTACGACATCCGCGCGCTCTGGCTGCCCGAACCGGGGCAAGAGGCCGAGGCAGACGCGAAACTGACCCAACCATCGGCGCAACTGCCGCTGATCATGATCGTAGAATATGCGCTGGCGCAGTTATGGATCAGTTGGGGGGTGCAGCCCGCCGCCCTGACCGGCCATTCCATGGGCGAGAACACGGCTGCTTGTGTGGCGGGCGTGATGTCATTCGAGGATTGCATCGGCCTCGTCCACCTGCGGGGCAAGCTGTTCGACACGGTGCCCGCAGGCGGCATGCTGTCGGTTGCTTTGCCTGCGGATCAGTTGAAGCCACTCCTTGGCGATGACCTTGATCTTGGTGCTGTCAACGCGCCGTCTTTGAGCGTTGCGACCGGCCCACAAGCCGCGCTCGACGCGCTGGAAACTCAGCTCAAATCCAAAGACATCGACTGCCAGCGCATCCAGATTGACATCGCTGCGCACTCGCGGATGCTCGACCCGATCCTGCAGGAGTTCGGCGATTACCTACGGTCGATTGACCTACACGCGCCGCAAATCCCCTTCACCTCCAACCGCACCGGCAAACTGATCACCGATGAGCAGGCGCAAGACCCCGAGTACTGGGTCAGCCACCTGCGCGGCACAGTGTATTTCGCTGATGGCCTGACGACGCTAGCAGAAAAGGAAGAGCGCGTGTTTATCGAGGTCGGACCGGGCCGGGCGATGTCCTCCCTCGCCGGGCAGCACGGGACAGTCACCGCCAATCATGTTGTCAGCAGTTTGCGGCACCCGAAAGATGACATCGCCGATGATGCGTTCTTCATGGCGATGCTGGGCCGTATCTGGGCGGTCGGCGGGACATTCGACTGGGGCCAGATCTGGGGCGACGCGCGGCGGGTGAAGGTGCCTTTGCCGACCTATGCGTTCCAGCACGCGGCCTATTTCATCGAACCGGGCATGGTCACGGCAGATGAGACGAACGATTGGCTGACACGCAGCGACACGCCCGACGATTGGGGCTACCGCCCCGCCTGGCTACCTCGCTATGCAGCGTGCGACGTGGATGTGACAGGCGACCTTTCCGAGGCGGAACAGCAGACCTGGCTGGTCTTCGCGGACGATGCGGGGCTTACTGGCAAAGCCGCCCAGCGCCTACGCGATGCGGGGCATGATGTGGTGACCGTCCGCCCCGGAGACACCTTTGCCCGCGATGGCGAAGGCGGCTATTTCATAGCCCCTGAACGCGGGCGCGAAAGCTATGATCTGCTGATCTCCGACCTCAACACCCGCGACCTGATCCCGACCCGCATTCTGCATGGCTGGATGATCACGGCTGATGAAAGCTTCCGCCCCGGTTCCAGCTTTTTCCACCGGGTGCAGGAACAGGGGTTCTACAGCCTGTTCTTCCTTGCCCAAGCCATTGGCGGCGAGGATCTAGGCGACGACATCCACATCTGCGCGCTGTCCACAAACGCGATGCAGTATAAGGATGAGGCGCTAGCCCATCCCGAAAAAGCAACGCTAGCGGGCCCCGCACGGGTGATCCCGCGCGAGTATCCAAACCTGTCTGTCAGCACGCTTGATCTGACCTTGCCGGTACGTGTCGGTCGCAAGAAACGCTTTGCGGAAGCAGACATCGACCGACTAGTCGACAACATCCTCGAAGAGGCTTTGGCTGATCCCAGCAACGGCACAGCACTGATCCGCAATAACAAGCGATTTGAACTGACGTACAAACATGCCGCGCTAACCGACCTGCCAGATGACGGCAAGCTACCCGTGCTGAAGGACAACGGTGTCTACTTGATCACCGGCGGCTTTGGGGGCATCGGTCTGACCCTTGCCGAGACATTGATCAAACAGTGCAACGCCCGCATCGCCCTGATCGCGCGCAGTGCGCTGCCGCCGCGCGAAACATGGGACACGACGCTGAAAAACACCGCACCCAGCGCCCCGCTCGCCCGCCGGATCAAGGCGATCCAATCGCTTGAGGCTTTAGGCGGTCAGGTTCTGCCCATCGCCGCTGATGTCAGTAATGTCGAAGATATCCGCGACGCCCGCGCACAGGTTGAGGCCGCCTTTGGCCCGGTGAATGGCGTGATCCATGCCGCTGGCCATATCGACGACGCGCCCATCATGGCCAAGGATGTGACCAGTATCGAAGACGTCTTCGCCCCCAAAATCCACGGTACACAGGTGCTGGAAGAAGTTTTCCCTGATGGCGATCTGGACTGGCTGGTCCTCTTTTCCTCCAGTTCCACCGCGACGGCCCCAATCGGGCAGGTCGATTATGTGGCCGCCAACGAATACCTGAATGCCTATGCCAAATCGCGCAGCGGCGACAAAACGACAGTACGCGCGATCAACTGGGGCATTTGGGCCGATGTCGGCATGGCGGCCGATGCGATGCAGATGCGGATGGGCGAGACCGAACCGGCCCCCTTCACCGACACCAACGCCCCGATGCTCGACCGCGCGACGTTTGACCGTGCCGGTCACCGCACCTTCACGGCGACCTACAGCGTCACCGACCGTTGGTTCCTTGATGAACACAGAACCAAGGCAGGCGATGCCTTGGTCCCTGGCACCGGCTATCTGGAAATGGCCGCCGAAGCGCTGAACGATATGGGCGAAACCGCCGCGTTCGAGATCCGTGACCTGTATTTCCTGCGCCCTCTGGCGGTGCCTGATGATGCAAGTGTGGATGTGCGCGTTAGCCTGCCCCGCAGCGATGCGGGCTATGAATTCTCCGTCGAAAGCGGCACGGACGGGGCTTTCACCCAAAACGCCCAAGCCAGCCTGCAAATCCTGCCATTGGCGGCACCAGAGCCAATCGATATCCCCGCCATCGCCCGGCGCTGCAGTGCGCCGATTGAGGCAGGGGAACTCGGCTGGATCGCCTCCCCGCAAGAGGCGCATCTGAAATTCGGCGCGCGCTGGCGGGTCCTGCAATCCACCGCCTTCGGGCAGGGAGAGGGACTTGCAACGCTCGAGCTCCCCGACATCGCGGTCCATGATCCCGACGCTGGCTATATCCTGCACCCCGGCATGATGGACCTCGCTACCGGCTGGGCGATGAAGCTGATCGACGGGTATAGCGCGCAAAATCTGTGGGTGCCGGTATCCTACCGGTCGGTCAAGGTCTACGCGCCGCTACCCGCCGGCGTTGTCAGTTGGGTGCGCAATGCAGGCGACAACAAGGCCGATGGCGAAATCGCGAGCTTTGACATCACACTGGCCGCGCCTGATGGGACGGTCTGCGTGGACATCAAAGGCTTCTCGATCCGGCAGATGACCGATGTGGTCGATTTCGCGGCCCAAGAAGCGACAGCGACGCGGGACGAAGACGAAACCGCTCGCCCGCTGTCACCTGCCGAAGAACGGCTGCGCCACAACCTGTCGCAAGGCATCCGGGCAGAGGAAGGGGCAGACTTGTTCCTGCGCGCAATCATCAGCCCGCATCAGCAAATCATCCTGTCCTCGCTTGATCTCGATGGCCTCATCGCCCAAGCTGGGCAGCAAGATGATGATGACGCCGAGGACGGCCAGAAATTCTCGCGCCCCCAACTCGACAGTGACTTCGTCGAACCTGAAGGCCCGATTGAAGAACGTCTGGCCGGGTTCTGGCAAGACCTGCTTGGCGTCGATCAGATCGGGGCCGAAGACAGTTTCTTTGACCTTGGCGGGCATTCTCTGATCGCGGTCCGGCTCTTCGCGCAAATCCGCAAGGCATTCCAGGTCGATTTCCCGATCTCTGTCCTCTTCGAGGCCCCAACGATCCGCAAAATTGCGGCGCTGATCGCAGAACGGGGCGGGGCTGCGGACAGCGAAGAGCCATCGGCGATGAGCGACACACCAAAGGCACCGACCCGCCGCTTCACCCATCTGGTGCCTATGCATCAGGGCGAAGGCGGGCGCAAGCCGCCCTTCTTCCTGGTCGCGGGGATGTTTGGCAACGTCCTGAACCTGCGTCACCTCGCCCATCTGATCGGCAGCGACCGCCCTTTCTATGGCCTGCAGGCGCGCGGCCTTTTGGGCGATGAAGAACCACACCGTACGATTGAAGCAGCAGCCAAAGACTACATCGCCGAGATGCGACAGGTTCAACCGCATGGGCCCTATCATCTTGGCGGCTTCTCTGGCGGCGGGATCACGGCCTACGAGATCGCGCATCAAAAGCGGGAAGCGGGCGAAGAGGATGCGGCACAAGAAATGCTCGAC
>ERZ1740070.27-NODE-27-length-125005-cov-10.047299_pt1 | contig 125005 bp, 115 predicted proteins | sample MGYA00581734_ERZ1740070 | MGnify/ENA primary metagenome ERZ1740070 (study PRJEB43018, sample SAMN04849744) | marine metagenome | isolation source: floating plastic debris | place: Pacific Ocean | collected 2008-09-01 | study: EMG produced TPA metagenomics... | reverse complement strand
ATGCCAAGGCTGATACGGTGGGTTTCCTTGTTGATCTTGATGACCTGCACCTTGATCGTCTCACCAATGGTCAGGATCTCGGAGGGGTGGTTGACCCGGCGCCATGCCATGTCAGTGACGTGCAGCAGGCCGTCAACACCGCCCAGATCAACGAACGCACCGTATTCGGTGATGTTCTTGACGACACCGTCAACTTCCTGGCCTTCGGTCAGGTTGCCGATGACTTCGGCGCGCTGTTCGGCACGGGATTCTTCAAGGATAGCACGACGGGACACAACGATGTTGCCACGGCGACGGTCCATTTTCAAAATCTGGAATGGCTGCTTGAGACCCATCAACGGGCCTGCATCACGCACAGGACGGACATCAACCTGAGAGCCGGGCAGGAACGCAACTGCGCCGCCAAGATCTACGGTGAAACCACCCTTCACGCGGCCAAAGATCGCGCCATCAACGCGCTCTTCGTCAGCATAGGCTTTTTCCAGACGATCCCAGGCTTCTTCACGGCGAGCCATCTCACGCGAGATAACAGCCTCACCACGGGCGTTCTCAACCTGACGCAGGAACACTTCCACAGTGTCGCCAACGGCCAGTTCAGCCTCTTCCCCGGGATTTGCGAATTCTTTCAGCTCGACACGGCCTTCCATCTTGTAGCCCACGTCGATAATGGCTTGGCCCGCTTCGATTGCGATGACTTTGCCTTTGACAACAGACCCTTCCGAGGGCGTGTCCATTTCGAAGCTTTCGTTCAAGAGTGCTTCAAACTCTTCCATTGTGTTTGCCATGTGGCGTCGTTTTCCTAACGTTTGGTTTTATACGGGCCGTGCGGTTGTCTCCGCCGGTCTTTGGGGTTTCAGTTGGTCTGAGGCGTCGTCCACGAACATAAAACAACAGGGCCGGTTCAGAACCGACCCCGCTCAAGTCTCAAGTCCGCGCCTGTCTCGACACTTCGACAGGGCGGCGTATAGGGGGGATTCCCCAGTAATGCAAGGGGGATTGGTGGTGCCTCGCCGACGACCTATGGATCCTTTCGGAAGCTGACGGACAGAGTCCAACCCATTAAATCATGTGGGTAAGACGCATCTTGATATGCGCAACCCGCTTAAGCGCAAAGGGACCCGCACAGCAGGCCGCGCCGCAGCTTAGAGGGCGAATTCACTTCTAAGGTTAGAGACAGGAACATCCGCGCGTTAGGTTGCGAGTAACCACATTTCTGCACCGGATTTGGCAGCGGTGAATGCATTTCATGTTTCCCGTATCAAATGTGACAGCACGTCACAGCAACCCAGGTAACGTCATAACGAGATCAAAAAACTGCTTAACGCTGAATAAGGAACAACACCTATGACATATACTTCGGGGTTAGATAAAACGGGAAACGTCGCGGCAAACACCCACGCCAGCACGTCTACGCAACAAGATGGGGGGACGCCATCCACCATCGGGGAACATGCTTTTCGTGAAGGAGCTGGCGCGCCGCCCTCGCCGCCTTTGCAATTGGCGCAGGCCAAAGTACGCAACACATCACATGAAGGCGTAGACGATACGCGCACTGACACTATCGGCAATGATGATGGCACGACTGATAGAGCGTCCAGCGTCATATCGGATGAGAGCTCAGATGGAGGCACCGTGTTAATCGGCTATCCCGGTGTCCATGGTACCCGCGGCATGACACGGGTGTATACATCCACAACACACTCGCGGGACACGCCTAACAATGATGAACTCTTCGTTGGCGATATGTTAAAGGATGCGGCCCCTCATGTTTTGATGAACATACTTCACGATCCGGGGCTCGTGCGCGGCGTAATGAGGCTTGTCTTTGAAATGGGCTTTCAAGGCGTAAAAGTTGACCCTAACAAGACGCCCGGTGACCTCGACAGCGACAAAAAAATGATTGTTCACCAGGAACACATGGATGGAACAGAACAGAGAGGCCCCAGCCTGGCCGACATGTTGCTTTCCGGCATCTTACATCTCGGAGAACCAGAGGATGTGTCTTCATTGATGGCGCATAAACTGTTGGACAGCCACGATGAGGCATCCGCCAAAGCCAGGAAAGAGTTTCTTCAATATCGCGAACGCGATTTTCCACCCACAGGGCCAAAACCGCTTACTTTTGGTGAATGGCACAGCCAAACACGGGCGCAACCCGCTGTGTTCGCAGAAGTCGTCATTCCTGGCGGCACAACAAATGTCGATGACACCACAGGTGGCGGCGCAACGACAACCCAAACCGATGGCCTAAATGCGCCTACTGCGAAAAAGTTGGGCGATGACGGATATGTAAAAGAAAGGGTTAGGGTGGTTAATGCAGAGTCTGCGGCGCAAGCTGACGAGCGAGCCAAAAGAGAAGCCAAGCCGGGATGGACATCGACAAGCCCGAAGGATCATTAATGTAAAGCATCGCCGCGCGATATGCTTAAAAGCTGGCAGCGAAATCTTGTCTGGCGGGGGCTTGTCGCCTGATGATCTGCTTTGGACGGTCCTTGAAAGAGGAGCGGTCGATAAGACCGCTCCTCCTCTGCAACACTTGCCGTTACTACCGGAAAATCAGCCTGTCCTGCAGCGCATCCAGATCAGCCTGATAGGCATCGACAGCCTCTTGCCCGGCGATACCCAACGCATCCGCCTGAGCGACCCAATCCGCGACGCGCGTGGCCGAGACCTCTTCCAGTTCAGCTAGCAATGCGGGGCTGGCTTTGACCACGTTCAGGCCCGTGTCCAGCATATGCTGGCGATGGCCATTGTCGAATGCATCCCAGGACGCCGAGCGGTGTGCCAGATATTCGCCCGAAATCTCCTCAATCGCCGCCTGGTCGGCAGGCGAAATCTGGCTCCATGCCTCGTTTGACAGAATGATCGAGAATGTCGGGGTGTAAAGGCCGTAGTCAACTTCGGTTACTGTGCGATCCTCGGTCCAGACACCTGCAGCACGCGCAGCACCATGGGCCATAAAGAATGTGAGTGTTCCGTTAACCTCTTCATTCTGCGCCATCAGCTGCATTTCGTTTTCGGCACGCACGGCTGCAGGCCCACGGGTGTCCAACCCTTCAAAGTAAGGGACGGCATAATTGTTCAGATCGGCAACGCCAGAATTCAGCTCAACAGGCTGATTGCTTAGTCGCCAGATATGTGCGGCCGGGGCTGCAACAAACCCCATAACCTTTGCCTCATCGAAGTAGTCTGTATCTGCCAGATAATTCGCGTGCAGGTTCCAAAGCGAAACTGCTGTCTGTTCTGCAGATCCTCCCATCATTGGGATCATTGGCAATTGCAGCAAAGGATGGGACGCATCGAGATACCCATTGAACATGTAAGTCGCGTCAACAGCACCGGATGTCACCAGGTCAAGCTGGCCCTTGGGGTCACGGTTCATGACCGGCGGATCAACAAATTGCACACGCCCTTCCGTCACCTCAGCAATCTCGGCCAGATAATAGTCGATGATCCCGTCATTCATGATGAATTTCGGGGCAGAGGTCTTGTTGAAAGTAAAAATCAGGTTTTCTGTAGCCGATACCGAGATTTCTGTTTCATCCGTGGTGGCATTGGCCTCCTCGGGCGCCGGGACTTGTGCCGCGGCAGCGATCACCGCATTCCCAAAGCAGGGTACGTCCAGCCGCTGACCGACGAGGATCAGGTTTGGATTGCGTCCAATCGTACTAGCGTTGGCCTGATATAGCTCTGCAAAACCGCTTGATCCGTAAGCACGGACGCTGATCTGGCTCAGTGTGTCGCCGCGGACAACGGTATAGGGCTGACCACAGGCAATTGTCGCTTCTTTTGGTTGTGATAGTGCTGCAAAAGGCGCGGCCACAAGGACCATGGATGCCAGAACGCTGGCATTGACTGTATTACTCACTAAATGTCTCCACTCGTAAAAAAACTTCTGATTGTCGATGACGAAACCGAACACAAGGCGACCACAAAAAGCCACCTGCCCTTACGTAAATAAAAGGTAATCGTGGCCGAAATGTGACTGAGAATTTCGCCTGATGTTCTTGTAGCCTACAGCCAAGGACTGCGCCCACGGACAGTTACGTCACAGTATTCAAGGCGTTCTGGACTGCTGCAAAATATGCCCCGATTTGTGCACCATCGACGAGCGCATGATGCACCTCTAGCGTCATGGCCATATCCCAGCGTCCACTCTGGTCGACAAATTTACCCCAAGAAATGCGCGGAATGCAGTCATCGGGCCCGGGCAAGGCATTGTTGATCGACGTGTAATCCAGCCACGGCATGCAAGACAGATAAGCCAGATCGTCGCGCTCACCGCTATTGGCTTGCAAGCTTCCCTCGGTCGTAACCTTTTCGATCAACGCCCGGGCCTGCGTGTCAAATGCTGCGAAATCCGGAAGATACGGGACATAGGCGTATCCGAATGATCCGGCGTCGGTCGGTACCGTCATCGAAAGCGTGACCATGTCATGGCGGACAACCTGATCCGCGCGAAATCGCATGCAAAGTTCCGGCACCGCGTGCAGACCTGCCCCGATCGCGTAAAGACAGGCGCGGTATGGTGAAAGACCATCGCCCTTGCGTGCAAGTACATGGCTGACATCCAGCCGCGAGGTTACCGCATAATGCGGCTGCTGATAGGTTCGGAAAAAGTGAAACTGCGCCGCACGCGGCCATGTCTGAAGGTCAACGATATGCTCTGCCATAGGCGGACCATGTCAGATATCTTCGCCTTTCTCCAGCAGGTCTTCGATCAACTGGCGTTGCAGATCGCCACTATCGCCAGCGCCAAACTGCCCTGCTCCACTGGTATAAAGCGTGCCATAGGTCTTTGCGACATTGACCGTTTGCGCAACGCCCGAGATCAGCTGGTCCCGCTCCAACTCTTTGAAAGGATGAATGAAAATGCCCCATAGGCGACCGTTAGCTACGGCATAGCGTGCGTCCAAAGCGCTGTCGAAATTGGCCTGCATCACGCGGCGCATCTCGTCGGCTGTCATACCTTCGGCTGACCGGATCGGCACCATCGCCCGCATTCTGTTGGCGCGTACGTCAAAGACAATCAGCACCGGGATATCATCGACGAGAAACTCAAAACTGTTCCGCGATGTCCGTGCATCCGGATCAAGCGCTAGCACGATTTCGGCCATGCGCGGCACTGTCATATGAGGCTCGGCCTCTTGGGCATTTGCGGAAAGTGGGGTGAGCAAGGCGACAAAAGCAAGCGTACGGATCATTGGCAAAAACTCCTTTGCCAAATGCTACACACAATGGCCGGTATTTGCCTAAGCAAGCTTTGGTGAAATTCTGAAACGCTAGCGGGCTTTGTTGATAACGGCCACAGCCCGTGCCACAGCGGCGTCAATGCTGAGGTCAGACGTATCAATCAACACGGCGTCATCAGCAGGAACGAGCGGTGCAGCAGCCCGCGTGCGATCCCGTTCGTCGCGTTCCTTGACATCTGCAAGGACCGTTTCCAAGCTGATATCCATCCCCTTCTCAGTTAATTCCCTGAATCGGCGTTCTGCGCGGCAGGCAGCACTTGCCGTGACAAACAGTTTTACGTCCGCATCAGGGCAAATCACCGTGCCGATATCCCGTCCGTCAAGAACCGCCCCACCGTTGCGGGCGGCGAAACTGCGTTGGAAGTCAACAAGCGCGCGACGGACGTCGGCAATCACGGCAACCTCGCTTGCCGCTTGCGCTACCTCAGGCGTGCGCAGAGTGTCATCCTCCAGATCTGATGGATCAAGCGCGCGGGCCACGGCCACGGGTTCACCCCCTGCCAAAACCTTTGCGCCCACGGCCCGGTACAAAAGCCCCGTATCAAGATGCGCAAACCCGAAATGCGCCGCGACCGCCTTTGAAATCGTGCCTTTGCCAGCAGCCGCAGGTCCATCAATGGCAATGGTGAAACTCATGTGTTGGTCCGCACAATCTGCGCGCCAAGCTGTGCCATCAATCCTTCGAAAATCGGGAAAGATGTGGCAATAGGCGATCCGTCATCGACGCTCATCGGTTTTTGCGTGGCCATCCCCATCACCATGAATGCCATGGCGATCCGGTGATCGAGTTCACTGGCAACACTTGCCCCGCCCGGCACATTGCCGTGACCCAGCCCTGTGACCTTCCACCAATCCGGGCCTTCATCCACGGTAACGCCTGCGGCACGCAGCCCCTTGGCCATCGCATCGATCCGGTCGCTTTCCTTGACGCGCAATTCTTTGACGCCTTGCATATCTGTGACGCCTTCAGCAAACGAAGCCACGACCGAAAGGACGGGATATTCATCGATCATGCTCGCGGCCCGTTCTGGCGGGACCACAATTCCCTTCAGACCGGGCGAAAATTTTGCGCGTAGATCGGCAACCGGCTCTCCCCCCTCTTCGCGCATGTTTTCATAGGTCAGGTCGGCACCCATCTCTTGCAGTGTCGCAAACAACCCGGCGCGAGTTGGGTTCAGCCCGATGTTCGGGACCAAGACATCCGATCCCGGCGTGATGATCGCCGCGCAAACCGGGAAGGCAGCAGAGGATGGATCGCGCGGGACGACAATGGCTTGCGGGGTCAATTCAGGTTGACCTGTCAGCGTGATCACCCGGCCTTTACCCGTTTCTTCGACGGTCAATTCCGCCCCGAACCCCTGTAACATCCGTTCGGTATGGTCGCGGGTTGCTTCCTGTTCAATTACCACGGTTTTACCGGGTGCGTTCAGCCCCGCCAGCAACACTGCGGACTTCACCTGTGCTGATGGGACGGGAACCTCATAGCGCACCGGGATCGGCTCCACTGCCCCAACAAGCGTCATCGGCAATCGCCCACCCTGACGGCCCACGGACTGGGTTCCGAACAAGGCCAAAGGGTCGGTCACCCGCCCCATTGGCCGGCCATTCAATGAACCATCGCCCGTAAATGTCACAGTGATCGGAGACGTCGCCATGGCTCCCATGATCAGGCGGACACCAGTGCCGGAGTTGCCGCAATCGATCACGTTCTCAGGTTCGGCAAAACCGCCGACACCGACACCCTGAACGGTCCACTCGCCATCGCCATGATCGGTCACCGTCGCCCCAAAAGCACGCATTGCCTTGGCCGTGTCCAGCACGTCCTCGCCCTCAAGTAGTCCAGTGATATGCGTTTCGCCCACACACATCGCCCCTAGGATCAAGGACCTGTGTGATATGGACTTATCCCCGGGCACATCGGCCGTGCCTTTCAAAGGGCCACAGGGGCGGGATGTCATGGGGATTGGCGTGCCGTGGCCGGACATGGGTGGTTCCTTCTTGCTTTGCTGCGCTGATAGCGGAGGCGTTGCAAAGGGTCCAGTCAGGCCTTGCGAAAGGTAAGGTAGTGGGGCGTGCGACCCTCGCGCAGTGCCTTTTGTTCATAGCGTGTGGACAGCCAATCATCCCATGGTAGCCGCCAATCCGCAGCACTTTCCGCCAACCAGTCAAACCCATGGCGTGGCACCTGCTCTAACGTCTGCCGCACATAGTCCGGAATATCGGTGGCCACGCGTAGTTCAGCGCCGGGTTTCATTACGCGGCACAACGGTTCCAGATGTTCTGGCGTGACAAAGCGCCGGCGATGATGACGTTTCTTGGGCCAGGGGTCCGGATAGTTCAGAAAGACTTTGCTGATGCTCGCATCAGGCAGCACATCAAACAAATCGCGTACGTCACCGGGATGAACGCGCAGATTATCGACTTCTGCTTTGCGGATTTTGCCAAGCAGCATAGCCACACCGTTTATAAAAGGCTCACAGCCAATCAAACCGATGCCCGGATAGGTTTCCGCCATATGCACCAAGTGCTCGCCGCCGCCAAAACCGACTTCAAGCCAGACATCTTTCCCCTCAAATAAGGCATCAAGATCAAGTGGCTGACGATCAGGATTGTCCTCCCACGAGACAGGACCGGGTGACAACGGTTCGAGGTCATTCTCAAGATAATCATGCTGAGCAGCGCGGATCGTTTTGCCACGAAAACGGCCATAAAAATTGCGCCATGGCGCACCCGAGGGATGTCTGTCATTGCTCATGGCGCGGCGTCTAGCAAGGCCGAAGCGATTGATCAATCGCGTAAGATACCCGCCGCCTCAAGCTCAGCACGGGATGGAAACCATATGACAGGGCGGTATTTCTTGGTTTCGATGGCAAAAAGCGGATCAACCCCGCGTTCAATCATGAATTCTAGCTGTGCAGCGGTTTCATGTTGCGTGTCCTGATAAAGCCAGGATGCAAAATCGAACGGCGTATGCCAGTTTTCATCCTCGCGCCACTCTTTAAAGTAGGATTGCATGCCATCGTCCGACCAACTGTTCTGATGAAAACCCAGACGCGATCCTTTGGTTAGTTCGCGCTTTTCTCCAGCTAGAAAGATAGTGACACAGGAACTGCTGCATTCACCTTCTGCACGGGTGTTCAGACCGAAATCCAATACGATCTGTGCCATCTCTGTCCCGGCCCAGACAAGACCACCCGTGCTGGTCAGTTGCAGCGTCGTAACATCGCCATGCCGGCGCAAAAGCGTGCGTAGACGATCGACATCAGGACCGTCAATTTCGGCGTAACCGTCGCTGGTCGCGTTATCGCTATTGTAGATAAGCGTATCGCCCTGGACCAGAAACTTGCCAGGCGCACTGCCAGTTGGTTCTGCATGTTTCTGCGCTGACGCAATCGTGCCGCAACAAGAAAGTACGAATGCAAATATCAACCTGCGCATCATGCCAATCTCCTTATCGGTTGGCATTTAAGCGGGGCGATATGGCGATTCCAAGGCGCGCCTTGAAATCGCCGACGTGGTCTTAAACGGCCTTCTTGAGCGCATCCACAAGATCGGTCCGCTCCCAGCTAAACCCGCCATCAGCTGCTGGCTGGCGGCCGAAATGGCCATAGGCTGCTGTGCGTTCATAGATCGGTTTGTTCAGCTCCAAATGATGACGAATACCGCGCGGTGTCAGGTCCATCACCTGCGCAATGGCACGTTCAACGGCTTCGGGATCAACCTCACCCGTCTCGTGCAAATTGGCATAGATTGACAGTGGTTTGGCCACCCCAATCGCATAGCTCAACTGAATCGTGCAACGTTCTGCCATGCCAGAGGCAACAACATTCTTCGCCAGATAGCGCGCGGCATAAGCGGCTGAGCGGTCAACCTTGGTAGGATCCTTGCCCGAAAAGGCACCGCCCCCATGCGGCGCAGCACCACCATAGGTATCCACGATGATCTTACGGCCGGTCAGGCCTGCATCACCGTCAGGACCACCGATCACGAACGTGCCTGTGGGGTTTACCCACCACTCGGTTTGGTCGGTAATCAAGCCGTCCGGCAGCACCTCACGAATGTAAGGTTCCACGATTGCACGTATGTCGTCGCTGGTCTGATGCTCATGCTCGTGCTGCGTGGATAGCACGATTGAAGTTACCTCTACCGGCTTGCCACCTGCATAGCGCAATGAAACCTGACTTTTTGCATCAGGGCGCAGCGTTGGCTGTTCGCCAGATTTGCGCACCTCGGCCAAACGGCGCAGGATCGCGTGCGAATACTGGATTGGCGCAGGCATCAGAGCGTCGGTTTCCGTTGTGGCATAGCCAAACATGATACCCTGATCGCCAGCCCCTTCATCTTTGTTTTCTGCTGCATCAACGCCTTGGGCTATATGGGCAGACTGCTCGTGCAACAGGTTCAACACATTGCAGGTGGCGTGATGAAATTTGTCCTGCTCGTAGCCAATGTCCTTGATACATGCGCGTGCGATATCGTCGACCCGGGCCATGTAGTCTTTCAGCTTGGATTGATCCGACAGACCAACCTCACCGCCGATGACGACCTGATTTGTCGTCGCAAAGGTTTCACACGCAACGCGTGCTTCGGGTTCTTCGGACAGGAATGCATCTAGAACCGCGTCCGATATACGATCACAAACCTTGTCGGGATGACCTTCGGACACGGATTCCGAAGTGAAAATATAGTCTTGTCGTGCCATGGGGATATGCTCCGATAAATATTACACTGCCACGTCAGGAAGCCGTTGTAGCAGCAAACTCTTCGCGTTTAGGTGGTCTAAGCGCGAAGGTCAAACGGTTTCACGCCAACGACGGATACCGACCGCCAAGGTCAGGAAAACCAACAGTATCAAAGTCGGCCAATCACCCCAGCGCACGTACAGCGTTGGTGGCAACGCGGCAGGCAGAACGGCATCCAGCGATCCATCAATGCCCAGCGGCAGACTGTCGATGATCCGCCCGCGGGCATCGATCATTGCGCTGATGCCTGTATTGGCGACGCGCACCATCGGCAAACCCTGCTCGATCGCGCGCAAACGCGCTTGTGCCAAATGCTGGTAAGGGCCAGCCGCGTCACCAAACCACGCATCATTTGTAATCAGCAGCAGTAAGCGCGCGCGGTCTCCACCATCACTAATCTCTTCGGCAAATATCCCCTCATAGCATATCAATGGGATCGCACCGCCGATCCCTGGCAACATCACAGGGCCAGGTGTAGAGCCTGGCGTAAAACCCGTTCCCAAATTGCGCGCCAGTCCCGTGGCCCCTGCCCGGCCCAAAAGCCGCGCACCGGGGACATACTCCCCAAACGGAACAAGATGCCGTTTGTCATAGATGGTTTCAATCGTGCCCCCCGGCCCCATGACCACCATCGCGTTAAAAAAGCTTTGGTCACGGTCCCGACGCTGTATGCCGAAAACAAGTGGTGCGCCACGCGCCGCATCGGACAAGATCCGCATATCGTCTTCGATATGGTTCAAAAGATAAGGGACCGCTGTTTCTGGCCACACAACAAGATCGGGGCGCTGACCGGCACCTGTCAACGCAACCATGCGACGGACGAAGTGGTCACGAAATGCCGGATCCCACTTTTGATTTTGCGGCGCGTTGGGCTGCACAAGACGTATGACAGGGGACACTGGTTCAGGCTGCATTTGCTCTGCGGGGCGCATCATTACAGACACGCCCAAGGGCAGAACCAATAGAATAACCCCCAAAGCCCGCCTCTCTCCAGCCAACAGCGTCAATGCCCAGGCGATCACAACGGTCAACAGCGTCAGCAGATGCGGGCCACCATAGGCTGCAATCTGTGCAAGGTCTGTGGTTATCCAGATGTGACCAAGAAGTGCCCAAGGAAACCCCGTCAGGATCAGCGCGCGCGTCACCTCAGCAAACACAAGACAAAGACCCAAAAAGAAGCCTGACCCTGGCACGAGCCGCGCTGCAATCCAGACCGCAATCGCCCAAAATAAGGCAGCACCTGCTGCCATCAGAACCAACGCAAAAGGCGCCATCCAACCATGCCGCCCAATGTCGACCAGAAATGGTTCAACAATCCAACGCAGGCTAAACCCGAAATATCCAATTCCGAATGCCCACGCGGAAAACGCAGCTTGCCGCGACGTGGGCATCTCCCGAAAAAGCGGCAGGACAATTGCCAGTGCGACCAGTGTTGCAGGCCACAGATCTATCGGGGCCTGCCCCAACCCCGCCACAACACCCAATCCAACCAGCGCGATGAACCGCGTCCTGGCAGACCACGCTGAAAACTGTGCGGCCAGACTAGCCACGCGCGATGTGAGGTAACCAGACGCGAAGGCGTTTGATGCGGCGTGGGTCTGCGTCAATAACTTCGAATTCCGGACCTTCAGGATGCACGATAACTTCACCGCGAGCCGGTAAATGCCCGGCAAGCAACGTCACAAGCCCCCCCAAGGTATCGATCTCTTCTTCGTCGATATCGGCATGTTCGGTCAATTTGATCCCGATCTCGTCTTCGAAATCAACGAGTTCCGTGCGTGCCTGTGCCAGATAGCATCCGGGTTTTTCCATCACCCAGCTTTTTGCCTCTTCGATATCGTGCTCATCCTCGATCTCGCCGACAACCTGCTCGATCACATCCTCAATCGTGACCAATCCGTCAGTACCGCCATATTCATCAATAACCAGCGCCATGTGTGTCCGCTCAGCCTGCATTTTTTGCAACAAGACACCCAGCGGCATGGACGGCGGCACATAGATCAACGGGCGCGCAATGTCGCGCAAGTCAAGATCTGGACTGTCGCCATTGAAACCATGGCGCAGCGCAAAGTCTTTCAGACTCAAAAAACCAATTGGTGTGTCCAATGTCCCGTCGTAAACGGGCAATCGCGTCAGACCACTGTCGCGGAAGGTACCGACCAATTCGTCTTTCGTGATCGCAAGCGGAACGGCCACAATATCAGCTTTGGGAACGGCAACATCCTCAACCCGCATGCGGCGCAGGTTTAACATCCCCAAAACAGAACCCGCAGCACGCGCGGTGTCATTTGGTGCGCTTTCAAGAACCTCGGGGGCCGCGGATGGACGAACTGCTTCGCGCAAGCGGGCAAATAGGCCCGGCCTTATATTTTTTTGGTCCGTTTGCGCGCCTTGCGCGGCGATAGATGGACCTTCGCCAGTGTCGCCCATTTTTTCCTTACCTAAGTGGGCTTTGTGCCCGGTTCATCCATATATGGGTCACAAACACCCAGTTTGCCAAGTATCTCTGTCTCCAACCCTTCCATCAATACCGCATCACGCTCACGCTCGTGATCAAAACCCATCAGATGCAACGTTCCATGGACCAAAAGATGCAAAGTGTGATCCTTCAAAGGTTTGCCAGCTTCAGCGGCTTCCCGTGCGCAGGTATCATATGCGATCGCGATATCGCCAAGCATGCCGTCAGGCCCGGGTTCCGGCGATAGCGGCATTTCGCCGTCAATCACCGCAGCACGTTCATCAGACGGCCAGCTAAGTACATTTGTGGGCCGCGATTTGCCCCGGAAATCTTCGTTTAGCGCAGCAATGCGGGCGTCGTCACAGGCTAGAATGCTGATCTCGAACACAGATGGCTCAAGGCCCAGACGTTCAAGCGTCGCCTCGGTCGCTGTTTGCGCGAGGTCGACGATATCAACCCAGCGGTCATCTTCGACTACGCAATCGATGCTCATTTCTTAGCTACGTTCTGCATCCGCTTCGTAAGCATCGATGATCGCGGCCACCAGTGGATGTCGAACGACATCTTTCGCCGTGAAATAGTTGAAGCTTATCTTCGGAATGTTTTTCAAAAGCCGCTCTGCATCCCAAAGCCCTGAATTCACGCCGCGTGGCAAGTCAATCTGCGTCCGATCACCGGTGATCACCATGCGTGATCCTTCGCCTAAACGGGTCAGGAACATCTTCATCTGCATCGTCGTCGCGTTTTGTGCTTCGTCCAGCACGACAAAAGCATTGGACAGGGTGCGCCCGCGCATAAAGGCCAGTGGTGCGATCTCGATCACCTTCTCTTCGATCATCTTGGCCGATTGCTTGCCGGGCAGAAAATCATTCAGCGCATCATAAAGCGGCTGCATGTAAGGATCGACCTTGTCCTTCATGTCGCCGGGCAGATAGCCGAGCTTTTCGCCTGCTTCGACTGCCGGGCGGGACAGAATGATCTTGTCCACATGGCCGCTGATCAGCATGTTCACACCTACGGCGACGGCCAGATAGGTTTTGCCCGTCCCGGCGGGGCCAATCCCAAAGGCAAGTTCATTGTCAAAGAGCGCTTTGACATAGGCCTTTTGCGCATCGGTGCGTGGCTCAATCAGTTTCTTTCGGGTCTTGATTTCGACCCGCGCGATCTCGCCCCTGAACATCTCGATCTGATCTTCGTCCGCGCGCGGATCAAACATCCCGTCTGGGCCCATGCGCAATTCACGATCCAGATCACCGGGCTCTAACGTCCGGCCCGCCTCTAGGCGGCTGTAAAGCGACTGCAGCACCTGTGTCGCATCATGACGCGGTTCGTCCTCACCAATCACGGCAAGTTGGTTGCCGCGGCGCAGGATCTGGACGCCCAGTTTGTCTTCGATAGTCGTGAGGTTACGGTCATACTCACCGCAGAGATCGATCAACAAAAAATTGTCGGGGAATTCCAGCAGGGATTCATTGACTGCATCAGCGGGTGGGGTCAGGGCACCAGTGGCCAAACAGCTCTCCTTTGAGTCTATATATAGCTATGGTGGCAAGTCCGACCGCAAGGCGCAAGCGATGAGAGTGGATTGTCACCGAATTGATACGAATTCAGGCAGGAAATGACCGTACCTGCTGTCCGCCAGACTTTTGAAAAAGTCTAAGCAAATTCCCTTTAGCGGAAATTGCCGCTCGCTACACCAAAACACCTTTCAATGAATTCGGGCTGTCTTCAACAACTCTCACAGTGCAGACCTGACCGAGCACATCAGCAGATGCGTCCGCATAGACCGCATGCAGATATTCGGATTTCCCAATCATCTGCCCTGGCTCGCGCCCCGCCTTTTCAAACAGCACCTTTACTTCGCGGCCCACCATGGCCGCCTGGGTCGCCCGCTGTTGTTCACGCAACAACGCCTGCAAACGCTGCAACCGGTCATGGGCTACATCATCCGGCAGCTGTGGTTTTTCTGCAGCGGGGGTGCCAGGGCGCGTAGAGTATTTGAAGGAATAGGCCTGCCCATAATGAACGTCGCGCACCAACTGCATCGTATCCTCGAAATCCTCTTCGGCCTCGCCCGGAAACCCCACGATGAAGTCACCCGACAACAAAAGATCGGGACGTGCTGCGCGGATGCGTTCGATCAGGCGGATATAGCTTTCCGCCGTATGCTTGCGGTTCATTGCCTTGAGGATACGGTCCGATCCGGACTGCACGGGCAGATGCAGGTAAGGCATGAGTTTTTCGCAGGTGCCATGAGCGTCGATCAGCGCATCGTCCATGTCATTGGGGTGCGACGTCGTAAAGCGGATGCGTTCCAAACCATCGACTTTGTTCAGCGCCCAAATCAGACCAGCGAGACCGCTTTCATGTCCATGATAGGCATTCACGTTCTGGCCCAGCAATGTGATTTCCTTCACGCCAGCCTCGACCAATTCCTGCGCCTCGCGGATGACGCGGGCAGCCGGGCGCGAGACTTCGGCTCCGCGCGTGTAAGGAACCACGCAGAAAGCGCAGAATTTGTCGCAGCCTTCCTGCACAGTAAGAAAGGCTGTCGGACCACGCTTGGCCCTTGCACGAGTCTTTAACGTGTCAAACTTGTCATCTTCGGGAAAATCCGTATCCAGCGCTTTTTTCCCCGACCGCACGGCATCTTCCATTGCAGGCAGGCGGTGATAGCTTTGCGGGCCGACCACCAGATCGACCATCGGCTGACGGCGCATGATCTCTTCGCCCTCGGCTTGTGCGACACAACCGGCAACCCCGATTTTCAGATCAGGATTTTCGGCTTTCAAATCCTTGTAGCGACCAAGCTCGGAATAGACTTTTTCCGCCGCCTTTTCGCGAATGTGACACGTGTTGAGCAGGATCATATCCGCATCATCCGGGCTGTCGGTTGCAACATACCCTTTGCCGCCCAGCGCCTCGGCCATGCGTTCGCTGTCATAGACATTCATCTGACAGCCATAGGTCTTCATAAACAGCTTCTTGGGCGCGGACATAACAGAGGCTCGTGTTTGGGGTGAGTGCGCGCCTTCTAGCGGTTTGCTGGATTGCTTGCAATGCGCGGTGATATCGCAGATTCTGCCTGTATCAGAACCGGATGACAGCATGACGCATTACCCCAATCTTTCCGCGCTTCTTCGCGACCGCAAACAGACGCTGGCAAAAGGACCCATTGCTGTGATCCTGGTCGAAGATGCTGTCGAAGTGACGGGTACGATCACACATCATCAGAACCTCGGCTTTGGCCAAATCATTGTGTTTGCGGCACACGAAATCGCGTTGCCAAAAAGCATCGCCGAGGTGATCATCCGGGTTGATTTTGATGTTGTGGCGGATGGTGCGCCTGTGCAGATCATGAATGCCCTGATCGACGCGGCACCCGATCGGTGGTTTTATTACTGCTACAACGCCGAGTATCTTTTTTATCCGTTCAGTGAATACCGTAGCGTGGGCGAGATGTTGCGTTTTGTTGCTGAAGAGCGGCGAAAGACTGTCGCGACATATGTTGTCGATCTCTATGCAGGTGATTTGACCGCAGACCCGACCGGTGTGGCTCCGGCTGACGCTTATTTTGACCGATCAGGCTATTATGCTTTGGCGCGACAGGATGCCGAAGGTCAGGTATTGGAACGGCAGGTGAATGTTTTTGGCGGGCTGCGCTGGCGGTTTGAAGAGCATATCGCCCAAGAGCGGCGGCGCATTGACCGTATGGCGCTGTTTCAGGCACAGCCCGGGCTGCGGATGCAACCCGACAGGCAGTTTAATGACCCTGAATACAATACAATCGCATGCCCTTGGCATAACAGCCTGACGGCGGCGATTGCTTCATTTCGCACGGCCAAAGCGCTGCGCCGCAATCCGGGCAGTCGGCACGAGATTGACAGTTTTCACTGGCAGCAGTCCGAGCGCTTTAACTGGCGCGCACAACAACTGATGGATGCGGGATGGATCGAACCGGGGCAGTGGTTTTAGGGGAAGATGGGTCAAGACCCATCTTACGATGCGACAGCGAACAATGCGGCCAGTCGCCAGCCTTTTTGACAAGACTAGCCTGCACAGGGGCCGTGGCAATAATGTGCATATGTCGGTCATAATCGGCAACATCGCGGATCAGGTGCTCCCAAAAGCGGCGTTGCCATATCCCTTTTTCACCGCGCTTTTGTTTGCTGGCGCAGACATAATCAGGGGCTGGAACATGGCGAGAGAAAGTGGATTTGATCAGCCGCCAGCGTTTGGAAAAATCCACATCACCATCGGGCAACACCCAGATCATATGCAATTGATTGGGCAGCACCACCGCACCCGCAATTTCAAACGGCCAACGCTTCATGCAGAGCCGCGTGGCGTCCCGTAGCAAATCTATTTGGCTGACCAACAGGTCAGAAGCAGGGTTCTGCAAGCGCGCCGTAAAGAAATACGTCCCACCAGGCACGTAACGCCGTCGATAATTGGTCATGTTACGCAGGCTGACAGATCGTGGTTAGCAAGAGGTAAACATTGTACGACAAACCTATACGACAGATGTAAGATGGGTTTTAACCCATCGCCCCCTCGTCTTCATGCACAGTTGAACGGCGCGCCATCTTGATCAAGGCGATATCGGCCTTGCCTTTGACAAGCCACGACAGACCAAACGCCCAGATCCCGACAGCCTCAAACCAGAACACAAGCTGGTAGTTAACCACCGCATCACGCCAAACGCCGCTGCCTAATATCTTAAAGGCCGATGCCGCCGCAATTCCCAGCAGCGACAGGACAATGATCCAACCACAGCCACGATAGATACGACGGCGGTATGGTTTCGCGGTGCGGGGAAACTTGACCAGACAAAAAACTGCCAAACACGCAAAGAACACAAGCGCGGAGGCGTAGTGAAAAAGTGGGCTGGCCCCGATCCCCACAATATTCTGCGTCATTGTCGCAATCTCGTCGGTGGGGCTTTCATTGGGAAAAAGCGCCACACCAAAAGCTGAAACACCCGCAACGGTTCCCAGCCAATCATCGTCAATGACATCGCCTGTCCGGCGCCCATACCCCCGGTAGCAGATCAGAAAAACACCAATGGCGCAAAGTGTCCCCACAAAGATATCGCGATAGGTGGTGTGATAGAAATCGCTGATTGACGGCTCGATCCGGCGATAATCCAGCAGACCTCCGACAATCAAAACGAGTGGAAGCGCCATACCCAGAATGCCTAGTGCCGTGCGCACCCTGTGGTAGGACATGACCATATCCTGGCGGTGTTCCTCGACCATGGCGAACCCTCTGAAGACACGCATAAGACTGCGTGCACCATCAGTAGCTGCCGTAGAGAGTTCAAGTCAGCAATACCTGACCTGCGCGTTTTGATCAGGTGCGACGTAAACGGATCACAACATCAACCGATGCAATCTCTGCCCCTGCAGGTGCCTCGGGTAACTTGCAAATCTCAAGCTCTTCCGCCGGCGCATCTGTCAGACTGGCATTATCTTCCCAGTAGAAATGGGGATGGTCAGTCATATTGGTGTCGAAATAGCTTTTCGAACCATCGACCGTGATTTCACGTACCAAACCTGCATCACAGAATGCACGCAGAGTATTGTAGACCGTCGCCAGAGATACTTTCTCGCCCGCGTTTGATGCCGCCTCAAACAGGCTTTCCGCGGTCACATGCCGATCCTGCCCGTCACCGACAAGCAACCCCGCAAGCGTCATGCGCTGCCGTGTGGGACGCAATCCTGCACCTGCAAGCCAGTCAGAACTGCGCTGTGTTTCACTCTCGGTCATGGTCGCTCATATTGCTGCCCTGCCCCTTAATATGGGAGAAATGGGCTTCGGATCAATTGCAATTCGTTCTCAATTTGCTGATTCCGGCAGATACTTGCCCTGTGAAACCCATGAATGCTAGAGGTCAGCGACTGTAGCAGATAAGAATGAGACCTCAGAAAATGGCCGATTACCCATCCAGCTTTGACAAGGACGACCTGTTGAAATGCGCCCGCGGCGAGCTTTTCGGCCCCGGCAATGCGCAGCTTCCTGCCCCGCCGATGCTTATGATGGACCGGATCACAGATATCTCTGGCGACGGTGGCGCGTATGGCAAAGGACATGTGTTGGCTGAGTTTGATATCACCCCAGATCTGTGGTTTTTCGACTGCCACTTCCCCGGCAATCCGATCATGCCCGGCTGTCTGGGCCTGGATGGGCTATGGCAGTTGACCGGCTTCAACCTGGGCTGGCGCGGCTGGCAAGGGCGCGGCTATGCGCTGGGTGTGGGTGAGGTAAAGCTGACCGGCATGGTCCGACCTGATCGCAAAATGCTGACCTATAAGATCGATTTCACGAAGGCGATCCAGACCCGCCGCCTGACAATGGGTGTCGCCGACGGAATCGTCGAAGCCGATGGCGAAGTCATTTATCAAGTCAAAGACATGAAGGTTGCACTGTCAGAAAGCTAAGACGCAGATGCGGGTTGATCGAAAGCAGTGTTGATGCTTACGTAACGTTATCTTTTGTCAGGATGCGAGATTTACCTCATGCCAGACACCGACAGAGAAATGCTGCCTGTCTATCCGGATCTTGACTGCTTTCGCGAATACGAGAACGCGCCTGAAATAGTCCCCGGCAGACCGTCTCGGGATTGGATGGATCAAACCATCAGTCGGTTTGCCTATCGCTGCACGCCCTTGCCAATCGCCAATTCCAGCGGGTGGGAAATCATCCTGCCTTTCGCAATATCTGCGCATTGGAATGGCGGCGATTTACCATCAGACGTCGTAGTGACTTGCGATGATCCAAATGTAAAATACGACCATATGGTGGTTCCGGTTTTTGGGCACGGCATTCTGACATTTCATCCCGGTTATCTTTTTCGCACCTCCCCCGGCTGGGCAATTTGTGCACGCGGCGCGCCGAATACCGTAAAAGATGGCATCACGGCGCTTGAAGGATTGGTCGAAACCGATTGGCTACCCTTCACCTTTACGATGAACTGGCGCTTCACCCGTCCCGGAACTGTGCATTTTGCAAAGGGTGAAGCCTTTTGCTTTCTGTCGCTTGTCCCTCATGCCGCACTTGATCAGATCCAGCCGCGCTTGCGGACGTTCGCTGAAGCTGAAGATCTCAAACACAGCTACGATCACTGGCGCAAAGGGCGGATGGATTTTCACGCCCGCCTTGCTGAAGGCGACCCCGAAGCCGTCAGACAGGGCTGGCAACGCGATTATGTCCGCGGACAAGACCCCGCCGGTCGCATCGAACCCGAGTTCCATTTGTCACGGCGCAAACTCAAAAGCCCAATCTAGGGCCTGCAGCCTATGAAACATCATTTTGCTGACGTCCTATACCGAGAACTGGGTCATTGGAAGATGACACCAAATCATGCACGGCATGTCTACAGCATCACCCACCTCCAAGCTATCTCCGACCAAATTACGATCGTGACCATTGGCAAAAACGACGCGAATTGGCAAATAATTCCTGATCTACCGAAGCTTGAAGAACTTACCCTCCATAACCCATCCAAAGAACAGCTTGCGACACTTGGGGATTTGGACAAAGTCAAACGACTGCGCCTCACCCACTGTCGCCCCAGCGAACTGACCCAATTGGCGCGACTGGCAAACGTAGAAGAACTCGTTCTTGAATACGTCTCCGGTTTCAGTGACCTGAGCCCCATAGCACAGATGCCATCACTGCGGGCGCTACATCTCGAAAACCTGCGCGGCGTTGAAGACTTCGGTCCGCTTTCCAAGGCAAGGCAACTGCGCCATCTCTCGATCAGAGGGACGCTCGATTGGACGCAACCCGTGCAAGACTTTGCATTCTTGGCGACATTAGAAAAACTTGAGGCTCTGCGGCTTTGGCAAATCCGATGTTTGGCATCCAGCCCCGCCCTGATAGCGGCGACCAGACTGAAGAAGCTCAAACATATTGGTATCGCCCCCAACATATTCCAAACAATCGATTATGCCCTGATGGAAATCGCCCATCCGGATGTCGATGGCGCAAAGCAAGTGCCCGTTCAGGTTTCGGCATCCCGGTACTTGCCACTTCCCGTCGACGACATCCGTTCAAAGCTGCCCAAAGATGTCATCAAAGCGCGACATCCAGAAGTGGTTTTTACCTATCAGGGACGCGGGATCATGGACCCCGAACATACCTATTATGCGTTTCTGGGCAAAGGGCAGCGGATCATTCCATGCAACTACAAAACCGCTGCACAAAGGCGCGAACAACATCAGGCACATTATGATGACATGCTACAAGAAGCACGGCGCTTGCTTCGACCGACATAACCAGCGATTGGTTCGCCCTGCGATCTTCCTGTTTCCAAGCAGTCCACGCCACTTGCCCCCTTGCCCCCTCTCGCCTACACAGCGCCTAAGCTATTGAGGGAGCAGCCATGCGTCGTATCGGACTGAAAGTACGCTCATGAGAAGGGTCGTCATCACAGGTTTGGGCATCGTGTCGCCCATCGGGAACAATGCGGATGAAGTGACCGCAGCGCTCAAGGCAGGCAAATCCGGGATCGTCGCCAGCCCGGAGATGGCTGAACACGGATTTCGCAGCCAGATCGCAGGGACGCTCAAAATCGATGTTACCGAACATGTGGACAAACGCACCCTGCGTTTTATGGGACCTGGCGCAGCTTACGCATATATCGCGATGCAACAGGCGATTGCTGATGCGGGACTTGATGAGACGACGATATCCAACCCAAGGACAGGCCTTGTTGCGGGCTCTGGCGGGCCATCGACGTCGGCGATGCTGACGGCGCACGAGGTTGTCAAGAAAACCGGCGCCACCAAGCGCATTGGGCCCTTTGCAGTGCCAAAATGCATGTCCTCAACCATATCAGCGAACCTGTCGACTGCGTTCAAGATCAAGGGGATCAACTATTCGATCACCTCAGCATGCTCGACCAGCCTGCATTGCATCGGCAATGCCGCCGAACAGATCATGATGGGTAAGCAGGATGTGATGTTTGCCGGAGGTGGAGAGGAGCTCGATTGGACGCTTTCGTGCCTCTTTGATGCAATGGGTGCGATGTCTTCAAAGTACAATGATACGCCAGAGAGAGCCTCGCGCGCGTTTGATGCCAACCGCGACGGGTTTGTGATCGCAGGCGGCGGCGGTATAGTCGTGCTTGAAGACCTGGAACATGCACAGGCACGCGGTGCGAAGATCTACGCAGAGGTCACAGGCTTTGCCGCCACCTCTGACGGGCACGATATGGTCGCCCCATCTGGTGAAGGCGGCGAACGGGCAATGCGGCTCGCGCTGCAGACCCTCCCCGAAGGCCGTAAAGTCAGCTACATCAACGCGCATGGCACATCGACCCCGGTCGGTGACGTGGGCGAGGTCGAGGCGGTGCGCCGTATCTTTGGGCAGGGTTCAACCCCACCTGTCAGTTCCACCAAGTCCATGACCGGACACAGCCAGGGTGCGACCGGCGCGCAAGAGGCGATTTATTGCCTGCTGATGCTGGAAGGTGATTTCATCACGCCATCCATCAATGTGGAAACCCTCGACCCCGGACTTGATCCAGCCGAGATTGCGACAGAGCTGGTTGAAAACGCTGGGCTTGATACGGTGATGACAAATTCATTCGGCTTCGGCGGCACGAACGGATCCATGATCATGTCGAAATTCCACGGGTAGCCTCATGACCATTTCAATGCAGGGAAAACGCGGCCTGATCATGGGCGTGGCCAACGAACGCTCGATCGCCTGGGGGATCGCTAAGGCGATGGCAGATGCAGGGGCAGAGCTGGCCTTTACCTATCAGGGGGAGGCATTCGGCAAGCGCCTGGAGCCGCTCGCGCAATCGGTCGGTTCGGATATGATGGTGGATGTGGATGTCACCGATGATGCCAGCATGGAAGCCGCCTTTGCGATGATCAAGGACCGCTGGGGCAAGCTTGACTTTGTTGTCCATGCCATCGCGTTCTCTGACAAGAACGAGCTGACGGGGCGGTTCATCAGCACAAGTCGCGAGAATTTCAAGAACTCGCTCGCCATCTCCTGCTACTCATTCATCGACGTTGCGAACCGTGCATCGCAATTGATGCCAGACGGGGGCACGCTTTTGACGCTGACCTATCAGGGCTCAAACAGGGTCACCCCGTTCTACAACGTCATGGGCGTGGCCAAAGCGGCATTGGAAAGTGCCACCCGGTATCTCGCCAATGACCTCGGCCCTCAAGGCATCCGCGTGAACGCGATTAGCCCCGGCCCTATGAAAACGCTGGCGGGGGCAGCCATCGGTGGCGCACGCAAGACCTACAAACATACCGATCAAAACGCGCCGATGCGGTCCAATGCAACACTGGAGGCGGTGGGTGGCACTGCCGTCTATCTCGCCTCTGATGCGGGGGCTTGTACAACCGGCGAAATTATCCGGGTCGATGGCGGCTTCCACGTGCTGGGCATGCCGCAACCCGACCACCTGATCTAGGGATCGCTCACGCGGCTGGTCCGGGAACGCCGGCCAATTGTACGTACAATTTCTGTACAGGATCTGTACGCGTTATTTACCGACGATTTCGCCGAAAAAACCAATTTTTACGGGTCATTCGAACGCAATCGCTTATCGCCTGCGAAACCTGAACGATTGGTTAAGCCGCATCAATACCCATGACCTCGATTGCGAATGTGAGGTCCTGCCCCGCCAGCGGATGATTGGCGTCAAGCGTCACCTCGGTCTCCGTGACCTCTGCCACTGTGACGGGCACAACCTGCCCTTGCGGTGTTTGCATCTGCAACTGTGTGCCAGCCTCTAGCGGAATGTTGTCCGGCATTTGCTCGCGCGGTACTGCTTGGCGTGCATCAGGATTACGCTCGCCATAAGCCTCAGCGCAAGGCACGCTGACAGTCTTTTTGTCGCCAACGGCCATACCCGGAATAGCAGAGTCTAACCCCTTGATAATCTGACCAGAACCCAAAACAAACTCCAGCGGATCACGCCCCTCGGAACTGTCGAACTGTTCGCCGTTATCCAATGTGCCAGTATAGTTGATCCGCACGGTATCGCCTGCTTTTGCCTGGCTCATAAGATGACTCTTTCGCTGTGAAATAAGGATGCGGCGCACGCTACGCCGCGGGCCCTGCCATTGCAAACGGGTTTCCCCTTTTCGTCCTCTCGCACCCATGACAGTGTGGCCGCAAACGGGAGGCCGCGATGCCCATTACCACCTGCGTCTTTGACGCTTATGGCACATTATTCGATGTAAACGCTGCTGCAGCCCAAGCCGCAGCAGAACCAGAACATGCAGCTTTATCAAAGGTCTGGCCCACACTTGCCCGTGATTGGCGGCTCAAGCAATTGCAGTACACCTGGCTGCGCGCTGTGGCCAATCAGCATTGTGATTTTTGGCAAGTGACGCAGGATGGTCTTGACTGGGCAATGGAGGCAAACGGCCTGACGGATCCCGCAACGCGCGCCCGATTGCTGGAGCTTTACTGGGAACTTGCAGCCTATCCGGAAGTCCCAGCGATGTTAAAGGCACTGAAAGACAAAGGTTTAGCTACGGCAATCCTGTCGAATGGCAGCCCAGAAATGCTGAACGGCGCAGTTGCTTCGGCAGGGATCGGCGACACACTGGATGCGATACTAAGCGTTGAGGATGTCGGTGTCTTCAAACCTCACGCGCATGTCTATGATATGGTGGGCAATCAATTGGGCGGTGCGCGGGAAGATGTTTTGTTCGTCTCTTCAAATGGTTGGGATGCTGCAGGTGCCGCAGGCTACGGCTTTCAAACCGTCTGGGTGAACCGCACACACGAACCGATAGACCGTCTCTATGCCGAACCACATCACGTTCTGTCCGACCTCACCACCATCCCGGAGCTTGTCTGATGCCCACATTCCAAAGCATCGATGGCCTACGCCTGCACTACCGCGACGAAGGCAAAGGTGTGCCCGTGATCGCACTTGCCGGGCTCACCCGGAATGCAGCCGATTTTGACCATGTTGCTCCGCATCTGCCCGTCAGACTGATCCGACCCGACTACCGCGGACGGGGCCTGTCAGAATGGGCCGATCACAGCACCTACTCTATCCCGCAAGAGGCGCAGGATGTCTTGGCACTCATGGATCATTTGGGACTGGAAAAAGCTGCGATATTGGGGACGTCGCGCGGCGGGCTGATCGCAATGATGCTGGCGGCCACTGCCAAGGATCGGCTGACTGGCGTCGCATTGAACGATATCGGGCCGGTGATCGCGGATAAGGGCCTGGCTGTGATCAAAGACTATATTGGTCGTAATCCTGCACAAAAGACCTATGCCGAAGCCGCTGCGTTTCGCGCCCGGCACTGGACCCATTTTGAAGGTGTGCCGATGGCGCGTTGGTTGGCAGAAGTGACCGCACATTATGAGGAGACACCACATGGACTGGTGATCCGCTATGACCCCAAACTGCGTGACGCGGTGTTGGAGGCAGGCGCGCAACCAAACCCTGATCTGTGGCCCTTGTTTGATGCGCTGAATGGCCTTCCGCTGGCACTTATACGCGGTGCAAACTCTGATTTGCTGAGCGTCGAAACTGCGCAAGAGATGGTCCGCCGCCGCCCTGATATGCTTTACGTGGATGTTCCGGGACGTGGACATGTGCCATTTCTGGATGAGCCCGAGGCACTTGGTGTCATAACGCAATGGGTGGACAGACTATCATGAATATCGACATGATCCGCGCCGCCGCAAAAAGGCTTGAAGGACATGCACGGCGGACACCTGTCCTGACGTCTCCCTTTCTGGATCAGATCGCAGGCCGCCGCGTTCTTGTCAAAGCTGAATGCCTGCAACATACCGGCTCGTTCAAGTTTCGCGGCGGTTGGTCTGCTGTTTCGGCTCTCACCGACAATGCATTGAAAACCGGCGTTATTGCCTTTTCCAGCGGCAACCATGCACAAGGTGTGGCGCTGGCGGCAAAAGAACATGACGCACCGGCTGTAATCGTGATGCCGTCCGATGCACCGGTCGTGAAGATCGAATACACAAAGGCGCTGGGTGCGCAGGTTATCCTGTATGACCGCGCGACCGAAGATCGCGACGCAATCGGGGCCGGTTTGGCCGAGGAGCGCGGGCTGACCCTGATCAAACCCTTTGATGAACCGCAGGTCATTGCGGGGCAAGGTACCTGCGGGCTCGAAATTGCTCAGGACATACAAGCTTTGGGCGTCACTCAAGCCGACGTTGCGGTATGCTGTGGTGGGGGCGGGCTGACCTCTGGCATTGCTTTGGCTCTTGCCGCTGATGCGCCGGGATTGCGTGTCAGACCTGTGGAGCCAGAGGGGTTTGATGATGTCACCAGGTCGCTCAGATCCGGAAAGATCGAGCGCAACGACCGGACCAGTGGGTCGCTTTGTGACGCTATCATTACACCGCAACCGGGCAACTTGACCTTCCCAATCATGCGCGACCATTGCGGCCCGGGGATCGTGGTGACAGAGGATGAATGCCTGCGCGCTGTTGCCCTTGCCTTTGACCGTTTGCGGGTTGTGATCGAACCAGGCGGTGCCGCAGCCTTAGCCGCTGCCCTTTTTTATCCAGATCTGTTTGAGGGCGATGCTGTCATCGCCGTCGCCACAGGTGGCAATGTCGACCCATCCGTATTCACCAAAGCACTGGAGACACTGTCTTGACCCGTTTCACGATTGCCAGTTTCAACGTCAAAAACCTGATAGAGGCCGACACCGAATACTATCGGTTCGAGGAATACACACCCGAGGAATACGCTTGGAAACGCGCATGGCTCGCCGATCAATTGCTGACAATGAACGCCGATATCGTTTGCTTTCAAGAGATCTTCACCGAAGACGCCCTGCGCGACGTGGTCATCGAGACAGATGAGTTGGGTCTTGCCGCGAACGAGGCAAACATCCCACACCGCTCAAAGGGTTATGCGCGCAAGGCCATTTTCCGCAAACTCGCCTATGAACCCTATACGGAATCCGCCTTGGCTTTTGCGCCCAATAGTTTCGACGGCGGTCCGGGGCAGCGGCGTCCGGGTGTCGCGATCCTGTCGCGGTTTGGGTTTGACGGTTTGCCAGAGGTCATTCAAGACCTCCCCAAGCCGCTGGATATCCCGTTCAGTGATTTGGATGGCAGCAATGGGGGGTCCTACCGGATCACCCGGCTCAGTCGTCCGATCCTGAAGGTACGAGTGCCCGTTGGGGATACAATTGTGACGGTGTTCAATTGTCATCTGAAATCGAAATTGGGCGAATTTCCAAAGGCACAAGATGCAACATTCCCACCAGAGGCCAATCTGGTAAATTATGATCCAGCAGGGCGCGCGATGGGATCGCTTCGCTCTGCCCTGCGGCGCATGGCCGAGGCTTGGGTACTGCGCCGCGCGATCCTGGCTGAACTTGACGCGGGCAACCCGGTTATGGTGCTGGGGGATTTCAACGATAGCGAATATGCCGTATCGTCTGAGATCATCTCTGGTGAGGCGCCGTTCAAGAATTATGCATGGATGCGCCGTAATGATGCAAAAGACAGGCGCGACCGCTACAGCGAAGAAGATGACACCATCATTCAGGAGGCAATCAGCAAGGTCCGTCTTTACTCGGCCGAGAAGCTATTCGTCAAAAAATCTCTGCGTGATATGGTCTATACCGCTGCTTTTGGGGGTGTATTCGAAAGCATCGACCAGATTCTGATGTCACGTCATTTCTTGCCAGATTACCCGGACAGTATCGGCGAAATGGAGTATTTCAGCGTTTTGAACGACCACCTGACTGATGGTTCGCATCCAGAGGCACCCTATAACAAACTGGCGTCAGATCACGGGCAGATCATGGCGCATATGGTGATTGGTGATGGTTGACGTTACGCGCGATGGTGTGACACTGCATGTAGAAGTATCAGGGCCTGTGGATGGGCCCCCTGTGGTTTTTGCAAACTCGCTGGGCACCAGCCTGCACTTATGGGATCCGATTCTTCCCTATCTGCCGGATGGGCTGCGGGTTATTCGTTTTGACAAGCGCGGACATGGTCGGTCAGATGTGCCGGACGGCCCTTACAGAATGGGCCAGTTGGTCAGCGACGCCGAGGCTGTGTGTGACGCAACAGGTATCCGGGATGCGCTGTTTGTGGGTTTGTCGGTTGGCGGCATGATTGCGCAAGGCCTCGCGGTAAAACGCCCCGACCTGATCCGTGCCTTGGTGCTGTCCAACACGGCCGCCAAGATCGGCAACCCAACATTCTGGCAAGACCGGATGGATGCCGTGCGGGCGCATGGCATGACCGGCATCGCCGATAACGTCTTATCGCGCTGGTTTGGGCGGAGTTTCTACGGCACTCCTGCAATGAAGCCTTGGCAAACGATGTTTGAGGCAAACACTGTAGAGGGCTACTGCGGCGTTTGCGCAGCAATAGCGGGCACCGATTTTTACACACCGACCAGCGGGCTGCGCATTCCGACACTGGGTATCGCCGGCTCAGAAGATCAATCAACACCGCCCGATTTGATCCGCGAAACAGTCGACTTGATCCCGGGGTCGCAATTTGTCCTCATGCGCCGCGTTGGCCATTTGCCCTGCGTTGAGGCACCCGAAGAGTTTGCTGGCCATCTTTCGGATTTTTTGAATGCGACCGGACATATCTGAAACGTAAGATGCTGGCCTGACTTTCACCCACGCTATCCGCTTGCAAAGTAAACCGAACAGTTTAATTCTGCTCGAATGAACAAGCGACTAGCGACCACCTTTATCCTGATTTCAGTCATGCTGGACAGCATGGGGATCGGGCTGATCATGCCCGTCATGCCGGATCTGATCCAGGAGGTTGAAGGGCAAGGCATTGGTGCCGCGGCTGTCTGGGGTGGTATCCTTGCTACCATATTCGCAGCAATGCAGTTTCTGTTTGGTCCGACGGTTGGGAACCTATCTGACCGCTACGGGCGCAGGCCGGTTTTGATTATCTCGCTTGTCATCATGGCTTTTGACTACGTGCTGATGGCATTGGCGCATACGATCTGGCTGCTGATTATCGGTCGGATCATTGGGGGGATCACAGCCGCAACACAATCAACCTCTGCGGCATACATGGCGGACATTTCCGAACCACACGAGAAAGCTGGAAATTTCGGATTGATTGGCGCTGCATTTGGCATGGGTTTCGTGCTGGGGCCTTTGCTGGGTGGCGTATTGGCAGAATTCGGAACACGGGCACCGTTCTGGGCGGCTGCGTTGCTCGCGGCGGCGAATGCCGTGTTTGGCTATTATGTCTTGCCAGAAACCGTCACTGACAAGATTCGCCGCCCCTTTGAGTGGCGACGCGCCAACCCGTTGGGCGCATTCAGGAACATCGGGGCGCTGCCGGGGCTCAAGCGTCTGATGCTGATCACGTTTGTCTATACTATCGCGTTCTTTGTTTATCCTGGCGTCTGGGCGTATTTCGGGGCCGAACGCTTTGGCTGGGGCCCGGGTATGATCGGGCTGTCTTTGGGCGTGTTCGGGATTGGCATAGCACTGGTACAAGGTTTGCTGATCAAACCTGTGATCAACCGGATCGGCGAGCGTCGCGCCGTCATATTAGGCTTGTCGATTGACGTGCTGGCCTTTGTCGCCTTGGGTTTCATCACCAATGGGTTGGTGGCCTTGGCGCTGACACCGCTTACCGCATTAGGATCCATTGCGGGACCGGCCTTGCAAGGGATCATGTCGCGCACGGCCTCGGACGATCAGCAGGGCGAACTGCAAGGCACGGTGACCTCGATCAACGCGGTCGCCACAATTGTCGCGCCGCTGATGGTCACGCAGACATTCTGGTATTTCACAACCGATAGCGCGCCGTTGTATCTGCCGGGTGCGCCGTTCCTTTTGTCCGCCGTGCTAACGATCGGTTGCATCTGCGTTTTCGTGCAAACACCCCGCCCAAAGCGCGCGCGCGCCACGTAAGGTCGCGTTCTGACTTGCACCTGCCCGCACAGCACCGCAGGGTCACGTCTGACAGATCAAGACAGGACGACACAATGCCAGAAATCAAAGCCGCAATCTGCCGGGAATTCGGCGCGCCCCTGACAATTGAAACCGTGACCCTCGCCGCACCGGCGATGGGAGAAGTCGAGGTAACGCTGAAAGCCTGCGCAATCTGCCATTCTGACATCTCATACATGGACGGAGCCTGGGGTGGCGCCTTGCCGGCCGTCTACGGGCACGAGGCGGCCGGGCATGTGACGGCCATGGGCGCTGGTGTGCGTGGGATTGCGCTGGGGGATCCTGTTGTCGTGACGCTGATCAGGTCATGTGGCAGTTGCCCGTCTTGTTCAGGTGGCAAGCCTGTCGCCTGTGAAAGCGATATGGCAACCGGTCCACTCAGCGGCGCAGACGGTGAGCCATTGCAGCAAGCGATGCATACTGGCGGATTTGCAGAGAAGGTCGTCGTGGATCAAAGCCAAATCGTGAAGCTGTCGGAGGGGATTGCAATGGAGGTGGCTGCTCTACTTGCCTGTGGTGTGATCACCGGTGTTGGCGCAGTGGTAAACGCTGCTGGGCTGCGCGCCGGGCAGGATGTGGTTGTGATTGGTGCGGGCGGCGTTGGATTGAACGCGATCCAGGGCGCACGGATTGCGGGTGCGCGGCGCATTGTGGCAGTAGACATGTCTGAGGAAAAGCTGGCCATTGCCAAGGAATTCGGTGCGACCGATGGCGTTCTGGCAACCGATGAGAAACCTTGGCGCGCGGCAAAAAAGGCGATTGGACGCGGCGCTGACGCTGTCTTTGTCACGGTTGGTGCCATCCCCGCATATGATCGCGCACCGCAATACCTCGCCAATGGTGGCAAGGTAATCATGGTGGGCATGCCGCATTCGGGCGCCATGTCGACCTATGAGCCCGTGATGCTGGCGGCGACCGGTCAGGGTATGATCGGGTCAAAGATGGGTGATGTGGTTATTGCAAGGGATATTCCCTGGATGGTCGACCTGTACGAACAAGGCCGGCTAAAATTGGATGAGCTTATCTCGGGCCGATGGTCGCTAGATCAGATTAACGAGGCGATAGCGGATACGCGCACAGGTTCTGCCAAACGCAATGTGATCTTGTTCGATTAACGGATGACAGCGCGGCACAGCTGTAAGATGGGTTTAAACCCATCTTACGTATCCATCGCCCCGTCCCAATCATAAACCACGATGTCGCTCGTTTCCCGTGCGTCGAGTGAGGTATAAAGCGCGCGTGCAGCCACATTATCGCCTTCCGTAGCAAGCCAAATGCCTTCGCAGCCACGCCCGCGCGCAACTTTGAAAAGTGCGCGACAAAGCCGCTGTGCGATACCTTGGCGCTGAAACGCGTCTCGAACACCAACCTCGGCCACGAAGAAAGCCGGTGCTTTGTCTGGATGTAATAGGCTTACCCCCGTCGCTATGCCAACGATTTCCGCGCCCGCAAAAGCAAGTACGATTTCATGCAGCGGATCGTTGAGAAATGCCGCTGCCTGATCGGTTCGGATCGGGTTGTCAAATAGCCCCTCATCAACACCAAGCAGCACGTCCAGATCATCTGGACCTAGATGACGAAGCGTGATTTTGTCGGCCATCATACCGTCCTTTCGAAAGTTCCCTTATGAAGCTCGCTGATCTTGAGGTCATTGTCACGGCACCGCCAGCCCCTGGTTGGGGTGGCCGCTATTGGATCATACCAAAAGTGACCACCGATACCGGTGTGGTGGGCTATGGCGAATGCTATGCGTCCTCGGTCGGGCCAGAAGCGATGACAGCCGTGATCAAGGATGTTTTTGAACGCCATATGGCGGGCGAGAATCCTGAAAACATCGAACTGATGTTTCGCCGGGTTTATTCGGCGGGCTTCACACAGCGCCCCGACCTGACCGTCATCGGTGCCTGGTCAGGGTTGGAGATCGCATGTTGGGACATTCTCGGTAAAGACCGCGACCGCCCCGTTCACGCGTTGATTGGTGGGCGCATGAATGACCGTATACGCGCCTACACTTATCTTTATCCGCGTCCTTCTCACCCTTTGCCTGACTTCTGGGCCAGTCCGGAAATGGCAGCAGAGGTCGCTTTAGATATGGTGGAACAAGGTTACACAGCGGTGAAATTCGACCCCGCCGGACCTTACACGATCCGGGGCGGGCATATGCCGTCGATGCACGACATCTCGCTCTCGGTTGCGTTCTGCAAAGCGATCCGAGAGGCCGTTGGCGACCGCGCCGACCTGCTCTTTGGGACGCATGGCCAGTTCAGCACGGGCGGTGCTGTCCGTCTGGGCAAAGCGTTAGAGCCGTATTCGCCGCTATGGTATGAAGAACCCATCCCACCGGATAATGTGGCCGAGATGGCAAAGGTCGCGGGGGCGGTAAGTATACCTGTGGCGACAGGTGAGCGACTGACAACCAAGGCAGAGTTCGCGCCCGTGTTGCGGGCCGAGGCGGCGACGATACTGCAACCTGCCCTTGGTCGCGCGGGAGGGATCTGGGAAACCAAGAAGATCGCCGCAATGGCAGAGGTCTATAACGCGCAAATGGCCCCGCATCTTTATGCAGGACCTGTGGAATGGGCCGCAAATGTCCAACTGGCCGCCGCAATCCCGAATATCCTTATGGCCGAAACGATCGAGACGTCATTTCACCACGATCTGATCAAGGGATCGATCACGGTTGAGGATGGCTACATTCCAGTGCCGACCGCACCGGGTCTTGGCATTGCGTTTGATGAAGACCTCGCCCGCGCCCATCCCTATACCGACAAGGGGCTGCATCTGCAGATGCAGGAAGACCCGATCAGTTATCACAGCGTAAATAGCTTTGCAGGTGGTGCGCCGGTGAAACGGGAGTAATGTCGACGCCTCAGTTCTGCGGCAGCGACCGGTAGCCCTTTATGATCATTGCGACACCTACGCCAGACAGGCCAAAGCCACTCAGCGTTTCCGCGTTGAACCAGCGCGAAGATGTGCGCCGGACCGTGTGCATCGTCAGCAAGGCATAGGTGAGGATCGAAATGGCGTCCAGGATCAGGAAGATCGCGCCATAGACGATGGTTTGCAGCAGGATGCTATGCTCGGTCGAAATGAATGCCGGAAAAAGTGCCACGAAGAACACGATGGCCTTGGGGTTGGACACACAGGCAAAGAAACCTGCCCAGAATGTCGCTTTGTCCGAGGCCCGGGTGCGGCCACCCTGCCCAGCGGATTTGAACGACTGATAAGCCATGTAAACAATGAACATCCCACCGGCGATCTGCAAAGGTGGCAGGATCAGATCAGACAATGCGATCAGAACAGAAAGGCTGCGTGCCGCAACTGTGATATGCACCACAGTGCCCAACGCATCCCCTGCGACGGTAACGCAGGCGCCGCGGGTGCCGTGCCGTAAGGCTTGCGCGGTGGCAAAGGCCACCGACGGTCCGGGCGTCGCCACGAAGAAAAGCGTCGTGGTGACAAATGCGATCAGTAAGGTGATGTCCATCAGGGTCCCGCTGTCAGATTGCTCACATCACTTTATCAGACGCGCGGCAGGTGAACAGGCGGAAAGTCCTGCCCCCTTTTCAGCCTTGATCACTTCCCCTATCACTGAACTGCGTTCATTTAGTAAGAGGCACGCAATGGCGACAAAAACGGAACTCCGCCGTCAGGAGCTTCGCGATAACCTGATTATCATAGCGGAACGCACGATTGCGCAAAAAGGCCTAACGGCACTGCGCGCCCGTGATCTAGCGTCGGAAGCGGGATGCGCGGTTGGAGCTATATACAACGTTTTCGGTGATCTGACCGATCTGGTACTGGCGGTGAATGCCCGCACCTTTCATCGCCTCGGCGCGGATGTTGCTGAAGCGCTGGCAGACGCGCCGCAGGACCCTGTGGAACAATTGGTCATTGTGGCACAGGCCTATCACCGTTTTGCTTCAGATAATCACCTGAGCTGGCGCGCCCTTTTCGATGTGGAACGTGCACCCGGTGAGGCTGCGCCCGATTGGTATCTGCAAGAGATGGGGCAACTTTTCACCTATATCTCAGACCCGCTGGCAGTGATTTTCCCCGATCACGATTCGCAGGATCTCGCGCTTTTGACCCGTGCGCTGTTCTCTTCCGTGCATGGCATCGTGCTTTTGGGGCTGGATGAGGCGAGCGCGGGCGTGCCATCGGACGATATCGACCGCATGATCGCCCTTGTTTTAAGGCAGATTACGACCTCCACATAATTTTTTGAACGTTGTTCAATTTTTTTCTTGCAGTCGGAAACCTCACGCGCTATCTCTATTTTATGAACAGCGTTCAAGCGCTGAAATGAAACGGAGAAAACGATGTTCAAGACACTTGCCACACTGATCCATGGGCAGAATGCACGGGCCGAAGACCGCGTGCGTGACGCCTTTGCCATCGAACTGATCGACCAAAAAATCCGCGAAAGCGAAGGAAGCCTGCGCGCTGCCAAAGGCACGCTCGCCAGCCTGATCCAGCGTCAGCGTTCTGAGGAGAAGCAACGCGCTGCGCTGAAAAACCGGATCACAGACCTGACCAAACGCGCGAAAGAAGCGCTGGACAACGACCGCGAAGACATGGCCGAGGAAGCCGCACGCGCGATTGCAACGATGGAAAACGAACTGACGATCCGGGAAGAAACGCTGGACCGGCTTGAGCAGAAGGTGATCCGCCTGCGGTCATCCATCGAAAGCGGTCACCGCCGCATCATCGACCTCAAACAAGGAGCTATTCAAGCCCGCGCCGTCCGGCGTGAGCAGAATATGCAGGTTCATATGTCCGTGAATGGCTTGCAGCAAGGCGCAGTAGAGGAAGCCGAAGAACTGATTTCCCGGGTCCTTGGGAAGGATGATCCATTCGAACGGTCGGAAATCCTGGCCGATATCAACCGGGACCTTACGGGCGACACGATTGCCGACCGTATGGCAGATGCCGGCTTCGGTGACGCGACCCGGTCTACGGCCGACGATGTTCTGGCCCGCCTGAAATCAACCAAGAAATAAGCTCTTAGACTTCAATCAAAGGAAAAAATGATGTTTAGCAAAGATGACAACTCGCTGATTATGTTCGTAAATGGCCTTGGTGTGGCCGTCGCATACGGGATGCTCGGGATTTCGTTGTGGCTTTCCACCGACGTCCCGCTTGCCACGAAAGGGTTTTGGGGCATGGCCGTCCTGATGCTGACCCTCGCGCTGGTGAATTTTGTCAAATACCGCTTTGACGAAAAGATGTCCGAAGATCGCATTCAGCGGATCGAAGAAGCCAAGAACGAAAAACTGCTAGAGGATTATGTTGGCGAACCGCTTTGATCCACGCGCATGAAAGCCCCGTCTGCAACCTTGCAGGCGGGGCTTACCCCTTTCCAAAACCTGTTCCCTTCGCCAAAGTCAGACCTATGAAGTTTCTGCGTCAGTTTGCGGCCCGTATTGTTGGCCAATCCATCCGTATCTTTGCCCGCGCAATCACCGCCGTCCGTGCCGACTGGAAAGGGATTGAACCCGTTCCCCGACAGCGCGTCTACTTCGCGAACCACACCAGCAATGCAGATATGCCAATGATATGGTCTGTCCTGCCCCCCGCAATGCGTCGCACAGTGCGCCCGGTGGCTGCCGCCGATTACTGGTTGAAAAACAAACTGCGCGCCTTTGTCGGGCCCGAAGTGTTCAACTGCGTCCTGGTCGACCGCAGGCCAGAGGTCAAAGACAAACCAATGGACAAGATCATCGCGGCCCTTGATGAAGGGTCATCGCTGATCATCTTTCCCGAAGGCAACCGGAACATGACCGACGATCCGCTACTGCCTTTTAAGGCAGGTCTTTACAACATGGGTGTGGCACGACCTGAGGTCGATCTGGTGCCCACATGGGTGGCCAACCTGACCGCCATTATGCCGAAAGGCGAGATCATACCCCTGCCCCTGATCTGCACAGTGACATTCGGCGAGCCGATTCATGTGAAGGACGGAGAAAGCAAGGATGATTTTCTCAAACGTGCCTCTGACGCTTTGGTTGCCCTCGCGCCGGAGGATCGGACATGAGCCCCACCACCGAAGACATTCTGCTGCTCGCCTTCGGCAGTTTCGGCATTCTGATCGCTATGACATTTGTGGGCGAAGTGCTGCGCGCGCGCGAAGAGCCCGGTTTCAACAACCCCGTTCTAGATACTTACATGACACGGGTGCAAAGCTGGTGGGGTATGGTTGCCTTTGTCGGCGCGGCGCTTCTACTGGGTAAGCCGGGGATCATGACGCTTTTTGCTTTTGCGTCATTTGCGGCTTTGCGCGAATTCCTGACGCTCACAGCCAAAGCACAAGCCGATCATTTGTCGTTGGCCCTGGCATTTTTTGCTGTCTTGCCGTTGCAGTACATTTTCGTCGGACTTGGGTGGGATGGGCTTTATGCGATCTTCATTCCTGTCTATGCATTCCTGCTTTTGCCGATTGTGTCCGCACTACGCGGAAATTCGAACCGCTTCCTGATGCGCGTCGCGGAAACGCAATGGGCGCTGATGATTGCAATATTCTGCGTCAGCCACGTGCCTGCGCTGATGAACCTCGATATCGCCGGTTACGGAGACAGATCCCTTTTGCTGGTCGCGTTTTTGGTGATGGTGGTGCAACTTGGCGATCTTCTGGAGTACTTCTTTGGCCGCCGCATCGGCAAGAACTGTATCGCGCATGAGTTGTCCCCCAAAACATGGGAGGGTGTCGCGTGCGGCGTTGTCAGTGCGATGTTGATCGGTGGCCTGCTGAGTTGGATCACGCCTTTTGGTGTCTTTGGCGCAATGGCGATGGCAGGGGTCGCATCGCTAGTCGGGATGTTTGGCAGTCTTGTCGTCTCTGCCATCAAACGCGACCGCGGGGTCAAGGATTGGTCACATCTGATCCCCGGCCAGGGTGGTTTTGTCGATCAGCTGGACAGCGTCATCTTTGCAGCCCCCATCTTTTATCACTTGACCAAGTACTTTTATGCCTGAGGCGGGCGGGCTCCAAATTGGTGCAGCTTTGACAGGTTCTTGGCCATCAAAGTACCAAACCCGCCGACCTTGTGTCGCCTGATCGCGCGGTAATCCTCACGGCTCTTGCTGATCATGTGGGCGAAGGACCTGTTGCTGACGCCACCGATTTTCATACGCACCATAACCTGCGGGATGTAAGCCAGCCGCACCTGGCCCTTTGTCAAAAAACGCAACATGCCGTCGTAATCACCCGCTATCCGGTAAGATGTATCGTAAAGGCCTGCCCGGTCGAATACGTCCCGCCGCAAGTAAAGCGTGGGGTGTGGCGGCATCCACCCGCGCTTTAGTTTCGCGCGCGCGTAAGCACCCGCACGCCAATGCCGGATGATACGGGTTTCATCATCCCGTGCGACATATTGCAAATCACCATAGACGCCATCAACCGATGGGTCTGACATCACCTGCGCAACCATTTGCAGCACATCGGGTGTCGCCAAATGATCATCCGCATGCAAAAGTCCAATCACATCGCCTGTCGCACGCTGAATGCCTGCATTGATCGCATCATAGATGCCGCTATCAGGGGCCGAGACGAATGACATGGCCGAGTGTCCTTGGCTGCGCAAAAAATCAACCGTGCCATCTGTTGATCCACCATCTTGCACCACATGTTCGATGTCCACACCCTCTTGCGCCTTTAGGCTGGCCAACATGCGCGGCAAAGTCTGCCGTCCGTTCATCACGGCTGTGACAACCGAAATCTTCATGCCGCTGCCCGTGCCTGCGGCACTGACCCGCGCAAGTCAAAACCCAGCACAGCATGGATTGCTTCAATCGGTGTGGCGTTCTGGTTTTTTATGTAGTTGCGTACCTCAAGAAGCTTTGCATCGACCAGATAGCGGTACCAAAACCCCTGCAAAACATGGAACGCCCGGGCCTGACGGCCGTCCAGAAACCCCAAGCGTATGACGTAGCGATAGAAAAAATAAAGCCCTGCCCGTAACCCGCCCGGCAAGCGCGCATAGGCATGTTCCTTGATCCAACGCTTGACAGCGGCCTGATTGCGGCTGCGCAAACCGGCAATCGTCTCTTGCGGCAGGAACCCGTATTCTTGGTTCAGGACGTCAATCACCTCGCGGCTGGCATAGCTATTGTGCTTGGCAATCCACCAGTCCAGATTATTGCAATTATCATCAATGATGCAGCCAGAAAGTGCGGCGACCGGGCCATCCACGATGGTGTGTTCGTCCATCCACCGATCCTCGATCCAACCTTGTCCATTTTTGAAAATCCGCAAGACCCGAATTGGAAACAAACCACCGTAACGGACGGGCTGGCCCATAAAATGCATGCGTCGTCCAATGGTGATACCCGCCACATCCGGCAGCCCCGCTTTGATCTGTGCAGCAAGCGCGGGTGTGACGATTTCATCGGCATCAAGGCGAAAAACCCACCCCGTCTGGTCTGCAATCTGCGCCAGTGCCCAGTTGAATTGCGACGCATAATTCGTCCAGGGATGATGCAGAACCTCGGCCCCGGCGTGGCGGGCAATTGATACGGTATCATCAGTGGCACCGCTATCCACAACGATGACACGATCAGCAAAATCCCGGACGGAAGCGATGGTGCGCGCGATGTGCATGGCCTCGTTTTTGGTCAGTATGATTACGGTAATGGCAGTCATCTTGCTCTCCGGCTTTGCATGGGGTTGCCAGTGCCGATATGTCCAGCGGGAAGATCTTTCGTAGCCACAGCCCGCGCACCCAGAATTGCCCCCTGACCGATCACGACACCTGGGCCCACAAAGGCGTCAGCACAGACCCAGGCGTCAGGCCCTATGCAAATTGGGGGGCGCAACAACGGCCGGGACCGATCGCGCCAATCATGCGTGCCTGCACAAAGATGTGCGTATTGCGACACTGTCGCACGCGCACCAATCTGGATCGGGCCCAGCGCATAAAGTATCGCACGATCACCAACTGCAGCGTAATCATCGACCCGCAAATGCCATGGCATGGTAATGTTTACGGTGGGGTAGATATGAACATCCTGTCCAATCCGCGCGCCAAAACACCGCAAGAGCCATACCCGCCATCGCCAAAGCGGACGCGGGCTAAGCCGAAAGAAGGGAAAGCAAAGCGCCCATAAGACACGTTTGATCTGGGTCCCCTGCCCCCAGGTCGGCTGGCTGCGGTTTGTGCGCACATCGACATGGAGGCTCATGCGAGTACCTCGCGCCCGATGCCTGACACCCTATCCCGATAAAGCGCTGCAAACTGCTCAACCATTGCAGCAGGTGAATAATCACGCTGCATCCAGGCGCGCCCGCGCGCACCCATTGCGGCCAGATCGTCCTGCGCCATGTCCATGATTTCCACAGCCAAATCAACCTGACCAAGTGTAACGCAACGCCCGCAGCTTTGCCGGTCCAGATCCGCCCAAGGTGTGGCTGTCGTTGTCAATACCGGTGTACCATGGGCCAGCGCCTCGGCCACAGCGATCCCGAAATTCTCAGAATGGCTGGGCAGTACGAATAGATCGGCCTGCGATAGGGCACGCGCCTTTCTTGCGCCATCGACATGACCGTGGATTTGCACATGCGGGATCGAGACTGTCGCATCAATCAGCCAGTCCACGTAGTCAGCATCGCCGGTCCCGTAGATATCAAGATACGTGTTAGCGGGCAGGTATTTCATTGCCGCAATCAGGTGATCCAACCCTTTCTTCGGGTGCAGGCGCCCTAGATAAACAAGCCGTAGTTGGCCGTCTCTGGGTCGTTTCTTGACTGTAGCGGGAATATCAACGCAATTCGGGATCAGCGCTGTCGCGATGTCGCCCAGCCGCGTCGTGCTTTGCGCAGCCTCAACCTGTGAAGTGACATGAAAGGTCGTGTCTCGAGGCCGCACGAGCGCCGCTGCGTATTCGAAAAGGCGCTTTGATCTGCGCCGCGGCGCATCGGACCAATCTTGCGTTGCTTGCAAAGCACCCCGTGGCGACCAGACAACGGGCCGCCCCACCAACTTTGCCATGGCCAGCGTCGGCAAAGTGGGAAAGCTATAGGTGCCCGTAAGATGCACGACATCCGCCCAGACTACCGCTGCTGGAAGATCACGTAGTAATCCAGGTGCCACACTGTGACCGGCAATGCGCTGCGCGTAATGTACTGGATAAGGCAGGGGCACACGATCAACCCTGTCAGACACGATCGGACCAGCAGCATCAGAGGTTAAGACCCGCAGTTGCATGTCTGAACGGTCCGCAATCCCATCGCAGATCGCCTTGGTCGACCAGATTGGTCCACCCCAATAGGTTGCAGGAAAAAAAGATGGGGTGACATGCAAGATCTTCATGCGGCCACCTGTGCGATAATGTCTTTCTGTCCGATGATCACAGCGGGGTTGCCCGCAGCGATGGCACCTGCTGGCACGTCCCGGGTCACCACGGCCCCTGCGCCGACGATTGCACCCGCGCCAATAGACCGGCATTGGGGCAGCACGAGCGCCCGTGCCCCTATCCACACATCAGCACCAACAGTCTTGGGCATCTGCCTTGGCATCGCTCGCGGGTCCAGCCCATGGTCATGGGTATAGAGCACCGCCTCTTGCGAGATCAGCGTGCGCGCGCCAATTGTCAGCCCCCCTGTCGTATCAAGATGGACGCCCTGGTTGATTTGCACCTGGTTACCGATCACCAACGCAGCATCGCCAATTTCAGCGGAAGCATGAAAGCCCCGCCAGAAATAACAATCGTTGCCAACCCGGACAATCCGCGGATTGGCAAATCGCACACCGGCCTGAAAGCGGCTGCCGGTTCCGACCTCTGCCAAGGTTGCTCGATGGATCGCCGTGGCAAAGTGCAAGCCGACCCTGCGTTTCAGCGCACCTACCAGACGCCCAGCCCAATGGGTGACCTGCCAAATTGCTTTAAACGCCATGGGCTATCCCTCTCTCTACGGAATGTTGGATAAAATGCGGACGATACCTTACCAGAAAGATCGCGATCATCAGGCCAATGAGCACCAGTTGCGCCGCAGCACCAACGATAAAAGCACTGAACGAAGACTGCAGCGTTGCCTGCACAAATGGGTAAAAGAGCATAGGGTAAAGAAACGCCGCCCCATATCGCAATGTCGCCTGTGCTGACAAAAGCAACGCCTCCCCTTTGCGAAAGACCCAACCCAAAACCAGCCCCATGCCGCACCCGGCCCAACCAAAATTGATGAACGCTTCACCGGGTCCAGTGACATTGAAGGCACCGCCCGTCGACAGTCCCATTACATCCCGTTTGAAGAAAACGCCCAGATCAATAGCTGGTTTGTCGACCCATATCGCACGCGGGATCCAACCAAAGCGCCACCAGGTATAGCTGTCGCCCAACATTAGTTTGTCAGATGTCATCTGATCGGTGATCATGACAGCTGCGTTGATATCTAAAAAGTAGGTCGACCCAACGATCTGCCCCAGCAGCCCGCTGCCATCGCCACCATGACGTAGTGATGTCATATAGGCCGACAGCCAACCCAGGATGAACAGGCAGGAAATGCCTGCCAAAATCATCCGCCAACCAAGCCGTCCGCCCACAATCATGTAAGTGGCCACCGCAAAAACGGACAATTCCGCCAGTTCAAACCTGTCGCCGGATACAAGGGCAATCACGATTAGTAAGCCACCCAGAACAACAGCAAGCGCCAGACTACTGGGCTGCCGCGTCGTGATCCCGTGTGCGAGAAGCAAAACAAACGCAAATTTAGGGATCGTGAAAAAGGACTTAATCCCGGCTAGTGTCGCGCCGACACCGGCCTCATTGATGTTAATCTGTTTGGCGCTGTTCAGACCCTCCAATGCCTCGAAACTCAGGCCATCAAGGCCGCGCGCGCCAAGGATCAACGAAATCGTACCGATGGTCACCGCAAAAGCGCAAAGACACAAAGCGCCACGCCGCCCTAGCCCCGCCGCAATCAACCGCGCTGTTTTTTGATTTGCTGCAGTATCGACAGGCCTACATGCCGACCGGTAGCCGACACACATCAACAGAATAAATAGACCCAGATAAAGCGCGCCCACCAACAGCGCATCAGGCGTTTCAACGAACCTGGCATAGAAAGCAAGCTCAGGCACCGATGCGTAGGATAAGACTTTTACAAAGAAACCAAGAAACCCGAAATAGGCCAGCAAGTGCATCGGCGACACCAATCGCACCAGCCCATGGCGCTGCCCCAACCACAGCGGGATCGCCGTGCAAAACATGGCAAGCGTTATGATCAGGAAGGTCGCCATACTGCCCCTCCGTTTCGCCAAAGACTGGCAATAGACGTGTCGATCGCCAGACGCTGCCGCAAAGTGAACCACAGCCAAATGCTGCCCAACGTCAAAGCCGTAGCGTAGATGCATGCATGACCGAACAACCCGATTCCCGAACCGAGGATCGCGACCATAGCAAGATAGATAAGGATGCTGATTGCGCGTGAAGCTGCCGCATGTCGTGCATGTCCACATAGCGTTGCCACGGTAAAACCTGATGCAAAGACAACCTGCACCAAAGCGCCTAGCGACAGCATCATCAGAGTTACGCGCCCTTGTGCGCCCAGCTCCTGCCCAATCGCAAGATCCCAGAGCGGCAGCATGAGCAAAATCGCTCCAAACAGGATCAGCCCGGGTGCCAATGCGATCTGGCTACCGCGTGCGCTGGCTTGGCGCAAAGCGTCATGATTGTCCGTCGCATAAGCCTTGGATATCGGCCCTGCACTGACCCATGTTGCGACTGACACTGGCAAAGCGACCAGATTGGCCAACCGCCGCAAAACCGCATAAAACCCGATTTGTTCAGGTGAAAGAATGCTGCCACCGACTACGATATCGATCTGCGCCAGCCCCATGCCTAACAAGGACGTGCCCCAAAGCGACCATGCGACGCCGGATGTGTTGTCGCTTTTCGTGATAACTTGCGTCCGACCTTTCTGTAACACACACCAAATAGTTGCGGCGACCGCCAAGAGACCTATGAAAGCGGCGGCCAACAGCAAAATCTTCACCGCTGATGCACCAGGCGCTATGACCCCTGCCAGACCCAACGCCACAAAAGGCCCCGCGTCTTTTAGTGCCATCGATGTTTGGACACTGCCCAAGGCACGCATGATACTCGCCAAACAATTGAGCAAGTTGACCGTCAACCCACACAGCAAAACCGCAAGCACGGCGACTGGCGCAAAAACGATGCTCAGCAAGCAACAGGCCAGTAGGGCAAGGAAAAGTGGCAGACAGGCCATTTGAAAAACAATGGCTTTTGCGGACATACCGCGTCCGTCGCTCAGACGCCGCAGCAGCAACAGCGGCGCGCCCGCCGACAATGCGGTCGCTGCGATCATTGCCAATCCCCAAATCACCGCTAGCTGCCCAAAAGCAGCCAGCCCCATGGAAGCGGCAAGACCGATCATCACACCAAAATTCAAGGCGACAATCCCGCCGCGTAGCGTGATGACACCCCATGCGCTCGACGCCAGCAATCTGGAAGAAACCGAACTGATCATCACACCTTCACTGCCGATTTGCGCCGTTAACGCAGCGCCTGGAGCGTTTAGTGGTCAGTCATTCAGATTAATTTAAGGTTAACCCATCTGTGGTTGGTTTTAAGAAAATTCGCAAAGGAGAAAGGGCAATTTTTCAATGACGCACAGTGCTTTGGAGCGGCCGCACGCTGATCCTTTTACGATGCTAGACGATACCGCCCGCATCGCTCCAACAGACTTTGCCAGTATGCTGCGGAGTTTGTGGCGCGGCAAATGGATCGTGGCGCTTTGCGTGCTTATATCGCTGACGCTTGGCGGGTATTACGCCTTTGCTGTCAAAACACCGCGATATGCAGCGACCACCACGCTCCAGGTTGCATCACCAAGTGCACTGACTGGCGGTCAGACGCGTCCGATTAACCTGCAAGGTGAGGCGACCCTCATTCGCGGATCCGAGTTCTTGGGGCAGGTTGTGCTGGAGCTTGATCTGCGGAATGATCCGTCCTTCAATCGTTATCTCAATCCTGTGTCGCCATTGTCGCTGCGAGGCATCCGCACCCGACTACGTGAATTGCTGACAGGCCAATCGCAAGAGGCGCCGGATCAAATCGCCGTGCTTGCAAAAACAGTCGAAAACCTGCGCAATACAATCAAGATCGCTGCTCAGGAAGATAGCGAGACACTGACGATTACTGTTAGTTTGGCCAACGGTCAGCACGCGATCCAGATTGCCAATTCCATTGCGGCAATTTACTTGCAGAACCAGTTCGACAACACAAGAAATGCAGCGGCAGAGGCAATGTCCTGGCTGTCCGACAAGGTTCAGGAACAACAGGTCGTGTTGGCCGAGAAAGAGACCGCGATCAGTGACCTTATCAGCCTTGCAAAGGTAAGCGATCAGTCAACATTCGATGAGTTAAACCGTGCAGCACTTGAAACAGACAAGCGCTTGCACGATGCACGGACCTCACTTGCATCGCTACGCCCTGCAACGGATACGGCGCAAGCTGCAAATGCGCGCAGACTGGAAAGACAGATCAGTACGCTTGAAAATGTGCAAGCCAGCCTTGAAACGCAACTTGCCGCGCAGTCGGCGGGCCTGATGCAACTCAATCAGCTTCGGCGGGAAGCTGACGCCGCACGCGTTCTTTACGAGAGCTTTCTGGAGCGCCTTAGGGACGTAAGCCTTGATAGTGGATCACAAACACCGCAAAACCGTATCGTTAGCCCGGCAGGACCCGCCCGGTATGTCGCGCAACGCAAGACATTGATGCTTGCGATCTCCGCACTGGTGGGGCTGGTGATGGGTGTATGCTGGGTCTTTCTGCGCGACATGATGCGTTCGGGGCTTCGCGACCCAGGCAAGTTGCAAGCTGCAACCGACTTGCCTGTGATGGCACAAATCCCAATGCTACGCTTGCGCCAGCCCATGCAGTTCTTGGACAAATTGCACCAACCAGCAGCCAAGGACCTGCGCGATGCAGCCGCAAACCTCAGAACCGCGTTACTTGCTTCAGGCAAAGATGAACCACCGCAAACCATCCTGTGCACTGCAAGTGCTCAAGGCGAACAAAAAGCGGTTCTCGCCACGGTGCTGTCGCAAACGCTGGCAAGCATGGACAGATCTGTGTTGTTGATTGATGCCGATCCCGACAATGAAAGCGTGATGCGCTTCATCAATGCAAGGGTCCAGACCAATTTTCAGGCCGTTCTGGCGGGAAAGATCCCATTGGCACATGCAATTCACCGTGACGCGCGCTGGTCCGTCGATGTTTTGGCGGGGCATGACAACGGCCATGCGCAAACAGATGTCTTCTCAACCGCCGCTTTCGCCAATCTGCTGCACCGTCTGCGTGAACAGTACGACTACATTGTCCTAAATGCACCGCCGGTCCTGACAGGTCCGGATGCAAGGATCTTGGCACAACACATGGATGCAGTGATCTATGCTGTTCGAGCGAACCATACACCGCTCTCGCTTATCAGAGCTGGCCAACATGCACTGGCTGCGGTGCATGCACCCATTACCGGCCTCGTAATGACCAAGGTTGACGCAAAACAGCAAGTGGCTCGGTCAAGACATGCCAGATCGCGCCGTTTAACCCTTCCCACTCAAATATGAAACCGGTGCACAAAGTGATTGCGCACCGGCCAAATGTCACACATCGCAATCCCAGCGATTAATCCATCCGCATAACGTGCCTGCTGAAGAAACGCAGTACATCACCGTCCCCGAAACGCAAACCACCCGGTGCATCGCCGACAATGTATGCCTTTGCCTGCCAGTCAAGTCCGCCGCTCGCGTTTGAGGCGTTTAGGTTGGGGCGCAGAAATGCGTCAAACTGCGTGACAACGTTACCGGCAGATGCAACCGCACCGGCCTCGTGACCGTAAGTTATCTTACCCTGGTCCAGATCTGCGATCAGGCCAAGTCGTTGGGCATCGGGAAAGTCGACATTGTCTGGATTCACGCCGGCGTAGTCCGACAAGAGCACGGGCACAGTGTTTGGGGCAGCCACGGCATCAAATACCAGACTGCGGCTTTCACCATCCCACCGAACCATTGGCAACATACCGGCATAAAACCATTCAAACGTCACTTCAGGCCCCGTTCCAACCGCATCAACACTGTGCGAAATTGAACCCGCAGTAATCGTTCGCATGAATTGGCATGCGCCGATATCACCGCCAGCCTGCTGACGCCAGGTCATGTCTTCGACCATATTAATCTGTGTGCCAACGCTTAAGCCGTTTCCTGTTGTCGCTGGCGTCCAGACCGCACCGTCAAGCAGGATACTGCGGTTCTGCAAAACCTCGTTCCCGTGCGTCTGCCCGCCCAACTCGGTCGACGAACCACCAGACGTAAAGCGCATGGCATATTCGCGCTCGGACGCATAGTCGATTGCGATGAAATGCGGGTATGTAGGCCGATCATCAGCACGCCAATCAAGCGCGCCATCTGTTCCGATGCCACCTGCATGGCTGGGGCCTGCCGTGCCACTGACGCCATTCGCCCGAGCAGAATAAAAAAGCCCACCAAACTGAACCTCATCGCCCATTTCATAAGGCGTGCCGGGTTGCCAAATCGGAGGTAGAATACGCGGGTCCGCCAAAGTTCCGGTGATTCCAACTGCCTCGATCATGATGGCGTTGCCTCCAGGCGTCGCCGCGCCACCGTTGCTGATGGTGATTGTATGATTGCCGATCAGACCACTGGCAACCTTGATCGATTTGCGGCGCTGAAGGTCAGTCTCGGAATATGTAGGAAAGGCTTTGAACCCCAAAGATGCTGGATCGTCGATCTCATTGACCAGGGTTTGTGCGCCATCTATGTCGACGCGGACATACCCGCCGCTTGTCCGCGAAGTAAAGTGAACCCAGACATCATAAGGGGCCGCACGTTCCACGGTGACATCTGCAGTGGCGGTCGCGGACGAGGTGCTGACTGCACGATTACCCGTATAGCTACCCGATAAACCAGAGCCCGAAGACTGCAGCTGAGACCATCCGCTGCTTAGGATAAAGTCACCTATCGGGTAGATATTGCGTAGCTCCATCACAAGCGTCTCGCGCCAAGACAAGCGCGTATTGGAGTCATTATTGTCCAGTTGCAGCCAGGCCGCATGATTCTCGGAAAGCTCCGTCCAGATCGATAATCCGCCGCCCACACCGCTAGCAAGGGCGACGTTCTGACCACTCCCCTGTCGAAAGAAATCCGCCAAGGGTTGCGGGTCTGGATAACCCCGCTGGGCCTGACCAAGGGAAAGCGCAAGACCAATCATACCTCAGTACCACGCAATAAGCTGAGCCGTCGTTCCCGTTGCCATCACGCGGGCCGGGCGAATGCTGAGGACAGCCCCTGCTCCAACTTCATAGCTGACGTTTTCACCGGCACTGTCTTGCAGCACGACACTGCCCGCAACGTTGACATATAAGGCGCGCGGTCGCACCGGAAGGTCGGTGGTATCGGATGGGACGACGGCATAATGCGACACCGCAGGTGACGTAAGATTGACGTAATCGGTATCAAAGGGATCAGGCATAGGTGTCTCCACAATCTGTTAAGACACTTTGTCTAGCGGCCGGACCTTACCACCGGCTTGGGCAAGCGCGCGCTACGGGTTGCAACGCAGTATCATGCCCCACGACGCCCCAGAACCACACAGATTGTGCGCCAAGCAATCCATAGATCCAACGTTAGGCTGGCATGCCGAATGTAATGCGCGTCTGCTGCAACCTTGCGCTGAATTCCCTCTAACCCGTCAACATACCCAATCTGTGTCTGCGCCAATCCGCTGATGCCTGGTAGGACCTGATGCCTTTCACGATAACCAGGGATCTCACGCACATAGATGCGCGCATGTGCGTAACTGTCGGGACGCGGTCCGATCAGGCTCATCTCACCACGCAAGACGTTAATGATTTGTGGTAGCTCATCCAGGCGCATGCGCCGCAGAAGGTGGCCAAGGCGCGTGATGCGGTCAGTCTCCAAAGTATCAAACGCTCCTCGCTCACCACCTTTCGCAGGCACCATTGAACGAAACTTGTAAACGGTGAACGGTGCGCATTGTCTTCCCATGCGTTCTTGTCGAAAGAAAAGGGGGCCAGCATTTAGAAACGGGTTCAATAACAAGAGCCAAAGCGCACAAAAGGTGAGTGGGATCAATAAAAGCGTCGCAACGGCATAATCAAACGCGCGCTTTGATGACACATGGGCTGGCGACAGGGCCCGTGTCGAAAGCTGAAAGTCGTCTTGCGGAAAGCGCTCCGCGATAATGTCATGTCGAAAATTGAACATTGCAGCAATACACCTTCCTCAGTGTTGACCTGAGAGACGCTCTGCGCCGCTCCATGGTTAACAAAACTGAAAGGATGCCGTTAAAGAGCGGTAAAAATTACGTTGAAAACGCACTAAAAACTATTGATTTTGAAACAAAATTCTTAACACGGATTAGGATTCACAACCAATAAGTGAGCCGTGAAAACTCAAACAATTTTAAGAAAAGTGGCGATCCGGGAAGGACTCGAACCCTCAGCCTGCTGATTAGAAGTTTGTAGCCTCGACTTTGATATCACCCGATATCACCACTTATCCCATTGTTTTAAAACAATTTAATGTCTTCTGATCTTGGGAAGTGGCCAATATTGTTTGTGCCTGTCGCCGTCCGGAGACAGGTCGCAAACCGTTCGGCGCAAAGGCATCTTGCGCCGTGGAAATGGAAAGTATGGAACGATATGCAAAACAACGACCAAGAGTCACGCCCAAACCTTACAGATGCACGCATCAAAAAGACGAGTTGGAATGGCAAGGAGCAACGTCTAACTGACCCCAAGCTCCCTGGCTTCATCGTAAGTATCAACAAGCATTCCAAGACCTACAAGATCAAAGCGGACCTTTGGGGCGGAAAGCCTGGCCGAAAGAAAAAAGTTCGAACCATCACACACGCAATTGGCGATGCCCAGAAAACATCGGTTCGGGACGGAAGAGATAGGGCCGCTGACCTTTTGAGGAAGATTCACTCTGGCGAAGATCCGTTTCGTCAGGCAACCGACCGGGTATCTTCGAGCACGACCATCGATCAGCTAATCGAACTTTTCATCGCCGACAGGATCAGGAAGAAGCGACGCGATGCGACCATCAAGCATTATCGAGCGATATCGGCGCGCTACCTTGCAGACGTCCACCATTTGCCGATCTCGGAGTTTGAAGAAGCCGATGCATACGATCTTCACAATCATATCACGGACAACCGAGGGCCCGTCGTATCCGCAACACTGTGTCCCCCCATTGGCGAAGATGGCTTGGAGTGCGGAATAGGTGTGTCGTGCCTTTCACTTCCTTTTCCGAACCTCATAACCAGGCTGGAAAGCCATCAGAACCGGTCTGGTTTGCGCTGTCTGAGGATCGCCCACTGGCATTCTTCGCAGGCATCTGGACGGAATGGACGTCAGTGCGAAAGCTGAAAGATGGCGAGACAACAGACAAGCTGTTTGGGTTTCTAACGACTGAAGCGAACGCTGATGTGGGCGCAATTCACCCGAAGGCTATGCCGGTTGTTCTCACCACCACGGATGAAGTGGATATGTGGCTGCGGGCCAATGTCGATGAGGCGCTGACATTGCAGCGACCATTGCCAAGTGGCCTCCTGCAGATAGTCGCGCGCGGAGATCGGCAGGACGACGCTTTTGCATCGCTTTAGGCTGACGCCTGTCACAAAGTTGCTCACAGATACTCGAGAAACCGATCGTGGCCAGCGGCGGACTTCGAGGGCGCGGTCCAAAGGCGACCGTGGTGCGGACGAAACGGATACAGCCAAGTTCAATTCAAAAAAACAAGAAATGCAGCCCAAAGACCGAGTCGTCGTTCTTGCATTCCGCCATTTGCATGGCCGTCATCCTCAAGCCCACGCAGGAGGAGGCGTTGGCACCCATCTTGGGGACTGCTCCGGTAGTGAGCAGGACCGTACATCAGTGAAACCGCAGGACAGCGTGAACTCCTACGTTAGCGAGAATGCGGTCGTTCATACAGCGCGTCGCGAATGAGTCTTAAGACCCCTTTCTAAGAATTCGATTTTCCTACTGCGTGCGCGCGGCAGGAAAGGTGTTGAAGGCCAACGAGCCTTGATGGTTCCATACAGTGATAGGACGGGTCATTCGTTCGGGTTGCAGCAGAAATCTTGCGATGACGGAAAAGGTTGCGGTGAGGAATCCATGCGGGATTGCACCAAATTTCAACAAAGACATGACTTCTGAAGAATTCACACCATAATCGCAAAAGGTGGTTTCTTATAGAGGGTAAATATTTGTGTTGGAGATTTTGAAGAAATTCGAACCGTTGAACATTGCGGAAAAGGGCCTATTGAAGGCCGCCTCGCAAGGACAGACTATCAAATTCGGACAGAAGGTACCGATGGTACCCGAACCTAACGCAATGGTTCGAGCAGAAGTCATCAGAGAACTGTTGTTAAAGGGAGCCGACAGTTTTCCTGACAGTTTTAGAGGCGTAATGGTCGAGGGCGCATGGATCAATGGAGTGCTCAGCCTTGATCACTGTAGCTGTTCAGATCGACTATACCTGAGACGATGCAACATTCCTGACTATATCGATCTCAGCTACGCGAAATTGGCAGAATTCTCCCTAAACGGTAGTAAGATAACTCAGCTCTCTGCCAGCAACGCGAGTTTCACTGGCGGCCTAAACCTGCGTGATGGTTTTTCCTCAGAGAACACCGTAGAACTGACGATGGCCACCATAACAGGTTCACTATGTTGCGACGGCGGTTCATTCCTCGCCGAAGATGGCCTTTCAGTCGAACACGTTAGGGACTCAATCAACCTTCAGAATGTGCGAATTTCTGGGGCGGTAATGATGGGAGCGTCTACAATGAAAGATGGTTCCAATCCAATTCCATTCAGGGCCTTTGGAACTGTCAGGTTGACTGAAGCCAAGGTGCTTGGATCCTTGAATTTTGTCGGCAGCCAAATTCGTTCGAATCGCGACCTCGCGATTGCGGGCCAAGATATCCATGTCGCGACGTCTGTGGCTCTTTCACGGGGACACGAGAAACACCAAAAGTTAGAGTGCCAAGGCCGTGTTGACCTAAACAGCAGCGAAATTGGGGGGCAAGTACTTTGCGTTGGCGCAAATGTCTCGTTGATGACAGATGACAGTTCCCGTGATGCATTGAACCTTGATTGGGCGAGAGTTTCAGGCAGCGTCATCATCTTAAAGACGGTCCTTGTCGGAGGGTTCGGATTAAGCCATGCGAAATTCGAAGCTCAATTTACCATGAAGGATTCAAGCATTGATGCTCAAGGTGGCATAGCCGTAAATGGGAATGCACTTTTTGCCGCTAACAGCTGTCTCTATCATAACACCAGTACTCGAGGCGTGGTAAATCTAAGTTATTCTGAAATTGGGGGGAATTTGGAAATTGAGGGCGGCGAGGCATTCGGCGGTCCTTTTCCTGGCGTCAAGGAACGTATTGCACTTATGGTTGAGAGTAGCGTCATCGGTGGATCGGTGTTTTTCAGGGACGGATTTAGTGCCGTTGGGCGTATCTCCATTAGTCAAGCAAGAGTCACACACAGAGTCGAATTCATCAACTCAAAGTTGAATGCTGATGGCGAATTTTGTTTAACGGCAGATAGTCTCAATGTCGGTTCAACGTTGATTTGGAGGTATATTGAGATAATTTCGGGAAAGGTATCTTTACTTGATGCCAAGGCAATATGTCTTGGAGATGATCTAAATTGCTGGCCGACCGATGGTCAATTGTACTTGACTGGATTCGAGTATGAGCGCTTTTCACTTTCCAAACCCGCCCCAGCAGAACGTATCAAATGGATAAAGGACTCTTTCGAAGGGGAGCAGCATGCTCAGCCATTTCTCAACCTCGCTGAAGTTTATAGTAGGTCAGGGAATCGTTCAGCGAGGAAGGATGTCCTTATTAGTATGGAAAAAGCGATTAGAAGAAGAAACAGAGTTTGGTTGCGAACTGGCGGTGGTCTTAGGTTTGCAATGGCAGTTCTGGCTTGGGTTTGGGAGGTCTGTATTTTGGGCCCATTCATTGGATACGGCTTTGCTCCAAGTAGATCAATTTGGGCGGCTTTGATTCTTATTTTAGCAACTACCTTTTGTGCGAATAAAGTTTGGGAAGCCGGAGACTTTGTTCCCGAGCCAGCTCCAATACTCGTGTCAAACGATTGGGTGAAGTATTCTCAAGACGACGGCATACAAAATCCAGCAAAACGCTGGATCGAAAGAGGCAATGGAGGACAAGATTTTGAAACATTTATGCCGATGGTTTACGCAATAGACGTTGTTATCCCCTTGATCAACTTAGCACAAGATGACGCTTGGGCTGTATCAACGGAACGCTCAGATTATGGCTGGTATTGGCATAGAATTGAATGGATTTTGAGGTTGGTCGGGTGGGCAATAGCTGCATTGCTTGGTGCATCATTGACGGGCCTCGTTCGGAGTTTCTAAGGCGAAGACTCTAAGCTCATAAATGATGGCCACCGCGGGTGCGATTGTAGAGAGGAGGTCTTCAGGACGACTGGGTACAGTGGTTGGGATCGGTTGCCAAAGGTGATTGGGGTCCAGCGCTTCATGGAAAGATTTGATGACTCCTTCGGCAAAAATGACTGCGTTGTAGAAATGGGCACGCTGCAAACGCACCGTTACGGGAGCAGATTGTCCCACCTGCGTCGGTGGTTAGTGAATGGCGACCCCGGAAGGACTCGAACCCTCAGCCTATTGATTAGAAGTCAATTGCTCTATCCAGTTGAGCTACGGGGTCGCAAAACAGTCTGAAGGACCGTCTGGAAAAATCTCTTACTCGGCAAGCCCCGAAAACTCAAAGGGAATTTTTGCCTTGACCCAACGATTAGAAGTCAGCTGCTCTATCCAGTTGAGCTACCGGACCGCTAAGCATGATATGGCTTGGGTCGACGGCAATTTGCAAGCCACAAGAGCCACAAAGGCGTCATTAATCAGCGTATACTGACCCTAATGAGTCCAGGCACCACGCCGATTAGTTGCAAAGTTTTCGCCATACCCACCGGGGCGAATATTCGGCTTACGTGTCTTGGGCTCTTGCGCAATGGCATCAATGCCATTCTCTTTCGCGTAATCAAGCGCGGCTTCTTTGCTCTCAAATGCCAGCTTTACTTGCGCTTGTGTATCAGCTGATGACGTCCAACCCATCAGTGGATCTACTTCCCGCGCACTTGCCGAAACGTACTCTAGGACCCAATGCTTGGTTTTTGCGGTGCCCGAAGACATCGCGGTCTTGGCTGGCTTGTAGATTCGTGCGCGCATCGCGATCTCCCTTGGCTGACACTTATATGTGCAAAAGAGAACGCTGACGCAAGCGTCTGCGCGCCATTCGCGGATCAGGCATGATTGATATTATCCTCAGGCCCACTCCCCGCCACGCATCACGGGTATCCGGTCGCCCGTTTTTGTGATCCCATCAATGTCAACCGCATCCGAGCCCATCATCCAATCAACATGGATAATACTCTGGTTGCCACCTTTTTGCTTCAACTCTTCCGGCGAAAGCTCTGATCCACCTTCGATCGTATCCGCATAACATTGACCCAAAGCGATGTGACAAGACGCGTTTTCGTCAAAAAGCGTATTGTAGAACAGCGTTCCAGACTGACTGATCGGGCTGGAATGCGGCACCAGTGCAACCTCGCCAATCCGACTGGCACCATCATCTGTTTTTAACAGTGCCTGTAGAACATCCTGTCCCTTGCTTGCTGTCGCTTCGACGATCCGTCCGGCCTCAAAACGGACTGCAATATTCTCAATAACATTTCCCTGATGGGCCAGTGGCTTTGTTGCAGCAACCGTGCCCTCGACTTTGTAGGCGTGCGGGCAGGTAAATACTTCTTCGGTCGGGATATTAGGTTGACACACCACACCATTCAGGGCGGGCGATGCGCCACCTTTCCAGACATGTCCGTCAGCCAAACCAAGATGCAGGTCGGTTCCTGGTCCGGTATAATGCAAGGCGCTGAAATTCTGCGCATTCAACCAGTCAACGCGCTCTTTAAGTTGCGCCGTATGCGCCGCCCAATTTGCGACAGGATCTTCACCTTCAAGCCGCGATGCAGCAAAGATGGCGTCCATGAGTTTTCCTTGCGCTTCGTCCACAGGAAGGTCGGGAAAGACTCTTCGCGCCCAGGCTTCGCTTGGATAGGCGACGATGTTCCAATTGACCTCAAAGCCCACGATCGGCTCCATGGCTGGCTTTGCCGCGATCGAATTCGCTTTGCTCAGTCGGGCGACCTTCGTCGGATCCTGCTCGGCCAAAAGCATTGGATCATCGCCGGTGATTGCCATCCTCGCAGCGCCGCCCTTGAACGCGGCGGCCAGGCCTTCGTAAAACCAGTTTGGTGTATGATCAAAGCTGTCATCGAAGGCGTTTTCATAACGCGCCAATGTGATCGCGTCGTCACTGAAAAACGGCATCACTACTCCGGCACCTGTCTTATAGGCATGAACCGTAATCCGTCGAACCAGATCAAGCGCCGCCATAGGCGCGGTAATCACAAGGTCCTGGCCCGGTTGCAGGTTGACGCCAGTACGCACAGCAACCTCCGCTAAACGGTCAAGCTTTGCTGGATCAATACAAGCAGCCATTGGCATTCCTTTCTATTTTCGCCTGAACCTATGCGGCCCTAAACCATCGTCAAATACAATGCCAAAACGACAACTTTTGCCATGGATTGATTGCCAATCACTGCTGCATCGCGCAGGATAAGGGGCTGGCGGGTTGAAACCAGCAGGGACCAGATGAAGCTAGACGAAACAACGATCGATGCCGCCGCTAACCGCATTGCCAGACGCTGGAAAGTGCGCGTTCTGGCGCCGGTCGCTGAAACGCATCGCGCATACGTGTTCAAGGTCGAACGCGACAACGGACTTGCTGCGCTGAAAATCTACAAGAGGTTAGGTTCCGGAGGCGAAGGTTCCGGTGTCTATTTTTTGCGCGATCTGCCGCCAGGAATTGGGGTTCAGGTCTATCGCAGCAGTATGCTGCGTTCAGCCGTTTTGATGGAGTGGCTTGAAGGGGACACTCTCGACCGCTTGATCATCGACGGGCAGGAAACGCGCGCCGTCGCATTGACTGCACAAATAGCCAACGCTGTGTACGCAACTAAGTTTAGGTTCCCTGCTGTGTATCAGCGCGTAGCGCTTCGTATGCGGCGAGATCTCATTTCGCTCGCCAAATCTTCACCCAGCAAGTCAAAACATCCAGAAATGCAGCGTGTGAAAACGCTATTGGATCACCTTATCAAGACGACAACAAATGAACATGTGATCCATGGCGATCTAATCTTCAGCAACATCATGCTTACCCAAGAAGGGCCACGCCTGATAGACCCCAAAGGCCTACGTTGTGACCCCGCATTCGAGATGGCCAAGACACTTATTTCACCTTACAGCACGATTTCCGCGGCATCGCTGCCAGAACGGATCGCCATACGCGGCCCTGTCCTCGCAAAGGCTGTCAAATCGTCGACACAAAGGCTGACGCAATGGGCCGCAGTGATATTGGGGCACACAATCATCAATGGCAAATCACGCGACTCTATCGAAAATAGCAAAGACCCCTATTTGACAAAGCTCCTCGATCTTTCTGGTGAGTAAGGTCAGCGCCCTAACACATCAGTCTTAACGATGTCGGCACACAAAAACGCGTATCGCACTCTTTATAAGTCTTCGCTTGGCACTCCGCAGTTAAGAAAAAAGCAAGCCAATGGCCCTATGAAATACAAGGCGGCGTTGACTAGCGCTGCCACTTGCGTTGTCTTATCGGAGTTTTTTTATGCTAAAGCAAAGTCTTATCACCCTCACATGCGTGTTGGCAGCACAATCAACGATTGCAGATGAGTTCACGCCGGCATTGGAATCGTATTTGCAAACCAACGTCGTTGAGTGGGCGAATGATCCTGTCATCATAGATGCTCTTCGCACAGCAAACGCTCAGACATTGTCCTACAATAATGATCAAATCCTGCAACTTGATCAGGCTTGGCGCGCTGAAGTAGGACAAAGCAGCACCCCAACGATAACTCCGATTTTGAATAATCCGGCTGCCGAATTCCTCCGCAATCAAGTGGCAAACTCAGGAGGAACAATCTCCGAGGCGTTCATCATGGATGCTGTCGGGCTAAACGCGGCAGCCTCATCTGTCACATCCGACATGTGGCAAGGTGATGAGGCAAAATTCTCCGCTACCTACGGTGTTGGGCCAGGCGCGACGCATGTCGGCGATGTCGAATTTGATGAGTCAGCACAAACCTATCTAGGGCAGGTTTCAATGGCTGTTACAGACCCAGCAACAGGCGAGCTGCTTGGCGCGCTGACTGTTGGAGTAAATGCAGAGCAGTTGTTCTAAGCACTTCAAAAAAACGGATCCAATCATGCCGCTTTCAAAGATCACCAAGACGCTTGGAGCATCAACACAATCGATTTATGCAAAATGTCTTTGGATAACAACACTGGTTACCCTAGTCGTCGTGGCGGTGCTCAGCTACCAAAGCCGTCAGTTAAGCACTGGAATCGTTCATGAAAGCGTTCGTGACCTTGCGGTGACCGCAACCAGCAATACCGCAAGCCGTCTGGGTGGTTCGATCCGTTTCAACAATGCTGACGAATTGAACGGGCAAATTGACAGTCTGCTCTCAGCGTCAGAAGGCCAGGCAATTGCGGCGATCATCATGTCTGCGGATGGTCGTGTTTTGGCGCAAAACGCTACTGAAGATGACGAAGTCTCCCAGCTTCAGTCTTTCGCCGAAAATGCGTTAGAAGGTGCAGCTTATGATCAGGAAGACCTAAACATTGTTGTGCCCGTCAAGTTTGGGCAGAATGACTCGACCGTTGGTATGCTCGCGGTAAGCTGGACGGCTGCTCCACTTATGGAGGCAGTCAATCATCAGCAACGCCAACAAGTTATTATCGCATTCATACTTTTTGTACTCATGCAGGGCGTGGCAATTTACCTGTTGCAAAACATACTCGGTCGACCTCTGAGACGCGTGGATGAAGCAATGAAATCTGTTGCATCTGGCGACTATGATAGCGCGATAGCCGACACGGATCGTACCGATGAAATTGGCCGCCTAGCGCGAAACCTGGATCATATGCGGGACGGTTTAGCGTCAGCAGCAGTTGCCGCAGAAGCAGTCAAGCAAGATCAACAGGAACAACGCCAAGTGATTTCCACCTTGACCGACGGGCTGAAGAGCCTTGCCGCTGGTGATTTGAAGGTCCGCATCGACCAGGACTTCTCTGACACGTATCGACAGCTCAAGGAAGACTTCAACAACGCATCGTTGACGCTGCACGATACGTTGCAGGCCGTCGTGAATAATGCGCGCCTAATTCAAAAAGAAGCTGAAGATATCGGCCGGCAATCCGGCGAACTTTCACAACGAACCGAGACGCAGGCAGCCACACTGGAGGAGACTGCAGCAGCGCTTGATGAATTGACAGGTAACGTTAAAACAGCTGCTGATGGCGCCACAGAGGTCGAGGGTATTGTGCAAAAGACCCGCGCGGAAGCAGATAGTAGCGGTGAAATCGTCAAACAGACCGTCACTGCAATGTCAGAGATCGAGAGTTCATCGCGACAGATTTCAACAATCATCGCAGTCATCGACGATATTGCGTTTCAGACAAACCTGCTTGCACTAAATGCCGGTGTTGAGGCAGCGCGCGCTGGAGAAGCCGGTCGTGGTTTTGCTGTTGTTGCGTCGGAAGTTCGCGAACTTGCACAGCGGTCGTCGGAAGCGGCGCAACAGATCAAGGATCTAATAGGCAGCAGCTCAGATCAAGTAGCGCGCGGCGTGAAACTCGTCGACGAGACCGGCGCAGCCCTGAATGCCATTACAGAACGTGTCGTCAACATAGCAACCTTAATGTCTGGCATGGCGAGCGGCGCAAACGAGCAGTCGCGAGGTTTAGCTGAAATCAACCTTGGTGTCGGTCAGCTGGATAAGGTAACACAACAAAATGCCAGTATGGTCGAAAGTGCGGACGTTGCCAGTCAAACACTAAGGCAGCAGGCTGCGACACTGAATGAAATCGTATCGCGTTTCGACATGATCGACACAGCGCAGGACCAGACTGGTCGATATGCAGCCTAGTGGACAAAACAGAAACATTGTTCTGGCCGGGGTTGAAAATTTGTAGGCAAACATGATCTTCTGGAGTTGAAACAGGAGAGCATGGCCAATGGCGAACGCTTTAACAGATCAGGCAGATTCTCACTACTATTTGTCTAATCCCGCCCCAGATGTCAAAACGCGCGAAAAACTTGAAGGCGGAAAGGCTTTCGTGCTGGCAACGGAATTTGAACCAGCGGGCGACCAACCCTCGGCAATCAGCGAACTGGCACAAGGCATTGCTGACGGCGAGCAGTCACAGGTACTTCTCGGTGCGACCGGTACCGGCAAAACATTTACCATGGCAAAGGTAATCGAACAGACACAACGTCCTGCGATCATTCTGGCACCCAACAAGACACTGGCCGCCCAACTATACGGTGAGTTCAAAGGATTCTTTCCGGACAATGCGGTTGAATATTTTGTGAGTTATTATGACTACTATCAGCCCGAAGCCTATGTCGCGCGGTCCGACACCTACATCGAAAAAGAATCGCAGATCAACGAACAGATCGACCGTATGCGCCACTCTGCAACACGCGCTCTGTTAGAGCGCGATGACGTCATTATCGTTGCTTCTGTATCGTGCATCTACGGGATCGGTTCGGTTGAAACATACGGTGCGATGACGCAGGATCTGCATATCAATCGCAACTACGACCAACGCAAGGTTATGGCTGACCTTGTTGCGCAGCAATACAGACGCAACGACCAAGCGTTTCAGCGTGGCAGTTTTAGGGTGCGTGGCGACTCACTCGAGATATGGCCTGCACACTTAGATGATCGCGCTTGGAAGCTGTCTTTTTTTGGCGAAGAGCTGGAGAACATCATTGAATTTGATCCACTAACCGGCGAAAAAACAGATAGCTTCGAAAAGATACGTATCTACGCCAACTCGCATTATGTAACGCCTCGCCCCACAATGCAGCAAGCCATCCAGGGTATAAAGAAAGAGCTCCGCATACGACTTGATCAATTAGTTGCTGAGGGAAAATTGCTTGAAGCGCAGCGTCTTGAGCAGCGAACGAACTTTGATTTGGAGATGCTTGAAGCCACCGGCGTATGCAACGGCGTCGAAAACTATTCGCGTTACTTGACCGGTCGTGCTCCCGGTGAGCCACCCCCTACATTGTTTGAGTTCATTCCCGACAATGCCATCGTCTTCGCTGACGAAAGCCATGTCAGCGTTCCGCAGATTGGCGGGATGTATAAGGGGGACTATCGTCGTAAGTTCACACTCGCCGAACACGGGTTTCGTTTACCGTCATGCATGGACAACCGTCCATTGAAGTTCGAAGAATGGGACGCGATGCGCCCTCAGTCAGTTTTTGTCTCAGCCACACCAGCAGCTTGGGAAATTGAACAGGCGGGTGGCGTTTTTGCAGAACAGATCATTCGCCCAACCGGTCTGATTGATCCCCAAATTGAAATTCGACCTGTCGATATGCAGGTTGATGACCTTTTGGATGAAGTGCGCAAAGTTGCTGCCGATGGCTATCGAACGCTTGTAACGACCCTGACGAAACGCATGGCAGAAGACCTGACCGAGTACATGCATGAACAGGGCATCAAAGTCCGCTATATGCATTCCGATATCGACACAATCGAACGGATCGAGATCTTGCGTGATCTGCGCCTCGGAGCGTTCGACGTCCTGATCGGGATCAACTTGCTACGCGAAGGGCTCGACATCCCGGAATGTGGATTGGTGGCAATTCTGGACGCAGACAAAGAAGGTTTCCTTCGCTCTGAAACTTCGCTCGTGCAGACCGTTGGACGAGCAGCAAGGAATGCCGACGGTCGGGTGATCATGTATGCGGACAAGATTACCGGCTCAATGGATCGGGCGATCAAGGAAACCAACAGACGTCGCGCCAAACAACTGGCCTACAACCAAAAACACAACATAACCCCGCAGACCGTCAAAAAGAATGTCGAAGATATCCTAGCAGGCCTGTACAAAGGCGACGTGGACATGAACCGCGTCACAGCAAAAGTCGACAAACCGGCAGCTGGTGCAAATTTGCAGGCTGTGCTGGATGGTTTGCGTGATGACATGCGTAAAGCAGCCGAAAACCTCGAATTCGAAGAGGCGGCACGTTTGCGAGACGAAATCAAACGCTTGGAAACTGTTGACCTTGTTGTCAGCGATGACCCACTTGCGCGGCAACAAGCCGTCGACAAAGCCGTGGACGAAGCGCAAAAGGTTGCGGGCCGTTCGACTGCCGGACGACCAGGCCAGCGCGGCGGCAACGTAAAAAGGCGAAAGCGTTAGATCAATCATCGATACACATCAGCGCTGGAGAGCTAACTTCACCGGCGAGTTGCCACGCTTCGCCGACTGACATTTCTATGTTTGGCGCTGCACATATGCGCCCCTGAAAATATCAAGCCTTGTCAACGGAGCTGCCATGGCTAGCTTGATCTGCATGCGCATCGCTCCTTTGATATTTCTTTTTGCCTCCCCGGCTAGCGCCTGGGAATTCTTTCCGACGCCGGTCTGCACACTTACCGAAACAAATGATGCTGGCACCATGACTGTCACTTTCGATGCACGCATCCCGGAATACACGATCACAATTACACTTGCTGACGCCAAATGGCCGAATGTGCCCAGCTTTGCGATGGCTTTTGCGGGCAATCGTCCAATTGGAATTCAAACCGATCGGCATCTGCTCAGCACTGATGGACGCAGTCTGACAGTTAAAGACACCGGTTTTGGAAATGTTCTGAATGGTCTGGAGTTTAACATGCGTGCATATGCGACGGCAGGAAGTAAGACAGTTGGCTTTGACTTGGGCAACATCGGTCCAGAAATCAGCGCATTTCGGAATTGTCCTGATGCAAACCTTGCGTGATGAAAAAACCCGAACCAATCAATCCCACCGATGATGAAGCCCGCGCGCTGGCAAAAAACATTATGGATGTTGCGCGCCATGGCGCATTGGCAGTAACACGAAAAGATGGCGTACCCTATGTCGCACGAGTAGCTGTTCTAGCGGACCAGGGAAACCTGTTGACGCTTATTTCAACGCTGTCAGCGCACACCACTGCACTTAGATCAACACCAAGCTGCGCCATCTTAATCGGAGAGCCAGGGCCAAAGGGTGATCCGTTAACGCACCCACGCATGACGCTTACCTGCACTGCAGAAGTCGTTGAAAAGGCCCATTACAAATCGCGCTGGCTCGCGTCTATCCCAAAGGCACAGCTTTATTATGATTTCACCGACTTTTTGATGTTTCGTTTGGTTCCTTCAGAAATTCGTTTGAATGGGGGCTTTGGGAAGGCCTTCCAGCTCGCACCTTCCGACTTAACATGACGGGATAGTGCCGCATTTGGTTTCAGGATGTGCTTCTACTAAGCTAGCAGCGTCGCTGACTTTTCAATATGCCCTATCAGGCCCCGTCAGCCCTGCATCAAAGCAAAGTGGAGCCTTTTTGACATGACTTTTAGACTGGTGTCCTGCGACGGTGGAGGTATCCGCGGTTACTTGACCTGCAGCATATTGCAGCAGCTTCACAGCGAAACGCATTTTCTGGATAAGGCCGATGGGTTTGCAGGCACTTCGACAGGAGGCTTGATTGCTGTCGCATTGGCCGATGGCAGGTCGCAAGGCAAGGATATGACCAAACTGATTGCCGATCTAACGGCGCATTATCGCGACGATGCTAAACGCATTTTTCGCGAGAATGAACACGGTCTGTTCGACAAAACCTATGATGCATTTATCAAGCGTTTTCGTCATGGCGGCGGTCCGGGAATTACCGCAGCGCAATATGATGCATCCGGGCTGACCGAGATTGGTCGCTCACTTGTCAGTGACCGAACGCTGGCTTCGCTTTCACCTGATCTGGTACTCGCTGTTACAACTGTTTGCTTGCACCGCAACAAAAGTGTCGGTTGGTCGCCGTTTACAATCACCAACCAGGACATGCGCCACGATCACTGGCTGGACATGAGTACCGTTTCCCTACTGGATGTGGCTCTGGCCAGTGCCGCTGCGCCATCTTACTTCCCACCGCATTTGATCGTGGCGAATGATGTCGATTTCGGCTATTTTGCAGATGGCGGTATCTTTGCCAACAATCCAATTATGAACGGCATCAATGTGGCCATTGCCGCAAAACGCGCTGATCGGTTGAGCACGGTTGAAACCCTATCGGTCGGCACCGGTCAACATCCGGCAGACATTTCAGAAGACATGATCAAGAACCCGGACGATTGGGGGATGCTGAAATGGTTTGGCGTCACCTCAAACGCGCCGCGCGGGGCATTGATAGAATTGATGCTGACAACGTCGGCTGAGAACCAATACTGGATGGCGCGTTTGGTCCTCGAGGATCGATTGGTGCGCTTGAACCCCTTATTGCCAAAGATGGTGGGTCTTGCCGATTACCAACCACAATCCTACGCGTTGATGGACGAGGCATTGGCGCGGAACAAACAAAGCTCGGACTGGGCAAGGGCGGTGGCACTGCTCTCAAATTGGTAGGACAATGTTGCGTTTGCGCGCGATGTCCTTAATGTGAAGGCATTACAACTGACAAAGCATTGTTTTGAAAGGCATCCATGAGCGACCAGGAGTTAGCCGAAAAGCTTGTTAAGGTGTTGCAGCGTCCTGATGGAAACAAAGCGCTCCGTCCCGTCCATACAATTGGCATCAGTGCGACAGGCTTTTTCGAACCGTCGCTAATCGCAAGGAATTTCTGCAAAGCGCGTCATTTCTGCACCGACAGAAGCAATGTCATTGTCCGGTTTTCCAACGGGTCAGGGGCCGCGCAAGTGCATGATGGCTGGTCTGACGTGCGCGGTATGGCGGTGCGGTTTCACCTCGACGACAAAAACGACACTGATCTGATCGCAATGACTTTGCCAGAGTTCTTTGCGCCTACCCCGCAGGACTTTTTGGACTTTGCCGAAATGGCCGAACCGCAGCCTTACAAAGGTCAGACACCTTGGCAGAAGATACTGGGGCTTTTGCAGCTGATCCTGCCAGCGCGTGATCCTTATCCTGGTGAGACGATCAGCCCGGATGAAGGGGCGATCCGGTTCGCTGACGAAAACGCTTTTGCCCAATTGGGCGTCATGCAGGCCGCGCAGATCGGGGCGCCCGTTAGTTATGTGCGTGATGCCTATCATGCCGTGCACACATTCGTGGTAACCGCCGAAGATGGCGTGCGACGTTGGGTTCGCTTTTCATGGCAACCCATTGCCGGTGTCTTGCGAACAAGCCCAGATGAAACACCCGTTGACGATTATCTACGGGAAGAATTGAAGACCCGACTCTCAGGTGAACCTGCACGATTTTCTCTCATGATGACGATTGGTGAACTGGGCGACGATTTTAACGACTCGGCCCGTCCCTGGCCGCCGCACCGCCAGCGGATCATGATGGGGACATTGACACTGGATGCAGTGCCCGAAGATCAGGTTGCCGATTGCGAAAGGCTCAGCTTTAACCCGGGCCTTTTGACCGATGGGATTGAAATGTCGGACGACCCGGTACTGAAAATCCGTCTTGAAGCCTACAAGGTGTCAAGCAAATGGCGCGAGGGCACGCCCTGCCCATTTTCCAAGAGGTAACCCATGCAAGACGGTTGGTTCAACAAATACGTCAACAGCTTGCCCGAACGCGGATGGTTCAAGTTCTTGTCGCGCTACATCGTGGTCCCTTATTGGATATGGCGTGAGCCAAAGCCGAAACTGCCTGGTGGTCCACGCCCGTCGCCGCAACCTAGCGAGAATGTGCAGCGCATGATGAATCTGATCATGCCGCTTAAAGACCCATCGCCTGCAGGCCGCGCAAAGGCGACTATGGCGATTGCCGAGAACGTGGATGAAATTTTTGCGGGGCTTGACAATGTAGGGACGGTACATTTCGCCCGGTTCCTTTTGATCGACAAGAATATTTGCATGATCTCGGTCTATGATGGGGATTTCAGCAACTACATCCGCGATTTCATCACGACCATTGGCAGCGTTTTTGATGCGGTCATTTCTCTGGTCGACGGGGCCGAACATATGATCCCGACCGAGGAGCATGTCGAAGAGTTTATCGACTGGGTGCAGGATCATGATCTGTTCCAAGCCCCCGATTTCCCGACCGATCTTTTCGGCTTACAGGATGCGGCTGCCGGCCTGCCTGTGAATGATCCGCCGCATCAACTTGAAACGCTGCCGCGGGAGTTCATTCTGCAAATGCACGCCAATCGCAACATTTCTTTGGGGGGTGGCTATCGCGCTTACCCTGGGGTTTCCGCCGCGCAAGTGCGCCAGAAATTTGGACAGGGCTGGTGAGTACAGAAGATTTCAACCTTGGCGACATTCAGGGCAATATCCTGCGTGGGTATAATCGCGAATTTGTTCGCCACCTGATTTTGGAGGTGACGGATCGCGTCGCCGCCCGGCAGTTTCTGGGGACTGCTGTTGCCGGTGGGAATGATGATGTGCCGATGATCACCCGAGGGGCGCTATGGGTCGGTAGTAAGCCCCCCTACTGCTTCAATATTGGCGTGACATATCCGGGATTACGCGCGCTGCGAACACCGACAAAGTACCTTGCGACATTCCCAACCGAGTATCGCGAAGGTATGGCGAAACGTGCCCTGAAAATCGGCGATTTCGGCAATAGCGCACCAGATCAATGGCCCGCCCCTTTTGATGAACCTGACCGCGTGCATATCATTGCAACAATCCACGCAGATGATGCGGCGCATTTAGACAGGATCGAAGGACAGGTCGCAAATGCCTTTACCGTTCTGGGCGTCCGCAATGGGCGTAGTCTGCCTGAGGGCAAGGTGTTCTTTGGCTACAGAGATGGTATCTCGCAACCGCGCTTCGATCACATCTATGATCCGGATCAGGAAGGTGTGGATGAGCCGATGGATCCGCTGGGCACCGCCTTGTTAGGATATGAAACAAGGCAGGAAGGTGTGCGTTTCAGGGTACCCAGCCCGCATGATCTGGGATTTAACGACACCTTTAACGCCTTTCGAGTGCTCTCGCAGGATGTGGTGGCATTTGAACGATATCTCGATGAAGCCGCCACCATGCTGATGGATCATCCTAAACGGGATCAGCTTGTCGACCCAGATCATCTTGAATTGATTGGCGAAGGTCTGGACATACATGGCGCCCTGCGCGAAGTGGTGGCGGCGCAATTGTGCGGCCGCTGGCGCAATGGAGTGCCGTATGAGTTATCGCCTATGGCACAATTCCCCAAGGAAGAGGTCTCACTGACGAACTTTGACTACACCCATGCCTCGCGCTGCCCTGCAGGGGCGCACACACGGCGTGGCAATCCACGCGGCGGGCCGATTGTGCAGCGGATTGCGAATTACAGTCGACGGCTGATCCGGCGTGGTACGTCTTATGGTCCTGATTTTGATCCGGCTAAACCTGATGATCAGGAACGTGGACTGTTGGGCAGTTTCATCGGTGCCAATCTGGGTGCGCAATTCGAAGCGGTGATGTGTGACTGGATTAATCTGGGCCTTCAGGACCCGAACATCACAGGTGCCAACGACCCGCTTTTGGGTGCGAATACGCCAGAGACAAGTTGGTTCGACATGACACTACCTGATGGAGACTCAATCCGCCTTCGCGGTTTCCCCAGACTGATCTGGGCGCGTGGCGGGGCTTATACGTTCCTGCCCAGCATGGTGGGGATTAGGTATCTGTCAGAGCTCACTGGTTAAGCCAGTTCAGCCAGGGCGTCATGAATACGCGTCAACATTGGCGATTTGCCAGCAGTTTCAACAACGACTTTGGCACGCGTAAGATACTCAAGCGCAAGACGCCGCTGCTTCTTGGACTTATAAAGCAGGCCCATGATCATATCACAGCGCGCGATGTAGTAGCCGTCGTTCTCAAATGATGGATTACGACGTATCTGGTCAATCATCGTGATCAGCCGTTTTTCACCAAACAACATTACCCAGATGATTGACCTAAAGTTCCGCAAGAGCACCCCAAGCGAGGCACCACCATCGCCCGTCAAAATCGCCAGATACAACTCGCATAAGAAAAGCCGGGCCCAATCTGTCGCAATCTGGGTACCTTCATTGATGCGTTTTTCGATCTGGGTTTCGATCTGGTGCAACCCTTTGGCAATGCGCCCATCCATTGCGTAGGCGACCCCAAGCATGGTCGCCGGTCCAAGCGTAAAAAGTGACCACCCTTTTTCGTCGCAAGTCCTGATATGCTCTTTGATCATATCAATTGCACCTGGTTGTTCCAAAGGGACCATCGCTCCAACACGTGCGGCTTCGGCGATAGCCCATTCAAATTCAACCTTTGAGGCTTTCTTACCAGCTTCGGCCATCTCCAGTGCATGCGCGTGGTTGTCTGTCACCATGGCGATCAAGGCTTTCATGGCGGTTCCATAGCCCAGTGATCTGGGGTCGTTATTGTCTTCGCCGACCGCCAGCATTCTATCCGCTGCAGCATGGGCCTCCGTCACGCGGCCACGTGTCAATTCGTTCCATCCCAGCGTGGCGAGGAAGAAATTCTGGATGTAGGCATCATCAAGCCGCGTCAGGTATTGTTCCACCTGTCTCGCCTTGGCTTTAAACGCCTCATTCGGGATCGGTGCACAGTAAATTGAGACCGACAATTCATTTACTAGCGCGTATACAAGCGATGGCGGATCGCCCAAGCGATCGGCCATTTGAGTCAGCTCTTTTTGAACCAATGCGGCTTCGTGATATTTACCGTTGCAGACCAGGCAAGATACAAGGTGATGCAAGAACAAAACATGATGCCTATTGTCACCAACCTGCGTAAGAAGCGGGCGCACTGTGTCGGCAAGTGAAATGACATCCTGCACCCGAAGCGAGATGTTTGCGCAAAGTGCAAAACTAGACAGAAGTGCTGTAAACTCTTCCTTGGTAGCGCAGTCGGGGTCTGTTTTGTAAAGCGCCAGTGCAGATGTAAAATACTTGTTAGCTTCGTCCAGCGAATAAACCCCAAGGCTCTTATCACCGGCCATTGCGCTGAAACGAAACGCCTGATCGGTGCGCTCAGTCTGTCCATAATGAAACGCGAGTGTTTCGGCCGCCTCTTGTAAGCGGTTTGCGGCACGCCTAGCCAAAGCATCCGCGACAGCCAAGTGTAGTGCTGTGCGCCGGGATGTGACGAGGCTTTGATAGACGCATTCCCGTAGCAGCGCGTGCTTAAATACGTAATCTGATGAATGCGTTTCACGATAAAGGACATCATGCGCCCGCAGCCGCTCAAGCGCCGGGTCAATACCGTCTTCATTCTGTGCAAGTTCAGCCAAAAGGCCGGGACTAAAGCGACGCCCGACAACCGAGGCCGCCTGCAACAGTTGTCGGTCATCAGGGGCGAGTTGTTCAAGGCGGGCTGTCAAAAGGCTGCGCATCGTGATCGGTAGCCCGCTTGATCCCAAATCTGCGTCAAAATGGGCAGTGCCTGCATCAACATGCAATGCACCACTTTCTATAAGAAAACTTAGGATCTCTTCGCCGAAAAGCGGATTGCCGCCAGACCTGTCGCTAAGCTGGTTTGCAAGTGCCGCTGGCAGTTCTGTCACACCTAAACGATTCTGCGCCAGATGCGCGATATCATCGGCCGCAAGAGGGTCCAGTGCGATCTGCGTTACCGCCGGGTCATCCAACCAATCTGGTTGATACTCAGGTCGGTGGGTTTGGATGATTAACAGGTTTTTCAGATCGTCCCGCTTGATAATATCGCTCAGAAGAGCGGCAGATGCGGTATCAATCCAGTGGCTGTCTTCAATCAGCAGAACAACCGTCTGGTTTGCAGATCGAGTCAAAAGCAACTGTGGCAGCAGCGCCCGCGTCCGCAAACCAATCAAAACACCATCTAGGCCATCAAGCACGCCTGACGGTGGTTTCAAACCTAGTAGATTAAGTAACAAAGCCAGATTTTCATCTGTATCGCTGTCCCATTTGCGCAATCCGGTTTTCAGCTTTTCCGCAATGCGTACAGGGTCGTCTCGCTCTTTAATCTGGAACGCACTGCGAACAATTTCGATAATCGGCAGGAAAGGCACTTGTTTCCTGTCAGAAAAGCAATGCCCTTTGAGCACGCGCACCTGATCGGCCGCGATCCTTTGTAGAAACTCAAAGACAAGCCGGGTTTTCCCTAGACCGGGTTCCGCTACCAGATCAATCACGGCTGTCGCATCGCGACTGCGCGCCAAAGCATCCGACATAATGTTTAGCTCAGCATGCCGCCCGACATAGCTACTCAGGCCCTGCGCAACGGACGCATCAAAACGGGTCGCACGCGGGTTTATGGCGTCTATTTCCCAAATTTTCTGCGTTTCCAGCAGCCCTTTGATCTGGTGTTCACCAGAAAAGGACAGGTCCGCTACCCATGCGATCAGTTGCTTCGTGGTGTCGCAAATCAATGTTCTACCAGGTGATGCCAGTGCCTCGATCCTGGAAGCAAGGTTGACAGTATTGCCAACGGCAGTTGTACGACCATCATCGCTTTGCACAGCCGCCATGATGACAGTGCCGGAACTGATGCCGACACGCATGACAGGGCGCACACCGAACTCGGCATATATGTCATCACTTGCAGTCGCGAAGGCCCCATGAATTGCCATCCCCGCACGGGCAGCCTGCAATGCAGGTTCCTCCAACGCATCGGGGATGCCGAACAAAGCCATGATGCTATCGCCGGCAAAGTCACGCACAGCACCGCCGTGTTCGTCGACAACGCGCGCCAAAGTATCATAAACCATGCGGACGAAGGCGAGGCTTTGTTCCTCACCCAGATGCGCAACTGTCGCCGTATAGCCGACCATATCAGCAAACAGCACCGAAACCTGCCGACGCTGTCCTACGTCCACTGTCGGTTGGTCATCTATGTACTCGTGCTGCGTCATCCCAGACTCGTTTACAACACCATGAAGCGTCCGACCACCTGATGTGTCCGTGAAGCGCCCAATAGTTGCATCACAGCAGCGCGCATGGTGCGCATATGAGCAAGAACGCTTGGCTGCCGCTATTTGTTTAACACAAGCAAAAGTAACCGGCATTAAAGCCCGTCAAGGTCACATCGTCTGCCGGGCCTTTGCAATCATTTACGCCATGAGCAGCTTTGCCAGTGTGACATGGTGCGTCGTGCCTACAGCGCTGAAGACAGCACTACCGTCGCGCAACGGCGACAATCATGCAGGTGTCTGACGCTTTCACGCGACACGACTTCCAGATTAGAACCATTCACCGTTGCGAGAAACGCAGTATCGCTATGTCCCCTCAACCATCCATCAGGCTATTGAAGGTCGTGGATGGGCGCATCACGACTGCAGTCTTTTCATCGACCGTATTATAGTAACCGCCCAGATCAACTGACTGTCCGCGACCCGCCGCAAGCTCCGCCAGAATTGCGTCTTCCTTTGCTGTCAGGGCAGCAGATAGGTCTGCAAATGCCGCTGCAATGTCCGGATCGGTCGTCTGCGTTGCCAAAGCCTCGGCCCAGTAACATGCGAACCAAAAATGGCTATCGCGGTTATCTGGCTGGCCCACCTTGCGCTGGGGCGAGCGGCCTTCACGCAACAAACGCTCGGTTGCGGCATCGACTGCGTCGCCCAAGACCGCAGCTGCTGAGCTGGATTTTGCAGTGGACAAAAACCGCAAGGACTCTCCCAAGGCACAGAATTCGCCCAAGGAGTCCCAGCGCAAGTGGTTTTCTTCTACCAGTTGTTCGACGTGTTTCGGGGCCGATCCGCCCGCACCGGTTTCGAACAAACCGCCGCCTTCCATCAGCTTCACCACAGACAGCATCTTGGCAGATGTGCCGACCTCAAGGATCGGGAACAAATCTGTCAAGTAGTCGCGCAGCACATTGCCGGTAACGGCGATGGTGTTTTCGCCCTTGTAGATAATGCTGAAAGATTCTGTTGTCGCGGCCTCTGGAGCCATGATCTGCACCTTGTCCGCCACGCCGGCAGCGTCCAGGGCAGGTTCGACGTACTTTAGCAATTCGGCATCATGGGCACGGGTCCGGTCGAGCCAGAAGATCGTTGAATAGCCCGTTGTTGCCATCCGGTCCAAGGCCAGCCCGATCCAGTTTTCAATCGGCGCCTTGCGGGTCGAAGCCATACGCCAGATGTCGCCAGCTGCCACCTGGTGTTCATGCAGTACGTCGCCATTGGCCGCGATCACCCGCACAGTGCCCGCCGCAGGAATTTCGAATGTCGTCGGATGTGATCCGTATTCCTCGGCCTTTTGGGCCATCAAGCCAACATTCTGAACAGTGCCGGCTGTGGTTGGATCCAACGCATCATTAGCTTTGCTGAAACGAACAGCGGCATCATAAACCGGCGCGTAAGAGCTATCAGGGATCACGCAATTGGTGTCGTCTTCCTTGCCATCAGGCCCCCAGCCTTTGCCCCCTGCCCGGATCACGGCGGGCATGGACGCATCGATGATCACATCGGACGGTACATGCAGATTGGTGATGCCCCGGTCGGAATTGACCATATAAAGCGGCGGACGGTCTGCCAGAACCGCATCAATCTCGGTCCGGATTTCGGTCCCGTTGTGCAGGGCATCAATCGCCTCGAACAATGTGCCAAATCCACCATTGGGGTTGATCCCGGCCTCTTTGAAAGCTGCACCGTGTTTTTCGAAGACCGGTGCCAGATAGGCCGCAACAGCATGACCAAAGATGATTGGGTCTGACACCTTCATCATAGTAGCCTTCATATGCAGCGAGAACAGCGTGCCATCCTCGAGCGTCTTGTCGATCTGTTCCTGATAAAAGGTCTTGAGGGCTGCAACAGACATGAACGTTGCGTCGACAATGGTGCCTTCGGGCATACTCAGCCCGTCTTTCAAGTTGGTGACGGCACCATCATCGCCGGTCAGCTCGATCTTGATCGGGCCTGCCGCCTGAGCCGCATTCAGTGTGACCGAAGTTTCATTTGACCTAAAATCGTTGGCCCCCATGGTCGAGACACGCGTTTTGCTGTCGGGCGACCACGTGCCCATCCGATGCGGGTTGGCTTTGGCATAAGCTTTCACCGATGATGGCGCGCGACGGTCTGAATTCCCTTCGCGCAGTACGGGGTTCACGGCAGATCCTTTGATCGCGTCATACCGCGCACGCGTCTCTTTCTCGGCATCGGTTTGCGGATCGGCTGGATAGTCGGGGATGTCATAGCCCTGCCCCTGCAATTCTGTCACCGCTTCAACCAATTGCGGCACAGAAGCCGAGATGTTGGGCAACTTAATCACATTGGCGCTGGCCTCTTTCACCAAACGCCCCAACTCGCCCAGATCATCGCGGATCTTTTGCGCGTCTGTCAGCTTTTCAGGAAAAGCAGCCAATATCCGGCCCGCCAATGAGATATCGCGCGTCCCGATCGAGATATTCGCCGCTTTCAAAAACCGCTGGATGATCGGCAAAAGCGATGCGGCGGCCAGTTGCGGCGCCTCGTCCGTTTTGGTGTAGATGATGTCGGGTGTTGTCTGATCTGACATGCGGATGTCCTTTGGCTGGTCGTCGTATTCTGCAGCGATAGGTTTGGGTGCTATAGCATAAAGGCCGACCCACCGCGTTTGATCCAGATCACTAGAGGATCAGGTGGCAAAGGGGAATAGGCCTGAGACAATTTCTGCATACAAATGTGTACAATGGACATTTTGTAGCAACAAAGGGGATTGCGCATAAAGCCGACAAATTCTATCAGGATAACGGCAACGCATTTGTGGAGCGATCATGGCCAAAACCCCCAGCCCCTGTATTGATGTTTGCAAGTACAAGCGCGGTGGACACTGTATCGGATGTTCCATGACCAAAGCACAGAAATCGGCCTTCAAGGCGCTGAAAAGAGACAGCCAGCGCGATGGGTTCGTACAGATGCTGATCGCCCAGCAGCAGATCATGGGCAAGTTTAGCGGTTGGCCACTGGCCTATGACCGCAAGTGCAAGAAAAAAGGCGCTAAAGCGCCTTTTGAGGTCATCACCAAGAAGAGCGCTTAACCTTTGCCCACAGCCTTAAGCGCAAAGGCATAGGACCGTGCGGAATCCTCCAGTGCCGCAAAACGCCCTGATTTGCCGAAATGCCCTGATGTCATGTTGGTTTTCAACATAAGGATATTGTCATCGGTCTTGGTCACCCGCAGCTTGGCAACCCACTTCGCAGGTTCCCAATAGGTCACGCGCGGATCTGACACGCCTGCGGTGACCAGCATCGGCGGATAGTTCTGTGCGATCACATTGTCATAGGGGGAATAGCCGCGGATATCATCAAATGCTGCCCGGCTTTCAATCGGGTTACCCCATTGCGACCACTCACCAGGTGTCAGCGGCAGCGTTTCATCAAGGATCGTATTCAGCACATCTACAAAAGGTACATCTGCAATCACACCGGCCAACAGATCAGGGCGCATGCTAACCACTGCCCCAACAAGCAAGCCACCGGCAGAGCCGCCCTGGATCACGATCTGCCCAGCGCCAGTATACCCCTTGTCGATCAGAGTCTCGCCCGCAGCAATGAAATCATGGAAGGTATTGACCTTTTTGCCGAATTTCGCGTCTTCGTACCAGGCACGCCCCTTCTCTTCACCTCCGCGGATATGAGCGATGGCATAGACAAAGCCGCGATCCACTAGCGATAACCGATTACCCGAGAATGAGGCAGGCATGCTCATCCCGTAGGACCCATAGCCGTAAAGCAGGCAGGGAGCTGTGCCGTCAAGCGGCGTATCTTTGTGATGCAGGATCGTCACTGGAACCGCTGCCCCGTCATGGGATGGCGCAGTAATGCGGCGCGTAACATAGTCCGCCGGGTTGTGGCCCGACGGGATTTCGGTCGTTTTACGCAAGTTGCGCGTTTCTGCCGCCAAATCAAAATCGAATACCTGCGCCGGTGTGGTGGGCGAGGTGTAGCTGAACCGGAACATATCTGTTGCATAGTCGGGGCTGGGATCTGCGCCCAACGCATAAGCCTCTTCATCAAAGGCAATGGTGCGGGCTTTGGTCTGCAGATCTTCACCACGCCGGACAAAGCGGATACGCGGCAGGGCGTTCTCACGCTCCATCCAGATCAGCCAGTCCTGATGTGCGGTGTGGCTGATAATCATGCGTCCTGCCTGATGGGGCAAAATATCCTGCCAGTTGTCATGACCCGGGGCCGCTACGGGTGTTTTGACAAGCTTGAAATCCACCGCGTCATCGGCATTGGTCGCAATGATGAAATCATCGCCCTGATGTTCCACACTATATTCAATTCCCACACGGCGTGGGGCGACGACGGTGGGGTCCGACTCTGGCTTTTTGGTCGGAATGAACAGCGTTTCGTTTTCATCATTCATGCCAGTAGAAATCAAGATGAATGCACCCGACCGGGACCGCCAGAGGCTGACATAGTACCGCTGGTCAGTCTCTTCATAAACCAGCACATCCTTTGCGGGGTCGCTGTTCAGCTTATGCCGATACACCTTGTTCGGGCGATGGTTTTGGTCAACTCGGACATAGAACAGTGTTTCTGCATCCGCCCAGTCAAACGCACCAACGTCACTAATCACGTAATCCGCATCTGTCCCCGCTTTGATGTCGCGAAAGCGCAGCGTATAGAATTCCGACCCATTCGTATCGGCCTGCCAGGCCATCATGTCGTGATCAGGGGATACTTCTGTCCGACCAAGCTGGAAGTAATCATAGTTGGCCGCTTCAACATTCACATCCAGCAAGGTCTCATCTACGCCACCCGCCACTGGCGCGCGACTAAAGATCGGATATTCGCCGCCTTCCTGATATCGCCGCGTGTAAGCGTAAGGACCGTAAGGCTGAGGCACACTGCTATCATCCTCTTTGATCCGCCCCCGCATCTCAGCCACAAGTGCCGTCTGCAACGCTTCGGTACCGGCCATCGCTTTTGCGTAATAGGCATTCTCCGCCTCCAAATATGCTTTGATATCATCGGGTAGCAGGTCTGGTTCGCGCATCGCCTCTTGCCAATTCCCCGCGCGCAGCCAAGCATAGTCATCATGCAGGGTGACTTCATGAAATTCCGCCGTCACGAGGCGTTTTTCAGCGATTGGCGCGTGGGGAAGGGCGGGAAAACGGGAAGTCATGGCGGGCTCCATTCTGCGCTATCAAAGTCTGGGGTGGTACCCGCGGCCGGACTCGAACCGGCACGGCCTTTCGGCCAAGAGATTTTAAGTCTCCGATGTCTACCATTCCACCACGCGGGCACGCCGCTATTCCTATGCGTTGGAAAGCGCGGCGGCAAGCCGTGATCAGATATCTTCTCCAGCGGGTTCAATCAAAAGCGCGCGTTCGCTCAGCCAAGGGTTCAAGGCAAGAGCAGCGCGCAAAACGATTTGTGCTTCGTCCTGCCGTCCTAAGCCCATCAGCGTCAGTGCCTTGCCCGAAAGCGCCCCGATATGGCGAGGATTGATGGCCAGTGTCCTGTCAAGGTCAACCAAAGCCGTCTTGAAGTCTTGTCGCAGATAGTTTGCGAATGCCCGCTGATTATAACCTTCAGCATAATCGGGACAGTACTCAACCAATGCGTCCAGCGTATCGCGCGCACCCAGAAAATCATAAACTGCGCGGCGGTCAATACCTTCATCCAGCAAAGCCTGTGATTTCGCATCAGGGGCATCGGTCCAGATTTCCCATAACCGCTGGTTCAGCTGTTGCGCCTCTGCCTCGTTTTGCGACGCTGCAAGGTCATCATAAAGTCGGATCAGTTCGGCCGACCGATCTGCGACGTCAGGGCAAGTCTCAGCTATTGCAACTGTTGATGTAGCAAGTAAAACAAAGATCCATATCATGTCCGACAAGGTGCCCCTACAAACCGTCAGGTCAAGTCAAAGTGGGGACAGGCCCTCTTCTTTTACGGCCTGCATTGCGACATAAGTCGATGTATTTGCCACATGAGGAAGCGTCGAAATCTTTTCAGCAAGCACGGCTCGATAGCCCGGCATCCCTGCCGTACGCACCTTCAGTAGATAGTCAAAAGCGCCGGCAATCAAATGGCACTGTTCGACTTCGGGCACTTGTATCACCGCCTTGTTAAATGCAGCAAGCGCAGTTTCGCGTGTATCTGTCAGCTTGACCTCAACAAAAGCCACATGGTCGCGACCCAGCCGAATTGGATCGAACAATGCGGCATACCCCTGAATAATGCCATGATCCTCTAGCCGCTTGAGTCTGGCTTGGGTCGGAGATTTCGACAACCCGATCCTGCGCGCAAGTTCAGTTACACTGATCCGGCCTTCGACTGCCATGATATCCAGAATCTTCCGATCGAACCGGTCAAGGTCACCACTCTTTTCGACCACAAATTCACCTATTTTTAGACTATATGATTTGTCAATTAGCAAAATCCAGTTCGAATAGCTACATTTATTCGTGTATTATAGGCATATTGTGAAGGAGAGCATGCAATGCCACGCGACGTTTCCCGCCCACTACAAGGTCATATCGATGCCGCACTCTACGCAGATGAAGCGGAAAGTGTCAGCGCATTGGTGGATATCGCCAAACTGACCACGAACGACCTTACCCGGATCAGCAAACGTGCAGCAGACCTGGTCCGTGACATCCGTGCCAGTGCGGATCCAGGTTTGATGGAGGTATTTCTGGCGGAATACGGCCTTTCCACCGACGAAGGTATTGCGCTGATGTGTCTGGCAGAAGCCTTATTGCGTGTCCCGGATGCAGACACGATTGACGCGCTAATTGAAGATAAGATCGCACCGTCAAACTGGGGGAAGCATCTTGGGCATTCAGCGTCCTCGCTTGTGAACGCGTCAACTTGGGCCTTGATGCTGACCGGTCGTGTTCTGGATGACAATCAGATCGGGATCACAGGCGTGCTTCGCGGCGCCATAAGACGACTGGGTGAGCCCGTCATCCGAACAGCCGTTGCACGCGCGATGCGCGAAATGGGTCGTCAGTTTGTTCTTGGTGAAGACATTCACAAAGCGATGCAGCGTGCGGAAGGCATGCAAGCACAAGGGTTTACCTACAGCTACGACATGCTGGGCGAGGCCGCGCGAACAGATGCGGATGCACGTGGTTATCACCTGGCCTATTCCCGTGCGATCAGTGTGATCGCTGATCATTGCATTCACGGGAGTGTTGCACAGAATCCGGGCATCTCGGTAAAGCTATCGGCGCTGCACCCTCGCTATGAGATGGCCCAAAAGGCAAGGGTCATGGAAGAACTTGTGCCACGTGTCCGCGCGCTTGCCATGCTCGCGAAATCGGCGGGCATGGGTTTTAACATTGATGCCGAAGAGGCCGACCGACTGTCATTGTCGCTGGATGTAATTAGTGCAGTCCTTGCGGAGCCTGCTCTGGTCGGTTGGGATGGCTTCGGCGTGGTCGTGCAGGCCTATGGTCAGCGGGCACCGTTGGTCATTGACTACCTTTACGACCTGGCCACACGGCTTGACCGCAAGATCATGATACGTCTGGTAAAAGGCGCTTACTGGGACGCGGAAATTAAGCGCGCGCAAATCGAAGGTATGGACGGGTTTCCCGTTTTCACCGCCAAACAACACACCGATGTCAGTTACATCGCAAATGCGCGCAAACTGCTTGACTTGACTGATCGGATCTACCCCCAATTTGCGACCCACAACGCCCATACGGTGGCAGCTGTTCTTGAGCTGGCGCAGATCGCTGGCTGTACGCCTGCGGATTACGAGTTTCAGCGCCTTCATGGGATGGGCGAGGTTTTGCATAAGATGGTCCTGCAAACAGAAAAAACCCGTTGCCGCATCTATGCTCCCGTTGGCGCGCATGAGGATCTGCTCGCGTATCTGGTAAGACGCCTTCTGGAAAATGGCGCAAACTCAAGCTTTGTGAACCAAATCGTAGACGAAGATGTTCCGCCCGAGGTTGTTGCCGCCTGCCCGTTCGAAAGCATTGGCAAAGCGCCAAGGATTTCCACCGGTACTCAGTTATTCGAACCAGAACGCACAAATGCAGCGGGCTGGGATCTTACCCATACGCCGACACTGGATGCTATCGATCAAGGACGCACCCAATTCAAAAGCCGTCAATGGCACAGTACGCCTTTGCTAGCCGGTGCCATCGATGTAACACCTGCCCTTCCCATAGCAAATCCAGCAAATCCGGCGGATGCTGTCGGAATGGGCCAGCCGGCAACGCAGAAAGATATCGCTTTTGCCTTGAATGCCGCGCGGCCATGGCCAGAAGATTTAACGGTGCGTGCAAAGATCCTGAAGGCGAGCGCTGACGCATATGAGGCACACGCAGATGAACTGTTTGCACTACTTGCGCGCGAAGCGGGCAAAGCCATGCCAGATGTCGTCGCCGAACTGCGCGAAGCTGTGGATTTCTTGCGTTACTATGCGATGCAGGCAACACCCGATCAGACACCGCGTGGCATCTGGACCTGCATTAGTCCGTGGAACTTCCCGCTTGCCATATTCACCGGCCAGATCGCGGCGGCGCTTGCTGCGGGCAATGCCGTTCTGGCAAAGCCCGCCGAGCAAACACCACTTATCGCGCATCGTGCGGTTGCATTGCTGCACGCTGCAGGTGTCCCTAAGACAGCACTGCAACTGTTGCCAGGTGATGGCACTGTTGGCGCCGCACTTACCGCTGATCCACGGATCAACGGAGTTGCTTTCACCGGTTCAACCGCAACAGCGGTCAAAATTCGCCAAGCAATGGCACAGACCTGCGCACCGGGCACGCCATTGATCGCAGAAACCGGCGGGCTGAATGCAATGATCGTCGACAGTACGGCACTGCCCGAGCATGCGGTGCGTGACATCATCAACGGCGCCTTCCGCTCGGCTGGGCAGCGATGTTCAGCATTACGCTGTCTTTATGTCCAAGAGGATATCGCGGACAATCTGCTGACGATGCTCAAAGGTGCAATGGATGAGCTGATCGTGGATGATCCCTGGTATCTTTCAACGGACCTTGGCCCCGTGATTGATGCGAACGCTCATCAGTTGATTTCCGGTCACATTGCCCAAGCCGCAAGTGACGGGCGCATACTTCACCAGGTCAAGGCACCCAAGGATGGTCATTTCATTCCCCCAACAGCGATACGCATTGACGACATCTCCGACCTGACGCGCGAAATCTTTGGCCCTGTACTACATGTGTGCACGTTCAAAGGTGACAAACTGGATACTGTGATCGACGCAATTAACGCGACAGGTTATGGTTTGACCTTCGGCCTGCATACGCGAATTGACGATCGCGTCCAGACGATCGTCGAACGCATCTGTGCGGGCAATATCTATGTCAATCGCGACCAGATTGGCGCTGTTGTCGGCAGCCAGCCATTCGGTGGCGAAGGATTGTCCGGAACAGGACCCAAGGCTGGCGGACCACACTACGTGCCACGCTTCGCTGCGCGGGCGGCACGGACTGCGACCACACGTTGGGCCGGGGGTTCAAACCTGCGTGCATTGCAGAATGCGCTCGCCAACGCAAAACGTCCAGCAGCGCACTTACCAACGGATCTGCCGGGCCCAACGGGTGAAAGTAACCGACATAACCTGCATCCGCGTGGACCGTTCCTTTGTATGGGGCCAGGTGCGCAGGCCGCGCAAGACCAGGTCAGATCCGTCGCCGCAGCAGGCGGGACAGGGATCAGTTCGGAGGGCGATCTTCTCCCTGACCAAATCAACGACCTAGCAGGAATAGGCGGGGTCGTTTGGTGGGGGGATCCGGATACGGGCCGGGCGATCGAAATTGCGCTTAGTCAGCGGGAAGGTCCGATCATCCCCCTGATCACGGGTCTGCCGGATGCCGCCCATGTTATGCATGAACGCCACGTTTGTATTGATACGACTGCTGCGGGCGGAAATGCCGCGCTACTTGCCGAAGTGGCAGGCAAGTGATGACTTGACCCGTCCTCGCACATCCGCGACGTTCCGCAAATGCTACCGATCCGCGACCATAACCCGTCTGAGCGCATTCCTTACGTCACACTTGCGCTGATTGCTGCAAACATCGCCGTATTCCTTTGGGAAGCAGCTTTCATTCAGACAGACCGCGCACTGTCGCAGTTCTATTTTGATTATGCGATGATCCCTGCCCGACTGTCGGCAGGCGAGAGTTACCCGGCGTTGATTACGTCCATTTTCATGCATGGCGGATTCATGCATCTGGCAGGCAACATGCTGTTTTTGTGGATCTTTGGCGACAACATGGAAGACGAGATGGGGCACGTGGCCTTCTTGGTCTTTTATCTTGCCTGCGGCGTTCTGGCGAGCCTTGCACAGTTTGCAGCAGATCCTGCATCAGTCGTGCCGATGGTTGGAGCCTCAGGCGCCATTGCAGGTGTCATGGGGGGCTATCTTTTGCTTTTTCCAAAGGCGCGCGTCGATATCTTCATATTCTTTATTGTGTTTTTCCGCATTTTCCCGATCCCAGCCTGGATCATGCTGGGGCTCTGGTTTGGCCTGCAATTGGTCAATGGGGTGGCGGCTGACGTCTCCGGCGGCGGGGTCGCGTATTGGGCACACGCAGGTGGTTTTATCATCGGGTTCGTTGGCACTCTTCCCTGGTGGCTGAAACTGGGGGGCGTAGGTTTTTGGAACCGGACAGAGGGGCACCCTCCCCATCCCGAAGCCACCTATGGCCGCAGCAACATCCCAACGGTTCGACGGTAACTGGCACAGCTTGTGCGTCAGCCGTTCCGAATGATTTTTGCGAATGTTTCAAAAATTGGCTCGTTGGCACAAATCACGTTACCATCCGCTAGGATATCGTCACCTGGCACCAACGGCTCTGCAATTCCGCCTGCTTCTCGAACGATAATCAAGCCTGCGGCCATGTCCCATGCATGTAAACCGCGCTCCCAAAATCCATCGTACCGCCCAGCAGCCACATAGGCCAAATCCAACGCCGCAGCTCCGAAACGACGGACGCCGGAGGTAACGGGCAACAATCGGGCAAGCTCCTGAAAAGTCTCAGGCAGCTCGCCCCGTCCGGCAAACGGCAAGCCCGTAGCAAAGATCGCTTCAATCAGGCGGTGACGCCCTGACACACGCAAGCGACCCTCGTTCATCCACGCACCGCCACCTTTTTCGGCATAAAACATCTCATCCTTGACCGGATCATAAACAACGCCAGCCACGATCTGGCCCTTATGCTCAAGCGCAATTGAAACAGCCCAATGCGGCAAGCCGTGTAGGAAATTCGTCGTCCCATCTAGTGGATCGACGATCCACCGTCGGGTCGGATCATCACCGGCAATCTCTTTGTCTTCTTCGCCTAGGAAGCCATAGGATGGGCGGGCATGCATCAGATCCTCACGAATCATCGCCTCTGCTGCTTTATCGGCGCGGCTGACAAAATCCCCGGGACCCTTGGCGCTCACTTGCAGGTTTTCGACTTCGCCAAAGTCTTTGACCAGCGCCCGCCCAGCTTTTCGCGCGGTCTTCATCATCACATTGAGGTTTGCACTGCCAGCCATATGGGCTCTCCGTATCGGGATCAGGGGCGGCGTATAGGCGCAACAGACCTGCGGAACAAGGATTAAGTGCCTTTAACCACGATGTTATTCGCACCATGGGCTTAACCACTTCTTTGGGCGATTTAGAGATAAGCGCAGCAGGAGGCAATTGGGCCGCATGCGTCGCAAAACGATTGACCATTTTTTGCATCAGACTCAGATCGCTGGCCACATTTCAGGCCGCGATGTTTCAAAGCGTGTGGCCACAGCAGGGTTGATCACCGGCATTTGCCATTTTGCGGGCTTCACGGCACCGGCGGTGATCGCCTTGGCTTGTGTTTTAATCCTCGAATGCGTCGCACACCCGCTCAATCGACGGGCAAGTCAGTTCGAAAGATCGATCAGTTTGCCGACAGCCATTGCGGTTTTTGTCGTCAACTGGGCTGCAATGCTGCCTTTCCTATCGTTCTCAATCATCTTGTCGCACAGTGACACCGTGCCATTTGTGCTCGCCGGGTATCTGTGGGCTTTCGGGATTTTCGTTCATGTGACGAACACTTTCGGCCTGCTGCCTTTCTATAACTGGAGCCAGATGACCCCGGCCTTCGCGACGATTTTCTGGATGCTCTGGAACTTGTCGCAAAATCCTGTCCACGCAACCCCAGCAATTGAATGGGCCGTCGCTGCCGCAATGATGGTTGTCTACATCGTAAACACTTTCGACACGATGACGCGCCAAAAAGACACGCATCAAGCACTCGAACGGGCGCGCGAGGAAGCAAATGCGCGGCTCATGGAACTCGAACGCTTGTCTCGCCACGATACGCTTACCGGGTTGATGAACCGTGGCGCCTTCGACGAAAAGGTCGAAAGCCTTATTAGACAGCACGCCAACAAACTGGGTGTCACAATTTTCTTGTGTGACCTTGATGGGTTCAAACCGATCAATGACAGCTACAGCCACACAGCGGGCGATGCCGTTCTATGCACCATCGCGACGCGACTGATTGATCTTGCCGGTGATGATGGACAGGTTGCGCGACTGGGGGGAGATGAGTTTGCCATCGTTAAGACCAGTATCACGTCAGAGAAGATGGCGCTTGCATTCGGGGACCTGATTATCACCCAGGTCGAAGAACCGATCCCATTTGAGCAGAAGAAACTGCGAGTCGGGGTAAGCCTTGGGATCGCACGGCAAGGACACGATGCGTCGAAGCTTGCAACACTTATGTCGGGTGCGGACCAAGCGATGTATCTGGCCAAGCAGGACCCCGACAAAAAGCAAATGATCTTTGACAAGAACGCATTCCCCGTGCGCGCCAGCCTTGAAGATCGCAACATCTTGATAAACGCGATGCGCGACGGAGAAATTGTACCGTACTACCAACCAAAGATTTCTCTGGACACAAAGCGGATCATCGGGTTCGAAGCGCTTTCACGTTGGGAACACCCGCAACGCGGCGTTCTCTCTCCATCTGAGTTTCTGCCGCAAATCAATGAATTAGGCCTGCAGGGCGAATTCATGATCCATACAGCTGAACAGGTATTGCAGGACATTCAGACCTGGACAGGGGACGGGTTTGACCCCGGGCAGATCTCAATCAACGTGTCCGAGGTTACACTAGCGACGTTGTCCGGCCACAACGATCTGCTCGCAATCATTGATCGATACCCTCATTTACGCCAACATCTGACATTCGAGATTACAGAAGACATTTTTATCGCGCGATCAAGCGACGTCATCCAGCGTTCTATCGCCAACTTTCGATGGTCAGGGGTCCGCATTTCGCTGGACGATTTCGGTACGGGATTTGCCTCCTTTCAGCACCTGAAAGACTTGGAGTTTGATGAGCTTAAACTCGATACAGGCTTCATCCGAGATCTCGGCATCGACCCGGCTGCACATGTGCTGGTCAACGGACTATTAAGCATGGGTAAAGGCTTGGGTGTGCAGGTTGTCGCAGAGGGTGTGGAGACTTCTCAGCAAGCTGAAACACTGCGCGCGATGGGGTGTCACGTCGTTCAAGGGTTTCTATATGGTATGGCGATCCCTGCGCCCGAAGTACTGATCCGCCTTGAAGCCGAAGACTATACATTCGACATTCCGGCCCTGCAGCGCAACAATATTGCCTAGTCACGCTGCAATTTGACGGCCTCTTGTTTGGCCAATCTGATCAAATGCGCCATGTAAGGCAACGTGGTGTCTACGTTGCGCGTTGCTGCATAAAGGCGACGGGTAATCCCACCCTTTGTCAACGGGCGGGTGACGTAATCCGAATTGTAACGCACTTGCCGCACAACCCAGTCAGGCAGCACAGCAACCCCGCGATTGGATGCTACAAGCAACAGGATTACGGCGGTCAACTCGATTTGGCGTACTGTGGCAGGTTCCACCTTGGCAGGGATCAAAAGCTGCGAAAAGACATCAAGACGTGCACGATCAACCGGATAGGTAATCAGCGTTTCACCGATGAAGTCTTCCGCCTCAATCACCTGTTTTTTCGCCAATGGGTGCTGTGCCGAAGCGACAAAAACGGGTTCATAGTCAAACAGCGGTGTAAAGTCCGTCTCAGGCAACTCTTCCGGATCAGAAGAAACGACCAGATCTACCTCTTCCTTACGAAGTGCTGGCAACGCATCAAAGGCAAGACCAGGCCGTATATCCACGTCAACCTCGGGCCAGGCCTTGCGAAATTGTTCAAGCACCGGGAACAACCATTCAAAACAGGCATGACATTCAATCGCGATGTGCAAACGCCCCGCACTGCCCGCAATCAGCCCGGAAAATTCGGCCTCAAGTGCCGTTACACGGGGCAAGATTTCTTCGGCGGCGGCCAGCATTTTCATGCCCGCCGCTGACAACTTCAGCGGCTTCGAGCGGCGCACGAATAGTTCAACGCCGGCCTGATCCTCGATCCCTTTGATCTGATGTGACAGAGCCGATTGAGTGATGTTCAACTGATCAGCCGCACGCGCCAGACCGCCGATATCATGAATTGCTTTGATCGTGCGCAAATGCCGGAACTCAATATGCATCTATGAGCCGCCCTCATGACGTTCGTGAAGTTTATGAATTTGCCTCACATCCTTAGAGATGGGAAAACGTAAAGGCAAGCAAGAGGTGCGCCCCATGTCCGTCCCATCGGTGTCTTTCGAATTCTTCCCCCCGAAATCTTTGGAAGGCTCATTCCGGCTATGGGATTGCGTGAACACGCTTGCGCCGCTTGATCCGACTTTCGTATCGGTCACCTACGGTGCAGGTGGCACCACGCGCAAGCTGACCCATGAAGCGGTCAGTACGATCCACAAGACAAGCGGGTTGACTGTAGCGGCACATTTGACCTGCGTTGACGCCACCAAAGCCGAAACCCTTGAAATTGCCCACGGCTATGCAGCCGAAGGTGTGACGGACATCGTGGCACTGCGTGGCGACGCGCCCAAAGGTGCAGAGAAATTCACGCCGCACGCAGAAGGCTTTACCAACTCTATTGAATTGATCGATGCTCTTGCCGAGGCTGGCAAATTTAATATCCGAGTGGGCGCATACCCTGAAAAGCACCCGGAAGCGGCAGATCAAGCAGCCGATATCGCATTTCTGAAGCGCAAGATTGACGCTGGTGCAAGCGCAGCTATCACTCAGTTTTTCTTCGAAGCTGAAACATTTTTCCGCTTCCGCGATGCATGTTTAAAAGCGGGGATTGATGCCCCGATCATCCCCGGTATCTTACCAATAGAAAACTGGGCCGGCACACAGCGCTTTGCCGACAGTTGTGGCACAACAATCCCACAGGTCATCCGCGATGGTTTTGCGCATGCCACGCGCGACGGTACGACAGAATTGCTGGCAACAGCCATCGCGACAGAACTGTGTGATGACCTACTGCAAGGTGGCATTGAGCACCTACACTTCTACACGCTCAATCGCCCTGAACTAACACGCGACGTCTGTCATGCGTTGGGCATGACACCGAAAGTGCGGTTGCAAAACGTCGCCTGACACGCCAGCTTCGGGCCAGATCAATGCCCGGAGCCTGCAAATGTTCGCCGCCCAATCCTTGTCCGAGTTGCCCAACCGCGATGAGATTCTGTCCATGTCGGGCTTGGAGTTTATGCAACGCATTTTGAACGGCGACATTTCACGCCCGCCAATCTCAACCCTGCTGAACTATCAACTTGACGCTGTTGAGCTTGGCAAAGTCACGTTTCGCGGAACGCCTGGCTTTGCACAGACCAACCCGATGGGCGGAGTTCATGGCGGCTGGTACGGCACGCTTTTGGACAGCTGCATGGCTTGCGCTGTCATGACAATGGTGCCTAGGGGGTCAATTTACACCACGTTGGAATACAAGGTAAACCTGACCCGGGCCATTCCGCTTGATACAGAGATTTTAGCTGTCGGAAAAATCGACCATGCCGGACGGTCTACCGGGATTGCCCACGGAGAGATACGGGGCGCGATAGATGACAAGCTTTATGCAACCGGGTCGACAACGTGCTTGATCATGCAGATGGCCTGATCACTAACCCTGTATTGGTTCGCGAACAGGTCCGTTGGTCAATCTATCCGCCGCATCGCCGCCGGACACGCTTTCGTGCAAACGCTCCGACCGGCAGCGCCCGATAATTCGTTTGCGGCGCGATAAGAATATCTTGGCCCAACCACGCCAACTGCCGATCGAAGGTGCCGTTACATCCTGCGGGAAGCGGTTGCGCCAGCCTTCAGGCAAAGGCACCTTGCACATTTCTAGCCGCTCCAACATCCAGACCAGCGGGATATTGGCCAAGGGACGGCATGATTGGTCCTGCCAAACCTGTCCGCCTACATCACCATGGTTTCCCTTAAACCAGACCTGTTCCATGTTACCATTCCAGCCCGTCGGGCAAGCCCACATCACCGGCGCATAAGCCTCGCGCCGTTCATCCATCGCGAGCGCATGGAATCCGTTGCGGATGTGGCTACCCAATGCGTGGTTGTGAAAATCATGTGTAGCTTGCGCCCAGCGCCAGACAATCGGCAAGCGCAGACCCAGTGCCTTTACAGTGTCCCAGACTGCCACCGCCTCTACCTGCACATCCGCGTGACAATAATGATCGCGAAAGACCTGCGCTGTCGGGCTTCGCGCGCCAATACGGTAATGGCGATAGGCCTGCCTTATGGCCCGGACAGTTGCGCAATCGGCTTTGACTAGGCCCACCATGTCAATCACACCAGCAAGCGACCGCACGGCGTATGCCCCGCGAGAATAACCAACGAGTACAATATCATCGCCTGGACGATAGCGCGATGCGACAACGCCATAAGCCCTTTCAATCTGTCGATTGATGCCTTTCCCCGTCATCACGCCCCAAGTGCCACGCCAATCGCGCCATTGGATCCCGGCTTCGTAATAGACGGTCAGGTTCGCGCTGCGGCTGACCTCTTTTAGCAGCTTGAATGTCAGGCCTGCATTCGTCTCACAGCCCGGCTCAAGCGACGACATTGTTCCGTCCAAAATGACCACATGTGTTGCGGTTCCGCGCTTGCGGACCCCGCCTTCTTCGGTTCGTGCCCGACGACCGAAAAGGCCAAAGAACCAATCACGCAGCTGCACTGTCATCCTTTGCCGCCTGGATTGCCTGCCATATCCGATGCGGCGTGAACGGCATATCGATATGGCGCACGCCCACTTCCGACAGCGCATCAATCACGGCATTGCTCACAGCGGCCAAGGCCCCAACAGTGCCGGCCTCTCCACAACCTTTCATCCCCATCGGGTTATAAAGAGAAGGCGTGCATTCCGTTGAAAAGCTGATCATTGGAACATCATCTGCACGGGGCATGCCGTAGTCCATAAACGTTGCAGTGAGCAATTGGCCGTCTTCATCGAACACGACCCTCTCCGTCAGGGCCTGCCCAATGCCTTGCACTACCCCGCCATGCACCTGCCCTTCGGCCAGCATAGGATTGATAAGATTGCCAAAATCATCCACGACGGTGTAGCGATCAACCGTGACAACGCCGGTATCCGGATCAATCTCAACCTCTGTAACATGCGCGCCATTGGGGAAGCTGCGATTGTCCAGCTTGATGCGCGCCGAATGGGTCAGCAAATCCTCACGCCCGGCGTCCCGCGCCATATCCGCCACCTCCAGCATCGTTGGTGTCAGGTTCGATCCGGCAATGCGGAACCTTTCGTCATCAAAGCTGACTTTGGTAGCATCGACACCTTCAGCATCCGCGAGGAACGCCGTGAAACCCTCCAGCATTACATCAACCGTCGCCAGTGTCGCGGTATTCTGCACAGTCACCGACCTAGAGCCGCCTGTACCACCGCCCGTCGCGATCCGGTCACTGTCACCTTGCACAACCTCGATCTGATCCGCAGGGATGCCAGTTTGGTCTGACAGGAATTGTGCATAGACCGTTTCATGTCCCTGACCGTTGGACTGCGTGCCGACATAGATAACCGCACCACCATCGACGAACTCAACCGTTGTCGTCTCTGCAGGGTCACCGAGAATGCTTTCGATGTAGTAGCAAAGCCCCTGCCCCCGCAGCTTGCCCTCCGCGGCCGACGCTGCCTTGCGCGCCGCAAACCCATCGCGATCCGCCTCGCGGGCGGCCGCGTTCAGCACCTGCATAAAGTCACCCACATCATAGGTCACACCGGAAACAGTCGTATAGGGAAACTGCGTTGGCACGATGAAATTCTTCTCCCTCAAGAGCCATGGATCAACACCCAATTGGCGGGCGGCCTCGTCCATTACCCGCTCCAGAATGAAAATCGCCTCCGGCCGTCCGGCACCACGGTAGGCATCAACTGGTGTTGTATTGGTAAAGATCCCGCGCGTGCGCATATACGCTGTCTGCACATCATACGTACCCATCAGCACCTTGGAGAACAGGTCCGTCTGGATGGCTTGCGCAAACTGAGAGTTATAGGCCCCCATATTTGCAATAGTATCAAGATGATACGCGGTGATGCGATAGTTCTCGTCAAAGGCAAGCGTTGCAGTTGTTGTCAGATCACGGCCTGCGTTATCCGACAACATCGCCTCTGTCCTCTCGGACATCCAGCGCACGGGGCGGCCCAGAGCACGTGCCGCATGCGCGGCTGCAAACGGTTCCGCGTACCGCATGGCCTTCATGCCAAAACCACCGCCAACATCCGGGTTGGTCACGCGGATATCATCCTCGGACAGGCCAAAATGATGGGCCAGATCACGCTTTGTGCCCCAGACACCCTGGCCATTGAACGCCACATGCAAACGGCCATCCACAACCTCGGCATAACATCCGCGCGGCTCCATCGAATTGACGATTACACGGTTGTCGAACACTTCGGTCGTGACAACATGGGCCGCATCGGCGATCGCCGACCGCGTCCCATCTTCGTCGCCCATGGCCCAATCAAACGCGAGGTTCTCGGGCGCCTCGGGATGAATCGCATCGCCACCCACCGCCAAATCCACATGCACCGGCAGATCATCGATCTCCAACATGATCGCTTCGGCAGCGTCCTTGGCCTCGAGCAGACTATCGGCAACGATCATCGCGACAGCTTCGCCCACATGGCGCACGTGGCCATGCGCCAAAATCGGGCGCATGGGTGCAGCACCTCTGGACCCATCACGATTCTTCACCGTCACCCCGGCCATGCCCAATTGCACGCCTGCAGCAACCAGATCATCCGCCGTTACAACCAGATGGACACCGGGCATCTCCCGCGCATCCGCTACATCCAGTTCCGTGATCTCGCCATGCGCTATGGATGAGCGCAGGAAATACGCATGCAGCGCATCCGCAGGCGCGATGTCATCCACATAACGCCCATGACCCGTCAGAAACCGAAGATCTTCGACCCGCTTGACCGATTGGCTTTTTCCGAACTTTTCCATGGCACCCTCGCGCGTTTTCTTGGCCAGACCGTAGCGGTGATGCAGGCTATGTCCAGCACCCGCATGCGCGCAGAGGCCGACACACGTTGCAAACGAAGCCCAGCACGACACAGCCCACGGAAACAACAGCCGGAAGATATGAATATTTTATATGAATATCATATAGTTATCACCCGCGAGGAAGAAATAGACTTTTTCAGAGAATAACTTGGCGGCCGCAAGCGTAACTCATGTGAAGGCCGGATCATTCGGCAACACAATAAATGGAGTTGGAAAATGAGATTTATCGCTTTGGCACTGATCACGACGCTAGCTGCACAAAGCGCTTTCGCTGACGCCCGACCAAACACCAGCCTGTCTGAAGCCCGGGCGGAGGCCGTAAGAGAACTTTTGTCCCAAGAAACCAACGCCCGCGTTGAAAACGCAAGCAGCCAGCCCGTGCAGAACAGCAACGAAGAGCGCGGCAACCGACGCGTCGAAATCAAGGTCATAACACAGTAGTCCCACTTATAAGCATTTTCGAGCAGGCACCCTAACCACCCCAGTTGCGAACAAGCTGCGCTAAGCAGTCCTTCGCGGCACACCCGGCACAGATACCCCGATCAACGGCCTTCTGAACCGGTTCCAAAAGCCACTCACGGCTTACATTCCCTCCCAGGAGTGAAGGGTCTCGTACGCAGATGCGCATGAGGCCCTTTGCTTTGGCCGTTCCATTCGCTATCTGAGCGCAAACCGAATTGGGACTGCCGATCATGCCGATGGAAAAGACATTCAACGCCGCCGAAGCCGAACCGCGTATCTACAAGATGTGGGAAGAGGCAGGTGCCTTCAAAGCCGGGGCCAACGCCTCGCGCGATGAGACATTTTGCATCCAACTGCCGCCACCGAATGTGACCGGTTTTCTACATGTGGGCCACGCTTTCAACCACACGCTGATGGATATGCTGACGCGCTGGAAGCGGATGCAAGGCTATGACACGCTGTGGCAACCGGGGCTGGACCACGCGGGGATCGCGACCCAGTTGATGGTCGAAAAAGACATGGCCGAACAGGGCGAGAACCGCAAACGTTCTGAAATGCCCCGCGACGAATTCATCGCAAAGGTTTGGGACTGGAAAGCGCATAAAGGCGGCGTGATCGAGGAACAGGCCCGCCGGTTGGGCGACAGCATGGATTGGGAACGGTCAGCCTTCACCATGTCCGGCGCCGAGAGCGCGCCAGCGACCGAGAAGCCCGGCAATTTCCACGACGCCGTGCTGAAGGTTTTCGTCGACCTTTATAACAAGGGCCTGATCTATCGCGGCAAATACCTCGTCAACTGGGACCCGCATTTTGAAACCGCGATTTCCGACCTTGAGGTCGAGAATATCGAGGTTGACGGCCACATGTGGCACTTCAAATACCCGCTCGCGGGTGGCGAGACCTATGAATATGTCGAAAAGGACGAAGACGGGAAAGTCACCCTGCGCGAGACGCGCGACTATATCTCTATCGCCACAACCCGGCCCGAGACGATGCTCGGTGACGGCGCGGTTGCCGTGAACCCCAAAGATGAACGCTACGCCCCCATCGTCGGGAAGCTGTGTGAAATTCCTGTCGGGCCCAAGGAACACCGCCGGCTGATCCCGATCATCACTGACCCCTACCCCGATCCCGATTTCGGGTCCGGTGCGGTCAAGATCACCGGCGCGCATGACTTTAACGACTACGAAGTCGCCAAGCGCGGCAACATCCCGATGTACAACCTGATGGATACCAAAGGGGCCATGCGGGACGACGGCAAACCTTACGCGGAAGAGGCCACCATCGCCCAGCGCATCGCGCGCGGCGAACAGGACTTCGACGAAAACATGATCGCTGCCATGAACCTCGTCCCCGATGAATATCGAGGCCTCGACCGGTTCGATGCCCGCCAACGCGTCGTCGCAGACATCACGGCTGAGGGCAACGCCGTGATGATCGCCAACCCGGCCTTTGATGCGGCAGAAGAGCGTGACGGCGACCAGACCGAAGTTGCAAAGACGATCCCCTACGTCGAAGCCAAGAAAATCATGCAGCCAAAGGCCGAACGCGGCGGCACAGTCGTCGAGCCGATGCTGACCGACCAATGGTTCGTCGACTCAGCGAAGATCGTCGGCCCCGCGCTCGAGAGCGTCCGCGAAGGCCGGGTCAAGATCATGCCCGAGAGCGGCGAAAAGGTCTTTTATCACTGGCTGGAAAACATTGAGCCCTGGTGCATCTCGCGCCAACTCTGGTGGGGGCACCAGATTCCGGTTTGGTATGCTTGGGTTCCGGACAATTGGGCTGCGGTGCAACATCGTGATAGATGGATGAAGTACCACGACCTAAAGGCTTATGAACATAAGCAAAAAATAAGAACCGAGTTCCAACAAAATCGGTGGGCAGAATTCGAACAAGAAATCCGGGATGAACACGAACAAATAATTCGTGAAGACTGCGAGGCACGTGGCCAACAGGTGCGCAAAGAACTTCTCGATTGGCTGGAACAAGATCCATATTCCGCAGAAGAAATCCAAAAAAAAATTGATGAGATTGATGATCGCGTCAATCAAGAAATAACCGATACTATTGAGGACCACACAAGAAAGGTGGTCGAGAATGCGATTGAAAAAGAACTGCGACTTAATCCCTACGACGCAGGTGAACTACCGGAAGAGGCCAGCTTCGACCATAAACTGGAAATGGTTTGCGCGAACACGAGGGAGGAAGCCCATCAAAAGTTAAGTGAGCAACTGCCCGAATTTGTCCGTTTCTCTAATCAAGATAGTGCATCTCATTTGATGCGCGCACCGCTTAACAATGGCTTTGGCGGTCTAAGCAGTTATAGTTTCGATGAAAACGGCGAATATACGATCTTTACTTTCCGCGACCCCGACGTCCTCGACACTTGGTTCTCCTCCGGCCTGTGGCCCTTCGGCACGCTTGGCTGGCCGAACGATGACCCGGCGATGAAATACTTTCCCGGTGACGTCCTGATCACCGGGCAGGATATCCTGTTCTTCTGGGTCGCCCGCATGATGATGATGTCCGAGGCGATCCTGGACAAAGAGCCGTTCCACACCGTCTACCTCCACCAGCTCGTCCGCGACGCGAAGGGCGAGAAGATGTCGAAAACGCGCGGCAACGTCATCGACCCGCTCGACATGATCGGCGCTTACGGGGCCGACGCCCTGCGCTTTTCCAACGCGCAGATGGCCGCACTTGGCGGTGTCCTGAAAATCAGCGAAGACCGGATCAAGGGCTACCGCAATTTCGGCACGAAACTGTGGAACGCGTTTAGTTTTGCCGATCACTACGAGATCCCTTATCCCGGCGATCAAGCGCGGCCTGAAGCCACGCAGACGCTGAACAAATGGATCATCGGTGAGACCGGCAAAGTACGCGAGGCCGTCGATGCCGGCATGGAAAGCTACCGGTTCAACGACGTGGCCGACGCGCTTTATGCCTTCACCTGGGGCAAGGTCTGCGACTGGTATCTGGAGTTCTCAAAACCCATCCTGCAGGGCGATGATGCGGGCGCAAAGGCCGAGACCGAAGCAACCTTGCGCTGGGTCCTTGACCAATGCCTGATCATGCTGCACCCGATCATGCCCTTCATCACCGAGGAACTGTGGGGCCTGGCTGACAGCCGCGCCAAAATGCTCGCCCATGCGGATTGGCCGACCTATGGGGCCGAGATGGTGGATGCGGACGCCGATCGCGAAATGAACTGGGTGATCAGCCTGATCGAAAACACCCGTTCTGCCCGTGCGCAGGTTCATGTGCCTGCGGGCACCAAAGTGCCGATGCTGGTCACGGGTCTGGATGCCAAAGGCCAATCCGCCTGGGATAACAACGCAGCACTGATCCAACGGCTCGCCCGGATCGAAAGCCTCGAACATGTCGACGCGTTCCCCAAAGGCTGCGTGACGATCCCCATGGATGGCGGCACGTTTGGCATCCCGCTGGAAGGGCTGATCGACGTAGGTGCAGAAATTGCGCGTCTGGAAAAGACGATGCAAAAGCTGGGTAAGGAACTCGGCGGGCTGCGCGGACGCTTGAACAACCCCAAATTCGTAGCCTCCGCCCCCGACGAAGTTGTCGCAGAAGCAAAGGAAAACCTGCGGCTACGTGAAGGGGAAGAGGCCGAGATCAAGGCCGCAATAGCCCGGTTGCTGGAATTGGGGTGAATGTCTCCGGTCGTCACCCGTCGCCCCCCACGCGAGGGTGACGCAGACATCCATTTCGCGCACCCGCCAGAGGCCGAAATTGTGCGTATGTTCGGTGGTCACCCCGACAATCTGCGTGAAGCGAGCTTAGCTTGGTCAAAAGGCTGGTTTGATTGGTTAAAGGATCACCGCTTTGGACGTATCATCCTGGCGGACGGGAGGCCTGTTGGCGAAATCCGCCTGCACACGTTCAAGGACGAAGATCGCTCTGCCAGTTTGGCGCTTGGGCTTTTCTCGACACATTATGTCAATCAAGGGATTGGACAGAAGGCCATCCAACAGACGCTCAGCGCCGGATTTGATGAATTTGCTCTCGCACGTGTTGATCTGCGTGTCCTTGCCTTCAACATACGCGCCATCCGCTGCTATCAGGCGTGTGGATTCAAGCACATCTCGACAAAATGCGTCGAAATCATGGGCAAACCCGAGGAAGAGTGGACCATGTCCTGCGAAAAGCTGCCCCAAGTTCGGGACCCATAGCTTTCTTCTTCGTCCAATCAGGCCCCTGCAGGACGGATCGTCATCTTACCAGACGTTCGACCGCACGCATCATTCCTAACCCTTTGTCATAAACCAGTGTTAGAATGCGTCGCCCGACGGGCCTTGCAGCTTGCGGCATCGTGCGTACTACAATTGCGGCCCCGGAACTGATCAAAAATCCGCGTCTATTTAACTGCATCAGGGTCTCCTGCACCTTCCTGACCGGAAAATACGTTGTTGCGAACGATTCTCATATAGGGATGCTTGCGCCCCATTCAAGACCCGGCTTATCTACCGCCATGACCAGACCTCCTCTCAACCCGCTTGCCCAGTCCCTGCCCGCCACCGTTCCCTTTGTGGGCCCCGAGACACAGGAGCGCCTTCGTGGCGAACCCTTCACGGCCCGGATCGGTGCTAATGAAAGCGCTTTCGGCCCGTCGCCAAAGGCCATCGCCGCTATGCAAAAGGCAGCGGCAGATGAGGCATGGATGTATGGTGATCCCGAAGCACATGACCTGAAACAGGCGCTGGCTATTCATCACCAGGTGCCGATGGAAAGCCTCATGATCGGCGAAGGGATTGACGGGCTGCTGGGTCTGATTGTCCGCCTTTATGTGACGGCTGGCGACACGGTTGTGACCTCTGCTGGGGCTTACCCCACATTCAACTACCATGTGGCAGGCTTTGGCGGCACCTTGCATCAAGTGCCCTACAAAGACGACCACGAAGACCCCGTTGGTCTGATCGAAAAAGCCATCTCGACAGGTGCAAAGCTGATTTACATTGCCAATCCCGACAATCCGATGGGCACTTGGCACGATGCGACAGTAATGGAGCAAATGATCGCTGCCATCCCACCGGGATGCCTGCTGCTGCTGGACGAGGCTTACATCGACCTTGCCCCTGATAGCACAGCGCCTCGGATTGACCCGCTGGCGGGAAACGTCATCCGCCTTCGCACCTTCTCCAAGGCGCATGGCATGGCCGGATGCCGCGTGGGCTACGCAATCAGCGCGCCTGACGTCATCAGCGGTTTCAACAAGGTTCGCAACCATTTTGGCATGTCCCGGATCAGCCTTGCTGGCGCGCAAGCAGCCCTGCAAGACGCGTTCTGGCTGTCACATGTTCGGGCAGAGGTGGCGACTGCGAAACACTCGATCATCAAAGCAGCAACCGATAACGGGCTAAAGGCACTTCCGTCCGCGACAAACTTCGTGACCATTGATTGTGGGCATGATGGCGCATTTGCCAAGGCCGTGCTGACCAATCTAATCGAAAATGGCATCTTCGTGCGCATGCCTTTTGTACACCCGCAGGACCGCTGCATCCGTGTCAGCTGCGGCACAGCCAGTGACATGACCGCGTTTGCCGGTGCCCTGCCATTGGCATTGGCACGCGCAAAAGCTGGCTTACACGAAAAATTAGGGTGATTTTTCGGTCAGAGTTATTACGCTTTCAGATGTCCTGAATTCGGAGCATCTATGTCCCACCGCCAGCCCATCGATCGGGTCGAAGACTACACGACAGCTTTTCTGGCCACTTTTGGCGTGTTTCTGTTTATGGTTTTCTGGATGATTGCGGCGGCGTTAGGTTATGTCTGGGTTGCCATTGCAGCATACGGCATTGATCTTTCTTTCAAATGGATCGGGCATCGGCTCAGAAGCTGAAAACAATCCCGCACACAAACTGGTTTATTTATGCGCCTCGGTGTGGCGTCAAGGCTGCGCAGCTGTCGCCAACCTTTACAAAAGTCCAGTATCCAATAGCACTTTGTCGCCATATTTTAGGCGTAGCTTCAAACGCGTAGTAAGTGAAATTGTAACCAGTGCATGTAGTATAGCGGGGATGTCCTGTGGGGAAATCATTGCTGTCCATGTGAAGACAAGACAGGTCAGTATCTGTCGGAAAGCGATCCAACCTCATGATTAGGACTACCTGTAAGGTGTCGTTTCTTGCCGCAATTTGTACGGTCGCCGGAAACACTTATGCCGCAAAAGCAGGTGAGATAACGCTCACATCACCTGATAAGACCGTCATTATCCGCGGAGAGTTTGCCGGTTTCCAGCAAGACACATATATCGTGCGCTACAACGGGTATAACCTGCGCGTCCCAGCAGCTCATATGATATGTGACGGGGACGATTGCTTTATCTTCAAAACCCAAAGCCCATCCATACAAGAAAACAACAAGGGCTAGGCAGCACACACATCTGCGACCAGAGGCTTGGTCAGTACAACGTATGCAAGACACTGATCAGGCAGCGGCAATCACCTGCGTTGCCGCTTCCAATGCACCGCTGCCGTGCTGAATATCCAGCGCCTTCAATCCCGCATCAATTGTGCCCAGAACACCCAATATCATGTGGGCATTGACATGCCCCATATGCCCAATTCGAAAAAAACCATCTGCCGGGGTGCGCCCGAGGCCGATACCAAGGGTCAGTCCTGCCGTATGTTCGCACCAGTGCCGTAGCGCATCGCCATTTGGTGATCCAATCGCAACAGACGTGACAGCATGCGACCGCGCCGCAGGATCAGCGATATTCAACTGCATGGGCCCTTGTGTCGACCAGCAATCAAACGCAGCCCAAATCGCATGCGCAAGCGTCGCATGACGATCAAAGACCGCGTCGAGACCTTCTTGCAATATTATATCAAGCGCCTTGCGCAGCCCGTACAAATGATGGGTCGGGGCCGTGCCATCAAAGTACTGAAAATACATCTCGGGGTTGGTGCGCGGACGCCAGTCCCAATAGCTCGTCACACAGTCGCCCCGCGATGCATCTGCCTTGGCGTTATACCAGACAAAGCTGACACCCGCAGGTGTCATCAGTCCTTTTTGGCAGCCCGAGACCATGACATCGACGCCCCATGCATCCATTTCAAACCGATCGCAGCCAAGTGACGCGATGCAGTCCGCCATCAACAAGGCCGGATGGTCAACCTCATCCAAGACGGCCCGCAATCCGGCAATATCATTCTTGACGCTCGTTGATGTGTCGACATGTACCGCAAGCACCGCCTTGATCCGGCCCTTCGTGTCAGCCGCAAGATGTTCTGCCACCTGTGACAGCTCAATCGCCGCCTGTGCACCATAATCAATGGTTTCGACATTGACACCAATACCCGCCGCCATCTCACCCCAGCCGATGCAGAACCGGCCTGTGGCCAAAACCAAAACAGTATCGCCGCGCGATAAAACATTGGCCAATGCGGCCTCCCATGCGGCATGACCATTGCCGATGTAAATCGCGACATGCTGATCCGTCATCGCCACTTTTTTCAGATCCGGGATCAGGCTTTCTGTCAGATCATGCAGTTCGCCTTCATAAATATTGGGCGAAGCACGGTGCATGGCCTGCAAAACCGCATCTGGCATGACGGAAGGGCCAGGAATGGCAAGATAGGCGCGACCATTTGAGAGAGACATGTCAGGAAAGCTTTCAGCAGTATATTCGAGCGGAGAGTAACGCGCCGCGATGCGCCGTCAACCTTGCTCAACTTGCCCTGCCACCCCATTTACGATTAGCCCGTCACAGACACGACCGTACAAGGCGCAGACTTGCCCCCACCCATCCCAAAACCCGGTAAGGAAACCTCGCAATCGGCGACTAAGCTATTTTGGTGGTTATGGCGAGACTATCTGCACCAGTACAAATGGTTGCTGGTCGCAGCTATTTTGCTCATGGCTGTCGAAGGCTCAATGCTTGCGTTGCTCAGCCGCCTTGTGCAGCCGATGTTCGATAATGTCTTTAGTGCCGGTGACACAGGCGCACTTTATCTGGTGGGCTTTGGTGTCATGGGTGTTTTTATCATCCGGGCGATTACATCATCAGCGCAAAAGATCCTGATGGCCTATATCAAGCAGCTCGCTTCAGCCGCGATGCGACGTGATTTGCTGCGCCATCTGATATCGCTCGACAGCGCCTTTTATCAGACCCATCCGCCCGGCCAATTGATTGAGCGTGTGCAAGGTGATGTTGGCGTGATCAACACCGTATGGGGCAGTATCGTCACAGCGTTAGGGCGTGACCTTATTGCGTTGTTCGGGCTAATGGGTGTGGCGTTGTGGATAGATTGGCGCTGGACGCTGCTGGCGGTTGTCGGCATCCCGCTGTTGATCCTGCCATCCGTATTAGTCCAGGCTTACATTCGCCGCAGATCTCGCAACGTCCGCCAACTGGCAGGCCAGATCTCAACCCGGTTAGATGAGGTCTTTCACGGCATAAACCCGATCAAACTAAACGCGCTCGAAGCTTATCAGGAGCAGCGCTATGACGGATTGCTGAAGAAATCCATTGAAGTGAACGTCAAAACCGCTGCGGGTCAGGCTGCTGTGCCCGGCCTGATCGATATCATGACCGGGATCGGGTTTTTGGGTGTACTGATCTATGGCGGCTCTGAGATCATCGCGGGCGAAAAGACCAATGGTGAATTTATGGCGTTTTTTACGGCCATGGGGCTTGCCTTTGATCCACTAAGGCGATTGGGGGCAATGGCAGGGAAATGGCAAATGGCTGCGGCAAGCGTCGAGCGTTTGCAATACATTCTCAATCTGCAGCCAACAATTCTGTCCCCTGAAAACCCCAAACTCCCCCCAAAGGGATCGCCGCAGATCACGCTGGACAATGTCCATATGAACTATGGCGAGCTCCCGGTTCTGAAGGGTGCAAGCTTCATGGCCCGTGCGGGCAAAACCACAGCACTGGTTGGCGCGTCAGGGGCCGGCAAAAGCACGGTCTTTAATGTATTGACCCGCCTTGTTGAACCCAGCAGTGGGACCGTCAAAATCAACGACATCCCGATTGAGGCTGTCGCGCTGGAAGACCTGCGCGGCCTGTTTTCCGTCGTATCGCAGGATTCCGCCCTTTTTGACGAAACCTTGCGCGACAATATCCTTTTGGGGCGCGATGACGGCAGCGAGGCGGATATCGACCGCGTCCTCGACGCGGCCCATATCAGTGATTTCCTGCCCAAACTGGAAAATGGGCTGGATGGACAAGCCGGGCCGCGCGGTTCAAAACTGTCCGGTGGACAACGCCAGCGCGTCGCGATTGCGCGTGCTTTGCTGCGCGATACCCCGATATTGCTTTTGGATGAGGCGACAAGCGCGCTTGATACCAAATCAGAAGCCATCGTGCAGGCTGCTCTGGAAAAACTATCCGAAGGGCGTACGACATTGGTGATTGCCCACCGGCTGTCGACTGTCCGCAACGCCGATTCCATCGTGGTGATGGATCAGGGTGCTGTTGTAGACCAGGGAACGCATGAAGAACTGCTTGAACGCGGCGGCATCTATGCCGATCTCTATAACATGCAGTTCAAGCGAAATGAGGATGAGACCGATGTCTGAGCGCAGCGTGATCGCAGTCAGTGGCAGCGACCGTGTATCTTTCCTGCAAGGGCTTGTCACAAATGACGTCGACCGCGCGTCTGGCGGTATCATTTACACTGCCCTTCTGACGCCGCAGGGCAAATTCATCGCCGATTTCTTTGTTATCGGCACGGCTGACAGGCTGCTCCTTGATGTCGCAACCAGCCATGGACCGTTCTTGATGCAGCGTTTGACAATGTACAAGCTACGCGCGGCCGTTGAAATTGCCGAGACAGATATCGTCGTATCGCGCGGGACTGGCCCAGTACCAGACAATGCCTACCCAGACCCGCGTCACGCAGAACTGGGTTGGCGGCATTATGGCGACATGGACATAAGCGATGACACCGATTGGGACGCCTTGCGCGTGGACCTGATGATCCCCGAGACCGGGATTGAGCTGACACCGGACACTTATGTACTTGAGGTCGGGTTCGAGGCACTCAACGGTGTCGATTTCAAAAAAGGGTGCTTTGTGGGGCAAGAGATTGTCGCCCGCATGAAGCACAAGACCGAACTTAAAAAAGGGTTGGCACAGGTCCAGATTGACGGCGCTGCCACTTCTGGTGATGCAATTACAGCAGATGCAAAACCTGCTGGCGTACTGCACACCATCGCTGGCAACAAAGCCCTTGCTCATCTGCGTTTTGACCGCGCGACGGGACCAATGGAAGCGGGTGACGCGACGGTTCACCGACTACGATAACGTCGGGCAGTTGGCCTTGCGATGTTGCCACTCAAGCAGATCGGTCCTTCGAGCGGGTTTGAGAAACACACCTGTTTCTCCTTGTCTCTGGTCCTGATCTGTGGGCCACTGGTGCCGCATAGCGCGGAGGTAAAGCCACATGATTGATCCTGCAACACTACTGACCTACGCCCTGATCGTTCTGGGCTTCGTGTTTATCCCCGGCCCGGCAACACTTTTGACAGTTGCACGCGCCACCACATCAGGCACCAAAGTTGGCATCGCCACAGGTGCTGGCATCACTGCAGGGGACTTTTTACATACAATTATGGCCGTTGTAGGTATCTCAGCGATCATCGCCGCCTCAGCAACGCTTTTCACCATCGTAAAATATCTGGGTGCCGCCTATCTGGTGTATCTGGGAGTGCGTGCGATTCTTGACAAAACCGCGCTTGACCTCGGCCAGGGGCGGGTTCCGATCACTGCGCCGCAGGCCTTTCGGCAAGCCATTTTGGCAGAGGTGCTAAACCCCAAGACCGCACTGTTCTTTCTTGCATTCCTGCCACAATTTGTATCGCCAGAGAATGGTCTTGTGGTTCTACAACTGACAATCCTGGGCGTTGTCTTTGCCATGATCGGTTTTTTCAGCACGATTGTTTACTCGGTAGCCGCGGGTGGCCTTGGCCAGTTTCTACGTCGCAATCCAACCGTTCTGAAATGGCAAAGCAAAGTGGTCGGCGGCATCTACTGCGCATTGGGCGTTCGGCTTGCGCTGCAAGAGCGCTAACGCAGCAGTTCACCCACCTATCGTGATCCACCGAGGAAACGACATATCTAACCGTGATCGCCGCTGACCCAGCTTATCAGGCGCGCTCTGCGTACTCAAAAGTCTCTGTGTTCACGATAATGTCTTCGTCCTGCCCGACAAAGGGTGGGATCATCACGCGGACACCATTATCCAGTGTTGCGGGCTTAAAGCTGTTTGCAGCTGTCTGCCCCTTCACCACAGGCTCGGTCTCGACGACTTTGCAGGTCACCTTTTGCGGCAAGCTGACATTCAGCGCTTCTTCACCGTAGTATTCGATCTGAACGACCATCCCGTCTTGCAGGAACGGGCGTCGGTCCCCCAAAATGTCAGCTGGCAACGCGATCTGTTCGTAAGTCTCACTGTCCATAAATGTCAGCATATCGCCGTCTTCAAACAGAAACTGCTGATCCTTCTGGTCCAGGCGCACACGCTCAACCTTGTCTGCAGATCTGAAACGTTCGTTCAGCTTACGCCCATCGCGCAGATTCTTCAGTTCCACCTGCGCAAATGCGCCACCCTTTCCGGGCTTCACATGGTCGACTTTGACAGCCGCCCAAAGGCCGCCATCATGTTCTAACACATTACCGGGACGAATTTCGTTACCGTTGATTTTGGGCATGTTTAATCCTGACCAAATTGTGGCAAGTGGTTGAAAAATTGGTTAAAGCGGCCTATATCGCGCGGGTGTGACGCTGACAAGGCCACACTTTCGCAACCTGGAAACCCCCGCTATGCGAAAATTGCATGGCTGCCATGCAAAAAGAAAATCCCCGAATCGGTCTGGAGACTGCATAAAGGCGCTCACGCGGGAACTACAAGAGCAAAAAAGGGAAACAGAATGAGAGATTTTGTCGACGGCACAGCGTTCAACAATGAACAAGGCAATCGTGCCCGCAAGCTGTTTGCCGCCGTCGTACTCGCTGCTCTCGACGACGCAATCGCGGATGACAAGAAGTACGGCAATGGCCCCGAACAGATCGCCCGCTGGGCGCGTTCGCGTGATGGCCGTGAGGTCCTGTCTTGCGCCGGTATCGACCCAAACGAGCGCGTTGTCGAAGGTTTGATGGAATTCGTTGGCAAAGGTGTACGGACATCCGTCGCCCTGTCACGCGAAGAAAGCGAACGCCGGAACGCAGCCGAGCAGGAAGCACGCGCTGCATAAGCTTTTGGCCACATGAAATAAAGAAACGCGGTTCTGGGTGGGCCGCGTTTTTTTTATGCACCACCGCCAAACATCACCCAGAAGACAAAGACCGGTGCGGCTTCCGCAATCGCAAGGGCCAAGATCATGAATCGCATCCCCTTACCAACAAACCGCCGCCAAAGGACGCCACAACAGATCAACGATACCAGCACTTCCAACGGACCAACAATGTTGCCGTAATGATCGCCATCCCAATAACTGACCGGGCTTTGGAATATCCAGTTGGAGATTGGCCAGAAATGTGCGCGGCCATCATCGTTGTGCAGCAAGAAATCCAGGCCAAGATGTAGCATCGCCGCGCCGCAAAGCGCGATCAAGATGGGCGCGCGCCACATAATCCCAATGACCAGTGCAATCCCCCACAGCACCATGGAATTGTCGATACGAAAGATGCTTTGCCAGGCATCGGAAAAATATAGCTGCCCAAATACGATATCAGCAGGCGTCCCCAGCAACTGCAAATGCCAAAACGCCAAAAGGTAAAGCGACAGATCCGGGATCATCGCACCGGCAAGTGCGGCTACGTTCACTTTCGGGGCATCCGCTTTACCAAAGACGGTCAGTCCGAAAATAAGATGCGCTGGCGTGTTCATGCTCTTCCCTCACGCCTCATGCGCCCCTATCAAGCTACGCGAAAGGGTGCGAATGACCAAGGCCATCATGATCCAGGGGGCAGGCTCGAATGTGGGCAAATCCATGCTTGTGGCGGGGATTGCGCGGGCCTGTGTCAAACGGGGTCTCTCGGTGGCACCGTTCAAACCGCAGAACATGTCCAATAATGCCGCAGTGACGGTGGATGGCGGTGAAATCGGGCGGGCACAGGCGCTGCAGGCGCTTGCCTGCGGTCTTGAACCAGTGGTTGATATGAACCCCGTCCTTTTGAAACCCGAAACAGACATAGGCGCGCAAGTCATCGTGCAGGGTCAGCGCTTTGCCACAATGAAGGCACGCGATTACGGCAAGCAGAAATCAAAATTACTGCCCCCTGTTCTGAATAGTTTTCATAGGATTGCAGTGGGGCGCGATCTGGTCATTGTCGAAGGGGCTGGCAGCCCGGCCGAGGTCAATTTACGCGCAGGCGACATTGCCAATATGGGCTTTGCAGCGGCAACCAATGTGCCTGTCATCCTGATTGGCGACATTGATCGGGGCGGGGTCATCGCTCAGATGGTCGGCACCCATGCTGTCCTTCCCGATGATGACCGGGCAATGATCAAGGGTTTTGCCATCAACAAGTTCAGGGGCGATACCTCGCTCTTTCATGACGGGATGGACATCATCAGCGAAAGGACAAGTTGGGCACCACTTGGCATCATTCCATGGTTTGCAGACGCGTGGAAACTTCCCGCAGAAGACGTTATGGACATCGCCAGCAAAACCGGAGGCACGCTTAAAGTCGCCGTGCCCCGCTTGAACCGGATCGCCAATTTTGACGATCTTGACCCGCTATCGGCTACACCAGATGTCAGCGTCGAGATCATCGAGGCTGGACGCCCATTGCCGGGCGACGCTGACCTGATCCTCATCCCCGGCTCCAAGTCAACCATCAGCGATCTGGCGCATTTTCGCGCTCAGGGGTGGGACCTTGACCTGACTGCCCATATCCGGCGCGGTGGACATGTCTTAGGCGTCTGTGGCGGGTATCAGATGCTCGGGACGGAGATTGCAGACCCAGATGGCATCGAAGGGCCACCAAGCACTGTTGCGGCGCTTGGGCATCTGAACATTCGGACGATCATGAAGCCGCAAAAACGGCTCGCCTTGTCAACGGCGACCCATATTGCGACAGGCGAAGCACTGCAGGGTTACGAAATCCATCTGGGGAACACGACCGGAACAGATTGTAACAATGCGTGGCTTTCGATCGATGGACGTGCTGAAGGTGCCGCCAGCCACGATGGCCGGATCAAGGGCTGTTATCTGCACGGGCTATTCGCCAGCGACGGCTTTCGGCAAACGTTCCTTGCAGAACTCGGCAAGCCGCTGGTGACCTATAATTACGCTTCAAGCGTTGAGGATACGCTGGACGCGCTTGGACATCATCTTGAGGCGCATCTGGATCTGGATCGCTTGTTGGGGTTAGCCCATCAGGTCTAGTCCAGCCCCCGCGCCATAAAAGCACGATTAATCTCGCGGCGGACAAGTTTACGCACGTTGCGTGTTATTTTTTCACCAAGCTCGCCTGCCAATTCCTCTCGAATGATCTCGGTGACCATCACGCGCAGCGTATCGTCCTCCATGTCATTCATGATGTTACGGGCAACTTCACGAACCCCAAAAGCGGTGGCGACTTCTTGAGCAATTTGTGCGGCTATATCCGGAGGGTTCAGAGCCGGGTCAGCATCTTTCTGCTTATCCGTGTTGGCACTCACATTTTCTGCAGGCGCGGGATCCGTATCTGGTGTGTCATCATCTTGTTCTTGCGTGGCAAAAGGCGAATCGTCGACTGGTGGTTCAAATGCACTTGCAGCCCAGGCGTCACCGTCAAATTGCTCGCCTTCGTCAGGTTCCCAGTTTTCAGGTTGGTCTGTTACTGCAGCTTCCAGCTCGGCAATTGTAGCTTCAAGGCTTTCACGCTCAGCTTGCTTCGCTGTATCAAGATGGAGCACATTAGACCCGGTTTCAGGTGTCAGGCGAGTATATTCCACTGGGCTTTCGGATATGTCTTCTGGATCAGTACCAGTATCTTCTTCAGCGTCATCAACACGGTTTGCCGGCGTTAGAACCAGCAATTCCGACTTTACCCGGCGGCGCTGCGGGGCAGCCGACTGGTTTGTGACAAAGCCTCGTACTGATGAAAGAAACTTTTCGATTTCATCTGTGCGTATACTATCGGACATAAAGACATCACCATTTCCGCACCCACCTACGGCACGCTAGCGCATCCGACAATTTCAGACAACTTGGTTGTTTGTTACTCGCGACCGATTGCCTCAAGCACCCGATCAAGCGCCCGGCCTTGTTCGGACAAAACTGTCGGTGCGTCTTTGGCCAAGTTATAATAGGCAGACGGATCATACTGCTGGACCGGCAGGTTAAGATGATCAGCGGTCAGCAGGCCCAAAGCCGAAAGCAGGGAATAAGACGCGAAAACCTCATCTGCTTGTGCAGAAATACGGCTTGCCTGTGCGTCCAGCAATTCTTGTTCGGCGTTCAAAACATCCAAAGTGGTGCGTGACCCCAGTGTCGCCTCTTCGCGGACCCCCTGAAAAGCAACACGGGCTGCGCTGATCTGTTGCTCAGAGGCCTGTCGCGATGCACGTGCGACCTGAAGCGATGCAAAGGCGTTCGCGACTTGCTGCTCAACACCAAGGCGCGTCAAATGCAGACCAGCACGTGCAGAGTCACGGTTCGATCGCAATTGTCGGATCTGGCTGGAAAGCGCCCCACCGCTATAGACCGGACCACCAAATTCAAGCCCCAGTTGGGCGACCTCATTCGAGTCCTGATCAGTGCTTACAAATCCATTGAGCGACAGTGTCGGGTTCAGTACTGCTTCGGCACGTCGAATGCTTAATTCGGCGGCGGCGACGGAATGCTGCACTTCAAGCACAGCAGGGTTGTTTCGAACCGCAAACATGCGCGCCTCATTCATGCTTTGAGAAACAGGCGCGGGGCTAACGGCCGTTATCGCACCAGGCGCGCGCCCAACTGCGACACGAAAACCTTCAACCGATATGGCGAGCGTGCCTTCTGCTGCAGCCAATTGGCTACGCGCTGCCGCAAGACGTGCCTCTGCCAAAGCAACATCTGTCCGAGTGACTTCTCCAACATCAAATCTGTCTTGTGCTGCGCGGAACTCTTGCGTGATCAGACGCACGTTGTTCTGGCGAAGCTCCACAAATTCACGGTCGCGCAACACGTTCACATAAGCCTGCACCGCATTCAAAAGCACGTCCTGCTCAATGCCGCGTAGTGTCTGACGTGTGCTTAGAACGACTTCTTTTTGTGCTTCGATCGCAAGGTTATTAGCACCAAAATCATAAAGCGTGATCGCACCGCTGTACCGAAGGGTCGCTGCGTTCACGTTGGCCCATTCACCTGATGGCTGCGCATTATTTGACGTTGTCGTCGCTTGCAGGGACCAATTGATGACTGGCAAGGTCGCCGCAACAGCCTGGGCCACATCTTCATCTGCTGCCCGCAGCAATGCGCGGTTTTGATCAAGCAGTCCAGAGTTGTTGTATGCAGAGGTTAGCGCCTCGGCAAGCGTATCGGCACGCACAACCGGCGCTACCATCAGTGATGCGACAATCGCCAATGCCGCAAGTCCGGTCCGTTTCATCATTCTCTGCTCTCACCTACTTGTTGTTTTTTTTGAAACGCACGAACACGCCATTCGGATGACTCAGAGCGCGAACACGTCTTGTTTTTCAAAACCAGGCAACAACGGCGCACTCGCATTAAAGCTGAAACGCCAGTTTACTATTCCATCGATCTTATGGCCGATACGTACCACACCGAGGGCACCTTCGGCAAAAACACAAGCGATGCGGCCACCTTCGCGCAGTTGATCCAACAACGACGTTGGCACTTCTGCAACACCGCCCTGGATGATGATGATATCGTAAGGCCCTGATTTAGCGGAACCCTCTGCTAAAGGTCCCGACATGACAGCCGCATTGTCAACGCCATGTTCCGACAACAGCGCCTGAGCATCTTCGGCACGGCCAGCGTCATCTTCAAGCGCCACCACAAAATCGCACATGCGTGCTATCAGGGCGGCGGAATAACCCAGCCCGCATGCGATATCCAAAACAACATGCTCAGGTTGAAGGTCCAAAGCGTCCAACATCTTGGCCAAGGTACGCGGCTCAAGCATGACGCGGTCTTCGCCAACCTCTAGATTTTCGCCAACATATGCAGCCTCGCGCAGGCTATCGGGAACGAACGCTTCGCGCGGCACCGACAGCATCGCATCGATGATCGGAAACTTTGTGACATCCGAAGGGCGTACCTGCGTATCGACCATCATTGTACGGCGGGCAGTATAGTCGGTCACGATCTAAACTCTTTCGTTCAGTTATCCTATTTCCGTCATGCCACAGAAGGGCGGAGGCGGCAACAATTGATCGACTGTCAGAGGGTGCATCAACTTTCATAGCGGGTCGAACCGCGACGATTTGCATCCACAGGCAAATTGACATGTAGCGGTTCATGCGCGCGATGCGGGCAAGCCTGACGTGGGCAGATATGGCAGTTAATTCCGATTTTTGCGATCAGGGCCTCGTCCCCAAGATTAAAGGACGCTGAGTAGCCGACCCTTTTGACATGAGCACGTTCGCATCCCAATGCGACAACCAAACGTCTATCCAGGCCGTATCGATTGGTAACGGGACGATCAGTGGTGCGGCTGATAGTGAAGAACTGACCTTGGTCAGGCAGTTCCACAAACTGCGAAACAATCACGCCCGGTGCGCCGAAAGCCGTGTGAATGTTCCAAACCGGGCAAGACCCACCCTGTTCAGCAAGTGTAAAAGGCGTTGCATTGAAACGTTTTGTGACGTTGCCGGCCTTGTCTATGCGAAGGAAAAAGAATGGCACCCCCTGTGCGCCTTGACGTTGCATTGTCGTCAGACGCTGACAGGCCATTTCAAACGTCACGCCAAATGACGCTGCCAGACGATCGACATCATACGCGCTTTCTTCTGCCAGTTCTAAAAAAGGCTCATATGGCATCAAAAGAGCTGCGGCAAAGTAGTTTGCAAGCTCCACACGACACCGTGCCCGCCCTGCATCTGACAGCATACCGAGTGTTGAAATCAGATCATCCAGAAGATCTGCACAGCTTACCAATGCCAATACATGCGCCAATTGGAAGTTCCGATTGATAGGATCGAGCACCTCTGAAAGGACAACACGCCGATAGCTTCGCTCAAAAACGCGCAAAGACTCTGACATTTCTTGTGAAGACCCGAGCACAACATCGATACCGAAATTGTCAAACAGGTGCATTTTCAAATTTGCATAAACATCATCACGTGTGCCGCCTATCGCATTGCGTGCGACTGTTGCCGCTGCTTCGAGCTCTGCAAAGTGGTTGTTGTTTTGGCGAAAGAAATCATGGATCGCGGCTTCTGGGGATGTAGTAAGCGTTAACGGTTCAGTGCCAGGCGCACTCAAATGCTGCAGGTTTTCCAGCATCGCGCGATGGTTTTGGTGCAGTTCCAGAAACTGCGCCACCAGCCTCGGTGCATGGTCAAAGGCGGCACGTAACTCCTGCAGGTCAGGACGATCTGATGTCAGCGTGGGATCGCGCACAGCCGCACGCAAATCCGCAAGTTGTGTTGCTCCGTTTTCCTTAACAAGCGCACGCCAATCGACCCCATAAGCCTCTGTCAGCGCTAGCAATACCTTTACCGAAAGGCTACGCTGATTGTTCTCCAGCAGGTTCACATAGGATGCACTAACATTCAGGTTACGTGCCATCTGCGCCTGAGTCTGGTTGTAAGACCGTCGCAGCTGACGCAGTTGTGGACCGACGAGCGTTTTTGTCATGTTTACAACATTACAATAATTGGCTTTGTAAGCGCAACAATTAACACCTGCACGCTATTTTTAGTGAAGTTTTGTTTCCGCAGCCTAGCTTCTGAAAACTAGAGGCGTTGTTTCTCATTATTCCTGATTGATTCGTATACCTGCTACTCGCCTCTTAAGTCTAAGGGAGTAACAAACATGACTTATCCGATCACCCGCCGTCTGGCTATTGCTGCTGCCGCATCGGTTGGACTGCTTTCCGCAGTTCCCGCTGCCGCTGAAGGCTGGGCACCTGAGCGTCCTGTCGAAATGGTTATTATGGCTGGTACTGGTGGTGGTGCTGACCGTCTCGCCAGATTGTTTCAATCGATCATCCAAAAAGAAAACCTTTCCACGATGCCGATCTTGCCGGTGAACAAAGGTGGTGGTTCAGGAGCCGAAGCGCTACGCTATCTGGCGGACAATGAGGGCGAGAACCACCTCATTATGGCAACACTCAACAGCTACTACACCACACCACTTCGTAACGATATCGGTGTTGATATCGAAGAGTTCACACCAATCGCACGGATGGCGCTTGATACGTTTGTACTGTGGGTGAATGCCGATAGCGACATCGAAACTCTTGATGATTATGTCGAAGCCGTCAAAGCGTCTGGCGGTACATGGAAAATGGGCGGTACCGGGACCGGGCAAGAAGACAGCCTTGTGACAGCGATGCTGGAAAACGAGTTCGGCATCTCGGTCACATATGTTCCGTTTTCCGGTGGTGGAGACGTCGCACGTAACTTGGTCGGCGGACATATCGATTCGTCCGTGAACAACCCGTCCGAAGCGCTCGGCTTTTATCAAGCGGGCGAGCTTCGGCCTATTGCAGCTTTCACACCCGATCGGATCGCCGCATTCCCCGACACCCCAACAATGGGCGAGTTGGGTCATGATCTGGTCTACTGGATGCAACGGTCCTTCGTTGCTCCCAAAGACATGGCGCCCGAAGCTGTCGCCTATTACACGGAAATGTTCGAGAATCTGAGCCAATCCGAAGAATGGCAGACATACACCGCGGAAAAAGCGCTGATGGCTGACTTCCTGACCGGCGAAGAATTGCAAGCCTACTTTCTTGAAGAGCGCGAAAAACACGCAGATCTTTTGAACACGATGGGCGAAGGCTCCTAGTCCTTCTCCCGTCCCAAGCGGGCATGGCGTCCCTCGCGCCATGCCCCACAACTAAATACCAAGATGATAAACGAGACGAAGAATGCTGCTGGCTGACCGTATGATCGCTGTGGGCCTTATGGCCTTGTCTGCTTATTTTATGTGGCACGCTTATGCGCTGCCCATTGGCTGGAACGGCATGACCGGTGGCCCAGGCGGCGGGGCGTTCCCGTTCTGGCTGTCTGCAATTATGTTCGCTTGTGCGGGGGGGATTCTACTAAGATCCTTCCGAGGTTCGCTAGACGACACCAGCAAGTTTTTTGACACCGAAACGCTGGGATCAGTGGTCGCCGTTGTGGTCGCGCTGGTGATAACGGTCGCGATTATGCCTTGGCTTGGGGCCTACGTTGCCTTACCGCTTTTCTTGTTTTGGTACCTCAAGATATTTGGCAAACATGGGTGGGTTGTTACCTTCTGCCTGACGCTTGGCACACCTGTTTTCCTGTTTTTCTTTTTTGAGGTGACGTTGAAAATCCTGCTGCCAAAGGGGCTGACTCAGCCACTTTTCGTGCCGCTCTACGCTATCTTCTTCTAAGGAGCAGACGTCATGGAACTCCTTGGACATTTGGCTGACGGTTTTGCCACATCACTTTCGCCGATGAACCTGATGATCGTCATCATCGGCGTCACGGCGGGTCTTTTCATTGGGGCGATGCCCGGTCTTGGTTCAGTCAATGGCGTGGCCATCGTATTGCCGTTGACCTTTATTGTGCCACCCTCATCAGCGATCATCCTGCTCGCCGCAATTTATTACGGGGCAATGTATGGGGGGGCGATCAGTTCGATCCTGCTCGGCATACCTGGTGCCTCAACGGCGGTCGCAACAACGTTTGACGGACGACCGATGGCGCAACAGGGCAAGGCAGGCCTTGCACTGATCGCCGCGGCCACGGCATCTTTCGTTGGCGGCACAATCTCGGTCATCCTCTTCACACTCTTTGCAGCCCCGCTCGCCGACGTTGCCCTCGCCTTCGGCCCACCCGAAGAGTTTGCGCTGGTCCTTTTGGCATTCACCACTTTTGTCGGCCTGGGCGGAGATGATGTGCTGAAAACCATCATAATGATCTGCCTTGGCCTTGTGCTGTCCACTGTCGGTCTCGACCTCATCTCGGGCCAGCCGCGTCTGATTTTCTTTGACCAGCCGGGTTTCTATTCCGGGATCAGTTTCCTTGTACTGGCTATCGGAATTTATGGTGTGGGTGAGATTCTTTACACAATCGAAACCTCAAAGTCCGCACCCACTGTCACACCTGCAAAACTGACGTTCAAAGAACTGAAATATGGCATCAAGGAAATGAACCGGCTGTGGAAAACCATGAGCTTCGGTTCGATCATGGGTTTCTTCGTCGGGATGTTACCCGCAGCTGGCGCAACACCTGCCGCGCTGATGGCATATGGTCTCGCTAAACTCACGTCGAAAACCTCTGCCACGTTCGGCAAAGGGAACATCGAAGGTGTCGCAGCCCCTGAAACCGCTAATAACGCGGCCTCGACCGGGTCGCTTTTACCAATGCTGACGCTGGGCATTCCCGGGTCTCCGACCACTGCGCTACTGCTAGGTGGCATGGTCATGTGGGGTCTTGTACCCGGCCCGATGCTGTTTATCGAACAGCCTGATTTCGTTTGGGGGCTGATCTCATCACTTTACACGGCCAACCTTGCGGCCGTTCTGGTGAATCTTGCCTTGATCCCGGTCTTTGTCTGGGCTCTGCGCATGCCGTTCACTGTGCTTTGCTCGATCGTTTTGATCCTTTGTCTGGTTGGTGGATATGCTCCGAGCCAGAAACTGCACGACGTCTGGCTGATTGTCGGGTTTGGCGCAATTGGATATCTGTTGCGCAAGGCTGACTATCCAATGGCCCCACTGGTACTTGCTCTTGTCCTGGGACCTTTGATGGAAAAAAGCTTCCGACAGACACTGATCTCTGAGCAAGGAAACGTATTGGCATTTGTAGAACGCCCGCTTTCCGCTACATTCATCATCCTCAGCGCGATCTTCTTCGTCCTGCCGCTGCTGAACCTTTTGCGCCGCCGGATGCGCACCAAGACGACCGCCGGAAACCCGGCTGAATAACGATAGGAATACCCCCATGCATAAAACAGTGAGTGCAGTATTGACCGGCCACGCGGGCGATAGCCCGGCAATTGGTGCCCCCGGGCGGCCATGGATGGATTACGACGGATTGCGCACACTTAGCCGCGACGTTGCAACAGCGCTGCGTGGTATGGGCGTTACAGCAAGTGATCGGGTGGCAATCGTGCTGCCAAATGGCCCGGAAATGGCGACGGCTTTTATTACCATCGCGCAAGCAGCGACCACAGCACCGCTAAACCCGGCCTATCGCGAAGAGGAATATGAATTCTATCTTTCTGACCTGCAGGCCAAGGCGCTTGTCGTTACGGCAGATGATGATGGGCCGGCAGTTGCTGCTGCGAAGAAGGCCGGTATGGCGGTCATTCGCTTAAACGTCGCCGAAGGCGCACCTGCCGGTCATTTCACGTTGACTTCAGAGGCGACAGGCAATGCGGATAATGCCGCGCCGACTGCTGATGATGTTGCGCTGATCCTGCATACATCCGGCACGACATCGCGCCCCAAGATTGTGCCGCTCTTGCAATCCAACGTCGCAGCCTCTGCCGAGCACATAAGGGCTTCGCTCGAGCTGACCAGCTCTGATCGCTGCCTGAACGTTATGCCGCTTTTCCATATCCACGGCCTCATCGCTGCGGTCACGGCCTCGATCGCTGCCGGTGCGTCCATATGGTGCGCACCTGGATTCAATGCGTTGCAATTCTTTCCGTGGATGAAGGAAGCGCAACCAACCTGGTACACCGCCGTACCCACGATGCATCAGGCAATCCTCAGCCGTGCATCGCGCAACGCTGACATCATCGCGGCAAACCCCTTGCGCTTCTTGCGCTCCTCGTCCGCTTCTCTGCCCGCACAGGTCATGGTCGCGCTGAACGAAACCTTCAGCGCACCAGTGGTCGAGGCGTATGGCATGACCGAAGCCGCCCACCAAATGGCCTGCAACCCGCTGAGCGCAGGTCGCCAGAAACCTGGCGCGGTCGGCATGCCAGCCGGGCCTGCCGTGCGAATCGCCCACGAAACCGAAAACCACCTGATCGATGGCACGGGTGAGGTCGTGATCTCTGGCCCCAACGTCACGCCCGGTTACGAAAGCAACCCAGACGCCAACGCCAAGAACTTCTTCGAGGCTGAGGGCGCGCGATGGTTCCGCACTGGCGATCAGGGGGCATTTGATGAGGAAGGCTATCTGCACCTGACCGGTCGCCTGAAAGAAATCATCAACCGCGGTGGCGAAAAGATCAGCCCGCTTGAAGTTGATGGCGTCCTTCTGGACCACCCTGAGGTGGCTCAAGTGGTCACCTTCGCCCTGCCCCACCCGAAACTGGGCGAGGAAGTTGCCGCCGCCATCGTCCTGACGGACGGATCAGAGGCAACCGAAAAAGACATCCGCGCCTTCGCCGCCGAACGCATGGCTGATTTCAAGGTGCCGCGCAAAGTCGTCATCATGGATGAAATCCCAAAAGGGGCGACCGGCAAGATGCAACGGATCGGGCTGGCCGAAAAACTTGGGCTGGTAGAAAGCGCTTAATATGAAGATCTGTATTTTTGGCGCAGGCGCCATCGGCGGCTACATGGGCGTGAAATTGGCGCAAGCAGGGGCCGACGTCAGCCTTGTGGCCCGCGGGCCGCATCTGGCGGCCATGAAAGACAAGGGGCTGACTCTTATCGAGGAAGACAAGGACCCGGTCACCGTCCCCGTCACCGCCAGCGACAACCCGGCGGACCTTGGTCCGCAGGACTATGTCATCGTCACGCTCAAGGCGCATTCGGTCCCGCCCATCGTGGGCAAGATGCAGCCCCTCATTGGCGATGACACCACCATCGTCAGCGGCGTGAACGGCGTGCCATGGTGGTATTTCCACAAGATCGGCACCGATCTGGAAGGTACCCGGCTCGAAAGTGTCGATCCCGGCAATGCGCAATGGGACGGCTTCGGCCCCGACCGGGTGCTGGGCTGTGTGGTCTATCCGGCGGCGGAAGTCTCAGAACCCGGCACGATTAAACACATCGAAGGCAACCGGTTCTCACTCGGCGAACCCGATGGCAGCAAATCCGAACGCGCAATGGCGCTCTCGAAGGCGCTCGCAGCGGCTGGCCTCAAAGCCCCCGTCCGCCCTCGCCTGCGCGACGAAATCTGGGTCAAGCTTTGGGGCAACCTGTCATTCAACCCGATTTCAGCGTTGACACATGCAACACTTGACGTGCTTTGCACCGACCCGGGTACCCGTCCAGTTGCAAGAGGCATGATGGTCGAAGCACAGGAGATTGCGGAGAAACTAGGCGTCAAATTCCCCATCGACGTCGACCGGCGTATCGACGGTGGTGCTGCAGTCGGAGCGCATAGAACGTCAATGCTGCAGGACCTTGACGCAGGGCGACCAATGGAGATCGACGCCTTGGTCGGGTCCGTTCAGGAACTGGGGCGCGTGACCAACACCCCCACTCCGACAATTGATACTGTGCTGGCGCTCATCCAACTCCGGGGTAAGTCCGCCGGGCTATACGGATGAGCATCAGAAACATCCTTGTCGCCTATAACGGCCTGCCTGCTGCCGAGTCCGCCTTGCAGGGGGCGGTTGCGATGCAAAAGCACTATGACGCTCACCTGACTGGCCTTTTCGCATTTGGCGATTCAAACCTATCTGGACGTATTCAGCCATGGATGCCGCAAAAGGTTCAGGATGCGCTGTTAGAAGTAGACAGTCAGTCCAGCCAAAAAATCAGAGAGCAGTTTGCAGACGCATGCAGCGCCATCCCTGCCGACAAACGACACTGGATCGAAAACAAGGGTCCTGTCCACCGCACGTTGGCCGCCTATGCACGGCTTTATGATATCACTGTCCTCGGCATGCACGAGGACGGTGCGTACGGGCAAGAACACCTCGAAATCCACCCCGACCGTGTTACGCTTGATAGCGGACGACCAGTCATCAGCTTTCCAGCAGGCCATACACCACAGCTAACTGGTCGGCATGTGGTCGTCGCATGGGACGGCGGTCGTGCTGCGGCACGCGCACTTGCCGACGCATTGCAAGTTCTCAAAAGCGACGACACAATTGAAATTGTATCAGTGGGAAGGCTGCCGTTCGCCCAAACCTTGCCAGACTTCGACGTCACCCAGTTTTTTCAACGACATGATCTGAGCGTTACACTAACAGAACTCCCGCGCGACCGGCGTACGATTGCGGACACACTTGTCGATCATTGCGACAGCACAGGGGCAGGCTTGCTGGTGATGGGTGCTTACGAGCATTCACCCTTGCGAGAAGGTTTGATCGGGGGGGTGACCCAAACCATTGCATCCCGCGCAAATATCCCGGTATTCATGAGCCACTGACGGCGAGCAAGGCAGGCAAACGCTATGCCACCCTTCGTTCAGGTTGACCAAGGGATGAGGACCGACCCAGGCCCAACAGGATAACATTGCCGCCTTTCCACATACCTTTGATAAGAAAGCCTTTATCAGCAATTTTGGGGAACTTCCGCTCTAGATCTCCGAACGTATCGTTGGTTACGACACGCAGATTGTCGTTCACTGCATGCTCTATCAAGACTTCGTCTGCTGTCATACGCTTGGGCGCGAAGACGACCTGATCATGTGACAGGTTCAATTCCGCCGCTATGGCTGCAGGCTTTGCCCTTCTCCCCGTCAGTTTGCGCGCCGAGTCATCATCAAGATAGACCAATGGCGTCAGGCCACGATAATCTAGTTCCTTGAGAACTTTCGACAGAACCTGAACAGAGGGCTGTCCGCCCCATTTCATAACATTCGCACCATCCACTATCACCGATGGTGCAGTAGCGGCCGTCTCGGTCTGAGCTTTTGTGTCAGGGGCACCTGGCCTGCGCAACCGCACCAAATACCCCACAAGAAGCAAACCAAAGGCAACAAATACCCCTTTTCCGATGGCATCAATGACAATGGACTTTTGCATATCCTCTGGCAGGATCACGGCTGCCAAAATCATCATCGCCACGAGTCCGAAACAAAGGGATTTTAGAACGGTCATCACATGCCTCTTGTTAATCTAGCGACAAAGATGAAACGGAATCTTTACCAGCCAAAGGCAGGATCAGGACAATTTCATGACCCTGCGAGACCTGTCAGGATTGGACAATCCGGGCGATCATCGCCTGCACATTTCTGGACAAGATCTGCCAGCGTATCGCGCATGGCCGTTAAGTCATTGATTTTCTGCTCAATCTCGTCAAGGTGCTGCGCTGCGATGGCACGTACATCTGCGCTGGCGCGGCTGCGATCTTCCCACAACATTAACAAATTGCGGCAATCTTCGATCGAAAAGCCCAATGCACGCGCCCGACCAAGAAAAGTAAGCTTGTGGGCATCCTTGTCATCGAAGACCCTATATCCGTTTATGCCTCGCATCGGGGTGACAAGGCCGATATCCTCGTAATATCGGATTGTTTTTGCGGGTAATCCGGTCCGCTCTGCGACGTCGCCGATATTCATGGCGCTACCCCAGAAATGCGTCGCAGGCGCAAAGCATTACTGACAACCAGTACGCTTGATAGAGCCATCGCCCCTGCCGCCAAGGCCGGCGACAGCAGAACGCCCCAGATTGGGAAAAGGATGCCAGCCGCCACAGGTATCAACAAAACATTGTAACCGAACGCCCAGCCGAGGTTCTGCCAGATGTTCCGCAAGGTCGCGCGGCTGATCTTGATTGCGTTCAGCACCCCAACCGGATCACCGGCCATCAAAACGACATCTGCACTTTCAACAGCCACGTCTGTGCCCGTGCCCATCGCAATACCCACATCGGCGGCGGCCAGAACAGGCGCATCGTTGATCCCATCACCCACAAACGCGACCCGCTTGCCCCGCTGTTGCAGCGAGCGGATGGCGTCCACTTTGCCCGCTGGCAGCACCTCTGCGACAACATCCGACACGCCCAGCACAGTGCCAATAGCCTGTCCTGCGGTCTTCGTATCACCGGTAACCATAAGCACATTCAACCCCAGATCTCTGAGCGCTTTGACCGTCTCTGCAGCTCCGGGGCGCAGCTTATCAGCAACGCCAATCACACCGGAAGCAGCGTTATCGACGGCCACAAGCATCGGCGTTTGTCCAGCATGCGCGTAGGCATCGGCCTTTCGCGTCAACACCTCCGGATCAACGCCATAACGCCGTAACAACACGGCGTTCCCGACAAGCACAATATGCCCGTCGACAACGCCGCGTAAGCCATGGCCAGGGATTGCCTCGACCTGTGTCGCCAAAGGCGGTTTGCCGTCAAAGGCAGACAATATCGCATGGGCCAGTGGATGTTCGGATTGCGCTTCGATCCCGGCGACGAGGCGCAGCATATCATCGCTGTTCCCACCCATTGCATCCATTTGGGACAGAACCGGTTTGCCCATCGTAAGCGTTCCAGTCTTATCAAAGGCGACAGTGTCGACACCCTGCAGGCCTTGCAAAGCATCGCCCTGGCGAAAGAGCACCCCCAAATCCGCTGCGCGTCCCGTTCCCACCATAATCGATGTGGGCGTCGCCAGCCCCATCGCGCATGGGCAGGCGATAATCAGCACCGACACACCCGCCACCAGCGCATAGGACAAGACCGGGTCTGGTCCAAACACCAGCCATGCGATCACGGTCGCAACGGCCACAGCAATCACAGCCGGCACGAACCATGCCGTGATCCGATTGACCACATCCTGAACCGGCAACCGCGCCCCCTGTGCATCGGCGACCATCGCGATGATCCGGGCAAGCATCGTCTCCTCGCCCACCGCAGTGGCCCGCATCCGGATCGCCGCATTGCCATTAATGGTGCCACCGACCAATTCATCACCTTCGGTTTTTTCGACAGGCAATGGTTCGCCGGTGATCATGCTTTCATCGACAAATGTATGGCCTGCAGTGACGCGCCCGTCGGTAGGGACACGCTCGCCCGGGCGGATGATGATGGTGTCGCCTTCGACAACCGTCGCGATCGGCACGTCCAGTTCCTGCCCATCGCGCAAAACGCGGGCGGTTGACGGACGCAGACCAAGCAGACGCTTGATCGCGGCACCAGTCTGCCCCTTTGCTCGCGCCTCTAACCAACGGCCCAACAGGATTAGCGTCACAATAACAGCGGCTGCTTCAAAATAGACCACGCGTGTGTCAGCTGGCAAAAGTCCGGGCGCTGAGAGTGCGATGGTCGAGAAAACGAATGCAGCCCCTGCCCCAAGGACGACCAATGCATTCATATCCGGCGCTCGCTTAAGCAAAGACGGCACGCCCTTCTCAAAAAATACCCGCCCGGGAAAGACAAGTACCAACGAAGTCAGAACAAACTGGATCATCCAGCTTGTCTCCATCCCGATGGTCCGGGCGATCAGGTGATGTAGCATGGGGAAGATATGCCCACCCATTTCCAGTACAAAAACCGGCAATGTCAGAATGGCGGAAAGCTGGAAACGCGACAGCGCGGTGGCCGTTTCTTCATCCTTTGCCGCACTTTTATCTTGTACTGTTTCGATGACTGATGCGGCATAACCGATATCGGACATGGATTTCAGCGCCATGTCCTCGCCCGAAGATGTCTTAACCGTGGCTGTCCCGTTGGCCAGGTTCACATTGGCGGCTATCACACCGGGTGTTTTCAGCAAGGCAGCTTCAACCCGGCCCACGCAGGACCCGCAATTCATGCCTTTGACGTCGAACTTGATCTCACTGACTGGACCCATGACGCACCTCCGTTTGCGACACATAAGGGTTCCAGTGACAGGAAGGTCAAGCCGCATGCGCAAAGAAAAAGGCAGAAGCACTGCGCCTCTGCCTTATCATGGCCGGGGCCGTAGGTTGCTTAACCCTTACCCTTCCAAGGCACGAGCCATTTTTCGGCCTGCCGCATCAGGACGTCGATGGTGAATCCGATAATGCCGATCAGGATGATCCCCATCAGGACGATGTCCGTCTGCTGAAAGTCGGCAGCAACCGAAATCATCATGCCGCCGCCCTTTTGCGCCGCCACCAGTTCGGCCGCAACAACTGTACCCCAGCAGACCCCCATTGCGACACGCGCACCTGTGAAGATTTCGGGCAGCGAGTTCGGGATTATCACATGGCGCATGATCTGCCATTTCGACGCGCCCAGACTATATGCCGCGTGGATTTTCGAAATCCGCACACCCGACACGCCCGACCGCGCAGCAATCGCCATGATCCAAAGCGCTGCAAGGAATAGAAGGATGATCTTGCCCACCTCGCCGATCCCGAACCAGATGATGACCAACGGGATCAAGGCCAGGGGCGGGACCGGGCGCATGAACTCGACAATCGGGTCAAACCAACCCCGGAACCAGTTGGATAAGCCCATTGCGTAGCCCAGAGGGATGCCGACAAGCGCACCCAAAAGGAACCCGACAATCACGCGGAACAGTGAGAAACCCAAGTGTTCGGCCAATGTAAAGTTACGGTAACCGACCGTGGCAATCTCGGTCACCCTGCTCCAGACCGCTTCGGGCGCAGGTAGCCAGATCGCTTCCATCTGGACCCCCTGATCAGGAACGATGTTGAGCGTCCCTTTTTCCGACATGACCACGCGTCCGAATTCGACAGGAACGCCGGAACCAGGTGAGATCGGCTGACCGTTTACAGCTGTGATAAATGTTTCCTGGTCACGACCCATTTCGTCGTTGCGGTCCACACGCAGCAATTCACTGCGATAACTGGCAATCGCTGTGGCATCGTTCTTGGCGATGCCATCACCCGGTTCAACCTCTGGGACCGTAGGCGTAACCGATGTAGGATGGACAACCACCGTTACCGTCGCATCATCGCTTTCACCGGCAGGCGTTGTGATCGTGTAGGTAAAGGTGCCCGTCCCTTCGAAAGCCGGTGGCGCATGCATGAAAGACGGCAGCAGTTTAGAGCCAGTAAACGCACCCCATAATACAAAGATCAGGATCACCGAAACAACCGACGCGACAGTGTTCGATGTCACCGCACTCTCGTCGCCGAAGGTCACGGTTTTCAGCGAGGCATAATCGTGTTTCGGCGTCAAAAGCCGTTTGATACCACTCCAGATAAACATCAGGAGTAGGATCAACAGCACATAGCCAACGATGTAAGGTACTGCCGACAATAGCGTCGTCAGTATGATAATCAGTTCCCCCCAAAGATCGCCTATCAGTCCCATTACGCGCTCTCCGTCCGGCCCATGATTTCTTCTTCCATATCCCAGATCATGCTCAGGATTTCCTCTCGCACCTCACCGAATTTGGGATGTTTCTTGACCTCGCGCAGGTCCTGGCCAACGCCCATTTCGGCAAAGGGCAGCCGGTATTCGGTGTGAATGCGCCCAGGGCGCGGGGCCATGACAATCAGGCGCTCGCCCAAAAGCAGCGCCTCCTCCACCGAGTGAGTGATCAGGATGATCGTCTTGCCCGTCTCTTTCCAAAGTTTCAGCACCAGCCCCTGCATTTTTTCACGGGTCAGTGCGTCAAGCGCGCCAAGCGGTTCGTCCATCAGGATCACGTCAGGTTCGTTGGCCAGACAACGTGCCAGGGCAACACGCTGTTGCATGCCTCCCGACAATTCATAGACGGCCTTTTCCTTAAAATCCTGCAGGCCCACCACGTCCAACAAGTGATCCACGATTTCTGCCTTTTCGGCACGCGGCATCTTTTTCATAGCGGGGCCAAAGCCCACATTTTCCCGCACGCTCATCCATTCGAAAAGCGCGCCTTGCTGGAACACCATGCCACGTTCGGGCCCCGGTCCTTCGACCTTTTGGTTGTTCAGAACAATCTGGCCTTCGGTGGGCGCAAGAAACCCAGCCACGATGTTCAAAAGCGTGGTCTTACCGCAGCCTGATGGCCCAAGAACCGACAACAATTCGCCCGCCTCAAGGTTCAGCGATACGTCCTTGAGAGCCTGCACGGAGGATCCGTTCGGCAGATCAAACCGCATCGATAGTCTGTCAATGATTAGTCCTGGCATCCCGCCCTCATTTTTGTCCCTGAGAAGCCTTGCTGCCCCATCGCAAGGGTCGTCGGGGATAAAAGAGGGACCGGCACAACTCTGTGCCGGTCCCTAAAAGGCAGTTACTGAACGGTTGCCAGTGGACCTGTGTTAATGTTGCTCGCGTAACTATCTAACGCTGATGGAATCGAACCCGAGTCCACAAAGACGTCAGCCACGCCCTTCATGAAGGAAGGTGCCGCACCGCCAAGCCAGGCTTCTGACAATTGCGTTTCCACTGACGGGAATACGAATGTGTCCATTGTTTCTTTTGTGGCGTCCATATCCATGCCCGCATCCTGCGCGATGACAGGAAGCATTTCTTCAACACCAGAACCATCATTCCAAGCCGCATTGGCTTCAGCTGTCACCTGAAGGAAGTTGGCAACCAGATCCGGGTTCTCGGCCACAAAACCCGCAGGTGCGGATGTCACGTCGAAGACCAGAATACCCAGTTCTTCTTTCTCTGCACCAGTCAGCAGGACATTGCCGTGCTCTTTCATCCGGCGCAGTGCACCGCCCCAACCGCAGGCCATGTCAACAGATCCTTGCGCGATAGCAGCGGCGCCATCCGGTGGTGCCATGTCCACGATCTCAAGCGAAGCAAGCTCGACCCCGAAATGGTCCATCTGGCGCAGGAAGCCATAATGCGCAGCGGTGCCCAATGGCACGGCCACTTTCTTTCCAGCAAGTTCGTCGGCGCTTTCCTTGTCGATCTCAAGACCGGATGAGACGACACAGTTGTCGTTTTCGGCATAGGACACTGCCACGTCCAGAATTTGCAAATCCTGCCCAGCAGAAGCCGCAACCACGAAGGGTGGGACACCCTGGCTGACCGCAATCTGCACGTCCCCTGACGCCATCGCAGCCGACATTGCCGTTCCGCTGTCAAAGCTGACCCAGTTCACTTTGACACCCAACGCTTCATCATAAGTGCCGTTCACCTTCGCAAATTGAAATGGCATCGGCCACTCGAGGAAGTAGGCAACGGTGATTTCTTCAGCGACGGCCTGGCTTGCGCTTGTCATCATGGCAACGCCAGCGACAGCACCCATGAGTACATTCTTCAGTTTCATTCGATTCTCCCGTGTTGGACGAGTTTTCCCCGCCTCTGCGATAGTAGCTGAGCACGATTTGGTACCGGTTCCTAGCCCCAATCAGACACAGCCGTGATTTGCAGCCCGAAACTGGGCCATTGACCACTGCCGCATCGAAGATGACCAAGAATGCGGCAAGTCACGTTGCAGCCAAAGAAATTAGCATGGTTCCGTCAATCATTAGAAATGAGGCTGGCCGTCTCATAAATGCGCGAAACAGAATGATCTGGCTGACTATTCTTGATTGGTTTCAATGCATTAGGCCTAATATGACATGCAGCGAATGACGGAAACGGTATCCATCTGGATATATTTAAGCACCACTTCTGGCCCTATTTACGGGACGTCAGCTGCAGGCAAAGTAATCGGATATTGGCCCGCAACGGCTGGATTCGCGCAGCCACGTTCCCTTTCTTGCAGGAGTATCCGAGATGGACACGCAGAACTTCGCAAATGATCCCGAGCATGTGGTCGAGGCTGACCGCGCTCATGTCTGGCATCACCTGATTCAGCACAAACCGTTTGAGACGACTGATCCCCGCATCATCGTTGAGGGTAAAGGACTGCGCGTCTGGGATATCAAGGGCAAAGAACATATCGACGCTGTCTCGGGTGGTGTTTGGACCGTCAATGTCGGCTACGGTCGTGAACGCATCGGTAAGGCGATTGCCGAGCAAGTGACAAAGATGTGCTTTTTCGGCGGCACAGCGGGGTCGATCCCCGGTGCTCAATTTGCCGAGATGCTGATCGACAAGATGCCCGGCATGCATCGGGTTTATTACGCCAACTCAGGTTCGGAAGCGAATGAAAAGGCGTTCAAGATGGTCCGCCAGATCAGCTACAAGCACTATGGCGGCAAGAAACAGAAGATATTGTATCGCGAGCGAGACTACCACGGCTCGACAATCGCTACGATGTCTGCAGGGGGACAGGACGAACGCAACGCACAATACGGCCCCTTCGCCCCGGGTTTTGTGCGGGTGCCGCATTGCCTAGAATACCGGTCACAAGACGGATCTTTGGGCGAAGAATATGGTGCGAAAGCCGCGCAGGCGATTGAGGATGTGATCCTTGCTGAAGGGCCTGACACGATTGGTGCGCTTTGCCTTGAACCGATCACCGCTGGCGGCGGTATCATCGTCCCACCGAAAGGGTATTGGGACCGTGTGCAGGAGATCTGCAAGAAATACGACATTCTGCTACATATTGATGAAGTTGTGTGCGGGATTGGCCGGACAGGCACATGGTTTGGTTATCAGCAGTTTGGTGTACAACCCGACATCGTGACCATGGCCAAAGGTGTTGCCTCTGGCTACGCCGCAATCTCGTGCTGCGTGACCACAAACCGCGTCTTCGACATGTTCAAGGACGACACCGACAAAATGAGTTATTTCCGCGATATCTCAACCTTTGGCGGCTGCACAGGTGGACCGGCTGCGGCCATCGAAAATATGAAGATTATCGAAGAAGAAGACCTGCGCGGGAATTCCGTCGCAATGGGTGAACATCTGATGGGCAACCTGTCCGAACTGATGGACAAGCATGCCTGGATCGGTGACATCCGGGGGATGGGTCTATTTGCCGGTGCCGAACTGGTAAAGGATCGCGATACCAAAGAGCCCATTGACGAAAAGCACTGTGCTGCAATCGTTGCCGATTGCATGGCACAGGGCATCATCATCGGCGCCACGAACCGGTCTTTGCCCGGCTATAACAACACGCTTTTGTTCGCCCCTGCGCTGATAGCGACCAAGGATGACCTGGATCAGGTTACCGATGCGGTCGATCAGGCGATTACGCGCGTCTTGGGATAAAGGCCAACCAATGAATTTCGAAAACCCGGGCGGGCAACACCCGGGTTTTTTATTGCCAAGGACACGCCTTAGGTCCAGTCTCATCTGAAACTAAGGCCAATCCATGTCGATTTCCGTTGAAACCTTCTTTCTCGACCCATCAGCAGAGGGCACCTTGCAGGCCCGCATCCAGCAGATGGTGGCGCAAGGCATCCTTGCCGGACGCTTTCGTCCCGGTGAGCGTCTGCCATCTTCGCGCAAGATGGCAGAACATCTGGGCGTCAGTCGGATTACTGTCACACTGGCCTATACAGAACTGGTTGCCGATGATTACCTAAGCTCGCGCGGGCGGTCCGGCTACTTCGTGTCAGAGAACGCCCCCGAACCTCCGGCATTTCCTGCCCAGCGCTTTAGCACCGGCACTGTGGATTGGACCCGCGCCATTGGGCGGCATTTCACACCGGGGTTGAGCCTGAACAAGCCGACCGATTGGGCAAGCTACCGCTACCCCTTTATCTATGGGCAAGCCGACAAAACGCTGTTTGACAGCGCCAATTGGCGGCTATGTGCTTTGCGCGCCTTGGGCATGCGGGATTTCAGCGCGCTGACCTCGGATTATTTCGATGGCGACGACCCGCAGTTGGTGGAATTCATCGCAAGACAAACCCTGCCGCGCCGCGGCATTCTGGCCAATACCGAAGAAATCCTTGTTACCATGGGCGCGCAGAATGCCCTGTGGTTGGCCGCACAGGTTCTATTGAACAGTCGCAGGCGCGCGGCCATTGAAGACCCGTGCTATCCTGCCTTGCGCAACGTCCTGACCCAGTCGCGCTGTCAGTTAAGTGTCGTGCCGGTCGATGCCGACGGCCTGCCTCCACATGATCTACCCGAAGGCACAGATGTGGTCTTTACAACCCCCAGTCATCAATGTCCGACGACAGCCACGATGCCCATGGCCCGCCGTCAGGTTTTGCTGGACAAGGCCGAGGCCGAGGATTTTCTGATCGTCGAGGATGATTATGAATTCGAGATGTCGTTTTTGAAGTCCCCGTCCCCCTCGTTGAAATCGCTCGATCAAAATGGAAGGGTGATCTATGTCGGCTCGTTTTCAAAGTCGCTCTTTCCTGGTTTGCGGCTGGGCTATCTGGTGGGCCCGGCTCCGTTCATTCGCGAAGCCCGCGCTTTGCGTGCGACTGTACTGCGCCACCCACCGGGGCATATCCAACGGACCGTTGCTTACTACCTTTCACTGGGACACTACGATGCGCTCGTCCGGCGGATGAGCAAAGCGTATCATGAAAGGCGGCAGGTGATGGAGGATTCCTTGCGCAATCAAAACCTGACGGTGGCAGGCCAAGGGACTTATGGGGGATCATCAGTATGGCTGAAGGCACCGGATGGGGTGGATACGACTGGTCTTGCAGAAAAGCTGCGTAAAGATAGCGTGCTGGCAGAACCCGGTGCGCCATTCTTTGCGGCCGAGGCCCCGCCCAACAATTACCTACGCCTTGCCTATTCATCGATCCCGGCGGCACGCATTCCAGAGGGGATCCGCTTGATTGGTGATGCGATCCGATATAGCTGATTTTTGAGACTCATCGTCTCAATAAAATTTACTCTGGTCTTAATGTAGTATGTCAATTGGACCTAACCTAACCTAGCGACACTTCATAATGTCACGTCAGCAAAACGGGGCGCATTGTCCCGCCATTTACCTTTTCAAATCCTGGGAGGATCACATCCATGAAGATGACCACCGAAGAAGCCTTTGTCAAAACGCTGCAGGCGCATGGTATTCGTCATGCTTTCGGCATTATCGGATCGGCCATGATGCCAATTTCCGATATCTTCCCAGCAGCTGGCATTACCTTCTGGGACTGTGCACATGAAGGGTCGGCCGGCATGATGGCGGATGGCTACACTCGTGCAACTGGTGAGATGTCGATGATGATCGCCCAGAACGGCCCTGGTATCACCAACTTTGTGACGGCTGTGAAAACCGCATATTGGAATCACACACCATGCCTGCTGGTCACCCCTCAGGCCGCCAACAAGACCATCGGTCAGGGCGGCTTCCAGGAAATGGAACAGATGAACCTGTTCGCCGATTGCGTGGCTTATCAGGAAGAGGTTCGCGATCCATCCCGCATATGCGAGGTTCTGGCACGCGTGATCGCAAAGGCGCACCGTCTGTCAGGCCCGGCCCAGATCAACATTCCGCGTGATTTCTGGACACAGGTCGTGGATATCGAAATCCCGGAACCAATCGTGTTCGAAGCCAGCCCCGGCGGCGAGGGTTCTATTGCAAAGGCCGCTGAACTACTGTCCACCGCAAAGTTCCCCGTCATCCTGAACGGCGCAGGTGTTGTGCTGGCAGAAGGTGGCATCGAAGCCTCCAAGGTATTGGCTGAGCAGTTGGAAGCGCCGGTCTGCGTTGGCTACCAGCATAACGATGCCTTTCCTGGCAATCACCCGTTGTTTGCAGGACCTTTGGGCTACAACGGCTCGAAGGCCGGGATGGAGCTGATCAACAAAGCCGATGTCGTTCTGGCGCTTGGCACCCGTTTGAACCCTTTCTCCACGCTGCCCGGCTATGGCATCGACTACTGGCCGACCAATGCAAAGGTAATTCAGGTCGACATCAACCCTGACCGCATTGGCCTGACCAAGAAGGTCACCGTTGGTATCGTGGGTGATGCAGCAAAGGTTGCCAAAGGCATCACCGCAGCACTGTCAGATTCTGCGGGCGACACGG
>ERZ1740070.26-NODE-26-length-125435-cov-14.835492_pt1 | contig 125435 bp, 113 predicted proteins | sample MGYA00581734_ERZ1740070 | MGnify/ENA primary metagenome ERZ1740070 (study PRJEB43018, sample SAMN04849744) | marine metagenome | isolation source: floating plastic debris | place: Pacific Ocean | collected 2008-09-01 | study: EMG produced TPA metagenomics... | reverse complement strand
GATACGTCTCAGGACTCAAATTCGCCGATGCCGCGAAGTCCGTCGGAACGGGATAGATAGGAGAGTCTGTCATTTTAAGTGCTCCATTGAACGCGTTACCAAGACCAATTTCTACAATGCGGATTTGGTAGCCGACGTAAAGTCGGCCGCCTGCACCCGTTTTCCTGCAAGACTAGATTGAGAGCGTAATCTTGCCGAAATGCTGCTGGCTCGCTTGGTGCGCGAAGGCTTCAGCGATTTGATCCAGCGCAAAATCTTTGTCGAGCACTGGTTTGATATTCGAGGCTTCGATGGCGGCGATCATATCTTCTTGATGCTCGGCTGAGCCGACCGTGATACCAGACATGGTCAAATTCTTAGAGAAGAAAGCAGCGGTTGGAACCTCGCCTGATACGCCGGTCAGAACCCCAATCAGCGAAATATGTCCGCCAACTCGGCACGCTTGGATCGACTGCGCCATGGTTCCCGGACCGCCAATCTCGACAACTTCATCAACACCGCGACCACGCGTGATCTCCAGCGCTTTCTTGCCCCATTCCGGGGTCTCTTTGTAGTTGATTACGTGATCTGCGCCCAAGGCTTTCATCCGCTCGAGCTTTTCATTTGAGGATGAGGTGGAGATCACCCGCGCGCCCGCCGCTTTTGCGAGCTGAAGCGCGAAAACTGAGACCCCGCCCGTGCCTTGCGTCAGCACCCAATCGCCTGGCTTGACGGAGCCTTCAACAAACATGCCGCGCCACGCCGTAAGCGCCGCGCAGGGCAGCGTCGCGGCTTCTGTATAGGAATAGCCTTCAGGCATGCGCGTGAACGCGCTTTCTGGCATCGCGACGAATTCAGCCGCAAAGCCATCCGCACCGTCACCGGGGACGCCGCCAAAGCCGAGCGCGTCAATCTCGCCCTTCTGCCAGTCTGGGAAAAACAGGCTGAGAACTTTGTCGCCCGGTTTGAATGTTGTGACACCGTCACCGATCGCGACCACGTCGCCTGCCCCGTCCGACATTGGAATCCGCCCATCATCGGTTGGGATTCCGCCCATCACGACGACGAAGTCATGATAGTTGAGAGATGAGGCGCGGATACGCACCAGAACTTCACCCGGTCCCGCGACAGGATCAGGACGCTCTTCAATGATCAGATTTCCCGGTCCACCAGGCTTTTTGACGGCTGCAACTTTCATAACGTTTCCTCTTTTTGCATCCGGTCCGTGGACAGACGCTAGGGAAGTCAAGGGAACTGCAAATCAATCACTCGATCCAGCATAAGCGACGAACATGTATGCGGCCCTGAAAAACAAGCGTTTGCAGCCAACGCTGCTGCAATTCTTGGCGACCCGAGCATTTTTTTACTGCCGCTTTCGGCATCTATTGATTGCACTCACGGTGCCAATTGTGGATAGCGAGGGACGAAAGACAGGGACCGCATCATCTTCATGCTGGACGTAACCAAACAAAGCCAATCAGAACGCGTGGACTTGGCCGCGAGCGGCGCGGAGCTTCGCATTTGCATTCTGTCTTATCGGTCTGATCCAAAGGTCGGCGGCCAAGGCGTCTACGTCGATTACTTAAGCCATGCTTTGGCGAAAGCTGGCGCGCGCGTCGATGTGGTCTCAGGCCCGCCATATCCTGAGCTGAGCGCGGATGTGAACCTGGTCAAACTCCCGTCGCTAGATCTGTTCTCAAAACCGCATCATGGCCATTATGAACTGCGCCCGAAACACTTGCTGAGCCCGACCGACACTTACGAGTATTTCGGCCACCTCTCAGGCAAATTCGTTGAGCCTTTCACCTTTGGTCAGCGGGCTTACCAATATCTGAAACGCCACCGCGCTAAGTATGATGTGATCCTGGACAACCAAACCCTGGCACATGGCATTGGGCGAATTAACGCAAGACTGGGCCTGCCGCTAACGACAATCATTCACCACCCGATCACGCGTGACCTAAAGCTCGCGGTTGAGGCAGCTCCGGATTGGAAGCATCGATGGCTCGCCCGGCGTTGGTATTCCTTTATAAACATGCAAATCAAAGTCGCTCGAAAGCTACCCGCCATCACCTGTCCATCCGAACATGCGAAGGCAGATATTGTGAGTGAGTTTGGCGTTGCGCCCGAGCGCATTCATCCCATCTCGCTCGGGGTTGATCAACAGGCCTTTTGCCCTGATCCGCGCATCGCTGCTTCACCGGGAAAAATCGTTACCACTGCGAGCGCGGACACACCGCTTAAAGGCCTCCATATTCTGGTCGAGGCCTATCATAAATTATTGGACACGCATCCGGAACTTGAACTCGTGGTGATCGGAAAGCTGCGCAAAGGTCAGGCCCGAAGAGCCATACTCGATCTCGACCTGAAGGATCGCGTCACCTTTAAGAGCGACCTGACACGAGAGGAGCTCGCCAATGAGTTTCGCAGTGCGACGGTCGCCGTGACACCCTCCCTGTATGAGGGGTTCGGCCTGCCCGCGGCCGAAGCTATGAGCTGCGGCACACCGGTGATTGTGACCGATGGCGGGGCTTTGCCGGAAGTCGCAGGGGACGCTGGCATCATTGTGCCGAAGGGCGATCCGAACGCTCTCGCCGAGGCAATCGACGCACTCATCTCCAACCCTGAGCGGCGTTCGGAGGTTGCAGATGCCTGTCTCAGGCGCGCTAGAGCCCAATTCAATTGGGACAGTATCGCCCCGAAATATCTAGACTTTTTCCGCGCAGCAATGGCGAAGCAATGCTAACCGCACGGCTGAAACATCTCGGCTTGTCGCCCGGCGACAAAGTACTCGACCTTGGCTGCGGCGAAGGACGTCATGTGCATGGCTTATACATGTTGGGCGGGCTCGATATTTATGGCGTCGACCTTGATGAGCCGTCGCTCAAGAAAGCTGAAGAAGGTCTCGTCTGGCTTCCGAAAGCGGATTCCCAAACCGAAACCCAAACCACATTTGAAACGGGCGACGCGACAGCGTTGCGCTTTGAGGACGATACGTTTGACGCAATCATTTGTTCCGAAGTGCTCGAGCACCTTCCCGACTATGACGCCGCTATTCGCGAGATGCGGCGCGTTTTGAAACCCTCAGGAAAGCTCTGTATCACAGTGCCGCACGCCTGGCCGGAGCGCATCTGCTGGCAGCTAGCGCCGCCACCCAATGGCTACGCGTTTCAGCCTGGCGGACATATCCGGATCTTTGATGAGGTCGATCTCAAAGCGTCGGTTGAACGGCGCGGGTTTAAAATGTTCAAACGCCACCACGCCCACGGCATCCACTCGCCTTTATGGTGGTTGAAATGCGCGTTCTGGGAGCGGCGCGACGATCACCCTATGGTCAAAGCCTATCATGACTTCCTGGTGTGGGACCTGATGAAGCGCCCGTGGATCACACGCGCCTTGGACGTCGTGACCTCACCCTTTATGGGCAAGAGCCTGGTCATGTATTTCGAAGAGAGCGAGAGCTAGCGTGGACGGATCCTTTCCAACTGGCGCGGTACTCTCCGCCGCAGATCTACGCCCCGCGATCGATCGCATTCTGGACATTCAGACCGAGCAAGGCGCGATTGCCTGGTTTGAGAATGGGCCTTGGGACCCTTGGAACCACACAGAGAGCGCGATGGCTCTGATGGTCGCCGGCGAGTTAGAAGCCGCAGCGAGCGCTTTTGACTTTCTCAAAGATACCCAGCGCAGCGATGGCGCCTGGTTGGGAGAGTATGGCAATTGCCTACCAATGGTGGATCGCGATTTCATCAGCCGCGAACCTGCTCCGGCTTTTTTGGATTCTAACTTTTGCGCCTATCCTGCAGTTGGAGTTGCGCACTTTTTGAAAGCCACAGATGACATCGCGCGGGCTCGAAACTGGTGGCCGATGGTCGAGCGCGCGTTGGATTTCGTCATCTCGCTTCAAAAGCTGGATGGGACGATTTCATGGGCGGCGGAAGCGGTTGGCACAGATGAAGACGATGCTCTTTTGGCAGGAAATGCATCGATCGTAAAAAGCTTGGAATGCGGGCTATTCTTGGCAAGTGCATTTGGGCTGGCGAAACCGGCCTGGCAAATGGCCCATGCCAAGCTCCGCGATGCCCTTCAGAATACTCCTGAGCTGTTCGACCGGCGTCAAACCGGCGCGCGGTTCGCAATGGATTGGTACTACCCGATCCTCGCTGGTGTCTGTGACGAAACGGCGGCCGCGGCCAGACTAGATCGATCTTGGAACAAGTTCGTGATCGACGATCATGGCTGCCGCTGCGTTTCGAACGAGCCTTGGATCACGGTTGCGGAAACGGCAGAACTCGTCCTTGCGCTGCAGTCTGCCCATCAGGAAGACCGCGCGACTGCACTCTTCCAGACCGTTCTGGACATACGCGACGAACACGGCGTGTTCTGGATGGGCCATCAAATTGATGAAAACATTTACTGGCCGCGAGAGCAGCCAAGTTGGACGCAAGCCGCCGTGATCCTAGCCGCCGATGCTTTGCAAGGTACGTCTGCGACCAGCAGGGTCCTGACGCGGTCGCTGCTTAGACCCGCCGCAATATCCGCAAGCTCTTAATCGCCTGCTCCTCGACATAAAGGTCTGACGCCAACGCGCGTTGGTAGATCTCAAATGGTGGACGCCCACCATCGGCTGGGTCAGGAAATACATCATGGATGGCGAGCACGCCGCCTGGCATGATGTGAGGCGTCCAACCGCGATAATCATTCAAGGCGTGCTCCATCGTGTGGCCACCATCGATAAAGAGCAAGCTGAGCGGGGTCGCCCATCGCGTCGCAATATCTATGGAACGCCCGATGATTGGAATGACCGTGCCTTCGAGGCCCGCTTGGCGAATGGTGCTGCGGAAGAAAGGTAACGTGTCGACGGCTTCCGCATTTGCATCCCACACCTCGTCGTCGAAATACTCCCACCCAGGCTGATTTTCTTCTGAGCCGCGATGATGATCGATTGAGAAGTGAAGCTCATTCCGCTGCTGGCAAGCTGTGCCGATATAGACCGACGACTTGCCGCAATAGCCGCCAATCTCCAGGCAAGGCCCAAGCGGTGCCTGCGCCAGGGCCGCATTGTATAGAGCTTCCCCTTCGGCAGGGTCTAAAAAGCCTTTGATTTTGGACACATCAATTGGAAGCTTCATTCTGCTGGCACCGCATTCTCTGTCGCCTCAGCATCGAGTTGCCGCGCCACATCGCCAGGCGACCCAGACCCGCGCGCGATCAGGGCATAGGCCGTCGGGACAAACAAGACCGTTACGAGCACCGCCGCAATCACACCGAACAGAATAACCACACCGATGGCCGCGCGTGTCTCTGATCCGGCACCGCTCGACAGGATCAGCGGCAGCGTTCCCGCCGCTGTTGTCAGACCGGTCATCACAATTGGACGCAGCCGCGCCAGAGAGGCCTCCTTTAGGGCTGCGTGAAACGCTTCGCCTTGATCGCGTAACTGGTTGGCAAACTCGACAATCAGAATGCCATTCTTCGCGGCGAGGCCAACCAACATGATCAAGCCAATCTGCGTGTAGATATTGAGACTGTTCCCAGTCAGCCACAGTCCGAGCAAACCGCCCGCAAGCGTCGCTGGAACACAGAGCATGATAATTATCGGATGCCGGTAACTCTCAAACTGCGCCGCTAAAACTAAGAACACGATGATCAGGCCAATCGCGAACACAAACAGGATCGAGGAGCCTGAGGTCTTGAAATCTAGGGATTGGCCTTTGAAGTCGATCGTTGCTTCGACCGGTAAAACATCACGCGCCAGGGTCTGCATTTGATCCAAGACGTCACCGAGCGAAGCCCCCTCAGCCAGCCCCGCTTCAATCGTAATCGCCCGCACACGGTTGTATCGATTAAGGGTCGGACTGTCCGCGACGGCCTGGATCGTCATCAGGCTTGAAAGCGGAATCAGATTGCCGGACCGCGACGAGCGGACATAAATATTCTCGACATCGTTGGGATTGTTCTGATCAGAGCGCAGGCCCTCAAGGATGACGTCATATTCTTCGCCGCCATCGATATAGGTCGTCACCCGCCGCGACCCGAGCATCGTCTGAAGTGTGGTCCCAATATCGGCAACCGTTACGCCGAGATCAGCAGCACGATCATAATCCACCTGAATACGATACTGCGGCTGGGTTTCTTTATAATCCCAATCGACATCGACGAGCCCAATATCGCTCTCTTCTAAGGCCGTCACGAACGTGTCGCGCCATTCCGTCAGCGCCTCGTAGCTCGGCCCGCCAATCACGAATTGAACAGGCTTGCCGGTCCCGCCCCCGAGACCTTGTCGCATTCGAGCAAACCCTCGTACGCCCGGTAAGTCGGACAGCGCTCGATTGGCCTCGCTGATTATCACATCTGCTGGACGGCGCTGGCTCCAATCGTTCAAGACCACGATGATGAAGGCCTGATTGAACGCGGACGAGCCAAATCCAGGCGCCCGGAACAATAGCCGGTTCACTTCAGGCGCCTTGCCGTCCTGGCTTTCGGTATAGGGCAAGAGGCGACGCTCAATCTCATCGATATAGCGCTCCATATAGCTATATGACGCCCCTTCTGGGCCCCGCACCGCAACAAAGAAAGCGCCGCGATCTTCTCGAGGCACGTATTCTTCATTCACGCGTTGCGACAGTTCCCAGCTCGACCAGAACAAGCCGCTTAAGAGCACCGCCATCAAAATCGGCCGTGGGATGATGATATCAAGCAACCAACTATAGGCGCGACGTACATAGCCGAACGCGCTGTCCACCAGGCGCGGTAAGAACGACATCACAGTCCACTTGTCGCTTTGCTTCTTGAGCAGCTTCGACGCCATCATCGGGGTCAGCGTCAGCGCCAACAGGCTGGAGAAGACGACCGCCGCTGAGATTGTCAGCGCGAACTCCGTAAACAAACGTCCGATATCGCCCTGTAAGAACGTGATTGGGACGAACACGGAGACCAGGACCAAAGTGGTGGCGACCACCGCAAAGCCAACCTGGCGCGTACCTTTGAACGCCGCGACAAGCGGTGTCTCGCCATACTCTTTCATCCGCCGTGATATGTTTTCCAGCACCACAATCGCGTCATCAACAACCAATCCGATCGCCAAGACCATAGCAAGCAGTGTCAACAAGTTGATCGAGAACCCAAGCGCATAGAGCACGATGAATGTCGCGATGATCGAGATCGGTACCGTAATAGCCGGAATGATCGTCGCACGGGCACTGCCGAGGAATAGGAAGATGACCAGTGTCACCAAGCCAACCGCGATGGCGAGCGTCGTGTAGACTTCTCGAATGGACGCAGAGATGAAGACGGAACTGTCGAAGCTTCGCGCGATCACCATCCCGTCGGGTAGTGTCTCATTGAGCTGATCGGCCAATTGCTTCGCGGCGTTCGCGACATCAACCGTGTTGGCGGTGGACTGCTTGACGATCCCGAGGCCAACCATTGGGACGCCATTGCCTCGAAACATGTTTCGGTCTTCAACCGTGCCGCGCTCCACCCGCGCGACATCGCCAAGTCGGACGAGATAACCGTCCTCACCTTCAGCAATCACTAGGCCAGCGAAGTCGTCCGGCGTCTGGAAGGCTCGGTCGATCCGGACGGTATAGGCGCGCGTGTCTGATTCAATGCTACCCGCTGGCGCCTCGATATTCTCACGCCGTAGCGCTTGTTCAATATCGCTCACGGTGAGGTTTCTGGCCGCGAGCGACCGCCGGTCGATCCAGATCCTCAAGGCATAGTCACGAGACCCGCCAACCCGGACGCGGGCCACGCCATCAAGCGCGGAAAAACGATCGACCAGATAACGCTGCGCATAGTCTGAGATCTCAGGCGTGGTCAGGTTTTCAGCCGCAAGGTTTAGCCAAATGATGACATCATCATTGGAGTCCGCCTTCTCGACCTCGGGCGGATCGGCATCCTCTGGCAGATTGTCAAGCACGCCGGAGATGCGGTCTCTGATATCATTCGCCGCGACATCGATGTCCTGATTGACGCCGAACTCGATTGAAATGCGGGATCGGCCATCGCTCGAGTTTGAGTTGATAAACCGAATGCCTTCTACGCCTGCGATACGATCTTCTACAATTTGCGTAATGCGTGTCTCAACGACGCTCGCTGAGGCCCCGGCATATCTCGTATCAATCGTGACGATCGGCGCATCGATGTCTGGATATTCTCGCAGGCTCAGCCGATCGAAAGATACGACCCCCAGGATCACCAGGATCAGCGCGATCACAGACGCAAAGACCGGGCGCTTGACGGCGGTATCTGAGAGTAACACGGCCCGCCCCTCTTAATTCGCAGCGCCAGCCGCGCCATTCGCGCCGCCGCGTCCACCGCCTGCCAAAGATCCAGCCGGGGCGAGCAGGGACCGATCCTGCAACCGGATCTCAGAGCCTTCGCGAACGCGAATAATCCCTTCAGTGATCACTTGATCGCCCCGAGCCAAACCAGAGATCACTTCAATAAAGCCATCCGCGCGCTGACCGAGCTCAACCTCAACCCGGCGCGCCTTTTGCGTTCCGTCTTCTGCAGACACAAGCCAAACATAGGTCTTCGGGCCGATAGGTTGCACCGCGGCTTCAGGTATCGCGAGACTGGTGCGGGGGTCGGCAGTGACGGTTACACGCATAAACATACCAGACCTCAAGAGCAGGTCTGCATTCGGAATTTTGGCGCGCGCCCGGATCGAACGCGTGATCGGATCAATTCGATTGTCGAGCGTTTCGATTACGCCTTCGAACCGCTCGCCCGGCAAATCATCGGTCTCAGCAATGATGGCGGTGCCGGGCTGGATCGAGCGGGTAAAAATGGACGGCACGTCAAAGTCCAAGTTCATCTCGCTGTCATCAATCAACGTTGCGACCACATCGCCGGGGCGAACAAATGACCCAACACTGACCCGCCGGAATCCGAGCACACCGTCAAAGGGTGCCACGAGAACGCGGTCCTTTTGACGCGACTGCAGTGCGCGCAAGTTCGCTTGTGCCGCGTCCAAATCACGTTGGGCGCGGTCGAGTTCAGATTGAGAGACCGCCTCGGCTTCAGCGAGGCGCACAACGCGATCGAGCTGACGGGCGGCCTCTTCGACATTTGCTTCGGCAGATTCAACCAGCGCCAACTGCTCGCGCTGGGCGAGGGAGAGCAGCGTCTTCCCTTTCCGAACTCGTTCACCATCGTCGAAATAAAGTGCGGTAATGCGATCAGAAGCGTTCAGAGACAGATCAACCTGTTCGTTCGGCTCTAGGGTTCCAAGCGCTTCGATATCGCGTGAGAAAGCCCGTTCAGTCACCGGATCCGCAAACACGCTGGCTGGTCCACCGCGTTGCGCCAGACTTGAAGGAGCGCACACCAGGGCGAGCGACAGGGCAATCAAAATCGATCTTAACATCCTAAAATCACTCACTTTCTAGTGCCGCATCTGCGACCTCTGCGTCCCGCCAAATTCCCCCTAAAGCTCTATACGCGGCGATGGCTTGTCTGGTTGTGGCGAGCCGACTTATTTCTAGCCGGTCCTGCGCATCAAGCAGCGTCCGCTGAGCGTCGATAACATCTAGGAAATCATCCAAGCCCTCGTCAAATCGCAATCTCGCGAGCTCAAGAGCCCGTTCCGCTGAAGACGCAGCCGCTTCGAGATCAACCCGCCGCGCGCGTTCCTGGACATAAGAGATCAAAGCGATTTCCACTTCGCCCAAGGCTTCAATGACCGCGCTTTCATACGTCGCGAAGGCGACCCACGTCTGGGCGTCGGCAATGTCGATATCGGCGCGAACACGGCGCAGATCCGGCCCGTCCCAGCGCAAGGCCGGGCCAATGCCAAATCCGAAACTATTATCGAGCGTGCTGTCCTCGGTGAACAGGGCGAGCAGGTTCGCATTGAAGGTCAGTGTCGGGAACAGGCGAGCCCGTTCAACTTCACCAAGCGCAAGCAGGCGCGCAATATCAGCTTCCACCGCACGAATATCCGGCCGGCGACGGATCAGATCGTCTGGGCGACCGACCGATAGCGTCTCGGGTGGCACTGGGATCGATGCAAGCGCGCCATCCGCATTCAACTCTGACTCATCGATCTGCAGATCACCTCGCCCCGTCAACACAGCTAACTGGGTCGCCGCGGTTCGAATGTTGATCTCAAGAAGTGGCAGCGATGCGAGCGTGGTTCGATACTGCGACTCTGCCCGCTCAACATCAAGGCGTGTCGCACGGCCGTTTTCAAACAGAACACGAAGCAGTTCGACGCTGTCCCCTTGAAGCTCAGCATTGCGTTGCGCTACGGCGAGACGGACTTGGTTGCCGCGGTAATCAACATAAGCCAGTGCCGTGTCTGCTGCGACCGTCACAGCGACATCGCGGCGTAGCTCGTTCAGTTGCTCAACCTGGAAGGCGGCGCTTTCAATCTCGGATGCGATCCGACCAAAGGCGTCATACTCCCAGCTCGCGCCCAATTGACCATTGGCGCTAAACTCTGTGTCGGCGCCCTCCCGAGGGGCACGGCCAAGTTCACCGCTTGCCGTCGAACTCGTTGAAAACGATCGTCCGAACGTCTGCCGGGCCAATACGGCACGTGCAGCCGACACATTCGCTTCTGCGATCGCGAGATCCTTATTGGCGCGGAGGGCGTCTTCCACAAACTCGGTAAGATACGGGTCAGAAAAGCCGTTCCACCAGTCGATGGAGACAGGCTCTTGCGACACAAGCGCGGTCTCGCTTGCTGCGAAAGCATCGCTGGTCTCTAGCGTCGCCAGAGGCTCTGGCGCGGGTGGGACACTTGCACAGCTCGCGAGCAAGAGAGCCGCAAGCGAGCCATAGGATAGAGGGTTCAAGACGCGCATACTGGAGCAGATAATGCAGGAACGCTGAAAGTCAGCACACAAAGCGACATAAGATTTGTGTCACCGTATTTTTATTGGCTTGCTAGGCTGCATCGCTCGTTTCGGCGTAAGTCGATCCGACCGCGATAAAAGCCCTGTTTGCAAGGAACAACACTCGTACTTTGCCGGTTCAGCGAAACGCCTTAAATCACGGGCATAAGAAACGGGAGGCAAATGACATGCACACCACAATTCTAATCTGCTCAGCAAGCCTTGCGATCCTCACGCTCCTGCTCGCGTTTTGGACCAGCGTACAGCGCGGATCGAGCAATACGATTGCGTATGGCGCGCCTTTGGAGCCGACTTCAGCCATGGCCAAAGCCCAGCGGGCACATGGCAACTCTGCCGAATATGCAGGCCTGCTCATTGCTCTATTCTTGGTCACAGGCTTCGCCTATGCAGGCCGCGACCTAGGTGGCCTCGTCATGTGGACGATTATCGCTGTGACTGCTGCGCGTTTTGTCCACGCGCTCGGCTTTTTGATTTGCGGCACGCTTGAGAAACCGCACATACTGAAAGCGATCGGCGCATTGGTGACCTATCTCGGCGGTTTTCTCCTCGCCGGACTGATCATTTCCAAAGCGCTCTAATTACTTACCTTCAAAACTCGGCTTACGCTTTTCGAGGATCGCGTTGACCCCTTCAATGTGATCCTCAGTATGGTGCATCATAGACTGCGCCGCCGCCGACATTTCCATAATCGTGTCATAGCTCGCGGTCGTGCCATGGCGCAGCAATGTCTTCGCGACGCGGAGGCTTTGCGGCGGCTGGACGGCCATACGGCTTGCGAGCGCAATCGCTTCGTCCATTAGGTTCTCGCCAGGCACTGCGCGAGAAATCAGGCCCCAGTCTGTGGCGGTTGCGGCATCAATGACATCGCCCGTGAACAAAAGCTCAGCTGCCCGGCTCGCGCCAATAATCCGCGGTAACAACCAAGCACCGCCGTCGCCTGGGATCAGGCCCAGTTTGAGGAAGGTCACGCCAAACTTCGCCTTGTCGGAGGCAATCCGTACATCCGCCATACACGCGACATCACAGCCAAGGCCGATCGCGGCGCCGTTCACCGCGGCGATCAGCGGTGTCTCTAGATTGTAAAGCGACTTCACGATGCGGTGGATGTTGCGGCGATAACCTTCGCGGACGCTATAAGGCGAACCCGCAAAGGCGCCTGTGCGGTCGCGCATGGCTTTGACATCGCCACCAGCAGAGAAGGCTCGGCCCTCGCCCGTTAGGATCGTTACTCGGATTGCCGGGTCTGCTTCTATCTCTGCACAGGCATCAGCCACAGCAGCGCCATCACCCTCCTGGCCCAGTGCGTTCATCATCTCCGGCCGCGTCAGCGTGAGGGTTGCAATCGGGCCATTCTTTTCGAGTTTGATGACAGACATTCGGGGGCTCCTTCAAATCTTTGGTCTGCTTTTACAGACGAGAAGAGCGCTGTCACCACTTGCTTCGCGGCAAGTCCTGTGCGGTTTGGTCGAATGAACACGATCGCTCACATAGTGATTGCCTCCGCCGCGCTAGCCCGCCAGGACACGCCGAAGCGTAACTGGGCCGTGCTCGGCGGCGCGCTTGTCCCCGACGCGTCTATGTTTGTCTTTTTTGCTTGGAGCCGACTACAAGGCTGGAGTGGCGATGAGACCTGGAATGTCCGATACTGGACCGAGCCCTGGCAGACCCTTGGCGCGACTTCAAATTCATTTGTACTGTTCGGGGCGCTCCTGGTAGTTGCGGCCTGGCGGCATTGGAGCCTGTGGACCGTGTTCGCCGCCGCTGCCCTCCTCCACATCACGCTCGACTTTCCGCTCCACGCCGACGACGCGCATAGGCATTTTTGGCCACTCAGTGACTGGCGGTTTTTCTCGCCAGTCTCCTATTGGGATCCGGCCCAAAATGGACTGTTCGGAGCCGCGATTGAGACGGTCAGCGCTCTCTTGGCGACGGGCGTACTTTGGTGGCGCTTCACGCGGATTCGGTGGCGACTCTTATTTACGGCTCTAGCGGCGCTTCAGCTATTTGCTTTCGGCGCGCAAGTCGCGTGGTCGTATTCAAGTTAGGGCTTCGCAGGTTCGATCCGCGTATAGATCCCGGTGAACCAAGTGGCCCACGCGTCATTGTCGGCGTCATACTGCTCAAAGTGTTGAGTGACGGTACCATCCTCATTTGGGGTCCATTCGCCGGTAAACTCTGCCTCGAAGATGGATTGGGTATAGGTAATCGTGCCAGCAAGCTTCATCGAACCGGTCTCAGTTAGCCCGCCTTCATAATCGATCACGAAACCCGAGCTCACCCAGACTTGGCGCCACTTTTCGGAAGCTGGGTTGTAGTAGTTATAACTCTGGCCGGTGCCGCCTGTCGCGGACGTCCAAGTCTCCAGAATGAGGCAACCATTCTCTTCGCTGGTGATCTCATTGGTTCCGGCGACCGTGCCATCCGGCGTGGAGACCTCCCACATGCCAAGCCAAAAATCGAACTGTCGAAACTCATCCTGGCGACAAGGCAGCGGCGTGTCGGAGTCTTGCGCCATCGAAGTCGAACCGATCGCAAGCCCGCAGACAGCAACTAAAGCAAAACGCAGCATCCATTCCTCCAAACAAAAGTCCCCGCCGCACAGAAACGCGCGGCGGGGACCTTTGTCAATTTGAGGGGAAGCCTATTCAGCTGCCGCCTTCAGATCTGTTGCGCTCAGCTCAGTGTAGCGGCGCATGTGGTGATCGACGTTGCCGAACTCACTATCAATCATGGTCAGGCGCTTGAAATAGTGCCCGACCGCAAGCTCTTCTGTCATGCCCATACCGCCATGGATTTGGATCGACTCTTGACCAACAAAGCGGCCAGACTGCCCGATACGAACCTTGGCTGCAGACGCAGCCTTGCGGCGCTCAACAGGATCTTCGCCAAGCTTAAGGGTCGCCATATAGGTCATAGAGATAGACTGCTCATGCTCCATGAACATATCGACCATACGGTGCTGCAGAACTTGGAATTTGCCAATCGGCGTGCCGAACTGCTTGCGCTGACGCGAATACTCGACCGTCATCTGGTGCGCGACACCCATTGCACCAACGGCTTCTGCACAGATCGCGGCTGTGGCTTCGTCAGCAACTTGCTCGATCAATGGCAAGGCTTCACCTTCTGCGCCAATCAGAGCGTCCGCACCGACCGATACGTTTTCAAAGTAAACTTCTGAGGCACGGCGACCATCGACCGTTGGATAGTCGCGGGTTGTAACGCCATCAGCGCCTTTATCGACGATGAAGACTGAAATGCCGCCTGTATCTCGGCGGTCACCGCCGGTGCGCGCCGTTACGACAAGCTTGTCGGCCCAAGGCGCGCCGATCACAACCGATTTGTGGCCGTTGAGAACATAGCCTGAGCCGTCTTTCTTTGCTGTGGTTTCGAGATCAGCAAGATTGTAGCGGCCGCGAGGCTCAGCATAAGCGAAAGCAAAGGTCGATGCACCGCCCATAATGGCTTGAAGGTGCTCTTCCTTCTGAGCTGCTGTCCCGGCATGCTTTAGGAAGCCACCCGCGCAAACAACGCTCGGGACGAAAGGCTCAACAACGAGCCCCTTCCCAAACTCTTCCATGACGACCATTGAGTCGATCGGGCCGCCGCCAAGGCCACCATCTTCTTCGCTGAACGGCGCCATTAAGAGGCCGAGCTCTGCGAACTGCGCCCACATTTCAGGACGCCAACCGCTCTCGCTTTTGACCACACCCATGCGCGTGTCGAAGTCATACTGCTCACGGATCAGCCTTGCGAGGCTGTCTCGGATCATGGTCTGCTCTTCGGTGAAATTAAAGTCCACGGTGTGGTCCTCCGGTCAAATTTTAGTTTTCTGTGTCAGTTAGCAAAGCGGCGCATGTACCAATCGCCCCTTCGCTTAAATCGTAGTCTGTTTCTGGTCTAGGCTTGGTCACCAAAAGCAAGGTGTCTTGTGATCCCTCTGCCCATTCAATCACGCCCGTCAGGTGCGTATCGTTGAGGACAAAAATTGTCTCGTCTTCGGTCTCTTCATTATTTTCATAGTCGATTTTAATCGAATGAGCGGCTCGAGATTGGCCCATAAGGAACATGTCTGTCGCATCGCCAATCTTGACGGCAGCGGGATTATCGCTCGTCGTAAAAATGGCAGCCGTTTTACCTGTCTCTAACGGCCACAGCGCGGCAACCGCCACACGCTCTTCTGCGGCTGGCATCTCCGCATCGCACGAACGATAATCTATGCCCGAGAACAGCGCGAAATAGTTTGCAGGCCCGATGCCGAGTTCCTCAATATCATTGAGATAGATTTTGAAGTCTGGGCCCTCGGCGATCACCTTTTCGGCATAGCGGTCATTCGAACCATCAAAATGGGAAGACCAAAACAAAACGCTTCCTGGACCGAGTGGCAAGGCCGTATCCGTTTCCGCCAATGCTGACGGAAACGATACGAGTGCGACTGTGGCGGCCAGGAGCGCTATGCGCATTGTCTTACAGCCCTAGGATCATCTTTGTGATGATGTTGCGCTGAATTTCGTTCGAACCACCGTAGATCGAGGTCTTACGGAAGTTAAAGTAGTTCGGCCCAGCATGGTGGGCATAGTCGGGGCCGATCGGGAACTCGTTCGAGCCGTCTTCTGGGAAGCCGCGGAAGTAAGGCGCGCCATACGAGCCCACTGCTTCCAAAGTCAGCTCTGTTAGACGTTGCTGAATTTCAGTGCCTTTGACTTTCAGGATCGAGCTTTCCGGCCCTGGTCCCTTACCTTCGGACTCGCGTGCGAGGGTCCGAAGCTCAGTGAATTCCAGAGCAGTCAGATCGATCTCAAGTTGGCTGATCTTGCGAGCGAATGAATCGTCTTTGATCAGCGGCTCACCTTCGAGCAGTTCAGTCGATGCGATATCGCGAAGGCGCTCAATGCCGCGCTTTGAGCGGGCAACGCCAGCGATACCTGAGCGCTCGTGAGCGAGCAGGAATTTCGCATAGGTCCAGCCTTGGTTCTCTTCACCAACGCGGTTTTCGACCGGCACACGAACATCTGTCAGCCAAACTTCGTTGACCTCATGACCGCCATCAATCGTGATGATTGGGCGGACTTCGATACCCGGTGTATTCATGTCGACCAGGATGAAGGAAATACCTTCTTGCGGCTTTGATGCATTCGGGTCGGTGCGGCACAAGAAGAAGCCCCAATCGGCGTGCTGAGCGAGGGTCGTCCAGGTTTTCTGACCGTTGATGACATAGTGATCGCCATCACGCACCGCAGTTGTTTTCAAGCTTGCAAGATCCGAACCTGCGCCTGGCTCTGAATAGCCCTGGCACCACCACTCTTCTCCGGAAAGAATTTTTGGCAAGTAGCGCTCTTTCTGCTCTTCGTTTCCGAAGGTGTAGATCACGGGCGCAACCATTGAGACGCCAAATGGCAGCGGCATCATCGCGTCAACGCGCGCATTCTCTTCAGACCAGATATAGCGCTGGGTCGAGGTCCAACCTGTGCCGCCATACTTTTCAGGCCATGCCGGCGCCGACCAACCTTTTTTGCCAAGCACTTTATGCCAAGCGAGGAATTGATCGCGTGTGAGGTCTTCGCGGGAGCCAATCTCTTTCAGCTCTTCCGGATAATTTTCATCAATAAAAGCGCGAACTTCGGCGCGAAAGGCAACTTCTTCAGGCGAAAAATCGAGATTCATAGCGGATCTTCCCAGCAATTGAGACGGTTTAACTTTATTTTGTTTTGCCGTGGCATAGCCCAGATTGCAAGTTAACGCGAACGTAAACGTCACTTTGTCTCATATGCCGTCGCGGTAGCCTTATGAGGCTTCTGGCTGCGCCAAAAACGGCGCGCACGCGGTGCGGAGAAGACCAATCGCTGCGACCGATCCCATTCCGCCGCCCGTATTGAACTCAAAGTCGGCGAGCGGCGTCATACCAAGCCGCTCCAGCGCGGCTTGGTGTGCGGGACGACGTGTGACGTGCGCGGCTTTAATATGGTCGATGCCGAGCGGGTTGAGCGCATGCACGACGGCTGCTGCAATCGTGGTCGCAAATCCATCGACCAGAACCGGAATACCCTGCGCGCGCGCGGCAATAATCGCTCCGACACATGCGGCAAGTTCGCGACCGCCAAGGCACCGGAGGACTTCGAGCGGGTCAGACAGATGTCCGCGATGCGTCTTCAAAGCTTGGCTGACAATGGCGACACGCTGCTGGTTCATTTCTTCGGGCACTTGTGGGCCTGGGCGCACCCAATATTCAGGGGCTCCGCCATAGAGGGCACACGCAACAGCTGCAGCAGCAGTCCCGATCCCGGCGCCTACGACGCCCAAGGCCACCAGGTCTGGCTTTCCTTCGAGGGCCTCAAATCCATACGCGATCGTCGCAGCGCATTCGCGCTCTGACATAGCTGCTTCTTCTGCAAAATTCGGCGTGGGTTTGTCGATTGCGAGCTCAAACACACGAATGTTGGCTTGGACCTGGGTCGCAATCGCGGACAACGGCGCGCGTCCTTCGCGCAGGGCCTCCACCTTCTCGCGCGTGCTTTCATTCGACGACAGCGTCACGCCTGAGTGGGAAATACCATGCGAGCCGGCGAAGACAGCAAGCGTCGGGCTTTCAAGGCGCGGCGGATATCGGCGCTGCCATTCGGCAAGCCATGCGGCCCCTTCCCCAAGTTTTCCGAAGTCGCCTTCACGTCCCATGCCGAGCAAGGCGTCGAACACATGTTTTGCAGCGCCTGCATCCGCCTGCGACGGGCGCATAGCGAGCTCTCGGGCATCATCTAAAGGGCTGGTGGCTTGATCCACTTGCGTCACATCCATTTCTTATTACTTGGGAGCGTCTAAAACGCCTTGAATTCAAAGCGCAAGTCAATTCTGGATTTGGTAATTTGATGAAACTGTCGCAAGTATATCTTGAGGTTCTCAGAGTAAGGCAACGCATATGGTCCGCCCGAACATAGTCAGCCCCTGTATCAAAGTGTGCGCCGTTGATGGCGAAACCAGTCTTTGCCTAGGCTGCGGGCGCACTTTGAAAGAGATCGGCGGCTGGACCCAATTCGATGATGCCGGGCGTGACGCCGTGATGGACCTGTTGCCAGAGCGCCTGGACAAACTCCGCGCGCTCGGAAAACTGGAAGACAGTCGATGAAGCTCTCTCACATCATCGCGACTCTGTTCCTCGCCGGCGCCATGGCGGCTGTCATCTCACTCATTGTGGAGCCGAGAACCAATTCGCAAATCGAACAGGCGCAGGTTGCGCAAGCAACGCCGAATGTCGCTACGCTTGCCGTCGACACGCCCGAGGAAGCCAGTTCCGCTCGGCGCACGACCACAATCAGTGTCCGTCCTGACGGACATTACTGGACCCGCGCTCTGGTCAATAAGAAGGCCAGTATTGAATTCATGGTCGATACCGGCGCGAGTGTCGTCGCGCTGACCTATCGAGACGCGCAAAAAATGGGACTTCGTCCGGAAACGCTGGACTATAAATGGGAAATTCGCACCGCCGGTGGAATCACTAAGGGCGCGAGCATTCGAATCGACTCAATCCAGATCAACCAAGTTCATGTGCGAAACGTGGATGCGATGGTGCTGCGCACCGACCTGGATCAATCACTCTTAGGTATGAGCTTTCTGCGCGAACTCTATTCCTATGAGTTTCGCGGCAATCGTATGATCATCAAACAGTAAAAGACGCGAAGCGATAATCGCACTTCGCGTCTTTTGAAAGCTTTGTTGGAGGGTCGCTTCGGACTTAGCCGAACTGTGCGATCACATCCTCAATATCGGCACCGGGACGCGCCAGGATTGAAGCGACTTGCGCACGCTGTTCGATCGCCAACCAAATTCCAGCAACTTCCAGATCGACAACCGACCAAGAGCCCTTACGCTCAATCACGCGCCAGCGAACCTTTAGAGGATCACCGCCGCCGCGCAGCTCAGTCGTCACGATTGCGTCCCGCGCATTGCGCGCAGACGTATCAAGAACCTCTACTTCGACGCTTTTAAATTGATCGACATTGGTTTCGATCTGACGCCGCAAGAAGCCTTCAAAAGCGGACACGAATCGAGCCTTGTCCGAGGCAGGAATGGTTCGGCTGTAGCGTCCAAGCGTGAAATTCGCGATCGCCCGTGTGTCGATATGTTCCAAAACAGTATCGGCAATCTCGGTATTGTCTGTTTGAGAAATATCCTCTGCTGCCGTGCTGACGAGCGCTTCAGCACTATCAATCTGATTGTGTCCAGCTACCGCCAGAGGGGCAGATGCCATCAACGCGAGGGATAAAAACACAGTTCTCAACATGGGAGGGTCCTTTGCATTTTTCGCGCCACTTTCGGACGCTTCGGGCAATAGGTAGTTGTGGAATTGTGAAAGGATTAGGGCAGCATTTGGCATAGGGGGTATGCGCAGAGCGAATGGTGGTTTTTGGAACACACCCCGTCCCCAGACAAAAAGAAAGAAGGAGCTGCTCCGACTGTAGCAGCTCCCTCGATTCGTTCAGGGCTATGGCGTTAAGCCAGGCGGACCTTGAGCTTGTTGCCTTCCGTCTCCTCGACAATCACAGCCGCCCCGGTGGCGAGATTTGCGCCGTCCAAACTCTGCGCTGACCAAACCGTGTCCCCGAGTTTGACGCGGCCTAAACCGCCCGCGAAGTCTTCGGTGACAACCCCGCGCTGACCGAGTGTCCCAGCCATGCGCTTGTTCAGGGTCGGGTGTTCTTCAACATTCTCACGCATCGATTTGAACACGGTGCGCCCAACAATAAAGAGGACCACAGTTGCGATGGCGAAGAAGACAAGCTGCCCTTCCCAACCGGTTATTCCGCTCGGCCCGAAAGCGGCAAAGGCGGAGGTAAAAGCGGCGGCGATTGAGACCCAAAGCAGATCCCAAGTGCCCGTCATCATCTCGATCGAGAAGAGGATCAATGCCAGGGCCAGCCAGTGCCAGGCCGTTGGCGGCCAAAGGGCGATATCTAAACCTTCCATAAGATGCTCCTAGTCTCGATTACCGGCTGGCGGAACCGCGGTGCGGCTGCGCTCTCCAGCATCTTTCGCTGCATCAGTCAGGCCGCGAATGCCTTCAATGGTTCCGATGATAGAGCTGAACTCTGCTGGAATGATGACGGTCTTGTTGCCACCGGCTGACGCGAGCTTCTCAAACGCGGTGACATATTGCTGGCCGAGGAAGTAGTTGATCGCGTTGACGTCACCTTTGGCAATCGCCTCAGAGACGAAGGCTGTGGCTTTCGCTTCTGCTTCCCCTTCCCGCTCGCGGGCTTCGGCGTCACGGAATGCCGCTTCACGGCGCCCTTCGGCTTCGAGGATCTGCGACTGTTTCAAACCCTCAGCTTTCAGAATGGCCGACTGTTTGTCGCCTTCTGCGGTTAGAATTTCCGCACGCTTTAAGCGCTCAGCCTTCATCTGACGGGCCATGGCCTCGGTGATATCGGCTGGCGGCGACAGATCCGCGATCTCAATCCGGGTCACTTTTACGCCCCAAGGATTGGTTGCCGCATCGACGACTGAGAGCAGCCGTGCATTGATGTCATCCCGGTTCGACAGAACCTCGTCCAGGTCCATAGACCCTACCACGGTTCGGATATTGGTCAGCGAGAGATTGGTGATCGCGTTCTCGAGATTATTTACCTCATAAGCCGCCGACACGGGGTCCACGACTTGGATAAACACAACCGCATCACAAGAGACCTGCGCATTGTCGCGCGTAATCACTTCTTGGGTTGGGATGTCGAGCACCGTCTCCATCATGTTCATCTTGCGCCCAATGCGCTGATAGAACGGGACGATAAAGTCCAGGCCTGGGCCGAGCGTCTTGGTGTAGCGACCAAAATTCTCAACGGTATAATTGAACCCTTGAGGCACAACGGTGACGGATGAGGTGAGCAGTATCAAACCTGCAAAGGCGATGACACCGGCGACGATTAAATTGACTTCCATAGAGGTCCTCCCTGAATTGAACCATTGTTCACATGGGAAGGATTTTGCCGTTTTTCAATAATTATTCATCGAAAAACGGCGTATTCCCCATGGAAACACGCCGTTTTCACTCGATTCCGTTACGAAACTCTGATCATCTGTTCCAAACCGGAACAGATAGAATGAGAGATCGCTTAGAGCTGACCCAGCAGGTAATCCGCGCTTGAAACTTCAAAGCCTCCGCCCTGCTCGACATTAAGCTCTGCGACAGTGCCGTCTTTCACAATCATGGAGTAGCGCTGTGAGCGTTGCCCCATTCCAAAGCCGCTGCCATCCATTTCGAGACCAAGAGCGGCCGCGAAGCTGCCATTACCGTCTGCGAGCATGCGGACTTTGCCGTCGACACCATTATCCTTGCCCCAAGCGCCCATGACGAAGACGTCATTCACGGATGTACAAACAATGTCATCGATGCCCTTGGCGGCGAGGTCGCCTTGTTTTTCAACGAAGCCCGGCAAGTGCTTTGCGGAACAGGTTGGCGTGTAAGCGCCTGGCACCGCAAACAGAGCGACGGTTTTACCTGCGAAGACATCCGCAGTTGAAACCGGCTCAGGCCCATTGGCCGTCATTTCCATAAAGGTTGCTTCGGGTAGTTTGTCGCCGACTGAAATCGTCATCGAAGGGTCTCCTGTGATCTTCGCCTTCTACATAATCCACTACAGCGCGCCCGCAATGACAAAAGCTTGCCAAATTTATGGGTTGAAGTAGCGTCGCTGGGACAAAAGGAAGAAATGCGTGCAAGACTTAACCGGAAAACTGCTCGTCGCGATGCCTGGCATTGGCGACCCCCGATTTAATCGATCGGTGATTTTGGTGTGTGCGCACAGCGAAGACTACACGATGGGTTTGGTCCTTAATAATCCCATCGACGACCTCACTCTGCCCGAACTCTTTACGCAGCTTGGCATTGAGCAGAATATCCAACTGCCGGAGACTTATGTCCTCAATGGCGGCCCGGTCGGCACCGATCGCGGCTTTGTTGTGCATTCGACGGATTATTTTAGCGACGGCGCTACAGTCGAAGTCGACGAAGACTTCTCAATGACGGCAACACGCGACGTGTTGCGCGCCATGGCGACAGAAGGCGCCCCTTTGCAGGCGACAATGACGCTTGGATATGCCGGTTGGGGACCTGGTCAGTTGGAACATGAACTCTCCGAACACGCCTGGTTGGTCTCAGATCCTCACGAGGACATCATTTTCGGTTCAGCGCATTCGAAAAAATGGGAACAAACGCTTGGCATGATCGGAATTGATCCAGCCCACCTCCACATGACGGGTGGCAGCGCTTAGCGGAGCGGCTCTTCCCGAACATCGTAGGCGTAGAAAGGGTCTTGGCGTGACCGGATCACGGCTGGCGCAATTTTTCCAGCGAGCCACATCGGCCCATAGGTCATCGCGCGGCTAAGCGGTGTAGGCTTGTGGAACAGTTTCGCATTGCCCCGAGAAGCTGCTTGCACCTGCGCTGTGCGCGGCTGCCGACTCTCGAAATAGGTTTGCAGCGCAGACGGCATATCCTCGGTTTCGTCAGAGGCGAGCTTCGCCAAAAGATAAGCATCCTCAATGGCCATCACCGCACCTTGGGCTTGGAACGGCAGTGTCGGATGGCAAGCGTCACCCAACAGAACGGCGCGCCCGTCGACCCATTTCGTCAGAGGTTTCCGGTCAAACAACGCCCATTTAAAATGCGCATCGGCCTGTTCTATCAGATGAGTGATGACAGGATGCCAGCCTTCAAAATCGGCCAGAACCTCTTCCCTGGTGCCTTGCTCTGTCCAGGATTCCGACGTCCAGGCATCGCTTTCAACAATGCCGACAAAGTTTGCCAGCGTGCCGCCGCGCAGCCGATAGGTCACGGCATGACGGCGCTTTCCAACCCAAACACACGCGGTTGGTGGTGGGGGATGATCTCCCAACTTGTCCATCGGAACCACGGCGCGCCATGCGGTGTTGCCGGTGAAGTCTGGCTGGTCTGGACCCAGCATTTGCGTCCTTATGACAGAATGCAGTCCGTCCGCGCCAACCAAAAGATCACCTTCGATGGCAGCGCCCGTCTCCAAATGTGCGAGAACACGCTGCCCTTGGTTCTCATACCCAGTACAGATCGCGCCTAAGCGGACAGCATTTGGTTGGCGCGCTCGCAGCAACTCAGAGAGCGCATCGATCAGGTCTGCGCGATGCAGATGCAAATAAGGCGCTCCCCACCGCTCGATGATCGCTCGACGCGCTTCGATTTCGAAGATCTGCTTGCCGGAACGACCAAACCGCATCTCGAGAGATTCCGGCTGAAAAGAATCGCGCGCAATCCTGTCTTCGACGCCCAGGGCGCGGAAAACTTTCATACCATTCGGACTGATTTGGATACCGGCGCCGATCTCAGCCAGCTCGGCGGCACGTTCCAGCACTTCGACCTTCCATCCAAAAGCGTGAAAGGCCAGCGCCGCAGTCAGCCCGCCAATCCCTCCCCCAACGATGATCACTTTTGGCATGCAGGTGCGATCCTCAATGAAACAATTGCGTAGAACTACATCCTATCGAACTCGCGCAAATAGGGAATAACCGTATTAACCACAGTAATTTGTTGCAAATTCGAAATAAATTGCCAAACTCGCACTAACCAAGGCCAGAACGGCTTTGCAAAAGCGAGTAGAATTCATGCGCCAAACATACAAAAATGGCCCACGTTTACTGGCACTTGCGGGGACAATGTTACTTCTATCTGCCCCTGCTCTTGCTCAAAGTGTTACCGTCTATGGTGGCGGTAAATCCAAGACCTATTCAAGCCAGGAGCGAACCTCTCCAGTGATAATCGCTGGTGGCGAGAATCGTGAAACAGCCTTCGACAAACGCGTCCAACGATTTGCGACCGAACGTAAGGTGCAGTCCATTCTCGAAAGCCGAGACACCGAAGAAGAGCGAGAAACCTCTGATGCGATGATGCGGGTCATTCTGCGCGGCAATCGCGACGCGCAGAAAAACTACTCGCGCTACTATCCATATCACGCTCGCTCTGCCGACTTTTATGCACGTCTTGAACAGACAATGCGCGAACAAAAAGCTGGGATCCGCGTCTATCGCCAAAGTGTGCTAGACGATGTCTCGAGCGAGGACCTCCAGCGCGTCGCGCAAGCGATGAACGACCTGGACTAAAGCCAAAGGGGGCGTTGCCTTTGGGGCAAAAGAAAGCGCGCTGATCGATCCGATCAGCGCGCTTTTGTTTTGCTTGGGTTTGGTGGGGCTTATTCTGCCGCCTCAAACTGATTCATGGTGTTGTGAGCGCCGCCCGCTTTGAGCGCGCGATCTCCGCCAACCATTTCTTTGAACGTATCGCCAAGGTCAGAGCCAACTTCGTGCTGGTGCTTCACTGCAGAGACGCCGCGGCGGATCTCTTCACGCTGAACATTCTTGACGTAAGCAAGCATTTTCTCGTCGCCGAAATAGCCATTCGAGAGCTCATCCATACCTTTCGCCGTCAGGTGGAAGGTCGGCAGCGTGATCAGATTGTGGAACACACCGGCGCGCGCTGAAATGTCGGTCTGGAAACTTTGCAGACGCGCGTCGGCTTCGAGACCAAGCTCAGTCTCGTCGAGCTTAGACGACATCAGCGCGTTGCCTTCCGGATAATCGCCTTCCGCGATTTTACCTTCAGCAATCCACTGCTCACGAACTTGCTTGCGCAGGTTCAGCGTCCAGTTGAAGCTTGGTGAGTTATTGTAAGTCAGTTTCGCATTTGGAACGACTTCACGGATCGCATTCACCATAGAGGCGATATCATCGACATTTGGTGTCGCTGTCTCGATCCAGAGCAGGTCCGCACCGCCATCACGCAGAGAGCTAATGCAATCTTCGATGACGCGCTCGCGGCCGGTATTGTCTTTGAACTTGTAGAGACCGTTCGGCATCCGCACAGGGCGCGCAACTTTACCGTCCCGCATCAGAGCAACTTCGCCTTCTTTCAATGGGTTCGCATCTGTGACTTCTTCAGTCTCGACCCACTTGATGTATTCTGCAGCATGATCGCCTGGCTCTTGCGAGACTGGGATTTTCTGCGTCAGGCCAGCGCCGAGGCTATCTGTTCGCGCAACGATGACGCCTTCATCAACGCCGAGCTCTTCAAACGCCATACGGCAAGCGCGCAGTTTGGTGATGAAGTCTTCGCGTGGGACCGTCACTTTACCGTCCTGGTGACCACACTGTTTCGCGTCGGAGACCTGGTTCTCAATCTGCAAGCAGCAAGCACCAGCAAGGATCAGCTCTTTCGCGAGCAGATAAGTCGCGTGCTCGTTACCGAAACCAGCGTCGATGTCGGCAATAATCGGCACAACGTGGCTCTCGAACGTATCAATACGGTAGATGATTTCGTCGAGTGTAGACTGGTCAGCACCAGACTCACGCGCGGCGTTCAGCTCTTGGAACAGGTCATTCAAAGCAACTTCATCCGCCTGACGCAGCGATGTGTAGATCTCTTTGATCAGATCGGTCACAGCGGTCTTCTCGTGCATAGACTGATCCGGCAAGTGGCCGAAGCTGTTGCGCAGACCGGCAACCATCCAACCTGAAAGATAGATATAGGTGCCTTTCGCAGTGCCGCGCATACGCTTCACGGCTTTGATTTTCTGGTGCGCGTGGAAGCCTGACCAGCAGCCGAGCGACTGGGTGAACTTTGAAGAGTCAGCTTCATATGCGGCCATATCTTCGCGCATGACGCCAGACATCGCTTTCGCAATGTCGAGGTGCGTATTGTAAGTGTTCTGAATCTTCAGCTGAACAACATCTTCGACGCTGATCCCAGCCTTGGTGCGGCCGTCAGGGTAGCGCTTCAGGGTTTCTTCCATCAGCTGGCTGTATGTTGGACGTTGGGTCATGATTCTATCCTCGTCTAATTCTAGGTCTGTCTTGGGGGGCTTTAGGGTTAGTTGGCGTCGCGCAGGACGTCATAAGCGGGTAAGGTCAGGAAGTCGGCGAGCTGGTCGCCTGTCGCGGTTTGAACGAACACGTCTGTCGCTTCCGGATAACGGCCATCGGCATAGGCATTGTCGCCGAGTGTCGCTTTGATCTTGCCGAGCTCGTCGCTGAGCAGCGCGTCGAACGCGGCCGCCGTGAAGACTTCAGAACTGCCATCAGTTGTCTTGTACTCGGTGCCGTGCGTGAGCCACTGCCATAACTGGCTGCGAGAGATTTCCGCTGTGGCGGCATCTTCCATGAGGTTGTGGATGGGCACAGCGCCGCGGCCACGCAGCCAAGCGGCGGTGTACTCAATACCGACTGAGATATTGGTCCGAATACCGGCTTCGGTCACATCGCCGGTATGCGGTGTCAGAAGTGACTCTTCGGTGATGTTCGGGAACTGGCGCTGGCTCAGAACCTGGTTGGCGTTTGGCATTTCGGCGTCAAACACTTCCATGGCAACTGGCACGAGATCCGGGTGCGCAACCCAAGTGCCGTCATGGCCTTGCTGCGCTTCGCGTTTCTTGTCCGCGCGCACTTTGTCGAACGCTGCAGTGTTGGCGGCTTCGTCGCCCTTAACAGGGATCTGCGCGGCCATACCGCCCATCGCGTGAGCTCGGCGGCGGTGACAGGTCTGGATCAGCTTCAGCGAGTAAGCTTTCAAGAAGGCGCGATCCATCCCGACCTGCGCGCGATCTGGCAGGACATATTCGGGGTGATTGCGAAGCGTTTTGATATAGCTGAAAATGTAATCCCAGCGGCCGCAATTCAGGCCAACAATGTGATTGCGCATCACGTAAAGGATCTCGTCCATTTGGAACGCCGCCGGCAGCGTTTCAATCAGAACGGTCGATTTGATTGTGCCGTTCGGAATACCGAGCGCGGCTTGCGCAAAGTTGAAGACATCATTCCAGAGGCGCGCCTCTTGGTAGTTCTCCATTTTCGGCAAGTAGTAGAATGGGCCCTTTTCCTGCTCCATCAGGGCTTTGCCATTATGGAAAATGTGCAGGCCGAAATCGAACAGGCTGGCCGATATGGGCTGGCCATCAACCGTGACGTGGGCTTCCTGCAGATGCCAGCCGCGTGGGCGCACCAGCATGGTCGCCGTCTCATCATTCAAACGGTAAGACTTGCCGCGCGCTTCATCATCAAAGGCAAGATTTCCAGCGGCATAGTCAATCATGTTCGCTTGTCCCTCAACCATATTGGAGAAGGTTGGCGACGAGGCGTCTTCGAAATCCGCCATGAACATCTTCGCGCCAGAGTTCAGCGCATTGATCATCATCTTCCGATCAACTGGGCCGGTGATCTCCACACGGCGGTCTTGCAGCGCTTTTGGAACCGGCGCGACTTCCCAAACAGACTTACGAATGTGTTCCGTTTCGAGCGGGAAGCTCGGCATCTCGCCATCGTCGAAGCGCATCTGTGCCAGTTTACGATTTTCCAGCAGGATCTTCCGCTGTCCGCCAAACCGGCGCTCAAGATCCGCTACGAATAAGAGGGCGCGGTGGGTCAGAACGCGCTCATACTCTGGCGGCACAGTCCCAACCACTTCCGCTGGGCGGCGGTGTCGAGGGGTTTGCTTCGCGGCTTGAACCGCATCTTGAATTAGCGTGCCAGACATGGCGAACTCCTGATTTTGTAATTACCCCCCTCTATTTACAAAACCTATGCCACGTCCATACCAGCCCCGTATCTATTGGGTTTCATTGTTTGTTATGTAAATTTTGGTATGTAATGTTTGTAAATGTTGTAATAGTCTCAGCGTATGAAGAAAAAGCTCATAATCGGCCCGCGCATCAAGCGTCTCCGCACTCAGCTCAGTCTGACCCAGGCTGAGTTTGCGCGTCGGCTCGATGTCTCCGCCACCTATGTCAATCTGATCGAACGCAATCAGCGCCCGGTCAGCGCCGCAGTGCTGCTCAAACTCGCCGAAGAGTTTGACATCAACGTCGCCGATCTAGCGCAGGACATGGATGCGGGTCTCGTCAATGAGCTGGTCAACGCGCTGCGCGATCCTGTTTTCGGCGAGCTGCAAATCCCGAAAAGCGAGCTCGAAGACCTGGTTGGGGCGAGCCCAGAGACGATTAAAGGCTTTCTGCGCTTGCATGAGCGCTACCGCGAGCTTGCCCTCAGCACCTATTCTGACGCTAACCCGCTTGCGGATCGCGAGAAGGTCGAATTGCTTGAGGAAAGTGCTCGTCCGGTCGAGAAAGTTCGGCAATTCCTGCACGAACAGAGCAATTACTTCCCTGAACTGGATGAGACCGCCTCTGCGTTCTATGCGGAGCTGACATCTGGACGCAAAACCATTGAAACAGCCATCCAAGAGCGTTTGGAAGACAAGTACAAGCTTCGCATTCGCGTGCTGCCAAGTTCGGCCATGCCGTCTTCGTTCACCTATTTTGACCGCCACAGATCCGGGATCGACATTTCAGAACTGCTTCACCCGACCGGGCGGCAATTCCAGCTCGCCTTCCAGCTCGGCCTGTTAGAATATCGCGATCTGATCGAAGACATTGTCGCGACATCTGGCCTGAAGGAGGACAGCGCCCAAGGGCTCGCGCGGGTCTCATTGACCAACTATTTCGCGGCCGCTTTGCTCATGCCTTACAAAGCGTTCCTCAAAGCTTGCGAAGATACGCGCTATGACGTCGACCTGCTCAGCCACCGCTTCGGGACCAGTTTCGAACAGACCGCTCACCGCCTGACCACGCTGCAAAAGCCAGACGCGAAGGGCATTCCCTTCTTCTTCTTGCGGATTGATGCTGCCGGGAATGTTTCAAAACGCTTCAGCGCGGGTCGCTTCCACTTCTCCAAATTCGGCGGCGCCTGCCCCCGATGGAACATCCATCGTACCTTTGAGCAGCCGGGCGAAACGCTGACCCAGCTGATCCAAATGCCGGATGATACGACCTATGTTTCGATCTCGAAAGCAATCAACCGTTCGCGCGGTCATCATGGCCGCCCGCCCGCCCGGGTCGCGATTGGGCTTGGTTGTGACAAGGCCTATGCTGACAGCTTGATCTATTACGACCGGCTAGACTTGGCCTCACAAAAACCTACGCCGATTGGCGTGAATTGCTATCTGTGCGACCGGCAAAATTGCGCCTCCCGCGCTCATGCGCCACTCAACCGCAAACTGAAGTTTGACGCCCATGCGCGCGGCATATCTCTGTACGAGTTTGAACCGGTGAGCTCGAAAGACAGCTAGGCCTTGCTCGACACCGCTTGCAGCATCCACCTAAACGCATAGGTCCCCGGGCCAACGCGGTATTGCGGCAACGCATCCGGCCCGCAAGCGCCGGTCCCGAGGCCGCGCACCGCAACGTCGATATGCACCTCTGTGGTCGCCGCAGGCTGAAGCTCCGCGAGCGTTTCCGCTTCGTTTAGATCGACATCATGGTGCGGACGCGCCGTGAAGCTCAAAGGCTGAGGCAAACCGATTTTTAAGCCCCTGCCCTGCTCATTTGTCAGGCTGAACCAGTGACACCGCTCATGCGCGCCATATTCCTGCGGGCGGACATAGGGATGGTATTGATCTGCAACTAAGGACGACCAGAGCCCCATGGTCTGCGCCAGATAACGGTCCGGGTAAGACTCATCGGGCCCGAGCCCAAACCAGGCCAAACGATCAAAAGCGCTCGGCACTTCAAATCGTACTCCGATACGCGGCAGATCCGCCCAAGTTTCTGGAATGACGATCGTCTCATCCACGACGATCGCTTCGTCTGAGACCGACCAAAGGCTGCGGTGCTTGGCGAAGGCGCCATCCGCGCCGACCCATTTGCGTTCTACAGATAGTCCGCTCGCGTCGTGTTGCGTAACACATGTACTCGGTTGCAAAGCGTCCAGCCCATAGCCAACCCATTGCCCCGTCCGGTTCTTGAACAAAGGCCGCGCCCCCGGCTTCCCGCCATCATTATCAGTGGGCGCGCGCCACAGGCTGAGAGAGATCGGCGAGCTCACAATTTCGGAGACACCAGAATTGATCGATATGACGCCCTCTTGTTCGGAAACGGCAACACTCAGGCCAGCATGCTCAAACACCCCCGCTTCGAAGCTTTGCGCGCGGGTTTCCACCAGCGCCGGCGATGCAGACTGAAGCTCGATTTGATCCCAGGCCACGCGGTGTCCGGCCTCGCCCCAGGTGCATTCGTCCCGTAAATGCCAAGAGATGTTTAGGTGCCAGCTCCCTGAAGATACGAGATCTGAATGGAGGGGTAGATCAAGTTCCACCGACGCCGCAGGCGCTATCAACACGTCGCCGCGCCCGGCCTCAACCTCTTGGCCGTCGTGCAGCAGGCGCCAATGCATCTCGAGATCGCTTGTGTCTTGAAACACCCGCCGATTGCTGACGCGAAGCTTCCGCTGATCGGTGAGCTGGGTCGTCGCTGGGCGCGCCGCCCACATGTATTCGCGCAAAGCTGGGTGCGGAATGCCATCAGGACCAACCAGCCCATTGATATTGAAGTTGCCGTCATTTGGCTCATCACCATAATGCCCGCCATAGGCCCAATAGAACCGCCCGTGCTCGTCCGTCTCTGCGAGCCCCTGATCGCGCCAATCCCAAACAAAGCCACCAGCCAGAGCAGGCTCATTGAAGAAGGCATCGACATAGGCACTCAGTGAGCCATTGGAATTGCCCATGGCGTGCGAGAACTCGCACAGGATCAGTGGCCGGTCATCGCCCCCAGTTTGCTCCGCCCAGCGTGCCCAATCGACAATGTGATCAATTGGCGGATACATCGGGCAGACCACATCTGTCGCAGCCAACTCATTGGCGTTCGGCGTTTGCTGCGTCGTCTCGGGCGAACGCCCAAAAGGAAAACTCAGGCGCAAAGAGACTGCGCCTTCATAATGGATAAACCGCGTCGGATCGAGATGGCGCGCAGCAGCGGCCGCCGCATCATGGGCGGGGCCATGTCCGGCCTCGTTTCCAAGCGACCAGCCGATGATGCAAGGATGATTTCGATCACGCGCAATCATCCGGGTCGTGCGCTCGACAATTGCGGGTAAGAAATCCGGTTGCTGCGCCACTTCTGTCCAGCGCGCATGGCATTCGACATTCGCCTCATCAATCACGTAAAAGCCGAGCTCATCTGCGAGATCGAGCAAAGCCGGATCATTTGGATAATGCGCGGTTCGAATCGCATTGATATTATGCTGCTTCATCGTGACCAGCTCAGCGCGAATGTCTTCCCGTCTACACGTCTTGCCATTTTCCGGGTGATGGTCGTGGCGATTGACGCCGATCAGAACCACAGGACGCCCGTTTACCGTCAGACGTCGACCAGACGTTTCAATCCGCGTGAAACCGATCCAGGTTTCGTGGACTTCTGCGATCGCGCCACTTGGATCGAGCAGTTCGGTGACGAGCCGATAACGATTTGGAACCTCGGCAGACCACGGAGCAGCATTTGGGATCTCAATCTCCAAACCTGCCGCATAGCCTTCAAAGGCGTAAGACTGCGCCCACTGACCAGCAACCGGCTGCGATGTGTCGAATTGCTCGACAGGCGCACTGGCCTCAGCAATTGCTGCGGTTCTTCGTGGCGCTTCCAGCCGCGACCGCACAGACCATCCTGCAGAGTCGCCAATGATACTCGCTCGAACTGATGCCGTCCCTGTCTTGGACGACGGATCGAAATCAGTGTCCACGACGAGATCGCCGACATGAGTCGCCCCGCGCGACTCAAGCCAAACTGAGCGGTGGATGCCGCCATGGTTCCAGTGATCTTGGTCTTCAATCCAAGTCGCATCGCACCAGCGCACAACCATGAGCGCAAGTTCGTTCTCACCCGGTCGCAGAGCATCGGTAAGATCGAACTCGCTCGGCAAGCGCGAATCCTTTGCCATGCCGATAAAGACTTGATTGCACCATACGAGGACAAGGCTTTCGAAGCCGCCAATATGAAGCACGGTGCTGCGAGCCTGCCAGGCCTCAGGTACTGAAATTGTGCTGCGATACAGGCCAGTCGCATTGGCCTCAGGCACAGCTGGCGGCTTCTGACAATCGAACGGCATTTGCCAATTTGCGTAATGCGGCAGGTCTCCTGTGCCCTGCAGGGTCCAAACGCCAGGGACTTTGATATCGCGCCAAGGCGCTTCGGTCTTATCTGAGGAGATCCAGTCGGCTGGCGCCGCATCGGGGCGCTCTGCGAGTTGAAACCGCCAATCGCCGTCTAAAGAAATACGCCACGGCGACGCGCCGGATTCAAGCGCGGCAAGATCAGGAAATCCTAGCAGATTCGCCCGCGCCTCGAGACGCCCCAACGCCGTTAGCCGGGGATTGAACAACTGCGAAAGCGGCAATGGCAATGACGACATCAGGCTCCCCTGGAAAAGCGCATAAATCTTTGAACGCTCTGGTCCACTATAAAGCCAGATAAATCAATGGCGTGCGAAAGCCGGTGTCAGATCTTCCGCCAAACGAGTACGTCGTCGCTTCTTTTTTGCGCGAGGATTTCCTGAATCGCTTGTCACGTTCAAGACAAAATGTTAGCGCTAACACAACTCAAACGGCCTCGTCATTTTGAAAAAGCGCGCGCCGCAACAAGATCTCATATTGGCTAGGGAGGCCCATTCTTATGACCCGCACAGCACTTCTTTCTACAGGCCTTCTCGCCAGCCTCGCGATCGGAATTCAAGCCTGTCAAACAGCTGAAACCGCCGAGCCGCAAACGGCTGCTGCCGAAACGCTGATCGAAGCCTCCTCTATTTCAAACGACCCTGAAATTGCCGCCCTCATCGCGGACATGACGCTGGACGAAAAGCTCGCACAGCTCAGCTGCATCTGGATCAATAAAGGCCAGATCCTGGACGAGAATGGTGACTTCTCACCGGCGAAAATGAAAGAAGTGCACCCACACGGCGTCGGCTGCTTCGCGCGCCCGCAGGATACAATGGGGATGGAAGTCACCGAAGAACGCAAAGACGTCAATGACGCGACCGTCGTCCGGCGCATGTCGGCGCGAACACCAAGCGAAACAGTGAAACTGACCAATGCGGTGCAGAAGTGGATGATTGAAGAGACACGTCTCGGCATTCCCACCCTCTTCCACGAAGAAGGCCTTCACGGCTTTCAAGGCCGCTATGCCACCTCCTTCCCACAATCGATTGCCCTCGCCAGCACATTCGACCCGGAACTGTTAGAACGCATCTACGACATCACAGCCCGCGAGATTCGGGTGCGCGGTGTTCATCACGTCTTGTCTCCAGTCGTTGATGTGGCGCTTGATCCGCGCTGGGGACGGATTGAGGAAACCTTCGGCGAAGACCCCTACTTGGTCAGCCGTTTAGGCGTCGCCGCCATTCGCGGCTTTCAAGGCGATGGCGAAACGATTTCAGATGGCAAAGTGCTGACCACGCTCAAGCACATGACGGGTCATGGCCAACCCGAAGCCGGCATGAATGTCGGCCCGGCGCAGCTCCCAGAACGAGTCCTGCGTGAAATCTTCTTCCCGCCTTTTGAAGCGGCCGTGAAGGAGGCGGACGCGGCCAGCGTAATGGCCAGCTATAACGAAATTGACGGCATTCCATCGCACGCGAACGAGTGGCTGCTCAATGATATATTGCGCGGTGAATGGGGTTTTGAGGGCGTCGTGGTCGCGGACTATTTTGCGATCAATGAACTGCAAGTGCGCCACCGCCTGGTCGACTCGCTTGGCGCCGCTGGAGCGCTTGCCCTTGCCTCAGGGGTTGATTTCGAACTTCCAGATGGCGTCGCCTTCTACCAAATGAAAGACGCGATCGAGGCGGGCGATGTCGATATTGCTTTGATTGAGCAAGCGGTGGAGCGCGTCTTGCGCATGAAAAAGCGTGGCGGCGTATTTGATGACCCTTATGCAGATGGAGCCGAGGCAGATGCCTTGACCGGCAACGCCGAGGCCCGCTCTGTGGCGCTGGAAGCGGCGCATAAAGCGGCCGTCCTGGTAAAGAATGACAACAACGCTCTCCCGCTCGATAAATCAGCTTTGTCACGCGTCGCGGTAATCGGGCCGAATAGCGACATCACGGTGCTTGGTGGATACTCCGACGAGCCGAGGCAGACTGTCAGCATCCTTGATGGTCTGAAAGCCGAGTTCCAAGACGAGATCGAAATCGTCCACGCGAAAGGCGTAAACCTGACTGACAATCGCTCTTGGTGGGATGATGAGGTGAACCTCGCCGACCCAGCTGAAAACATGGTGATGATCGAAGAGGCGGTCGCCGCCGCACAGGGCAGCGATCTGATCGTCCTAGCGATTGGCGGTGATGAATCGACGTCTCGTGAAGCCTGGTCCGAAACCCATCTCGGCGACCGCGACGACATTACTCTGATCGGTGAGCAAACCGAACTGGTTGAAGCCCTCGCCGCGACCGGGACTCCAATGGTCGGCGTTATCATCTCAGGCCGCCCGATCGCATTGACCGAAGTGGAAGATCACTTCGACGCCATTCTTTATGGCTGGCAGCTTGGCCAAGAAACCGGCACAGCCGTGGCGGACCTACTCGTAGGTCATGTCTCACCGAGCGGAAAAATGCCGGTCTCAATCCCGCGCAATGTCGGGCAGATCCCGGCCTATTATTATCACAAGCCAACCGCACGCCGCGGCTATGCTTTCACTGAAACTGGCCCGCTCTACGCCTTCGGTTATGGCCTTAGCTATTCCAGCTTCGATATTTCGGACCCAGTTCTAGCCGATGCTGAAATCTCACCAGACGGCAGCACTCGCGTCACCGTCTCAGTCACAAATACTGGCAGCGTGCAAGCCGATGAGGTCGTGCAAATGTATATCCGCGACGAGATCAGCAGCGTGACCCGCCCCGTGAAAGAGCTGAAAGGCTTCGAACGCGTCAGCCTCGCGCCCGGCGAAACCAAACAAGTCGAGCTTGCGATCACACCTGCCTCGCTGCAATTCTATAACCGTGACATGCAGCGCGTCGTCGAACCCGGCGCGTTCGAAATCATGGTCGGGTCGAGCTCAGACTCACACAAATCGACCGTTTTAACGGTGAAATAGGGTTTGGCACTGCAACGCTGAAAATGGTGCCCGGGGGCGGATTTGAACCACCGACACGCGGATTTTCAATCCGCTGCTCTACCCCTGAGCTACCCGGGCAGGCCAAACAGGGAAGCGGTGTCTTAGCGGCCCTCTTCGCGCTTGTCCAATGCCGAAATCGTTTTTTTGCAGATCAGCTGTAACGCGCGTCGACTTTGAGTTTTTCTGCGTCTTCCGAAGCCGCGACAGCTTTCACGCTGGCCTCAAGATCGGCGAGATACTCATCGATGAAATCAGCATGTTTCGGCGACAACATCAGGTGCAGACTCGGCGGGTCCTTGGTCACTGACGTGAACCAACCGCGGCGGTAAATCTCGCCATAAATTGCGAACGCGTGGTGATCTGGATGCCGGAACGCAATCAAGCCAAGCATCGGATTGCCGAGGACTTCGAAGCCCAAGCGTTTAACGCCCGCTTCGACGCGCTCCCGTGTGGCGCAGACCTCACCTTGCAGGCGCTTATAGCCCTCAATGCCGAGATGGTTCATCACCGCCCAAGCTGCGGAAATCGCGCCGCCAGGCCGGGTGCCGGCCAGCGTCGGCGTTTTCATTGGCGCACCGGACCATTGATTCATGTCGAAAGGCATATGCGCGAACAGATCCTCTGATCGGAACAAGACGCTCGAGGCACCCTTGGCGGCATAGCCATACTTATGCAGATCTGCGCTCATGGAATGAACGCCGGGCAGCTCAAAATCAAAAGCTGGTACGGGCACGCCATTCATCCGTGCGAACGGCGCGAAATAGCCACCGACACAAGCATCGACGTGCAGCCACAATCCTTTTGCTATGGCCGCTTCGCTGAGCGCTTCAATCGGATCGATGATACCATGCGGGAAGTTGGGCGCTGAGCCGACAATCATAATCGTATCGTCATCGCACGCCGCGATCATGGCGGGGACATCAGCTTCATAGGTGCCGTCGGACTTCACCGGAATACGGCGGATTTCGACGTCCATCAAATGCGCGGCTTTGTCGAAGGCGAGATGAGCTGAGAACGGCAACACAACATTCGACCGTTCACGCGCGCGTCCGTTGGCTCGAGCGTAATCGCGCGCCGTTTTGATCGCCATGGTGATTGAGTCAGTTCCACCAGACGTCATCGCGCCGGTGCTGCCCTCAGGGCCATGCAAGAGGCCGAGCCCCATGGAGACAACATCCTTCTCCATTTGCGCCAGAGACGGGAACGCTAGAGGACCAAGGCCATTCTCAGACATGAAAGCGGCATAGGCTTTTTTCTGAATGGCCGCGATCTCTTCACCGGCATTGAAGACATAGACGGCGGTACGCCCGTCGCGCCATTTCGCATCAGACGCGCCGCGCGCCTGCATGTCCTTTTGAATGTCCTCCCACGGACGGCCCTGCTCTAACATTTTCATCAGAGATCTCCTGTCTGTGCTGGCACAGTGCGACAGACCGGACAGAAAATCGAGGGGGCGCCGCAAATTAAAGCGGCGCCCTTCACGAGCAGCGCAGGTCCGGCCTAGCCGTCCATCTTGTCGTGCATGATCGCCGTGAGCTGCGGTGCGTTTAGAGATGCAACGGCTTTGACGATGGCATCAACACGACACTGCTTTTCATAGACGCGGTCGCGTAGTGTTTCGCGCTGACCATAGATATGACAGACGCGCTTCGACGCCGTATTGATTTTGCGGAACACTTCAGCTGCGTCGACCGCATTGTTCAGGTCATACCCTTTAATGGAAATCTCCATGGACTTCTCACGCGGGTCGAGTTCGGCCGCCATGACAGGCGTGAGCGCACAAGCGGTTGCAGCAATAAGGGCGGTGGTCAGGGTTTTGGAAAACGTCATTCTGTTTCCTCCAAATGAAGGTTGTCGTTATCACCTCTCTTCCCTGTGACATCTGTCATATCACATTTTATCGAAAAACAATATGAACTTTTTGTTACTACATTTGTAACACAAACGCCTTACAGAACAGCACGTTTCCTCTTTCGTTCTTTGACGGACCTCGCTAACTCTCAAGCATGGCTAAGTCTCACTTTGTTTGCCAATCCTGCGGTGCCGTTCATTCAAAATGGTCGGGGCGCTGTGATGCGTGCGGCGAGTGGAACACACTCACTGAAGAAGCAAGCGCGAGCCCGCCAGGCGGTTTGAAGGCGGAGAAGTCCGGAACCAAGCGGTCCGGCAAAGCTGAATTCACGGCCTTGGACGGAAATGATGCACCCCCAGAGCGGATCGTGTTGGGCGTCGACGAACTCGACCGCGTGTTTGGCGGCGGCATCGTCCCTTCGAGTGCAACCCTGATCGGCGGCGACCCCGGCATCGGTAAATCTACGCTACTCTTGCAAGTTGCAGCCCGCCTCGCCCGGAACGGCCTGACAACGGTTTATGTCTCCGGCGAGGAAGCCACAGCGCAGATCCAAGATCGCGCGCGCCGTCTGAAAGTCGCCGACAGTCCCGTCCAACTGGCGACCGAAACCGATCTTCGAAAAGTTCTTTCGGCGCTCAAATCTGCCAAGCCCGATTTCGTTGTCATCGATTCGATCCAGACCATGTGGTCCGACAGTCTCGACGCCGCTCCAGGCAGCGTCAGCCAAGTGCGCGCTTGCGGGCAAGAGCTGACCCGGTGGGCAAAAAAGTCTGGGGCAGCTCTGATCTTGGTGGGTCATGTCACCAAAGAAGGACAGATCGCTGGTCCCCGTGTTGTTGAGCATATGGTCGACACAGTCTTTTACTTCGAAGGTGAACGCGGACACCAGTTCCGTATTCTTCGCGCCGTCAAAAACCGATTTGGTCCGACAGATGAGATCGGCATTTTCGAAATGCATCAATATGGGCTGGCGCCAGCGCGAGAACCGTCTGCACTGTTTCTATCCTCAGAGCATGATGAAGCGGGCGGCGCTGCGGTTTTTGCTGCAATGGAGGGGTCGCGTCCGGTCCTGGCGGAGGTCCAGGCGCTGGTTGCCCCCAGCGCTTATGGAACTCCCCGGCGTTCCATAGTCGGGTGGGACAGCAATCGGCTCGCTATGTTGCTTGCAGTGCTCGAGGCCAGATGCGGAGTCTCGTTAGGGGGACGTGATGTCTACCTTTCTGTCGCCGGTGGTTATCGAATCGCGGAACCGGCGGGTGACTTAGCGGCGGCCGCTGCGCTCCTCACATCCGCGTCCTCAAATCCGGGCCCTGCCAAATCGATCTATTTTGGCGAGGTCGCCCTATCCGGCGCGGTTCGTCCCGTGGCGCGCATGGAACAGCGCTTAAAAGAGGCCGCGCGGCTCGGCTTTGAGCGTGCATATGTTCCGGAAGGCAGTCCAACCGCGATTGAAGGCTTGACGATTAGCCCGATCAAGCGCCTATCTGATTTAGTAGATTTGATCGCGCCGGAAGCTGGCCAATGATGGAAGCCCTTACAGCCTTTGATGCCGTGGCGATCGTGATCGTCATCGTTTCAACGCTTATGGCTCTTGCGCGTGGCTTCATGCGAGAACTCGCAACCCTCGGCGCTTTCATTGCCGCCATCGCAGCCGCTTTCTTTGCCCGAAAGTTTTTTGTCGCTCAGCTTGATGCGCTCCTCCCGGCGGAGTCTCCGGCCTGGTTGCCGGATGCAATCATCTTCGTGGTCGTGTTCTTGGTTGTGTATGTCGCGGTGGCCTGGTTCGGCGCGAATCTATCTCGGACGATCCAGGGCGTTGATGGCATCGGACTGCTTGACCGCGTGGCAGGCGGTCTGTTCGGATTTGCCCGCGGCGGCGTGGTGCTGATTTTCTTCGTCTACTTGCTCAACCTTGCCATGGACCAAGACCAGATCCCGGAATTTGTAACCCAGGCAAGGACTTATCCGCTGATTGCGGCTGGCGCGACCTATCTCGGAGAGCGCGCCCCAGAGCTTGCAGAGCGTACTTCACAAACATCGAACCTTGACGTGGAGACCGGCTCGGAATAATCCGCGCACGAACAGACCGCGAGGGTTAGTCGAATGCTCTTTGATCATGATGACGACAAGCCTCGGGAGGAATGCGGCGTCGTCGGCGTGTTCGGTCACACACAAGCTTCTCTCTTAGTTGCCCTTGGATTGCACGCGCTTCAGCATCGCGGTCAGGAAGCCTGCGGCATCACGACATTTGATGGCGAAAAATTCCACGGCGAGCGCCATATGGGATTGGTCGGAGATAATTTTGGCGGCGACTTAACCGACCGCCTGCCAGGCAAGAGTAGCATTGGTCACAATCGTTACTCGACCCAGGGCAAACCGGCGGTCCGCAATATTCAGCCGATCTATGCCGACCTAGACACTGGCGGCTTTGCGATCGCGCATAATGGCAATCTCACCAATGCCAGGGCGCTGCGAAAGAAACTCGTGCGGCGTGGTTCGATTTTCCAGTCGACCATGGACACTGAAGTCATTCTTCATCTTCTCGCCCGCAGTGACCAAGACACCGTTTCAGACCGTTTCCTAGATGCAATCCGCCAAATCGAAGGCGGATTTTCTTTTGTTGGGATGACGAATAAGAAACTGATCGGCGCGCGCGATCCTTCGGGCCTCCGCCCGCTCGTGCTCGGCCAGATTGGCGGCGCTTATGTGCTAGCGTCTGAAACCTGCGCGCTTGACCTCATGGGCGCAGATCTCGTTCGCGAAATCGATCCGGGCGAAGTGGTGATCATCACCAGCGAAGGTGTTCAGTCCTACAACCCGTTCCCATCGCAGCCGGTGCGGCCTTGCCTGTTCGAATATGTCTATTTCGCCCGCCCCGACAGTGTTGTTCAGGGCCGTTCGGTCTATGAAGTGCGTCGCAAGATGGGCCACCAGCTCGCGATTGAGCATCCGGCAGATATTGATGTCGTGGTGCCGGTGCCTGATTCCGGTGTTCCAGCCGCAATCGGTTTCTCGGAGCATTCCGGCATTCCGTTCCAGCTTGGTATTATCCGATCCCACTATGTCGGCCGGACATTCATTCAGCCAACGCAAATGGGGCGTCAAAAAGCGGTCTCACGCAAGCATTCGCCAAACCGTGCTGTGCTTGAAGGCAAGCGGGTTTTACTCGTCGATGACTCGATCGTTCGCGGCAACACGTCTCGCAAGATCGTCCAAATGGTCCGCGACGCTGGCGCTAAGGAAATTCACTTCCGCTCGGCTAGCCCGCCGATCACGCACCAAGACTTCTACGGCATTGATATGGCAGACCGCACAGAATTGCTGGCCGCCAATCATTCGCTGGAAGAGATGCGAGAGTATCTGAAAGTCGAAAGTCTCGGCTTCTTGTCGGTGCCTGGACTCTACCGTGCGATCGGGGTCGATTATGACGCAGAAACGCCTGCCTTCGCCGATCATTGCTTCACGGGCGATTACCCAACCCGCCTGATCGACCATGATCAAAACGAAAGTAGCAAAGAGAGACAGCTTTCGCTGCTGGACTAGTCAGCTCAGCTTCGCTACGGCGCGCGCATGGATAAACGAATTACTCTCGTCACTGGCGCCTCTCAAGGCATTGGTCGCGCCGCGAGCCTCGCTCTAGCGAAAGCTGGGCATCACGTGATTGGCCTCGCGCGGTCAAAGAAAGCCCTCGAAAAGCTAGATGATGAAATCCGCTCATTAGGGGGATCAATGACGCTGATCCCGTTTGACTTGAAAGACGCGAGCGCGTTTGAGCCGCTGGGTCAGGCCATTGCCGAAAAGTTCGGGCGTCTCGATGGTGTCCTCGGCAATGCGGGTTTACTCGGCACGATCGGCCCGCTCCAAGCTGGCGGAGAACGCCAGTTCAACGAAGTCATCGATGTAAATCTCAGTGCCAATTGGCGCTTGATCCGCGTGCTAGACCCCCTTCTCCGACGCTCAGAGACACCGCGGGCGCTCTTCGTGACGTCGGGCGTGGTCCCTCGTCCACGCGCCTTTTGGGGGCCGTATCAAGCCTCAAAAGCTGGGCTTGAGGCGCTGGTCTATGCCTGGGCGGACGAGAATGATCAGACCCCATTGCGTGTAAATCTTTTTGATCCAGGCGCGACGCGCACTGATATGCGCGCGGATGCGATGCCTGGCGAAGATCCAATGACACTGCCAGCGCCAGAAGCGGTCGCCGCACATATGGTGCCACTGCTCGAGGCGTCTGAAACGCGCAACAATGCGCGGATCGATGTTCGAGGATTGCTAAACTAGTTAGCGCGTCCGCTCTTTCGCGAGAACCCAGCGCTCGGCATCGTCATCTCTGTAAGCCATGATCCGATCGCGCCCAGCATGTTTGGCTTGGTAGAGCGCGTTATCTGCATTGCGCATCAGATCATCAATCGAACTGTGATCAGACGGGTAAGTCGAAACGCCGGCGGAGAATGTCACGCAGGGCAAGATTTCGCCCTGATACACAATCTCCAAGCGCTTGATGGAATTGTGCAGCTTGTTTGCCAGGGACATGGCCGCCCCTTCATCCAGGTCTGGGCAGATCACTGCGAGCTCTTCACCGCCGACCCGGCAGACAATGCCAGCCGATCCAGCCGTCTCAACCAGCTCAGAGGAGACGCGGCGCAAGACGAGGTCTCCCGCATCATGGCCATGATGGTCATTGAACCGCTTAAAGTGATCGATATCGATTGAGATCAGCCCGAAGCCGAGTTCATTACTATCGGCCCGTGCTTTCTCGCGGCGCAAGCTGTCGAGGAAGAAACGGCGGTTCCAGAGGCCGGTGAGTGGGTCTTTGACCGAACGGTCCTGCAACTCCTGGCGCAGGCGAACATTCGCGATGGTCAGACTGATCTGCTCAGCCAGCATCAGGGCCACATCCCAATAGCGCGCATGATCTAGAGCGCCATCTTCGTTAGTGTCATCAGCATAGCACCATAGCATCCCGATCGTCTCACCATGCGCGAGTAGCGGCAGACAGAAGGATGATTTCACGCCCTCATGATAATGCGCGCAGGGAAACTCAATGTCTTCGGTTCCATAATGGTAAGACCGTCCCCGCCGCAGCGACCAGCAATCATCTGGTTCAATATAGTTTGGCGCAGGTGACTCGCCCCAGGACACAGCGAGGTCCAAGATGTCCCGCGAGTTCGAATAAATGTAGAGCGCGCCATTGCTCATCGGCATCAACTTTGGCGCACAGGTTTCGACCACATTATAGAGATCGTCCAGCGACCGGGCGGCATAAAGCCACTCTGAGGTTTTAGCGAGGACGCGGCGTTCGGCTTGGCGCAAGCGCTCCGTCTCTTGAGCAAGCTCGCGGTCCCGTTCCAAGGCTTTGCGCTCTGATACATCGCGGGCGATGACCAAGAAGTTAGATACTTGGTCATCAGCATTTAGGATCGGCGTGAGTTCAATCTCAGCCCAATAGGCTTTCCCCGATTTGCGATACTGCACGACTTCGCGGCGGACCGAGCGCCCGTGAAATGCGGCACGCAGAAACTCGCGCATCACTTCGCGATCGGTTTTCGGCCCCGTCAGCATCTCGCCAGGCGTGCGCCCGGCTGCTTCTTCGAAAGAGTAGCCGGTAACTTGCTCATAGGCGGTATTGCACCACTCGACACAGGCCGTTGCATCAAGGATCGCGATTGGATCCGTGCTGTGTATCGCGATGAGCTGCGCATAGTATTGCGTCAGTTCATTCGCCTCCCCACCCGCAGGTTCGGAAGAGTCAGGTCGTTTCGATGCTGCGGTTTGCGTCATTGTGAGCCTCTCGACTCACCATGCCAAAAACTACTTAAAGTGGAGTTTACAGCAATAAACCAAGCGCTTAGCGCTTCCGGCGGGCCTTATCCGCATAGGGATTAGCACCCTGTTTGACATGCAGCCGGATCGGCACCCCAGGCAGCTCAAACGCTTCACGCAGGCCGTTGACGAGATACCGCTTATATTGCTCCGGCATCTGGTCTCCTCGAGAAGCGATCAGAACAAAGGTCGGCGGACGCGCTTTAATTTGCGCCATATAGCGCGGTTTGATCCGCTTGCCTTGGACGCTTGGCGGCGGGTTGCGCTCGATCATGTAACGGAGCCAGCGGTTGAGATCACCGGTTTTGACCCGCGCGCACCAATCATCATAGGCTTTGGCGACAGCAGGCATGAGGCGCTCAACCCGCTTTCCTGTCAGACCTGATAGAGTCACAAGCGCTGCGCCTCTGGCCTGCGGCAAGTGCTCTTTCAAGCGTCGCTCAAGCTCCTTCATCGCCATGCCATGGTTCTTGATCGTATCCCATTTCGACACGACGAACACGACCGCACGCCCTTCTCGAATGGCGAGGTCAGCAATTTGAAGGTCTTGCTTCTCAAATGAGTCTTCCGGGTCCATGACCAGCGCGACAACATCGGCATATTTGAGAGAGCGCACGGTTTCACCCGTCGACATCTTCTCGAGGCGCTCTTGTACTTTCGATTTGCGGCGCAAGCCCGCCGTATCGACGAGGCGCACTTCGCGCCCCTCCCAGGTCCAGCGCAGCGTAACCGAATCGCGCGTGATGCCCGCTTCAGGCCCAGTCAGCATGCGCTGCTCGCCGACCAATTGATTGATCAGCGTCGACTTACCCGCATTTGGACGTCCAACAATTGCCAGCCGAATCGGCCGCGTTTTCGTCGCCTCTTTGGCCTCATCGATCGCTGCGCCTTCAGCCTCGTCATCGATCCCGGCTTTTTCAAGCGCGGCGGTAAGCTTGTCAGCGTTGAGGTAAGGATCATCCACATCGAGCCCTTCGAGTTGATCCAGGATCCCTTCATTGAATCGATCTTGCTCTTCCTCTTCGGCTTCTTGCAGGGCGCGTTCGAAAGCTTCTTCGCCGAGCACTTCGCGGATTGACGCGTAAAGGTCAGACAGGCCCTCGCCATGTGCACCAGACAGCCCGACTGGTTCCCCGAGTCCGAGATTCCAAGCTTCGAGAACCCCAGCTTCGCCAGCGCGGCCTTCGGCTTTATTTGCGGCGAGAACGATCGGCATATCGGCGCGGCGCAGGACTTGCGCGAACCGCTCGTCCATCGCCGTTACGCCAACGCGCGCATCGATCAGAAACAAAGCCAACTCTGCTTCACGGATCGCAATTTCAGTTTGTTCCCGCATCCGCGACTCGAGCGAGTCATCGGCGACATCTTCATAGCCAGCCGTATCGATCAGGATGAGCGGCAGATCGGCGAGACGCCCTTCGGCCTCTTTGCGGTCACGGGTAACGCCCGGCTGGTCATCGACCAAAGCGAGCTGCTTCCCCGCGAGGCGATTGAACAGGGTCGACTTCCCAACATTTGGGCGTCCAACAATAGCAATTTTTAACGGCATAGCGCGCGCCCTTAGAAAAACGGATTGCGCGCTGCGGTGGCCTTAGCGAATGGCAACCAAGCGCGCGTCATCAGTCAGGACGATCAGTTTGTCCTGAACAGCAATCGGCTCGATATAGACAGGATCGCCAATTTTCAAGCGCTCAGTCTCATCACCGGTCTGCGGATCAAAGGCAATCAGTTCACCTTTTGAGGAAACAACTAGCACCCGGCCTGACGCGATCACCGGACCAGCATAGGTCAAACGACCCTTCTGTTTCTTCTCATTTGAAAACTTCTCGAGATCTTTGACCCAGACGACTTGACCCGTTCCAGCCTTGATACAGGCCAGCTCGGCATCGACGCCCATGATGAAGAGATACTCGCCCGTAAGAGCCGGTGCTTGCGTTGTTCCGATCGGCTGTTGCCAAACCCGATTGCCTGTACGGCCATCAATCGCTGCGAACACACCAGATTGGCTCGCGGCGAACACAAGACCACCGCCCAAGATTGGCCGAGCGCCAATATCATTGATCGAAGAGATCGGTGTAAACTGACCAACACTGGCAAGGGCTTCGGCCCAGAGACGTCGTCCATTGCTAGCAAGATAGGCAATCACCTCGCCTGAAGAGTATGGCGCAACAACGATGTCTTCAACCGCCGCCGGGCTCGGGGAGCCGAGTACGCGCGCGGACTCAGCAATCGCCTGATCGCTCCACAGGATCGCACCGCTTTCAAGATCGAGTGCGAGCACTTCATTATTGTTCGAGGAGACAAAAATTCGTCCATCTTTGATGGTCGGAGATCCAGTCATCGGCGCTTCGGTTTCGGTGCGCCATAACTCATCGCCTGTAGTCGCATCCATCGCAGCGACAAATCCAAAGGCGCTTGCAATGACCAGTTTGTCGCCGGACAGGCCAATGCCCGATCCGATGCCTCGGCTGTCGCGGCGGCTGCCAGATTCTAGTTTCTTGCTCCAGCGCCGGTTGCCGTTACTGGCATCGGTTGCTGCGATGACCTGACGGGCATCAATCGTATAAATCGTGTCCGTCGACGCAACTGGCGGAGTCGTCAGCGCTGAATTTCTGTCTGAGCCAGATCCGATTTTGGTGCGCCAGGCGACATCGAGATCGCTTGCGGCATTGATGTGTCCAATCGCTTTGCTGGCTCGGCTGCCGGCTTGCGGCCAGCCGTCCGGCAAGTCGCGCGCAGGTGGCAGCGTGACGATCTCGGTGACCAGGTCAGGGTCGGGCTGCAGGCGGTCGTCTCCGAGCACCATCGTAATCCGGCCCTCTTTTTCGAGCGCCTCTTCGGCTTCTCGCTGCGCGCTGCCCCGATCAAAAATGGAACATGCTGTTACGCCCAGACAGGCGACTGAAATCAGCGTCAGTTTAGCGACGGATGTCACTTTCATTCTGGCGTCTCCTCGGAGCTTTCTTCTGTCTCAGGCGCTTCAGGAAGGTCTGATTCGTCTGTCGTCGTATCCTCAACCTCTACGCTGATCGGCGGAAGAGCCGCAAGCGCCTGTTGAGCTCTTGTAACCACGCCAGGAGGCGCATTTGGGGCAAGCCGCAAAAAATTGAACTCGCGCCGCGCAAATTCCACGTCGCCTTCTTGCAAAGCCTTCGCTGCCAACAGTTCTGACGCCAAAGCTGCAAAAGCTCCATCACCGCTGGTGAGCGGCGACACAATACCTTCAAGCTCGCTGCGGCTGACGGTGTCGGCTTTAAGATAGGCAGACTTAATCAGCGCGAGCTTTTCGGTCGGGTCTTGAACCTCCCCCACGGAAGCGGACAAGACATCCGCAGCCGCTAAAGCATCGCCATTTCCATCAAGCCGAACGCCAGCGAGATAATGTGCCGCAACGGTCGCCGGTGCGATATCGTCAGCAATCAGCTCCGACAATTGCGTCGCAGCCGCTTCATAGTTGCGTGCATCAACTTCACTCAGAGCCGCTTCGAGCCGCAAGGCGTGCTCCTCGACGGTATTTTTGGCTTGGATCTGCCGGTACTCGTTGAACGCGACGCCGCCGATCAGCAGGGCTGCGCCGATATAGGCGAAGAACCCATACTTCTTCCACAGGCCCGTCATCCGGTCCTGTCGTAAGCCTTCTTCGACTTCTTCAAAAATGTCGGCCAAAAATGGTCTCCGATGATTTGAATAACTTTAATCGGCCACACCCTAGCGGTGCCCGCTCATGCCCGCAACGGACAAGGTTAGCTGTCAGCAGCTTTACGTACTTTATAAGTTTGGGCCTCCCCGGGAAACGCGCGCGCGCGCACCTCATCAGCATAGGTCTTTGCGGCATCGCCGATCGCTGATTTCAGATCTGCATTCTTTTTCACGAATTTCGGCACCCAGTCCGTCATGCCAAGAAGATCGTTGGTGACAAGGATCTGCCCATCACACCCAGCAGACGCGCCGATCCCTATGGTTGGGCAAGACACTGCGGCTGTGATCTCATCCGCAAGATCCGGCGCGACACCTTCCACCACAATCGCAAATGCTCCTGCTCGGTCAGCCGCAACGGCTTCTTGGATCGCCCGGTCCCACTCCGTCGTCGTACGGCCTTTCGCTCGAAAACCGCCATCGACATGGATCGCTTGTGGACGCAGCCCAACATGACCCATGACCGGAATTCCGCGCTCGACCATGTGCGCGATCTGCGTCGCCGCATAAGTTCCGCTCTCGATTTTCACGGCCTGGCAGCCCGTTTCTTGCATGATGCGCGCGGCGTTCAGGAAGGCTTGCTCTGCATTGGTTTCATAAGACCCAAACGGCATATCGACGACAACAAAGGCTTGAGACGATCCCCGCATCACGGCTTGTCCATGCAGGATCATCATTTCCAATGTCACGCCGACCGTCGATTCCATGCCGTGAACCACCATGCCAAGACTGTCGCCGACGAGAAGGATATCGCAATGCGGATCGAGGATGGCTGCTACTTGCGCATCGTAAGCGGTGAGGCAAACTAAAGGATCGCCATCTTTCGCCTTAGCAATATCTTTCACGGTTTTCCGCCGAATTTGGGACTGCGCTGACATGATTGGGCCTTATACTCTATTCAGCCAGCGCTTTAGCAGACCAGCGAGCGGCGACAAGTGAACCGGCTGCAGCGACCTATTGCGGCAAGGCGTGAACACCGAACAGGATCGGGTGCAGCCACAGCGCAATCGCTGCCCAAACACCAAGCCCAAGCAAGACAGATATGAAATCCATGGCAGGCTTCAGAACCGCGTCGGGCTCTGGCCCATTGTCACCGCGCCGCTTCACCCTGATCCGGTCAAACACTGCGAAGGCGAGGAAACTGCCAAACAGCATCACGGAGTTTAGTTCGCCATTCGCCAATAAGTGCCCAAGGGCCCATAGCTTAACCGCTAACAGCATTGGGTGCTTCGTGGCTTTCTTGATGTAGCCAGCGGGAATCTGCGACGCGACAAGCAAAATAAGCGCTGGGATGGTCAACACCAGATTGATGTGGGCGAGCCAGGTTGGCGGCGTATATAAAATGCCCACCCCGCGCGTTGCGCCAAACCCATAGATCATCAAACCGAATCCAATCAGCGAGATCAGACTATAAGTCCCCATATAAGGCCCCTCGCCGAGCTGCTGCCGCATGTCCTGTTCGGGAACGCGGGAGCGCAGCGCAGAGTAAAGGTGAAGACCGAAAAACAATCCGAGCCCTAAGACATAAAGCAGCATCGTCGAATCCTCCTTGTCCTTACAGACCGGATTTTCGCTCTTTTGACAAAGGCCTATCTGTCCGGACGGCAAAAAAGTTCGGAAATTTCACAAATGTAACCTTGCCTTTTTTCGATAATCAGTTATTGTTATTCAATAATCAATGTAAGAGGAACGATATGAACCACCCCTTCAAAACCTGCGCCGCTCTAGCTCTTGCTGCGACGACGCTCACCTTCACCGCGAGCGCTGCTGATGCCGAGAGCACATGGACGCTTGGCGACAATGGTGGCGCGGCGTTTCTTTATATGTCTGACCCAACCGGACCAAGCCTGACACTTAACTGCTCAGAGCGTATGGGCGTCCAGGCCGTTCTGTATCTAGACGGCAACTCGGTTGACGAATTGGTACTTGATCCGGGTCGCGTCAGCTCTCGCACGGTCTCCTTGGATACAGACACAACTGACGCCAGAAAAGGCGACTGGGCCTATCTTCGCCAAGCGAAAACGCTGATCTCTACGCGTGGTTGGCAAGGGAAGCGGATTTTTAACGCCGCAGTATCTGGCAGCCCTGTCTCAATCGATATCCGGCGCGTCGGCAGCGTTACTGTGACGCCGCCAGCTGTAAATGACGCGTTCCGTGAATTCGTTGCGGACTGCAACTCGATCTAAGACTAAAGACTTTACTCGGCAGCGGCGGGAATGATCGTAACACTCTCGCCGCAGCCACACGCATCCGTCTGGTTCGGATTTGAAAACGTGAAGCGCTCATGCAAGAGCGTGGTCTCATAATCGACGACAGATCCCAGCAAGAATAAAACAGCCTTCGCATCGACAACGATTTTCACGTCTTTGTCTTCGACAATCTCGTCAAGCGGCTCAGGCGCATCAACATAATCCATGACATATTCCATGCCGGCACAGCCGCCATTGGTCACGCCAACGCGCAAAAAGCCGGTGCCTTTTTCAGACATGATTTCTGACACGCGCGCCGCAGCGGCATCTGTCAGGGTCACGAGTTTAGGTCTGGGTCGTCTAGCCATGATCTTTACATAGGGTCGAAACGCTTGCGCTTCAATTAAAGCATGTTTAGCGCGAGGCGCGCTTCGTCTGACATGCGCGATGGATCCCAAGGCGGATCGAAGGTCAAACGCACTTCAACATCCGTGATTCCCTCAACCGTACGCGCTGCATTTTCGATCCAACCCGGCATATCGCCCGCAACCGGACAACCTGGCGCTGTCAAAGTCATGTCGATATCGACCTTGCGATCGTCATCAATATCGACTTTGTAAATCAAGCCCAGCTCGTAAATATCCACTGGAATTTCAGGGTCGTAGACGGTTTTAAACGCGGCAATCAGATCGTCCGTGATCCGGTTCAGCTCCGCTTGCGGAATGGATGAACCTGGTTCAGGCGCAGACTCCGTCGGAGCCACGTCAATCACATCTCGAGGGGTCATATCATCGGCCATAGCAAGCTCTATATAAGCATCCCGCGCGCTTTGTGTAGCGCCTCAATGAAGGCATCTACTTCTTCCAGCGTATTATAGATGCCAAAGCTCGCACGCGCGGTTGCCGAGACGCCAAGATGATCCATCAAAGGCTGCGCGCAATGATGGCCCGCACGCACCGCAACCCCATAGCGATCGAGAATTTGCGCCAGATCGTGCGGATGGGCCCCTTCCACGGAGAATGAGAGCACCGCGCCCTTGCCTTCGGCTGTTCCGTGCACCGTCAGGCCATTCACACCGCGCACCGCTTCGTAGGCGCGATCGTAGAGAGCGTGTTCGTGCGCGATGACGTCATCGCTCTCAAACTGGCCGAGCCAATCGAGCGCTGCGCCAAAGCCGATCGCTTGCAGAATTGGCGGAGTCCCTGCTTCGAACTTATGCGGTGCCTCATTATAGGTAACGCGCTCACGTTCGACGATTTCGATCATCTCGCCGCCGCCCTGGAAAGGACGAAGCCGCGCCAAGGCATCGGCTTTTCCATACAGCGCGCCAATGCCCGTGGGGCCGTAAATCTTGTGGCCAGTAAGAACGTAATAGTCGCAATCAAGCGTCTGCACATCCACGTCCAAGTGCACGCCAGACTGACAGCCATCAAGCAAGACCTCTGCGCCAACCGCGTGGGCTAAACGCGCAATCTCAGCAGCGTCCGTCACGGTCCCGAGCACGTTAGACATATGCGTGACGGCGACCATTTTCGTTTTGTCAGACAAAGCCGCCTCAAAAGCGGCCATATCGAGGGCGCCGGTCTCATCGACATCGACCCATTTCAGAACCGCGCCATAACGTTCACGCAAAAAGTGCCAAGGCACGATGTTGGAGTGGTGCTCCATGATCGACAGCACGATTTCGTCGCCAGGCTTAATACCGCCCGCAATCCCGTTCGCGACGAGATTGATGGCTTCTGTGCCGCCTTTGGTGAAGATGATCTCATTCACCGATTTTGCGTTTACAAAGGCGCGGATCTTTTCGCGCGCGCCCTCATACGCTTCGGTCGTTTCATTGGCGAGTGTGTGGATGCCGCGATGAACATTGGCATAGGCCGTGCGCCCCTGCTCTGACATCGCGTCTAAAACAGCATCCGGCTTTTGAGCGCTCGCCGCGTTATCAAGATACACGAGCGGCTTACCGTTCACTTCGCGCGACAGAATAGGGAATTCTGCGCGGATCGCATCGACGTCAAACGGCCGGCTCATCGCACAGTATCCGCTAGGAAGCGCCGCGCCGCATCCAGCAGGACGTCATGAACCCCTTCGCTCGCGTCTTCGAGCGCCTCAGCGATAAAGGCTTCCGTCAGAAGCGCGCGCGCCTCTGCCTCTGGGATGCCCCGTTGGCGCATATAGAAGAGCTGGTTCGGATCGAGTGCACCAGACGTGTTGCCATGCGCGCACTCCACATCATCGGCATAAATTTCAAGCTCAGGCTTCGCGAACACTTCTGCGCCATCCTCAAGCAAAAGCGCTTGATGCTGCATGTCGGCATCCGTGTGCTGCCCGATCGTGCGCGGCACATGGAACTTGCCTTGGAAGACACCTGTTCCACCGTCCAGCACCGCGCCTTTGGTCACCTGGCGCGTAATTGAGGACGGCGCGCCGTGACGAACATGGCTGGTGAAATCCGCATGATATCCATCCGCGCAAAGGTAAGCACCATTGAGCGTTGCGTGCGACCCGCTTTCCTGGTGACGCAGGCGAGTTTCAAGGCGCGCAACCTTCGCACCAAAGGCGAGTGCCGTTTGGCTGTATTGAGATTTGTCGCCGAGCGAGACGACGGCCGTGATCGCTTGCGCCTCATCCGCTTGGCCGCGCTGCAAAACCGTGCGGCGGACAGAGCCTGCCTCTTGCATGCCGACTTCAATCAAGAAGGAGGAAAACCCAGCGCCGCCAAGATGGCTCTCAATCAGGTCCAAGCGCGCGCCAGGTCTAACAACAACCGCAACCCGAGCGAAGTTCGTCTCGCCGCGATCGCCGCGCGTGACAATGTGCAGAGGCTCTGTGGTCGGTTCGTTGACTTCGATGATCAGCGTGTCCAATCCGCCAACGCGGCCGGACAGCGCTGCCGTCATCGCACCCAGCGGAACTTCTTCCGCATCGCCGAGGGCCTGCGCATCGCTCCGTTCATGCAGCTTGATCCCCGCGGGCACATTTTTTGGCAGCGAGACGCCCTCTGGTGTAAACTCGATCACGGCCTGGCCTGATGCCGCGAGCGAGGCTGTATCCGCAGCGTGCTTCGAGGCTTCCACCTGCTTCAAGGCCGCTTTGAAATCGGTCCATTTCCAAGCTTCCATCCGCCGATGTGGAAGACCGGTTTCAGCGAAGGCCTCAAAGGCCCGCTCGCGCTGGCCATTCTCAGGCAACATCGCATAGCGCGCAATCAGTTCCAGCTCGGCCGAGCCTGGATTGCGGAACTTGTCTTTCAAGGCATCGATAGAGACGGTCACTAAGCGGCCTCTCCCAATACGCCATCATAGCCTTCTTCTTCGAGGCGGAGCGCCAGTTCAGGACCGCCCGTTTTGATGATTTTGCCATTTGCGAGCACGTGCACTTTGTCCGGCTTAATATGGTCGAGCAGGCGCTGATAGTGCGTGATCACTAGCATACCGCGCTCTGGGCTGCGCAGCGCGTTGACGCCATCTGCAACGGTGCGAAGCGCATCAATGTCGAGGCCTGAATCCGTTTCATCCAGAATCGCGAAACGCGGCTCCAGCATCATCATTTGGAAAATCTCAAGGCGCTTTTTCTCACCGCCAGAGAAGCCGACATTGAGGGGCCGCTTAAGCATGTCTGCCGTTAGGTTCAGTTTCGCGCCCAATTCTCGGGATTTCTTGATGAAATCCGGTGCGGAGATTTCGTCTTCGCCGCGCAGTTTACGCTGGGCATTCATCGCGGTGCGCACAAAGGTCATGACCGGGACACCGGGCACCTCTACCGGATACTGAAATGAGAGGAACAGTCCTTTCGCGGCGCGCTCTTCAGGATCCATATCGAGCAAGTCGGCGCCTTCCAGCGTCGCGCTGCCATCAGTGACCTCATAGCCATCGCGCCCGGTCAACACATAAGACAGCGTTGATTTCCCGGCACCATTGGGGCCCATAATCGCATGAACTTCGCCCGCTGGCACGTCTAGAGACAGACCATTCAGAATGGTCTTGGCCTCGTCTTCCTCGCCCACAGTGGCGGTGAGATGATCCAATTTCAACATGGGGCGCATGTAGAGCTGAATTGGCCAAATTCAAAGGGTGAAATGCCGCAATCGCCCGCAAATTCGACCGGATCTCTCATCGCGGCTGGATCAGACGCAAAATTCCGCCATCCTATGGGTGAGAAAAGCGCTCATCCCTTGAAAATGACATTGGGAATTCTTATTGTTTATCAATAAGAACAAAAGAAGGAAAATGTTATGTGGTTGTTTTTGCTTTGGTGGTGCGTGGATGATCATATCGCCGAGGCGGTTGGCACACCTGGCCTTGGTGAACTCCCGCTTTGGGTGCCACTCATTCTGTCTCTGGCTTTCGCCTTTACGTTTAGTCGGTCCGTGAAGGATCGCTAGCTCAGCCCGGCCAGTCGCGGCGGTCCATACCCATGAGGTCACGACTGGTCATGGCCTTATCGAGATCCACTTCGGAGGAGAGCCATTGCGCGATGAAGTGCACACTCTCTTCTTTGCCATGTATGACGCGTTTCAAGGCCGTATTGATCGGGGTAGCTGCCCCTTGTGGACCAACCAGCACAAACGTATCGAGACCTGGATCTCGGCCGTAATGCTCAGCAAAAATAGGGTTCGCAGCGAGGAAGGTATCAAACCGCTCCCAATGCCAACTCAGGTCTGAGTTCGCGCGGATCACCTGCCCTAGATACAGGCCAGCAAACGTGACGGAGTTATCGCCGCGGCCGTCCAAAACGAGCGTCTCACCGACGCCGCCAACCTCGGACTGCAACCGGTTGATCGTGTGGATATCGGCAAGCCAACGATCAATGACCAATAGACTGTCCATAGAATAGTCGAGCTTCGAGCGATCGAGTCGGTTCGGCAACAGGATGAGCTGGTCCCCGTTCACCCCCATAAAAACATCGAGCGCATGATTAATACTAGCAACCTCAACTTTCGCAGCGGGTTGATCACTTGGCGCGAGTATCGTTCGGGCTGGCGCTTCTGACGAAGCGCACGCCGCCAGCACAACGAGTGGCGCAAGCACGCAAAAACGGCACAAGTTCGTTAATTTTCGTGTCTCAGGCGAAGTCATGCCTAAACCAATAGCAAAACCCATGCCGATGTGCCTCATATCGTCCGAGATTGGACATTCTTCTCCCCGATGACTAGAGAGGTCCGCTATGACTTGGGGGAATCAGAAACGTGTGGCGCCGAGCTGGCAGGCCCAAAGCGCAGATCTGCGCGGCCTGCAGCGTGTTCGTCTTGGCGACACGTCGATCGAACTCGAAGTCATGATCCATGGCGGAACCGTTTCCAATCTTCGCCCATTGCTGATTATCAATTCAATCGAGTTTCCAATGCCGCCATCGCATGCCTTCTGCGAGAAGATGCGGAAGGCTGGCTATCAGGTCGTCTTCGTTCGCCGGCCCGGGTTCGGACATACTCGCCCCCTGCCCGCAATCTTGATGAGCAAACAAGGCGTTGAGCAGCACGCCCCGATTGCGACCGAAGCCGCCTTGATCAAACTGTTGATCGAGAACCTCCAGCTGAAGCATGTTAGCTTGCTGGGATTGGGCACCTCGAACTCGATTTGCCTCCGCCTCAATCAGATGAGTGATGCGATCGATTTTACCGTGTTTTCAAACCCGCTTTTCAACCCGGCGATTTGGGACGTTATTCGTCCGCCTTGGCTCAAACGCATGATCCGGCAAACGGTTCTCTCGCGAAGCGGCTTGAAGATCGCCGTGCGCGGTTTGCGCGCCGTACTACGCCGCGACCCGATTTGGTTCTATCGCCAATTTGCTCAAAAGAGTGCCGGCGACATCGCTTATATCGATGCCAATGTGATGGATTTCCGATCCGCAGGCACGCTGCTGCAGCAATTGGAACCTGACCTATACTTTTACGAGCTTCGGTCAGCGCTCATCGATGATACCGAATGGAACCCTAATATCTGTCGTAACGTCAATGCCGTTATCTTGTCCGGAGCCGAGACAACCGAAAAGTGGAAGGCGTCAATTGTCGCCGAAGCTGATCGGCTTGGGCTTCCAATCGTGTTCGCGAATGCTGGAGATTTGTTTGTGCCATATGCATCGCCAAACCTACTGCTTGAGGTTCTTGAGACACGCTCGGTTAAGGTCGCAGCGGTTTAGATGTATCTAACCGACGCTCCCTTCAAGACTCACCTTGAGTAGGCTTTGCGCTTCAACGGCAAATTCCATTGGAAGCTCCTGTAGGACCTCGCGTACAAACCCATTCACCAACAGCGCCACAGCTTCTTCCTCACCAATGCCACGTTGGCGAACGTAGAAGAGCTGATCGTCTGACAGTTTGGTGGTTGTCGCCTCATGCTCAAGCTGCGCATCAGCCCGTCGGTTCTCGACATACGGCACCGTATGCGCGCCGCAACGATCGCCGATGAGCAGACTATCGCACTGTGTAAAGTTGCGCGCTTGGTCAGCTTTCTTGTTCACCGAGACAAGGCCGCGATAGGTGTTGTCCGACTTCCCGGCACTGATGCCTTTCGAAATGATCCGCGAACGCGTGCGCTTGCCGAGATGGATCATCTTCGTGCCGGTATCCGCCATTTGACGGCCATTGGTCACAGCGATTGAGTAAAACTCGCCAACGCTATCGTCGCCGCGCAGGACGCAGCTCGGATATTTCCAGGTCACGGCAGAGCCAGTCTCGACCTGGGTCCAGCTGATCTTTGAGCGCGCGCCGCGACAATCACCGCGTTTGGTTACGAAATTAAAGATGCCGCCATTGCCATCTTCATCGCCCGGCCACCAATTCTGAACCGTCGAGTATTTGATTTCGGCGTCTTCCAACGCAACCAATTCTACGACAGCAGCATGCAGCTGGTTCTCGTCGCGCATCGGCGCTGTACAGCCTTCGAGATAGGAGACGTAAGATCCCTTATCCGCAACAATCAGGGTGCGCTCAAACTGTCCGGTATTCTCCGCATTCATTCGGAAATAAGTGCTCAGCTCCATCGGGCAGCGAACCCCAGGCGGCACATAGACAAAGGTCCCGTCTGAGAAAACCGCGCTATTAAGGGTCGCAAAGTAATTGTCCGACTGTGGAACGACGGTGCCGAGATATTTCTTCACCAGTTCCGGATACTCATGCACCGCTTCCGAAATCGACATGAAGATCACGCCAGCTTTCTTCAGCTCATCCCTGAATGTCGTCGCCACAGAGACGGAGTCGAAAACGGCATCAACAGCGACTTTCGGGCGGTCGCCTTCGGTTCGCGCGTCAATTGCGGTTGCCGCTGCGCCTTCAACACCGAGTAACACTTCGGCCTCCCGAAGTGGAATGCCGAGCTTTTCATAGGTCTCCAAGATTTCCTTAGGGACATCATCTATCGACTCATACTTCGCCCCAGCTTTCGGCGCGGCGTAGTAATAGATATCCTGATAATCGATCGGCTCATAGCGCACCATTGCCCAGTCCGGCTCTTCCATGGTGAGCCATCGCTCATAGGCTTTCATTCGCCATTCGAGCAGCCATTCCGGCTCGCCCTTCTTATCGGAAATGAATTTCACGATATCGGGGTTGAGGCCCTTTGGCGCGTACTCCGTCTCAATCTCAGTCGCAAAGCCAGCTGAATAGTTTTCCGACTCCAGCGCTTTCGCAGCCGCAACCGTGCCTTCGTCAATGCTGTCTTTGACTTTGACTTCCACGCAATCGTCGTCGTGTTCTTCGATGCCGCCGCAGCAATCCATGCCGTGCTCCTAAATGCTTAAGCGTAATATGGAGCACTTACCCCACTTTTTCACCCCTAATCGACACGAAAAGGCGCGAATGTCGCGGTTAGCTATCTGCGGGGCGCGCAGCAACAGGAATCATCACTTCATTGCGGCGGAAAGGTCCGGGGACATATGGCGCATCATAGCCAGCATATCGAGGTGCGCCGATCGCCTCATAGCCTTGCTCAGATAGCCAAGTTTCCAGGGCCAGCTGTTTCTGCTCAAACACACGTTCGCGCCCAACACCGGAGAATTTGACTGTCGCCATCAGCTCGCCTGGGACTTCGCGAAGCGTCACGTCAGAATTGTTTGGGACGGGAAGCGTTTCCATCGTCCAATCTTTAGGCATCACGAACGCAACCGTCCAAACATCATCTTCAAGCGTTCGCGTTACAGGGGCTGTCATCGCGATCTTTTCAGATTTCACGCGCGTGACCGGCGCGGTCATGTCGATCTTTGAGCGGGCTGTATTGTTGCCAAAAATGAAGTCTGCCAGCGGCCGGAATCCAGAGTTTCCTGCGCGGCGCATATCGCCGGTAATCTCGACCTCGGCAACAATGGTCGGCTCATACTGACGAATCTCGTATTTGCCATCTTTGACCAGTGTCTGATGCGGCGGTTCTTCTGTTGCGCCAGCTGTCACGGGCAGCACAGACAAAACAGCGGCGATGAGCAAAACGAAACGCATGGCAAAACCTCTTGGTTCATGCCTTTGTTACGTAAGCACACCGCCGCTGGATGTTGATTTTGTCAGCCGTTACCCGCGATGAAGCGCGCAGAGCTTATTGCCGTCTGGGTCACGCAGGTATGCGAGATACATGCGCTGCCCACCGCCTTCACGCCAGCCTGGAGGGTCTTCAATCGGCTTTCCGCCCGCCGCTGCGCCTGCTGCGTGCCAAGCATCCGCTTGCTCGGGGCTTTCCATCGCCAATCCGATCGTCATTCCATTACCATGCGTGCAAGGCGCGCCGTCGATCGGTTTTGTGACCAAGAAAACACCGCCATTATGCATATAGACAAGGCGTCCTTTCGGATCGACGATTCCGGGGTTTCCACCCAAAGCAACAAAGGTTGCGTCATAAAATGCTTTTGACTTATCGAGGTCATCAGACCCGACCATCATATGTGAAAACAAACTACTACCTCCTGTTTGGCCGCCTATTCAGCACCCTTACGCCGTAATTTAAAGATCATCTCGCGAGAAAGGTTGGGGTCAAACGCTCCGCCCTGCCAATCGCCCAGGATCGCCTCGACGTGCAGACCCGCCTGATCCGCGAACCCGGTGATCGTATCTGCGCTCAGAAATCGCAGTGTGCTGTGGGACGTCAGCGTATCATCCTGGAAGTGGTAGTCCCAGGCAAAACTCAAAAATTCCGGCGCGCGTGAGCTGTCTGTCATTCGCCGGACGGCGCGGACATGGCCCTGCGGCGTTTCCATCTCATAAGCCCGCCCCCAAATCGCATCCCAATCGAACGCGGGATTGCGCGACTCAAAAGCGATTAGACCGTCAGGCTTTAGATGCTTCGCCATGGTCGCCAGCGTGGCTTCAACTTGCTGGTCCGTCAGCAAGACTTGAAAGGCGTGCCCCGTCATTATGATCAAGTCGAATACGCGATCGGTGCAGAACTCTTCTGATGTCTGCTCAACCCAGGTGACGCGGTCGCCCAGCGGCGCACGGCGCGCGACCGCAAGCATCGCCGCCGCGGGGTCCACACCAGTGACCCGGTGCCCCTTCGCCGCAAATGCAAGACATAACAGCCCGGTGCCACAGCCGAGATCTAACACATCCCGCGGCGCCTCGCCTGCGAGGCTCAGATAAAACTTGCGATCTTCCGATCCGGCATTTCCGAGATCATAAAGGTCTGCCAAGCGCTGATGAGAGAATTGGAGATCCGGCCTTGGCATATTTATCTAAGCGGTTCTCAAAACTGTGCGCCGAGCAGCCTGCAGCCAGGCATCCGCCACCGTGTCGAAATCATCTAGCGCCGTGTCCCAGCCAAAACTGATCCGCACCGCGCTTTCAGAAAGGTCATCATCGACGCCCATCGCAGACAGAACCAGCGAGCGTTTCACTTTGCCGCTTGAACACGCAGAGCCGGATGAAACCGCGACACCGGCCAGATCCATGGCCATGACCTGTGTCTCAGCGCGAAAACCAGCGATTGCGAAATTCGAGGTTTGCGCCAAGCGATCGACGTCTGCACCAAACACCGTCACGCCCGCTTCAGAGACGAGCTTCGCCTCCATCGCATCACGCGCTGCGGCCAGCGCTTGCAGTTTCGGCATGTCACGGATCGCCGCCTCGGTAGCCGCGCCGAAACCCGCAATTCCGCTTAAATTCTCTGTGCCAGAGCGCAAAGACCGCTCTTGCCCGCCGCCAAACAAGACCGGCTTCAAAGGTGCACCTGAGCGCACCCAAAGTGCCCCCACACCCTGCGGGCCGCCAACTTTGTGGGCCGACAGCGCGAGATAATCGACGCCCAGCAAGCCGACATTGACCATCAATTTGCCGAGCCCTTGCACCGCATCGCAATGCGTGAGCCCGCCCGCTTCTCTCACCAAGGCCGCTGCCTCGGCCACCGGTTGAACGACGCCTGTTTCATTGTTCGCCATCATCAGCGCGAGCACGGGAATGCCATCGCGGTCCGCGTCCCACTTGCTCAAACGGTCACGCAGCCAATCGAGATCAAGTCGACCCTTTGCCGTCACATACGCGGTTTCGATCGCGACACCGGCATAGCCCGCATTCTTCGCTACGGCTTCATGCTCAATCGCTGAGACCAAGAGCGTGCACTTGCCCTCGAGCTGCGCCACAACGCCGTGGAGCGCGAGCGCGTTTGCTTCAGTGCCGCCGCTCGTGAACACAATATCCTGCGCACGCGCGCCAATCGCCAGGCCGACTTGGCTGCGCGCCTGCTCCAAGAGCTTGCGTGCCGCCCGGCCTGGACCGTGAACACTGGACGGGTTCGCCCCCACCTCAAGCGCCGTCAGCATCGCTGCTTTTGCCTCCGGGCGCACCGGGGCTGTCGCATTATAATCCGCGTAAATCATAGTGCGGCATATATCACTCGCGATCACAGTCTGCAGAAAAATTTGCATTTGCTGTCAGAGATTCGCTATAGCGCCCGCTCGACCCCAGATTTTGCGCTAGAAGCCGAGACCACGCACCATGGCAGAAATGCTTATTCAAGGCCCCCAGGGCCGGATCGAAGCCCGTTACACACCGCCGCCATATGAGGGAGCGTCCATCGCGCTGATTCTTCATCCGCACCCACGTGCAGGCGGCACGATGCAGGACCCGATCACCATTCGCCTCTATCAGATGTTTGAGGAAAAGGGCTTCGGCGTTCTTCGCTTCAACACACGCGGCGTTGGACGCTCGCAGGGCGTTTATGACCAAGGCGTTGGCGAGCTCGAAGATGCCGCTTTTGTCCTCGACTATATGGAAAACCTAACCGAGAGCCCGCGCTATGTTTGGTGCGCAGGCTATTCGTTTGGCGCCTGGATTACGCTGCAATTGCTGATGCGCCGCCCAGAGATTGATGGCTTCCTGGCGATTGCGCCGCCAGCCAACCATTATGATCTCAGCTTCCTTGCGCCCTGCCCGGCCTCCGGTCTGATCATCTCAGGTGAGAATGATGCGATCTCGAAACCATCAGACGTCGAACGCGCGCTTACCAAAGTGCGTATTCAAAAAGGCGAAGAGATTGAACGCGCCAGCATTCCAGGCGCCAACCACTTCTTCCAAGACAAACATGATGATCTGATCGATCTATGTTCGGCCTATGTCGATCGACGCCTTATCGAAGACGAAGAGAAACTGCGCCGCGAAGCCGAAGCAGCCGCTGCGAAAGCCGGGAGCCGCAAGCCGCCAATTCCGCGCGCGCTGCCGCTCAAGCCGGAAGACAACACGCCGCAAGGCTAAAAGGCTCGACCTTTATTTCTGGAGGCGTCCACCCGTCATCGGGTTGGGCGCCCCAGTTGTTTTTGGCCAAGAGATTGGCAGACCGCGCAGCGTCCGCGCCGCGAGAAATGCAAACGCTTCTGCCTCAATCGAGTCGCCGCGCCAGCCTACATGCTCGGCGCTAAGGACATCACACGGCACAAACGCGTTCAGCATAGACATCAATGTCGGATTATGGCGGCCACCGCCGCACGCGATCAGGCGCTCCGGCATGACCGGCAATTGGGTTAAACTCCTCGCCACAGAATTCGCTGTAAAAGCCGTCAACGTCGCTGCGCCGTCTTCAAGCGACAGCCCGCGAACCATGCTGGCATTGAAATCATACCGGTCGAGAGATTTTGGCGCCGGAACGTCAAACCAAGGATGATCGAGCAGCTGCGACAACAATCCCTCATGCACGCGCCCGCGCGCGGCGAGCGCGCCGCCCGCATCATGGGTGCCCGCATCGTGACCTTCGACCCATTCATCAATCGGCCCGTTTGCAGGCCCTGTATCGAAGGCCAGCATCTCGCCATTTGGCAGGCAGGCAGTGATATTCGCAACGCCGCCAAGATTGAGCACCGCCGCCGCCTCATGCGTCAAATTTGATAGCAGCGCTTGATGATAGGCCGGTGCGAGCGGCGCGCCTTGGCCACCGGCAGCGACGTCGTCACTGCGAAAATCATAGGCGAGCGGGATGCTCATTTGCGCTTGCAGGCTCGGCGCATCCATGAGCTGCAATGTGGCACCGCGCTCTTTGTGGGTCGCGCGCTTGTGAAGGACCGTTTGGCCATGCACGCCAGCCAATGCGATGACCCGCTCACCCGCCTGATCCTGTAAAGATCGCCAAGCATCCGCATGCGTTGTGACCATTACGTCTCGCGCTGCATCGAAAGCTGTCTCCGGTTGCGGCCCCTGCCAATTCCAGTCCAGGGCGGCTTGGGTTGCGACCTGCAAAACCTGGCGTTCTTCTGGCGTATATTTGCGCTCAATTGTGGGGCCAAACTCAAGGACTTCGACACCATCAGTGAGGATCAGGGCCCCATCAACAGCATCAATTGAGGTCCCGGACATAAAGCCTGCGACCCAAATCGGCTCAAATTTTTCCGCTGAGCTGTTCAAACCCCTGCCATCCCATGCTAACCGCGCCGCTTCACCAAGGACGAATTTGATGAGCGACTACACATCCAACTTTCTGCGCACGCTAGAGGAACGCGGCTACATTAAGCAAGCCACCCACACAGCAGAACTCGACACCTATTGCTCGAGCGGCGTGCCGGTCGCTTATATCGGAATCGACCCAACAGCAGACAGCGCGCATGTCGGTCACCTGGTCGGCATCATGATGCTGCGTCGCCTTCAGCAAGCTGGCGGCAAACCGATCGTCCTGATCGGCGGCGGCACTTCAAAGATTGGTGACCCGACGGACAAAGAAAAATCCCGCCCGATCCTCACCGAAGCGCAGATCGCGAAGAATGCGGAAGGCGTAAAGAAGGCATACAGCAATTTCCTAACCTTCGGCGACGGACCGACAGACGCGATCATGGTCAATAATGCAGACTGGCTCGACAAGCTCGGCTATATCGAATTCCTGCGTGATATCGGCAAATACTTCACGATCAATACGATGGTGAAACAAGAAACGGTGGCCCGGCGCCTAACGAATGAGCAGCCCTACACCTTCCTCGAGTTCAACTATCTCTTGCTCCAATCCTACGACTTTCTAGAGCTCTCGCGCCGCCATAACTGCTTCTTGCAAATGGGCGGATCGGACCAATGGGGGAATATTCTCGGCGGCGTCGACTTGATCCACAAGGCTGACAGCAATCAGGGCTTTGGTCTCACCAGCCCGCTTCTGACGACAGCGTCTGGCGCGAAAATGGGAAAGACCGTCGATGGTGCAGTTTGGCTGAACGCTGAGAAACGCAGCCCCTATGAGTATTGGCAATTCTGGCGCAACACCGAAGATGCCGACGTTGGCCGGTTCCTGAAACTGTTCACTGACCTGCCGATGGACGAGATAGCGAAACTCGAAGCGCTTGAAGGAGCGGAGATCAATCAAGCCAAGATCGCCCTCGCCAATGCGGCGACGACAATGCTGCACGGCGACCAAGCTGCGAAAGAAGCGGAAGCCGCCGCGAGCAAAGCGTTCACTGGCGGTGGCGTCTCGGTCGACCTTCCAACCTTCGAAATCTCGAAAGCGGATTTCGCAGACGGGCCGACCACGACAGCGCTCCTTCGCGCTGGCGAGCTTGTCGCCTCAAATGGTGAAGCGCGCCGTAAGATGAATGAGGGGGCTGTCCGCGTGAATGATGAGAAGATCGCAGCTGATCAAGCGCATGCCTGGGATCAGATCCTGGACGACGTCGAAGCGTTCAAAGTTCAAGTCGGCAAGAAACGCATCGCGCTGGTAAAGCCGATTTAGGCGATCGCCTATCCGTCACTACCAGGCGTTGGGGATAAGATCTCTTCATCCGGAAGCTCCGGCAGTTTCGGCTGCGGCGGCTTCAGATTTGGATCGACTGGGATCGCTTCAGGGATCGAGGTGTCGGATGGGTTTTCAAAAATTCGCCTTAGAATTCCGGGCGTTACCGCTGATAGCGGATTCACCGCGACCTGCGCCTTTTCCAGCGTCCCGGTCACGGAGTAAGTGATAGAGAAAATGCCCTCGCCCTCGCGACCAACGATCAGATCGCCAATAATCGGAACACCGCCGAGCACAGAGTTCACGCCAAAGCTCGGCACAAGCACGCCGTTGAGATCAATGCCGCGACCATCCGTGCCGACCCAGCCATTCACGGTCAGGCCGAGCGCCGGACCACTCGCGCGCCCGCCATCAATCACATAGCGTCCTCCACCAATCGTAATTGGCGCCTCGATCCGAGAGAACAGAACGCCGTCCCCGGAAAGGGTGTCGGTCAAACCTCTAAGAGATGCGAGTGACAGGATTTGCGTAAAGAATGGTGCGTTGATGAGTCTTGTATCCTCAACCGTCGCCCGCAGGCGCGCCGGTGCTGTTTCCGTGGCGAGCGAGCCGCGCAAATCCAAGATGCCGCCTTCGATAAAGTCGACGCCGAAGAAGGCGCTCGCTAGGTAACCAGCATCGCTCGTTTTGAGCTCTATCGCTAAGGGCTGGTCTGCCCCTTCATTATCAAGCCGCGCGATCAAAGTTGCGCCGCTGTCGGTATTGCCGCTTGCTCTTAGGGACTGAAAGCCATTTGTGCTTGAAAGGTCTAATTGTAGCGAGGATCCGATCAGGTCTAGATTGCGCCTCAGCCTCAACCGGTCGACGGTCGCCGACAGACTAAGTCCCAAACCTTCGCTGCTGCCGCTAACATCCCCCACCGATCCAATTTCGGCGAGCAATCCGGAGATATCGAGGTAGCTACCATCGACTTCGATATTAAAGCCGCGTTCCGTTCGCGAGATGCTGCCACCAACATCCACTGAGTCCTCAATAAAGAACCGGCGCAGGATGAGCGACTCCAATCGGCCATCATTTTGCAGCCTCAAATCGCCATCAATCGAGGCATCGGCCGCGTTGAAACGAAGCCCGGCCGCTTGCTCGCGCAGATCACCGGAATAATTCAGTGTGGCCCGGGCGGTCTGCCCCGCTGGTTTCACCCAATCGATTTCGGCCAGATCGAGACGGGCATCGCTGAGGTCGAACGCGAAAGTACCGGTTTGCAACCCGTCCGATCCAACTTTGCCCTGCATTTCAGCAGGCACTTCGCCGGTAATAAAGGCACGCCCAACAAGGCCGAAGACATTTAACAGATCCGACGTCAAAACCGCCGTCGCGGAGAGATCGGCTGGATTGTCTTCTTCATCAAACGCGTCGCGCCAAGTGAATTGAACCGGCGAACTACCCATATTGCCAAAGCCGGTGAGGATCATCCGGTCGAGGGTCACGTCGACATTCACATTCGCCTCTGTGATATCGAAGGGACCAACCGCGCCGGTCAATCCTCCATTTCGGATCTCACCGCGTACTTCCATAATGTGATCTTCGAGCGGGACATCGCTGAGCGCGGGCCGGGTCAACTTAAAAGACGCCGTGGCATCACCGCTCACCCGTCCTGGGTCAAAGCCGGTGCGTTCTTGTAGCTGTAGACGAGAATTGGAGAGCTGGACCAATACCGACTGGGCAGGCCCCTCGCCAAGTGCAGTGACGGTGAAGCTCTGCCCACGCGGGTTAAAGGCAGGAAACTCGACCGCGCCCGACTGTATCACCCAGTCATCATAAGTGGCGCTGATCACGCGGATATCGAGGCTGTTGCCACCGACCCGTCCTGTGCCAACGGCATCCTCGACGGGCGGCATGTCATTTAGGAACCGCACGGCACCATTGTTGAACGAGAAATTCACGGCGAGGTCTTCGTCGCGAAGGTATCCCTCGGCCATGCTGTCTGGCTTTAGATTCAGGACCGCGTTCGCTTCGGTCGCCATGCCAGACTCAAGCCGTTCAATCACATAGTTCCGAGCGCCGCGCCCAAGTCGAACGGGCCAGTAAGACAAGATCGTCTCCTTACTTATGTCACCGACCAGCACCGCCGTCACATCGAGCGTGAGCGGAAGCTCGCCGTCTTCATGCTCGACACTGAGGTCAATCTCGCCGCTCGCCAGCAAGCGAGCATCATCGATATCGGCTTCGAGTGTATCGACAGAGAAGATCGTAAAGTCATCTGCGATATCAGCGCCAAACACGACGTTCGAAATGGTCCAGGGGGCTTCGAACAATTCGGTGACGTCCAAGTCTAGACTTTCGGTTTCCAACTCCAGGCGACGAAGCTCGTTTTGAGCGAGCACATTGGTCAGCGCCCCGGCAAAGCGCCCGCTAGCGCGTTCAGACTCAAGCTGGAGAAAATCGATGCGCACGCGGTCTTCTGCTGGCGAATAGGACAGTGCAGCGGAAAGATCATCAATCGTTTCGCCAAATGTCTCGAGCTGCAGCACGCCTGTCTCGCGAGAGACGACCAAACCGACTTGGGTCAATCCATCGGCGCGGGTCACATCGGCATTGAACGAAGTTCCAAGGCGAAGGTCGCTGCCTTCGAATCCGGAAAAACCCAAACGCTCCACCAAATCGGTGATCGGCAAGACCCCGACATCAAACACCGCCTTCATGGACTGATAATTGTCATAGGTGTCGAGCGAGATACTGAAAATCTCCGGCAAACCTAAGCCTTGCCCATCGCCAGACAGCTGAATGGAAACATCCGCCTCAGGGTGACTGATCTGCGCCGCCGCTTTCTTAATCGTACCGATTGGCTCGCGCTCTTGGTCGATCACCCGCAGATCAAAGTCTGCAAAGGCGAGCGTATCAAGTTCGAATGCATCATCAAACACTTGCAGACCGACCAAGACATCACTCAAAATCGCATTCGTTCGAGCGAGCACTTCTTCTGGCGATTGCGGTAAGGCAGCAGCGCGCACTTCAGGCAAGGGGTCACCCGCCAATGTCCATGTGCTAGGCCCCGTGTTCTGAACCTCAATCCAACCTGTTTGGAGTTTGGCATCCAGCAGCTCAACACGCCCAAGAAAAATGTTTCCGGCATCAAGGGTCAGTTCAGCCCGCTCTGCAAACCCCGCCTCGCGTCCGTCATCGTCTTTTAAGGACAAACCATCAGCGACGACGAAGACCCGCCGCTCTGCTGGTGACCATTGAAGCGTGAGGCGGTCTACTTTGACCGGGCGCCCATCTCGAGAGTTTGCAATCGCTTGTTCGACATCATCGCGAAACACGCCAAGTTCCACCGGACCACTAGCAAGCATGAAAGCTAAAATCCCGATCGCCGCCATCACCACAAGTGAGAAGACGCCGAGGGTTTCTAAAATTATGACTTTTGTGGTCTGGCGAACCAAGTCATTTGCTCCATGTAATCAATCTACTGCCTTGCGGCACAACAACCGGGTTTCGTCCCGCCACACAAGAAAGACATGCCATGACAAACCGACCAGAAAAAGGCGATAAGGCCCCTGCTGTAACAATTCCAGTCAGCGATGAAGAATCTGTCAATTTAAGCGCACCTGAGGGCAAGGCTCATGTGGTCTATTTCTATCCACGAGACAACACGCCGGGCTGCACAACCGAATCAATCGACTTTTCGGATCGTCTGACTGATTTTAAGGCACTCGGCGTGCAAATTGTCGGGGTGTCCAAAGACAGTCTAAAAAGCCACGCAAATTTCAAGGCCAAGAAGGATCTCACCGTCATTCTCGCCAGCGATGAAAACGCCGATGCGTGTGAACAATTTGGCGTTTGGGTTGAGAAAAACATGTATGGAAAGAAGTACATGGGCATCGAACGCTCAACCTTCATCATCCTCGCAGATGGCACGATTGGCGAGGTCTGGCGTAAGGTAAAAGTGAAGGGACACGCTGAAGCAGTTCTTGAAGCAACCCGTGAGATTTTGAACGTGTGATTCGTCAAATAAAAATACTTTAAGGCGAATTTTACACTCCAAGCGTATTTTTAAGCGGAAATTACGCAATAGGGGGCTTTTCGACGGGTTCACAATGAGGTTACTGTGGCTCATCACCAATCAAGACCAAGTTTTTCCCCGAGACGATGTCTTACCTGCGGATAGGTGCGTAGAATGAAATCGACTGGAAAAGTCTCTGACTTTGTACGCCGTGCGTTTCCAGAACGGCAGATTTACCACCGTAGCGGTGGGACGGTTCGCTATTTCACGGTTTCTCCCCTTCAACAGATTGTTCTGACCGGTGCTGCGGCCGCTATTGTTTGCTGGTCGCTGTTTGCTTCAGCCACTGTTGTGTTTGGCGAGAAAGCCATGTCAGTCGGAACCGCTTCGACTGAAGTCAATCGATTGGAACGTTGGGTCCAAGACCTTCGTGCGAAAGAAGCGCTGTCGACCTCGCAGCTCGAGCAACGTACCGAAGCCTTCCAGGACGCCACCCTCGAATTCCAGCGCCGCCATGAAACCCTGGCAACCATGTTAGAGGCCCTGCAAACGGGCGGCGAATTAGAGGTTTCAGCGCTAAGGGGAAACTCAGCGTCCCTCCTGGTGACAGCCTCGATTGATGAGGCAGACACTCGGCAATCGCAACGGTTCGCCGAAGTCGAAAGCACACTTCCTCAAGTTGGCATTCGCGGCGATGTTAGCCGAATTCGCGCCGAGCAAGATCAGTTCCTCAATCAAATCGAAGAGATGGCGGTTGAGCGCGCTGAAGCCGCACGCGGTATTCTTCAACTCACCAAAGTTGGCGCGGCCCGCATTTCAAGCGGTGAGAATATGGGCGGACCAGAAGTCAGTTTCTCGACCCTCATGTCAGGCCAGTTCGATACGCCGGAAGAAGAACGTTTCGCCGTTCGTGTGGCGCAAGTCGCTGCGCGTATGGAAGAGGCACGATACTTCCAACACTTGGTCGATCACCTCCCCCTCGCTACGCCAATCGGCATCCCGTCTCGCGTCACCTCGCCCTTTGGCATGCGGATCGATCCGTTCCGCAAGCGCCCGAGCTGGCATGGTGGGATCGACATGGGCGCGGGGTGGAATGCGCCGATCGTTGCCGCTGGCCCTGGAACTGTGATATATGCTGGGCGTAAGTCCGGTTATGGCCGCGTCGTTGACGTCGATCATGGCGGAGGTTTCGTTTCTCGTTATGCCCACCTTAACAGGATTGGTGTAAAGCGAGGGCAAGAAGTTGAAATCGGAGATAAGCTCGGAGCCATGGGGTCGTCCGGGCGCAGCACAGGTCCCCACCTTCATTACGAAGTGCTGTTCCATGGCAAACAGTATAATCCAGTAGAGTTCATTAAGGCAGGCAAACATGTTCACGAAGACTAAAGGCGATACCCCACCCGGCTTCACTCCAGCACAAGATGCTGTGAGAGGCGCATCCTCAAAACCAGCGTCTCGGGTTGGTGCTTCAATCCTTTGTTCTGACGTACAAATCAAAGGCACGATCAAAACAGGTGGCGCCCTGCAGGTCGACGGCAAAGTTGAAGGGGACATCACTGCCGGCGACGTCACAGTAGGATCAACTGGCGAAATTCTTGGCGAAGTGAAAGCCGAAACGCTCCGCGTGAAGGGTAAGATTACTGGCTCAATCCGCTCTCGTCGTGTCGAGCTTGAGACTGGTGCTTCGGTTCAGGGCGATATCTTCCACGCGGCTCTGATCATCCAACCAGATGCGAATTTCGAAGGCCAAGTGAAGCGCGAAGAAAACCCGCTCAAAGAGAGCGCCCCGCAAGCGGCGGCCGCACCTCAGGCGGCGGCGAGCAAGCCAACGACAAGCTTCACGCCCGTCACGCCAACCACGGGTACAGCTGGAAACGCATAAGCCTTTCGACAAAATGAGTTTGAGGAAGCCGGATCATTGCGATCCGGCTTTTTCTATTCCACCGCCTCAACCTCGCCCAGCGCATGTGACAGGGCCGCGCTTAAGAAAGGCGTCAGATCGCCGTCTAGGACGCCGCCTGTATCCGATGTCTCGTGATTGGTACGAAGGTCTTTGACCAATTGATAGGGCTGCAGGACGTAAGAGCGAATTTGGTGACCCCAGCCGATTTCTGTCTTGGAGTCGTGGCTGTCCTGGGCCGCCTGCTGCCGCTTCTGAAGCTCGACCTCATACAAGCGCGAGCGCAACATCTCCCAGGCCGTCGCCCGGTTCTGGTGTTGAGAACGCCCAGACTGACACGCCACAGCAATCCCGGTCGGTTCGTGCGTTAGGCGCACAGCAGAGTCAGTCTTGTTGACGTGCTGCCCACCTTTGCCTGAGGCGCGATAAGTATCGGTCCGCACATCAGACGGATTGATCTCAACTTCGATCGACTCATCAATTACCGGCGACACGGCGACAGAGGCAAAACTTGTATGACGGCGCGCAGAGCTATCAAACGGCGAGATCCGAACCAGGCGGTGCACGCCCTGCTCTGACTTTAGCCAACCATAGGCGTTCTCGCCCTTGATCAAGAGCGTCGCCGACTTGATTCCGGCCTCGTCGCCCTCATGGCTTTCAACTTCTTCGACTTTGTAGCCGGACTGTTCGGCCCAGCGTACATACATCCGCCGGATCATTGAGGCCCAGTCTTGGCTCTCCGTGCCCCCTGCACCGGAATTGATGTTCATATAGCAATCATTGCCGTCGGCTTCGCCGGATAGCAGCGCTTCAAGCTCGGCTTTCTCTGCCTTCTCAGCTGCGCGGCGGAGCGTGGCGGTGACATCCGACAACATATCCTCATCGCCCTCGGCAAGCTCAAGCAGCTCCAAGCCGTCGGCAGCTTCGGTTTCCAACTCGATGACGGTCTGCATACCAGTCTCGAGCTTTTGCCGCTCCGCCATCAGCTTACGTGCTTCGTCGGGATCGTTCCAGAAGTCAGGGCGCTCGGAAAGCGCGTTCAGTTCATCAAGTCGTTTCGAAGCAACGTCCCAGTCAAAGACGCCTCCTCAGCAGCTCTGATGACTGCTTAATTTGTTCCGCGAGGGCGAGAATTTCTGCTGACATGCTTTTCCCTGAAGCTTTCCGATCGGTGGAGATGGCGGCGTTTTGCGCTCAGGTCAATAAACCTCATCGTCGATATCTCTCTCAATCACATCAGACTCGATGAGTTCACCGGTCTCAGGATCAATCTGAGGTTCCGTCGGCCCTGGCGTCTGTCCGAAGATTGATCCATCGCCTGTTCCAGACAGGCTGAGATTAGAGTTCTCAGCAAAAGCACGCCCGGGTTCAGTTCCCGGACGGAACGCTTCGAGGATGATCTCATTCGTATCAAAGGTCGGCAGACCACCTGTGGCCGCATCAACAGACACAAGGCGAACACCCGGCGGAATTCGGAACGGAATTGGCGCTTCTTCAGCGAGGGCACGCTCCATGAACTCTGTGAAGATCACACCAGCAACCGCGCCGCCGCCTTCGCCTTCACCGAGAGTTCGAGGCGTATCGAAACCCGTCCAAATCCCAACGACAAGATCAGGTGAAAAGCCAAAGAAGAGCGCGTCGACATATTCGTTCGTGGTTCCGGTCTTGCCGGCCAGAGGCTTTCCGACCCGGCGGGCCCGGCGACCTGTGCCGCGCTCGACGACGCCCTCCAGCATGTGCACCAACTGATAGGCGATAATTGGATCGACCAATTGCTCGCGATCATCCGGCAGCGTTGGCGGAGCAAGGCCATCCCAATCGTTCGCCTCGCAGCCCTCGCACTCACGTTGGTCATGCTTGTAGAGCGTCACGCCCCTGCGATCTTGAACGCGGTCAAGCAAAGTCGGCGTGACCTCTTTCCCGCCATTCACAAGCGCAGCGTAGGCCTTTGACAGGCGCCAAGGTGACGTCTCGCCAGAGCCGAGTGACATGGCCGGATACGGCGGTAGGCGGTCATAGATGCCAAACCGCTCTGCAAACTCGGAAACCGCTTCCATCCCGATGTCCGTCGCGACGCGGGCCGTGACTTGGTTATAGGATTTTTCCAACGCCACCCGCATCGTGACCTCGCCATAAGAAAGGCCCTCAGCATAGTTTTCCGGCTTCCAAACATCGCCGGTATTCTCGTCATAATAGACATAAGGCGAGTCGAGAATGCGAACCGACGGCGTGTAACCACGCTCCAGCGCGGCGCCATAGACAAAAGGCTTGAAGGACGAGCCGGGCTGGCGGCGTGCTTGGGTGACACGATTGAACGGGCTCTTAAAGAAGGAATAGCCGCCCATCATCGCCAGAACACGTCCCGTATGCGGATCAAGGGCAACAATCGCGCCTTCAAGCTCTGGAATCTGTTTCAGTTGCGCTTGTCCGACCGGAACCATGATCGGCACAATCGGAACATCAGCCTGGTCGTCTTCAGCAGCGGTTCCCTCTCGCTGCGGTGTACTCTCTTCTGGGCTCAGCGCTTGGCGGCTGACTTCTGCGAGAACGACATCACCTGCGCGCAGGCCGGTTTGACCATTGTCGCGGGTATAGGTCACTGCCCACTCGATATCCTCAGCCGGAATGCCGATCTCAGCGCCATCACCGAGGAGCAGCTGCGCCCCTTCGCTCGCAACAGAGATCACCATCGCGCGCTCCCATGAGCCATATCCGCTCGGCAGGGTCACGTCGTTTAACTGTTCCAAAACATCGTCTGCGCGCGCATCAAGCGATGTCACTGGACCGCGATAATTGTAGCGCCGGTCATAAGTTTCGAGACCAAGATGCAGCGCTTCTTGAGCGGCCAGTTGCAGCTTCGTATCGATTGTTGTGCGGATAGATAGGCCACCCTGCTCGAGCTCGTCTTCGCCGTAGAGGTCGATCAATTGCTTGCGAAGTTCCTGCACGAAATAAGTCGCGGCTGCGTATTCTGGTCCATAAAGGCGCCGCGTCGTGTTGAGCGGCTTCGCCTTCGCCTCGGTCGCCTCTTCCTCGGTAATATAGCCGTCCTCGGTCATCCGATTGAGGACATAATTGCGACGGCGCAAGAGGCGTTCCGGATTGGTGTAAGGGTTCACGCGGCCTGGAAACTTCGGCAGCGAGGCCAACACCGCGGCCTCAGAATAATCGAGTTCGGGCAGCGATTTGTTGAAATAGTTCAGCGCCGCCGAACCAACACCGTAGGAGCGGCCTCCGAGATAAATCTCATTTAGATAGAGTTCGAGAATATGCTCTTTCGAAAACGCCGCTTCCATGCGGCGCGCGATGATCAGCTCCTTGGCCTTCCGCACGATGGTTTGATCGCGGGTCAGCAAGAAGACTTTGGCGACTTGCTGGGTAATTGTCGATCCGCCCTGCAAACCGCCGCTGCCTGTCAGTCGGTTGCGCGCAGAGTTGAGCACGCCGCGCAACATGCCGACATAGTCGACACCGCCATGTTCAAAGAATTTTTTGTCTTCTGCCGCTATGAAGGCATGGATCACGTGCTCGGGGATCGCCTCGAACGGGATGAACACGCGGTGCTCTTCCGCAAACTCATAGATCAAAGTACCGTCGCCAGCATGCACGCGAGATGTCACCGGCGGATTGTACTCCGCCAGCTGCTCAACCGATGGTACCGTCCGACCCAGCGCTGCCATCCAAACCAGGAAGGCGATGATCGCCAAGATCCCCAACACAAACCCGGCACCAATGGTCCAAAACAGAACCCGCCAGGTAAATACATGCTGCTTGATGGTAGCCCACATAGTCCGGTCTCTCACGTATGATCTCTCAGCGTGCTGATTCCACGCTTTCACGGCGAGACTAAGGCGGTTCTTGACCGACGAAAAGGCGCCGCGTCAGTTGCTTGCAAATAATAAATCTTGGCGATCGAAATAGGCATCGATGGCGCGCTTGATCGCTTCGGCTGATTTGCGCCGTCCGCGTTCCGATTTAAGCCGGCGCGCATCATCTCGGTTGGTCAAAAAGCCAATCTCAACCAGCACCGCTGGGACATCAGGCGCCAAGAGCACAAAAAAGTTCTGGCGGCGGTGGGTATTGCGGAGCAGAGGCCCCGCTTGGCCGAGCTCGGGGACCAAAAATTCGGCAAAAATCTCAGAATTTGACTTGGTTTCGCGAACTGTCAGGTCTTGCAGAATGTCTGAGACCTCATCGGTCGTGCCATCTTCAAACGGCATATGCCATCCGAACCGTTTGGCGGTGCGATCAATTCGCGCCTCGCCCCGGGTTGAAATCGTATAAACAGAGGCCCCGCGAACGGTTGGTTTGCCTGCCGCATCGGCATGGACTGAAATAAACAGGTCCGCGCCCCAGTCCCGAGCCATGGTCACACGGTCTTCGTGCTCGACATAGACGTCGGTTTCACGGGTCAGCTTCACGACATAACGAGGATCTTTTTCGATTAGGCTCTTAAGCTTCAGCGAGGCTTTCAAGACAATGTCGGCTTCTTCGTCACCCGTAACGGCGATTGCGCCGGGATCTTTACCGCCATGGCCGGGATCAACGACGATCACACGGCGCTGTTGAGCCGCCATTTTCATCAAAGCCCCAAACCCAGCTGGCTTTGCAGACGGTGTTTCGGGTCTGGCAAGGTCGGGCGCTACGTCTGCCACCATTGCGGGCGCTGGGTCCGGCGGCACATCGGCCGCTTCGGCAGCAGCAAAGCGAGACGCTTCGAACCGCGCAAACCGGCTCGCATCGCGCCGCGCGGCGGCCTGGAACCGCGTCAGGGACACGCCGGAAAGATCGAGAATATAACGGAAAAGCTGCTCGTTACCGGTCGGCGGCAGATCAATCTCGCGCATGATCATCATCGGACGATCGAGCTCAAAGACGATGCGATCAGTGTCCAGCGTGTAAGCGACAATACCGCCTGTCGGTTCGGCGAAAAACGGTTCTCGACCTAAGCGAAAGCGCTCTGGCACCATTTCGATGATGAGGCCATCCTCAGTGTCTCGCAAGAAAACATCGGGTCGGATCGCCGTCTGAGATGTGATCGTGATTCGGGTAAACTCACCGTCTCCGGCGACCCCAACGGATTGGACCTGGGCCACAGCAAATACAGGCAGCAGCGTCCATAACCATATCACTAGAATGAGCTTCAAGAATCGCATCGACTGACTTCGTATCACCACCGTAATTGGGCTGTTTATTGTCCCATTGTTTCTATTTTTTGTAACCCCGTGGCGATGAACGCCGGATGATGCTTCACATTACTGAATGCTCAGGAAGGGATCATAAATGTCATACCAAATTGCTAAAATGATCGGCGCGGCCAGCCTTGCACTCACCATTTCTGCACCGCTCGCTATTGCCGATGATCACGTCAAAACCATGACCATCTATAATGACGCGTCAGGCGACGCTTATCTATCGCTAGGTCAGACGGATGGCGTTGGCGATAAAATTATCTGGCGTTCGAACATGCAGACGGAAGACGGAGACGTCATCGGCTTCGGCTCTGGCCATTGCACGCGCCTCGATGCTGAAAAGAATTTCTTTTGCGCCTTCACCATCAACCTAGACGGTCGCGGCATTCTGGCTGGCCAAGGCGTACAGCTTACAGAGCCTACCCCGTCCACCTACCCGATCACCGGCGGCACCGGCGAATTTGAAGGCGCAACCGGCAGCATGGTGTCTATGCCTGTCGAAGATCGAGCCCGATTTGTCTATCAAATCACCTACCGGGATTAAGCTCAGATACCCGATTTCGCGATCTTAGGGCGCACATGAGACAACGGTGTTTGTTACAGACGTGGTGATCTCGCGATTTCTTCAATCGTTACTTGTTTCTCAGCCGAAACAAGAAACATCCGCATGCCCGCATTTTGGGTCTTTCAATTCGGGGCCAAAGGGGGCATGTAGGGAATACGCTCAGCAATGAGCCGAAACAGAATCCCCGAAAGGCGGGTGAACAGGCCTAACCCCCTGCACTATCGCCGATACGGAACGGATAATATGAGCTTACAGGTCGCCAAAATCAGAACTCAGAGCCGCTCTATGGATAGAGCTGGCCGGGCTGGTTTGCTGCCTGTCCCTAATAACAATTTTGCTGGCGCGTATCGCCATTGCTCGTCCCTTAAACGAGCCTTAGCGCCGCCAGTCTACAAGGCAGCTTACAATGAGCAAAACTATGCTGATCGACGCGGTCCACCAGGAAGAGACCCGTGTCGCCCTCGTCAACAATGGACGTGTCGAGGACTTTGATTTTGAAACAACCGGCAGCGAACAATTAAGAGGCAACATCTATCTCGCGAAAGTCACGCGAGTAGAACCGTCTCTGCAGGCCTGTTTCGTAGAATATGGTGGCAATCGCCACGGATTCCTCGCCTTCAGCGAGATCCACCCAGACTATTACCAACTTCCGCAAGCCGATCGTGAGGCCCTGCTCGAAGAGGCCGCGCGTGAAGCTGCAGAGGCGGCTGACGACGATGTCGACGAAGACGATGATGACGCAGATCTCGATGACGACTCTGATGACGATGACGCGGAGCTAAACGCCGAAGATTCCGACGAGGACAGCGACGAAGCGGACGAAGCTCAAGCGGAAGCCCAGTCCGACGATGCGGACGCCGACTCAGAAGAGAATACTACCGAAGCCACCGCCGATGCGGACGCTGACTCCGAAGACAAAGACGAGAAGAAACCGCGCGCCAAAGCTGAACGCCGTCGCCGCGGCGCCCGCAAGTCTCGCGGAACGTCGATCACGCGCCGCTACAAAATCCAAGAAGTCATTCGCCGCCGTCAGGTCCTGCTCGTTCAGGTCGTGAAAGAAGAGCGCGGCAATAAGGGCGCGGCCCTGACCACATACCTCTCACTGGCGGGACGCTACTCCGTTCTGATGCCCAACACGCCACGCGGCGGCGGCATCTCTCGCAAGATTCCGAACGGCAATGACCGCAAGCGCCTCAAAGCGGTTATGGACGACCTCGAAGTGCCAAAGGGCATGGGCCTGATCGTTCGCACAGCCGGTGCCAAACGCACCAAGTCTGAAATCCGCCGCGATTACGATTACTTGCAAAAGCTGTGGGCGAAGATCCGTAGCAAGACGATGGAATCCGTCGCCCCAGCGCGCATCCATGAAGAAGGTGGCCTCGTCCACCGCGCGATGCGCGACATGTTCGATCGTGAGATTGAGGAAGTCGTCGTGCAAGGCGACCGCGCCTATCGTGAGGCCAAAGACCTCGCCAAAACGCTGATGCCGACGCAGGCTAAGAAAGTGAAGCGCTGGACCGCCGCGGCACCGCTTTTCGTTAAAGAAGGGGTCGAGGATCAACTCGATTCAATCTTCTCCCCCACCGTCCAGATGAAGTCTGGCGGCTATTTGGTGATCAACCAGACCGAAGCTCTGGTGGCGATTGACGTCAACTCCGGCAAATCGACCAAAGAGCGGAATATCGAACAAACCGCGCTGCACACCAATCTCGAAGCGGCCGCTGAAGCATGCCGCCAAATGCGCCTGCGTGATCTCGCGGGGCTCGTCGTTATCGACTTTATCGATATGGACGAGAACAAGAATAATCGCGCCGTCGAGAAGAAGATGAAAGAGGCGCTGAAACTGGATCGCGCCCGCGTACAGAACAATCGCATCTCGCAATTCGGCTTGATGGAAATCTCGCGCCAGCGTCGCCGCGCAGGTGTGCTGCAAGCGACGTCTGAAAAGTGCGAAGCCTGTGATGGCACAGGCCGTCGCCGCTCTATCCCGTCTGCAGCCCTGCAATTGCTCCGCGCAATCGAAGCGCGCGCAGCGGGCGGTGGCCTACGCGGCATGACCGTGACGGCGCCGACCGATGTGGCACTTTATCTGCTCAACTCTAAGCGTGATCAATTGTCGGCCATCGAAGAAGACGTCGGCTATACAATCGCGATCAAATCATCTGCGACGATGATCCCGGGCGATTTTGAGATCGATGCTGACAAATCCTCTGGCGGACGTCGCCGGCGCCAGAAGTTCAACCGCGCCGACTTCCTTGAAGGCGACGAGGACGATCACCTCCTCCCCGATGCCGAAGAAGATGAAGACGAGGACGAAGTCGACGCGAGCGCAAGCTCTGAAGACGATGGCGAAGAGTCCAGCGGCAAACGCAAACGCCGCCGCCGTGGCCGACGCGGTGGACGCCGACGTCGTAAAGACAATGAGGCCATGGACCCAGGCGCACCGCCATCTGATGGTGGCGCCCTGCTCGATGGGTTGGCGCTTTCGGTCTCGAACCTGCTTGGTGATGAGCCAGACGATCTTCCCCCGGCGGCTGAAGGTGGCTTAGAGGCCAAGCCGGTCGCGGTTCCAGAAGCCCGCAGCGCTGAGCCTGCGCCGCAAACCAAAGCGGCCGACGACACCAGCGAAGATGAGCCGAAAGAAGGCAAAAAACGCCGCCGTCGTCGCCGTCGCAAGCGCCGCGGGGATGAGAATGGCGCACCTCAAGAGGGCGAGGTTCAAGCCGAGGCCGAGAGCGCAGACGCTGGCGAGACACCGGCTGACGAAACGCCAGAGGCTCCGGTTGAGGACGTTCCGATCAAACTGGTTGAAGAAACCGAAGCGCCAGCTGAGGAAACGGCTGAAGTCACTGCCACGGAACCTGAGCCTGCCCCCGTGCAGGACGAGCCGACCCATGCACCCGAGCCAGCTCCAGAGCCCGAACTCGTCTCCGACACCCCGGCACCCCCGGTCACAACGGAACCCGTTCTGGAAACCACCGCGAAACCCAAAAAGAAAAAACGCGGCTGGTGGTCTCGCTAAGATCGAGCGTTCGACTTTTTCGTTGGCGGACTCATGACATCGAGCATGTGTCCGCTTTCGGCGTCAAAGCGGACGTTAATCAATTGGGTTTCGCCAAATTAAACCGTCGGATTTTATCGCTTGGACGACCTGTTCAGCGCGGTCGCGTATGCCTGGTGCCTCATTTAGCCCCATGTGATCGGTTTCTATCCGAACGAGGTAATCTACAGCATCGTCAAATGGCTCGCCATTTCTAAGCATCCCAGCGACCTTGGTTAGGTAGGTGTCATACTCATCCGCAAAGCCGGCGCTCTTCCAATCACTTTCGTGATGAAGCAAACCGATTGGATCCCAGAGCGACCAACCAATTTCCCGAAGCCTCGAAAGTCGAATTTTTGGATACTTGTTCATCTCTTGACGTGTCACGGCTCGATCGAGTGTTCAAGAAAATTTCAGTGGTCTAAGTTGATTTAGACAGGTGTCTTTTTTCGGCATCAAAGCGGACATAGCAGGACCTACTCCGCCGGTTCCGGGGGCAGACCCAAGACGGATGTTCAAACACCCCACTCGACTTTAATTGGTGGCCACTGGTTCCAAAACCTACCCTCTTTTTGATTTCGAAAAAATCTCTTAAAGCCCATTATCATTCAGGCGTTGGATGTGAGATGGATAATGTAAACCTCATATACTCACGTCTTGGGAAATTTGAATTGATGTCCGCGATCGAGCACATGTCCGATGACCAACTTTATAAACACTACGAAGATGTGTTCCGCGCAGACACTCCTGAAAAAAAACGCCTTGTCACAGATGTTCAGCGTCGCATGGCACCTTTTCGTGACGAAGCTCCCCGAAGTGATGAAGAAAAACTAAATGAGATCGCAGCTTTGTATTGCGCGATGATGGAGTTGAGCGACTTTCCTTTACGTATGAAGGCCTTAGTCGACCGAGGAGCGATGGAGAATGGCATGCTCCGCGAAGATCACGATGTCGATGATGCCTACAAACTGCTTCGATTGGAGGTTGATACATTTGCGGAACAGTATTTCACCCTGAAGGGTTTGGACCTTGCTGGTTTTTTCGGCACGCTTCTATTCGTGGCGCAGAGGGATGACAAATACACGACGTCTTTTGAAGAGGTATTGGCGCTTGTACGGCGGACGTATGTCGATAGCCTCAGCGGAGAAGTCGAGCTGGTCCCGATCGAGTATACATCGAGGGTCGCAAAACAATTTTCTAAAAAATGGTTCGACGAACAATACGCATTAAGGACTGAAAGGGCTCGACGAAATGGCTGGTGAGAATGATGGTCTTGGTCGAACCGAAATCGGCGCTCCTCCAAGTCTAACCAAGGACCGTTAAAGACGCCGATGTCCCCTCATGACCCAAACCAGACAGTGCCAAACCGGCACTAGAGCGACCAAAACGAACAAGCGGACAAGCTCTCCGCTATTCCTCGTCCCGACCTCACAAACAAATCACCTTGACCCGGGCCTGTGGATTTCATACATGCGCCGCTGACAAGTAAGCGAACCACGACGAGCTCAACTGAGCTGTCAGTACGGGGGAGCCCAACTGTCTTCACTTTCAATGTCGGTTTCGGGCCGATCTTGCTTTGCGAGGATACTTGGATGACTCATCCCCTGAAGGGCGCTCGCCCACCCATTCCCGTCCCCCTGATCAAGCGCATTGATGTTGCGTTTGACACCACCACTGTGCACAGGACTTTTGCCAAGGACGCTGACTATATGGCGGCCGTGGCTGAACTTATAAGGCCGTAGCGGGCCACTTGCCCGCCAAATTCCGACTGAGCCGGATGCACGCCTGAATGCCCTGCATCTGACCCTGATCTTTACACGCGACTATTGCCGCGGTTTCGGAACTTTCGTCTCATGTTCAAATCTCAATCCTCGCGCCTCGCGCAACCGACTATACTTCCGGATTTTGACCGCCCGTTCGGTCTGCCCGCCTTTAACTCCGTTGAAGAGGCGATCGCCGCCTATGATGGCGATGACGCGATCTATGCGCTCTACCCGCAGCGCATCCAGGCAGCGACACATCTATTTCTCGACCATTTTCCGGGCAAAGTCCTATACGCCGTCAAAGCCAACCCGCATCCGGCGGTATTGAAAATCTTGTGGGCCAACGGCCTGCGCGGATTTGATGTGGCGTCCATTCGCGAAATTGATCTGGTGCGCGCGACCTGTCCCGATGCGGAGCTGTATTTGATGCACCCGGTCAAATCGCGGCGGACCATCCAGCATGCTTATTATATCGGTGTGCGCCACTTCGCATTTGATTGCGCCGCAGAGCTCGGCAAAATCCTCGTTGAAACCAACGACGCGCCAGACCTTCACCTGCATCTACGCCTCGCGCTTCCGAAAGGCGGCTCTGCGACGATGCCGCTCGATGGCAAATATGGCGCTGATTTCGATGAGGCGGTGGACCTGCTGCGCCGCGCGCGTCCAGTCGCGGCAAAGCTCGGCGTCTGCTTCCATGTTGGCAGCCAGTGCATGGATCCGGCGGACTATATCAGAGCACTGTCTTATGTTCACGGCCTGCTTGAGGCAGCGGACGTTCGCATCGATAGTCTCGATTGCGGCGGCGGCTTCCCGGTCGCTTATCCAGGCATGACCCCGCCCCCGATGCAGGACTATTTCGCCCGCATTCGCAAAGGCATTGAGATTTTTGGCTTTGGCGACCTCGAGATCATCGGTGAACCAGGCCGTGCCCTTTGCGGTGAAGGCGGCTCTACGCTCACCCGCGTCGAGCTACGCAAAGGCCGCGACCTTTATCTGAACGAAGGCTCGTACGGATCACTGTTCGACGCCGCGCAGTGCGCCTGGAAGTATCCCGTTCGTTTGCACCGGGAGGGCGAGGCCAGCGATCAGATGAGCGCGTTCCGCTTCTTCGGGCCAACCTGCGACAGCCTCGACATGATGGCCGGGCCGTTCACCCTGCCCGCCGACACGCGCGAAGGTGACTGGATTGAGATCTGTCATCTCGGCGCTTATGGCCAAGCCATGGCGACCGACTTCAATGGATTCCAATCCGACACCACAGTGGCCATTCTCGGTTAGGCGCTGCTGACCTCATTTTTGAGACAACGGGACGAGAGCTAGTGGTTTGACAAGCCTCCGGGGCTAACGCATTAAGCGACCAGATGGTGCTGCCTTAGCGGGCGGCTAAGAGGGAAGCCGGTGAGACCCCGGCGCTGTTCCCGCAACTGTGAGCCAGGAGTGACAGGCCACACGCCACTGAGACCTCGGTCTTGGGAAGGCGGCCTGAAGCAGAGATTGGTGAGCCAGGAGACCTGCCATCGCGTCGTTCGTCCGGAGACCGGGAATAGTCTCAGCGGTCGGGAAGGTCTGATACCTCTCCTTTGAAACGACATCGGATTTTGCTGGGTCGAGGCTGATATCTGCCTTGGAGCCATTGTCGTGATTGGTGCGCCGCTTTGGCGTAAGAGGAAGCATAGAGTGTCAGCGCCACAGTCCAAACCCGAACTGGCGACCGCACCGTCCCTGTTGGAGCGCGGGCTCGTCCCATTCTTACTGATTGGATGTGTGATTGCGCTGTTCCTGTCCTGTCTTTTGGGGTCAACGCCCTTGCCACCAGAGCGCGTATTCGCCGCCTTCTTTGGCGGTGCCGATGTGGGGGACCGTCTCGTCGTATGGTCGATCCGTTTGCCTCGTGCGCTGGCCGCCTTTTTGGTCGGTGCCGCGCTCGGGTTAAGCGGCGCAGCACTTCAGGGCTTATTGCGCAATCCACTAGCCGAACCTGGCGTCTTAGGCGTATCAGCATCAGCGTCACTCGCGGCAACGTTTTCAATCTATTATGGGCTGGTCGCGCTTAGTCCGTGGGCGCTACCACTAGCTGCAATCATTGGGGCACTTGGGGCAACCGCTCTTCTCGCGCTTGCCGCTATTCGCACCCAATCCGTGATCACCCTCATCCTGATCGGCGTCGGGCTTTCGAGTTTTGCTGGCGCTTTGATGAGTCTGATGATGAACCTCGCCCCCAATCCATTCTCACTCGCGGATATGATCAATTGGATGCTCGGCTCTGTCGCTAATCGGAGCTTCAACGATATTGGTTTTGCCGCACCGTTTCTGATCGCCGGAGTTGCAATCCTACTCTTAACACGACGCGGACTTTCGGCGCTGACGCTCGGTGAAGAAGCGGCAAGCGGTGTTGGGCTCAATCTTCGCAATCAGCGCATCTTCACCGTCCTCGGCGCAGGCCTTGCCACTGGCGCATCAGTTGCCCTCGCCGGAGCGATCGGATTTGTCGGCATCGTCGCCCCGCACGTCATCCGCCCCTTCACCCGGCACGACCCGGCGCGTTCACTGATCCCGTCCGCGCTATTCGCTGGCCTCTTGCTGATGCTAGCCGACATCATGGTGCGCATCCTTCCGAGTCAGTCCGAGCTCAAGCTCGGCGTCGTTGCGGCCTTGCTAGGTGCCCCGGCCTTTGTCTGGATCGCAATGCAGAGGCGGGCTGCGCATGACTAGGCTAACCATCTCAGACCTCACCATTCGCGCCAAGCAAGCCACTTTAGTTGACCGTGCATCCACACAGTTAAACTCCGGCGAACTGGTCGTCTTGCTCGGTCCGAATGGCGCCGGAAAGACCAGTCTCATTCGCGGTGCATTGGGCTTGATCAAGCCAGCTTCCGGCGCGTCTGAGTTGGAAGGCCGCGCGGTCTCATCGCTTTCGCCAACAGAGCGCGCACAGCAGATTTCATATCTACCGCAAATCCGCCCTCTCGCCTGGCCCAATCGCGTATCCGATGTGGTCGCGCTCGGCCGGTTTAGTCATGGTGCCACAATTGGGCGTTTGTCTGATGAGGATCAGGCAGCCGTCGATTCCGCATTATCGGCTTGCGACCTTGCACACCTAAAAGACCGCTCAGCCGACACGCTTTCCGGCGGTGAACTTGCTCGAATGCACTGCGCGCGCGCGTTTGCCGCGAATGCCCCTTTGCTGGTCGCGGACGAGCCCATCGCCGCGCTCGATCCGCGGCATCAATTCCGCATTCTTGATCTGATCAAAAGCTATGTCGATCAAGGCGGCGGGGCGCTACTCGTCCTGCACGATATCGAGCTCGCCGCTCGGTATGCCTCACGACTAATCTGGATGAAGGATGGCCACATCGTCGCGGATGGTCCGGTAGAGGACACGCTTAGCGCGGAACGTCTCGCGGAAGTTTACGGCGTCTCTGCCACGGTATCGGACACCCGCATCACTATGGAGGGCGCGCTATGACCGGAAAGGCGCTGATGCTCCAAGGCACTGGATCAGATGTCGGTAAGTCCGTCCTCACAGCAGCCCTATGCCGGATTGCAAAACGTCGAGGCCTCTCCGTTGCGCCGTTTAAGCCGCAAAACATGTCCAATAATGCCATGGCCTGCGCCGATGGCGGCGAGATCGGGCGCGCTCAAGCTCTGCAAGCGCGCGCGGCCGGGGTCGAGCCAAACACCGACATGAACCCAGTCTTACTCAAACCGCAATCCGATCGTGCGGCGCAAGTCGTCCTGCAAGGCAAAGCCCTAACTACGATGGAAGCGATGGATTATATGGCCCAGCGCGCCTCTCTCATGAGCGCTGTCATGCAGAGCTTTTCACGCCTCGCCGAAACCCATGATCTCGTATTGGTCGAAGGCGCTGGTAGTCCCGCAGAGGTCAATCTACGTGATCGCGATATTGCGAATATGGGGTTTGCCCGGCAGGCAAACGTGCCGGTCTGCCTAATCGGGGATATTGATAAAGGCGGCGTAATTGCCAGCTTGGTCGGCACACAAAACGTACTGTCAGAAAAAGATGCGGCCATGATCAAAGGCTTCGTGGTCAACAAGTTTCGCGGAGAACCCCGTCTCTTCGACGATGGAGTCGACTTCATTGAATCCCGCACCACATGGCCTTGCCTCGGCGTTATTCCATGGTTGCGCGCATCAGCGAAGCTGCCTGCCGAAGATGCTGTGGTCCTAGAGCGCCGCCCGGCACCCAAAACGGGCCAGCTAAAGATTGTTGCACCAATGCTGTCGCGTATCGCGAACTTTGATGACGCAGACCCGCTCAAACTAGAGCCGAGTGTTGATTTTCAATGGATCGCACCTGGCAGGCCTATTCCACTCGATGCCGACCTCGTCATCCTGTTTGGCACCAAGTCGACGCTTGGCGACCTCGCCTTCTTGAAAGCGCAAAAGTGGCATCACGACATCATCGCCCACGCCAATGCTGGCGGTCATGTACTTGGCATTTGCGGCGGCTATCAGATGCTGGGACGCACAGTCCATGACCCAAAAGGCTATGATGGCTTACCCGGCACTGCAGATGGGCTCGGCTTACTGGATGTCGAGACGACGATGACCAATGCCAAACATGTTGCGCAAGTCCTTGCCGCCTCGGTCGAGACCGGGGAACCGATTACGGGCTATGAAATTCATACAGGGAAAACCTCAGGTCCGGATACTGCGCGCCCGTTCTCAGAGGTTGGGGACCGTCCCGAAGGCGCTTGCTCATCGGATCGGCGCGTTCAAGGCACCTATCTGCATGGCGCTTTTTCAGACGACGCATTCCGTCATGCCTGGCTGAAACGACTCGGCGCGCACACGTCCAGCAAACTTAACTATGAAGCGGAAGTTGAAACGGCCTTGGATGAACTTGCTGACGGCGTTGAAGCGGCGCTCGATATCGATGCATTGTTCAATCTCGCCGCAACGCCAAACACATCCCGCTAGACTGTCTCGTCCCAGTGTTTGCTGAGGCGTGAGGCGGCGTTGATGATGCCGACCATCGAATAGGTTTGCGGGAAATTCCCCCACAACTCATTCGTTTCTGTATCGACATCCTCAGACAGCAGACCAAGCTTGGTCCGCGTTGCGAGAACCGTCTCAAACATCGCGCGGGCTTCGTCTTTGCGGCCGACCCTAGCCAGCGCATCAATGTGCCAGAACGTGCAGGCGGTGAAGGCCGTTTTCGGCTTACCGAAATCATCCTCCATCCGATAGCGATAGACATGACTGCCGACCCGCAGCTCTTCATCGATCCGCTCAACCGTGGCGACATAGCGTGGGTCCATCGGATCGATAAAGCCAATCTCGGCCATTAACAGGACAGAGGCGTCCAGATCCTCACCGCCAAAGGCTGCTGTGAAGGCGTTTCGGGTTGGGTTCCATGCTTTCTCGAGGATGGTTTCACGGATCTCATCGGCGCAGCTATGCCAGTGTTTCGCCCGGTCATCGCGGCCCAGCGCCTCGGCAATTTTTGCCAAACGATCACAAGCTGCCCAGCACATGATCGCCGAAGATGTGTGCACATGGGCGATCCCGCGAAACTCCCAAATGCCAGCATCCGGCGTGTTATAGACTTGGAAGGCACGTTCACCGACTTGCTCAAAATGTTCGAACTCTAATGGCCCGGCCTTGGTCAGAAGACGATCATCGAAGAAGGCCTGCGCCGCGCCCAGAATGACATGGCCATATACATCATGTTGAATATGCTCAGCCGCCTGGTTGCCGATGCGGACCGGCCCCATGCCGCGATAGCCCGGAAGGCGGTCGGCGATCTCTTCGGTGAGATCATCTTCTAGCGCGACGCCATAGACCGGCTGGATGTGGCCACCTTTCGTGTGCGCCACCGTGTTCCGCAAATAACCGAGATAACGCTCCAATGTGCCGACAGCCGACAAGCGGTTCAGCGCGGTGACGGAAAAGTACGCGTCGCGGAGCCAGCAGAAGCGATAGTCCCAATTGCGCTCTGAGCCCTCATGCTCAGGGATTGATGTGGTCAAAGCCGCGACGATGCCGCCGGTTTCCTCATAGACGCAGAGTTTAAGCGAGATGGCGGCGCGGATCACCGCTTCCTGCCACTCAGGCGGCGTCGCCAATCGGCGCGACCAGGCTTGCCACTCGTGCAGCGTCCGCTGGAACCAATCTGCGGCCATGGAGTCTGGATTGTCAGAGAGAGACTCGTCGGGGCCGAGGATGAAGCTCAGTTCCTGGTCGAGCACGAATTCGCGCTCATCCATTATGTAAGACACGGGCGCATCGGTGGTGACGCGAAAGTCGACTTCCTCATTCGGGAAGCGAATGTGAGAAACACCGCGCCGGCGAATGATTGGGCGCTCGCCATGCCCGGTTTCCCCGCGCAGATAGATCGTGATCCGCGGCATTCCAGACAGCGGCGTGACCCGGCGAACCATCGATGTCGGGCGGAACACACGGCCCCGATCGACAAATCGTGGGGCGAAATCGGTGATCTTGATCGACGAACCATCGGCATCGGTCAAAATCGTCTCAAGGATGGCGGTGTTGCGAATATAGGTTTGAGTGGCACTCACTTGATCGGCCAGCACAATCGAGAAATGCCCGCCGCCGCCTAGTAACGCGTTAAACACGGGTTCGCCGTCTAAGCGCGGCAAGCACATCCATTGAACCGATGCGTTCGGATCAATCAGCGCCGCAACCGTGCCATTGCCAATAATTCCAAGCTCAAGTGTGCTCATCGACCAGTCTCCTCAGCCAATCCCAAACCGCATCCGGGTCTCTCAACCGATACTTCGCGCAAGTTTCTCCGGCTCCTACCTTGATGCCAAAGCCGCCAAGATCCGTCGCGGTGCGCATCGCATCTTCATCTGTCGTGTCGTCTCCAACCATGATCGGGGTTCGTTCCGTAAAGGGAGGCGATTGCATCAGGGACGCAAGCGCTATGCCTTTATTGGCACGGCTCGGTTTAAGCTCGATCACCATTTTTCCGTGCTGCGCCTTATAATCGGGCAGATCTGCCGCCAAGGCGTGTAGATCGCGAAGCAGATCGGCCTCGGCGCCGGGGTTCTGCCGAAAGTGGACCGCCAAGACGGGGCCTTTGTCTTCAATGCGCACGCCGACATGCGACGCGACTATGGTTTCGACGCTCGCTTTCAATTTGGGGGCGATCGAACCGCCGTCGTCGCGCGGCGCCTCGCCCGGCAAACAGATCTCTAAACCGTGCCCGCCGGCGCGAAGCACACTTGTGGGTGTCCGGACCGAAAGATCGCGAATATCACGTCCGCTAATCAGCACGAGCGCGCCGCTGAGTTTCACCTTCAAAGCGAGCAAAAGGTCTGCGCCGCCAGTGGGCAGAGCCACAGTGTCCGGGTCATCCTGAAGCGACGCAAGCGTGCCATCAAAATCTAAAAACAGCGCGCAATCCTGTAAGGGTACCGCCGCTGCCACGTGCGCAGATGAAGTCTCAGAAACCATGTTTGGCGTTTAGTCTGAACCGCTCTGGAGCGCATCCAGATCTTTCAGGAAATTCTTGCGCCACCAGGCAATATCTTGCTCCATGACCACGCGCTTGAGCTCGCGCCAGCGCTCCTTGCGTTCTTCCAAAGGCATGGTCAGGCCATGATGGATCACCTCGGCCAGGCGTCCCGTATCATGCGGATTGACCAACAGAGCGGCTTTCAATTGTTCCGCCGCGCCCGCAAATTCGGACAAGATCAGCACGCCGGGATCTTCCTCATCCTGCGCCATGACAAACTCTTTACAGACCAAGTTCATGCCATCGCGCAGCGGCGTCACCAGCGCGACCCGCGCGATCCGGAACAAGCCAGCAAGCTCTTCGCGGTCATAGGACCGGGCAAGATAGCGCAGCGGAATCCAATCCAAGTCGCCATAATCGCCATTGATCCGTCCGGCCAGGCGATCAAGCGTTTGGCGCAGCTCTTTATACTCATCGACCTTGCTACGAGATGGCGGCGCAATCTGGGTGACCGAGACTTTGCCGTGGGTCTCCGGATAGTCATCAAACAGGCGCCCAACAGCCTCAAATCGCTCCGGTAAGCCTTTCGAATAATCCATACGATCAACGCCGATGACCAGCGAGCGGCCACCTAAGAAACGCCCTATGCGTTCAGCGGCTTCTGTCGCTTTTTCGGTTGTCGCAGCGGCCTCAAAACTTTCCGCATCAATGCCGATTGGATAGGCTTCGATTTTGACTGTCGTACCGAAGACTTCAAACCGTCCGTCTCCGAGATTGGTGGCTTTGCAGTCTTCCATCAAATAGCGGGTGAAGTTGGAGCGATCCTGCTCTGACTGAAAGCCGATCACCGAATAATTGCACATCGCCCGCGCGATCCAGAGATGATCCGGCAATGCCCGAAACACTTCCGGCGGCGGGAATGGAATGTGCAGGAAGAATCCTATTGGGCCATCCCAGCCCGCTCGGCGAAGTGAGTCGCCCATCAGCAAGAAATGGTAATCATGCACCCAGACCGAGTCGCCCTCACGCAGCCGGTCTGCAACTAGGTTCGCGATGCGCTGATTGACGTTTACATAGATTTGGAAAGCGTCTGAATCGAACGAAGCCAGGTCGATGCGATAATGAAAGACTGGCCACAGCACTGAATTGGCATAGTGCAGATAATACTGATCATGCTCTTCCTGCGAGAGGTCGGTCAGAACAAACTCAACCCCATCATCTTTTAGTGTGTGCAGACTGCGCGTCGTTGTTTCGACAATGTCGCCTGACCAGCCGAACCAAACGCCGCCTGTTGATTTCAGAGATTCCCAGACCGCGACCGCCAGCCCCCCTGCCCGCGCGCCTGGATCAGCAGCCGTCCGGTTCGAAATTGCAATAAGCCTTCCCATGCTTCGACCCTGTACCAAATAACCCGCTGAGAATAGGGAATTTTCCAAAACCGGCAATAAATCTGCCCCTTTGCTCGCATAGGTGATTTGCTTAACCGTGCGGAGACCATGGAATCGTCATTTCAAATAAATCATGGAGGCACCTGATGAGCGACACTGATTTTACCGACAAGAATGTTCTCGTGGTCGGCGGAACGAGCGGGATCGGCAATGGCATCGCCCAAGCTTTCCGGACACGCGGCGCAAACGTCGAAGTCTGGGGCACACGTGCGAAGGCTGAGGACTATGACGCCGCAGATGGGTCAGATCTTACCGGCCTCACCTATCAACAAGTAGACATGGGCTCCCCAGAGGCGATCGCGAATGCAGACCTCCAAATCGGAACCCTCGACGTGTTGGTGCTCTCGCAAGGCATTGTCGCCTACAAACGCGCCGAGTTTGAACAAGCAGGCTGGGACAAAGTCATGGCGGTCAATCTCGACAGCTTGATCCATTGCAGTGAAAAGTTTCGGCCCGACTTGAGCGAACGACAAGGTTCGATCATCATTATCAGCTCGGTCTCCGGCATCCGCGCAAACATCGGCAACCCAGCCTATGCCGCCTCAAAAGCCGGCGCGATCAGTCTCACCAAATCGCTCGGCCAAGCCTATGCCCGCGATGGCATTCGGGTGAATGGCGTGGCGCCAGGCCTGGTCGATACGAAGCTGACAAAAGTGACCACGGACAATCCAGACCGCCTCAAGGGCGCTTTGCGTGCGATCCCGCTGCGTCGAACCGGCCAGCCGGAGGAAATCGCCGGAGGTGTCCTCTTCCTCGCGTCGCCGCTGGCGTCTTATGTCTGCGGTCAAACCATTTTCGTTGACGGCGGCATGACGCTCTAACCTAACGGCGCGCTTAAGCCGCGTGTCCAGTCTGTTTTAGAAGGTCATCAAAATAAGAGATGGTCTTGGTCAGACCCTCGCGCAGTTCAATATGCGGCGCCCAATTCAGCTGAGACTGCGCACGCGTGATGTCTGGTTGGCGCTGGCGCGGATCATCTTGCGGAAGCGGCTTGTTGACGAGCTTCGAGCTTGAACCGGTCAGGTCCACCACATGTTCAGCAAGCTCCCGGATCGTGAACTCTCCCGGATTTCCGAGATTGACCGGCCCGGTCACATCCTCACGGCTTTCCATCAAACGGATCAGCCCGTCGACCAGATCATCGACATAACAAAAACTGCGGGTCTGCTCGCCGTCGCCATACAGAGTAATGTCTTCGCCCTTCAGCGCCTGGACAATAAAATTCGACACGACGCGGCCATCATTAGGATGCATACGCGGCCCGTAAGTGTTGAAGATACGCGCGACTTTGATATCGAGATCGTGTTGTCGGTGATAATCAAAGAACAGCGTCTCGGCACAGCGTTTGCCTTCATCATAGCAAGAGCGCGGGCCGATTGGGTTGACGTTGCCCCAATAGCTTTCCTCCTGCGGATGAACATCTGGATCGCCATAAACTTCCGACGTAGAGGCTTGCAGAATTCTAGCTTTAGTCCGTTTCGCTAGACCCAGCATATTGATCGCGCCATGCACGGAAGTCTTCGTCGTCTGAACCGGATCAAACTGGTAATGGATCGGGCTTGCAGGACAGGCGAGATTGTAAATCTGATCGACCTCAACAAAGAGAGGAAAGGTCACATCGTGGCGCAGCAATTCAAACGTCTTGCTGTCCAAAAGCTGCGAGACGTTTGAGCGTGCGCCCGTGAAGAAATTATCGACACAGAGCACTTCATACTTTTTCTCGATCAGTCGCTCGCAAAGATGGCTGCCAATAAAGCCGGCGCCGCCTGTGACCAAAACCCGATTTACTAGATGCATGTGTTCGCATCCCTCATTTTCTGATGGTGCAAACCCACCGTAATCCTTTGTTTCGCATAACAGTCTCATCGACAAAGGCTAGGGAATTTACCAACAGAGCCATGCGGACCTCAGTCGTTTCGAGGTTCACCTGGCAATCGGTCGAAATCGCGTTTCCACTGGATCGCAACTTTCGGTCCAAGCTCTGGATCGACTTCGGCGTCGATTTCCACATTGCGCAGCGGTGTCCATTCCAGCGCCACGGCTGGTGCGCCGGTCGCGCCCGATTCAATCTCAAGATAGACATCATCGGCAAGGTATTTCCCTGTCGAAAGTGTCGCTTGGCCATCATCGTTGAAGCCGAAGTCGAGCCGGTCGAGCCCGGTCGCATCCTGGAGCTCACCGGTCAGGCTAAACGCGTCCCCGCCAGCGAGTTGCGCGGCAGCACCGGCCAATTGCGCGGCTTGCAGCGGGCTCAGATTCGAAGGCGAACGACCAAACAGAACCCGGGCCAAAACCTCATCTTCCGGCAAGCTCGGGTCGGAGCTCAGCGTAATTTCTGGATCCGTGACCTCGCCGCTCAAAAGAATCATCGTGGTCACACCATCACTGGTTCGATCAGCTTGCAGATTAAGCTCGCTACTCGCAGGCCGCCCCGCAAAGCGAATGCTTCCCTCAAAAAGATCAAAGCGCTGACCGATTAAGTTCGCTTCGCCGCGCACCAAAGAGGCCGAGCCCGTCAGAACCGGATCGCCGGGCGAGCCTCGCACGCGGGCATCGACGCCCCATTCGCTTTCAAAGCTCGGACCATCGACAAACACGCGGCGATCGGCGCGCACATTGAGATCAAGCGATATCGCCTCTCGTGTCGGGGCTGTATCCTCGTCGTCCTCGGTCCCATTGTCGAACTGAACGTCCAACGTCGTGTATCCTGCCCTGGGCAGTTTCGAGAGATCGACGCGCATCTCGTCAATCCGAATGTCGCCATCAACATGTGTCCGACGATCGCGGCGCTCAATGCTCGCTTGGCCAGAAAGCGTGGTTGAGACATCCTGTCGGCGCAGCGCCCGCAAGCGTGTCAGGTTGGCTTCGAGGTCGCTGTCGCCGTTGAAATTGTAGGTCCCGCTCGCCGTGATTGAGCCCCCGCCTGCCCCGCGTGCAGAGGCCTGTTCGACGGTGATCGCCTCAGGATCTAGCTGCAGTTTCGCCTCAAGCTCTTCAAGATAGACCCCGGTAATGCCGTCTTCGAAAATCCCATTTGTCAGGGATGCAGGCCCAGAGAACCGGAACGTTTGCCCATTGCCATTCGATAGATCCAAAGCGAATTGACCGCCCAGGCGGAGGTCGAGGGCAGCTAGCGCCCAAAGTGGGGCAATATCGCCCGTTCCGGTGAGCTTGATTGGGGTCAACGCACCGGGCGCTTGTCGGATCGAGAGCACCGAACCGGACTCGATCAGCGCCGTCTCCAAAGACGCGTCGAGCGAAACATCTCCATCGGACGGGATTACATTGGCCACAGCCGCCAACCGGCCATCGATGAGTTGCAGGTCCGCTTCGAGATTAGCTCGCGCGATATCTAAACCAGCACGCGACAAGTCAGCGATCTGAAGTGATGCCGACCCGGTCGGACCTTGCTCGTTCAGCCGCATGTTTGCTGACCCGTTCAACGTGCCGACCAAACCTGGGCGCTGGATTACGGCGCCAAGATCGCTGAGCTCGATACTCGTTAGAGTCAGACGCGATGGCTGCGCGCCTGAATTGTCGAGGTTGAGACCAATCTGCCCGCCAAAGCCAGCAAGCTCCCCTTCTATTCGCAAGACGGGGGCAACCGAGATGGACACAGGCGACTGTATCCTGATGACCTGGTTACCGATCGTGGTATCGCCTTCCAGGATTACGGACCGCGCTGCGGCGTTCAACATAAGCGGATGTTTTCCGGTCACCGGTTGCGGCGCGCCGAAAACTGGTAGCTCGGCCTGATAGGTTGCTGTGCCGGCGAATTTCGGCCAAGTGCCCGCGAGTTGGACATCTGCCGTTTCCACGCGAACATTGCCCGCCTCAAAGCCGCTGACTGAGACCTGAGACGCAAGCTCGCGGCCCGCATATGAGATCTCGGCGTTGAGATCAGACAAGTTGGGCACCCGACCATTGATCTCAAGATCTAAAGACGAATCCTGCGGCGACGAAAACTCAATCGCGCCCTGCCCTTGGGTCTTCAGTAAGCGCCATTCGCCAGACACATCAGAGATAAGAAAGCGCCCGTCTTGGACCACGCCTGTTAATTCTGCGAGCACCGGATCGTCTCGATAGAGACCATTTAAATTTAGACTGATGGCAGGTTCAGCAGGCGTCCCTGAAATTGAAAACTGCGCGCGCGTTGGCCCATTGATGCCGTCGATCTGGCTCTCCAAAAAAGCTTCCGCGCGCCCGGTGAGCGCGATTCCATCAGGCTCAACATCTCCGTTCACAGTCACGGATATCGCGTCTGATCGCAGATCTGCTTGTTCGAAAGTGATGCCATCTCCGCGGCGCGCGGCGCTGATCTTGTAAGTGAGCTGTGGTGCCAAGTCTTGCACCAGTTGCGGCGCCGACGGCATCGGCTGAGCCGTACCATCAAGGGCAAGCTTTAGGTTGGAAAACGTGTCTCCATTCAGCGCGAAATTGCCAGAAACCGTCTTTAGGATCGACAGCTCTTGCAAAACAAAGCTCCCGGTGAGCGCGATCGGACCTGAGGGTCGCATCGTGCCCATGCCCGCTGCGGACAGTTTTTCACCGCGCACACTAACGCCGTCAATCGATAATAGAGATCGGGTAAGCGAATAATGCCCGGTCACAGCGGCAATTACTGATTGGCCGAGCGCAGATTGCACACGGGCCGGAAAACCGCTCTTCGGCGCAGCGTTCAATTTGGTGTCGACGGACAAAGTGCCATCGATAAAGTCGACCAAGCCATCACTCGAAACCGCGCCAAACCGATAACGTCCGTAAGACAGCGCGGGCGTCTCAATGCGCCCATCAAACGCAAACTTGCCGTCAGCTTGGCTCAACCGTCCAGACGCGTTGAGATCCAACAGCTCTAGTGCGGAGACCCCACTCAAGCGCGGCGTATCCAACCGACTGGCCGTGAGCACGAGATTTTCAATCGACCGATCAGTCTCGCCCGAGACGAGGTCGCCTTCGAAGTTGAACGCACCGGTCGGCGCCAGGATCTGAGCCTTAAAACGCTGGTCTGGATCAACGCTGGCCTCAAACTCGATATCGCCGCCAAAGCGCTGCGCAATGGCCGCTAACCGTTCAAAGCGAGACAGGTCGACGCGTCCTGTGGCTTTATAAGCGCGGCGATCCGCCCCTGCCTCGAGATCGAGCACCGTATCCGTCCCAATCTGCGCTTGCGCCGTCATCTCACCGCCAAAGACACCACCCGACGCATTCAATCTCGCCGTGAAGGTTTCGCCTCCTGCCAGGCCCAAAAGCTGTGCAATAACCCCGTCGGAGACCGCTGTCAGATCAATCTCACCTTCTAAGAGCGCATCTCCGCCCCAAGAGATGTCAGCTTGAATTTCGTCCCCGCGCGCGCCGGTTGGGATCAGGTCGAGATGGAGTTGTCCCTTCCATCCCGCTGCCTCAAGATTGCCTGCGATCTCATAGGTCTGGGCCGGCCCAGCAACCCCCTCCGCAAGCGCGAGGTTAGCAATCGACAGATTGCCGACGCGGTATTTATCAAATGGCGCAGCCTGGCTCGGCGCCGATGCTGGCGCCAGGACTGGCCGCCGTTCTATACTCAGGGCTTCAGCCTGAATCTCTTTCAAATCGAGCCGCCCGAACAGCAGCGGAATCACACGCCAAGAGACGCGCGCATCTTCCGCGATAAGCCACGCACCTTCAGCGTCACTGACGCTGAGTTGGTCCGCTCGAATGCCGGATAGCAAGTCGCCACGAACGCGATCCATCGCAAAGGTTTGACCGCGCACTGACAGTGCTTCTACCCGGCTTTCGACGATAGAGTGCGCCATTGGAGTCATCAGGAAGATGCGAGCGCCGAACAGCAAGCCTAAGACCACTAGGCCCGCGATCAAACCAGCGCGTCGCCATGGGCCTTCAAAGAAGGATCGCCACCTCATTAGAAGGCCTGCCCGATACTGACATAGACTTGTAATGGATCGTCGCCGTCGCGCGGATCAATCGGCGTAGCAAGGTCAAACCGAATTGGGCCAACCAGAGTGTCATAGCGAACGCCGATGCCAGCCGAATAGCGAACATCATTGAAGCTCGCAGACTCGTCGGCTACGACGCTCGCGCCATCGACAAAAGCGACATAGCCGAGCGGCCCTTCGCGGCGCCAGCGCATTTCTCCTGAAACTTCGAGCAAACCTTTGCCGCCCGTTGGTGTCCCGTCTGCTGCACGTGGCCCGACGGACTGATAGTCAAACCCGCGCGCACTGCCACCACCACCTGCGAAGAAACGACGACTTACGGGCAGCTCTTCAAGCGCGGCCCCGAACACAAAGCCAGACCGCAACCGCGAGGCCAGAACGAACCGCGCATCCTCATCCAGTTTCTGATAGGCGCTGACTTGTGTGTTGAGCGACAGGTATTGCGCTTCGCGATCCCCAACGATGAGGCCAGGTTCTGCTCGCGTATCAACCCGCCAACCAGCGGTCGCATCTAATGGATCATCCGCATAGTCGAATCGCGCCCCTAAGAACGTACTCAAGATTTGCTGGTCGCGCTGTTCGAAGGCATCCTCTTCGCGGGTGAATTCGCTCCCTGCCCCGAGTGTAAAAGAGCGCTGGCGCGACGCGCGAATTTCATATGCACCGGATAGCGTTACGGACTCGCGATCAAACGCATCGGTCTCTTCGCGGCCACCTTCGGCAGATAAGACAAGGGTTCGGTCGAATGCGCCAAAGTTTGGAACCCGCCAATCGACGCCAAGCGCCCGCTCAAGCGTCGCCACAGTCGCCGTCGCCGTAAAAGTATCGCCGCGCCGGGTCGCATTTCGGCGCGTGAGGCTTCCTACAAATCCAGGGCCCTCGCTGGTGGAAAAGCTTGTCCCGGACGTGATTGTGTACCGCGGGCGTTCTTGCAATTGAACCTGGACGTCACGGACCTCGTCGCCGTTCGGTAGAATCTGTGTGGCAGTGTCATCGAGCTGCACGCTCGCCAAGCCGTAAAGACGCGTTGCGTTCAGCCGCCGCGAAAACGCGCTTAAGGTGCTGGGGCTGTAAATGGTGCCCGCCTCGAATGGGACCAGGCGATCGAGATAGACACGCCGGGTGCGCGTATCGCTAGGATAGATAACCTCGCCTAAGACAATCCGCGGCCCCGGTTCAATGCGGTAGGTCACATCGAGTGTTCCCGCATCGCGATCACCGAACATGCCGCGCTCCAACGCTTTAGCATCGGCATAGCCTGCAGACTGTAAGGCGGCGACCAGGCCTGCCTCTTGGGCAATCACGGCGCTGGGCTCTGCAATGTCATCCGCTTGAAGCGTGAGCACGTCTGCGAGCGCTAGCGAAGCCTGATCACTGATCACCGCACCACCCAAATCAGTCGTAAGTGTGCCGATCGTAAATCGCGGGCCGGGTTCGACCCTCACAAGCGGAACCGGCGCCTCTCCAGGTTCGACCGCATAAGAAATCTCTGGCGCGAAATAGGCCTCTGAATTGAGAAAATTCTCGATCCGCTCTGCAGCTTGCCGCGCTTGCCGCCGAGCCTCAAACTCCGTTTCGGGGGCGGTTTCATCGTTCAGTTCCGACTGCACCCGCTCGAGCAGTTTTGCAGGCGCGGTATCGCTCGACACGCGCACTTTCTCCGCAGTTGCAACGCCGAGCTGCAAACACAGACTTAATGTGAGGATCGAAGCCGTTTTGAAGGTCACACTATGCGCTCTTGAATTCTACCCGCATTCACCTGCAAGGCCTGGTCCAAAGTATGACCAAAGCATGGTGTCCCCTAATGAAGCTGTAAGGGAAGTGCCGTTATTTGCAAAATCTGAGAGAATTTGGTGCCCAAGAGAGGACTCGAACCTCCACGACCATACAGTCACTACGACCTGAACGTAGCGCGTCTACCAATTCCGCCACTTGGGCAAGTGGGTGAACGGGGCGTATAGCGGAGATGCAGTCGCAGCGTCAATCGCTGCTGACCAGCCAATTCTCTTATTTTTTGAGCTTCACGCGTGCCATCCGAAAGGCCGAGGCGGCGATCTGCTTTTCCTTGTCCAAAAGCGTCGCATTGATCGGCGACAAGATGGCCGTTTCGCCGATGATTGGAGCTGGTCCGGCATTGGACAAAACCTGGGACAGGCACACGCCGGCGCCCGCTGCATAAGCGGTGGATATGCGCAGGACGGGAACAATTCCGTACAAAGCGCCAGAAAACACGTTGTAATTAATGAGGCGCGTGCGGGCGATCCGCTCTTCAATGCCGAAATCAGCAAACTGAAACAGCGCCTTCAAATGCTTGAAATCACTGAACGAAGCGGCCCGATAATCGGCCATTTCAACGGTCATGGAAGATGGTTCCATACCTAATTGCTAGCGAGAGTCGCTGATTTGGGAAAGTGTGGTGCCCTCGGCCGGACTTGAACCGGCAAGCCCAATAACGGGCGGCGGATTTTAAGTCCGCTGTGTTTACCAATTTCACCACAAGGGCACGCGCGCTCTGACTAACGGGGCTCGACCGATCTGCCAACCAGGTTTTAACGGCAAAGTGATAAGTTCGTAGAATCCTTGTACGAAATATCGACTGGCATCCGCTATGCATGGGATTTGTTATGCCCCATCCGCTGCAACAAAAACGATATAACGCGATCCTGGTGAGCCTGGCCTCTTATGGGCCAGTTTTGGTCGCGCTGACGGCGCTTATTGTTTGGATATTTTGAATTCTGGTCGGAACGGCAGGATTCGAACCTGCGACCCCTTGACCCCCAGTCAAGTGCGCTACCTGGCTGCGCTACGCTCCGAACCAGGGCCGGAGGTATAGGCGCCTCTTCAGTTTTGGCAATGGGCAATCGCGGTTTGGGCCGCGCTTATGCAACCTGATTCAAACGCACTGCATCAAGGCGGGCTTTAATGTCGGTCAGGTCCGACAGGATGGATTCGAGACGGCCAGTTGTGCCGGTCGCTTCAGTGGTCGGCACAGTGGCTTCGAAAGCTTTTCGTACGGTTTCTTGCATGTCTCTCGCGGGGCTTGGTGTTGCAACCATATCCGCTGAGTCTGCCGGTCCGACAATCCTTGCCTCGCCGCCAAGGACGCAGTCGACGCCCTGCTCTTTCAACAGTTTCGAGGCGCCTTTCAGGGTCATGCCTTGATCGTGCACCAATGTTTGGATCGCGCGTAAGGCTGCCATGTCCTCAGGACGGAACATGCGGCGGCCATCGCGGCGCTTCAGCGGGTTCACATATTTTGTGAATTTGGTTTCCCAATAGCGCAGCACATGCGGCTGCAGCCCAAGCTCTTCAGCGGCTTCCCCGATCGACCGATAGGCGTCAGCGGATTTTTCAATCTTACGGGCAGCAGCAGAGCTAGGCATATGGTTTGGGTCTCGCGTTTAGCCTCCGACGCGATCTTTAAGCATCGGAGAAGGTTTGAAGGTCACAACCTTGCGCGCCGATATTGTTGCTTGGATTCCTGTCTTAGGATTGCGCCCTTCGCGGGCCGCTTTCCGACGGACATTGAAATTACCGAACCGAGACAGTTTCACTGCCCCCTCGCCTTCCAAGCTCTCGCTGATCATTTCCAGCATACGGTCGAGCAAGTAAGAGGATTCCTGCCGTGTTAGTCCGACTTCGCGAACAATCGCGTCGGTTAGTTCTACACGGGTGAGCGTTGTTGTTGTCACTGTATCAGCTCCTCATGGTTAACAATAAGGGGGCAGTTCTTAACGAAATACGAAAAACTAGATGCGGAAGAGGCTCGCGCCCCAAGAAAATCCACCACCCATCGCTTCGCTAAGCACCAGATGCCCAGGCTCAATACGACCATCGCTGACAGCGGTGTGTAAAGCAAGCGGAATCGACGCCGCAGACGTGTTTCCGTGGTCGGCAACCGTTGAAATCACTTTAGTTTCGTCGAGTTTCATCTTCTTCGCGACGCCATTCAAGATGCGCTGATTGGCCTGATGCGGGACGAACCAATCGACATCATCGGAGGTCAAACCGGTTTCGTCATAGACGGCGTTGATCGCGTTTGAAATATTTGTAACCGCGTGTTTGAAGACCTGATTGCCGAGCATGCGGACATGACCAATCGTTCCGGTCGAAGACACGCCGCCATCAACATGAAGCAGATCGGACTTCGTTCCATCTGTGCGGATATGGTGGGTCAAAATCCCGCGATCTCCGGCCTCGGCCTCGGACTCTGCGGTGAGCACAACGCCGCCAGCACCATCGCCGAACAGAACGCAAGTGCCACGGTCTGACCAATCCAGGATGCGCGTAAACGTCTCCGCCCCGATCACCAGCGCGGTCTTGAACAGGCCGGTCTTTAGCATCGAGTCTGCCGTCGCCAGCGCAAATAGAAAGCCGGAGCAAACAGCCTGTACATCGAAGGCAGCGCCTGCCCCTATTTCGAGCTTGGCTTGCACCGCGGTCGCTGTGGCCGGGAAAGTCTTGTCTGGGGTCGTTGTGGCGAGCACGATCAAGTCGACTTGATCAGCGGTAATGCCAGCATCTTTCAGGATACGCCGCGCCGCGTGGGTCGCGAGATCTGAGGTCATCTCATCGTCTGCAGCAATATGGCGTTGGCGAATGCCGGTGCGTTCTTGGATCCACTGATCGGAGGTCTCGACGATTTGAGACATCTCATCATTGCTCATGATCCGCTCAGGCAGATACCCGCCCGTGCCGCGGATAACGCTTCGAATTCCGGTCATTCTGAGGCCTCGCTCAAGCTGACTTCAACACTGTCTCGGCGCAGGCCAGCGGCCACTTCTTCCATATAGCGGCTGGCGGCAAGATCAGCGGCAAGCGCAACTGCTGTGGCATAGCCTTCTGCATCGGTGCCGCCATGGCTTTTGACGACAACGCCGTTCAATCCGAGCAGCACCCCGCCATTCACATTGGACGGGTCCATCTTCTCACGCAACCGTTTCAGGCCAGAGCTTGCCAGCGCAGCACCCATTTTAGAAATCACACCAGAGGTCAGCGCCTCGCGCACATAAGACGCGACGAGACGGGCCGTTCCCTCGGCTGTTTTCAGTGCAACATTGCCAGTAAAGCCATCCGTCACCACAACATCGACAGCCCCCATGGCGATATCATTGCCTTCAATATAGCCGCGGAAATTGAGACCGAGCTCGGGCTCACGCAGGCGATCTGCCGCGAGCTTCAGCGTATCGCGCCCTTTGTCTTCCTCAGACCCGATATTGAGCAGGCCGATGGTCGGTTTAGCTTTCCCTGTCACTGCACGAGCATAGGCCTCTCCCATGATCGCGAAAGTTACGAGTTGGTCAGAGTCGGCGTCCAGATTGGCGCCCACATCAAGCACGATAGAGCGCCCTTCAATGGTTGGCCAAATTGCCGTCATGGCAGGCCGGTGGACGCCTTCCATTTTGCGCAGCGACATCATCGCGAACGCCATCAGCGCGCCGGTGTTCCCAGCCGAGACTGCAGCGCCCGCGCGGCCGGCTTTGACCGCCTGGACAGCACCCCACATGCTGGTCGTCTTGGCCCGGCGGAGCGCCGCCGACGGTTTCTCACTCATCGAGACGACATCGTCATGGTGCATGATCGTGCAGCGATCCATCAGGCCGCGGCTTTCCAGCCCCGCGGTCACGTCTTCCGCGCGTCCATGAATTTCGAACAATACATTGGTGCGGCGGGCCGCAAACAATTTCAAACCGTCAAGGACAACCGTGGGGGCAGCGTCGCCTCCCATGGCGTCGATCGACAGGATTAAGCTGGCCATTGGACCGAAACTCCACAACGCCTCTCAAGACGGCGCAACCTATGCGGGACCGCACCGAAAGGCAACGCATGTCTTTGATTGCAAGGCAGTTCTGCGAAGGTGCAGATCAGATCTCATCCGGGCCTGCGAGCACCGTCGCATCAGACAGATCATCAACGCGTTCACTCAAGGGCAGCAAATAATCGGCAAGCGCCATCGCCTTGTCGTGATCCGGCTGAACATTGCGTTGCAGGACTGCCGCAATCTCTTTTTGCGGAGCGCCAGCCTCAAGCGCTTCGTCTATGGCTTTTGCGAGACCATAGAATTCTTCGCCCATTTTCCGGATCCGCCGCGCGATCGAGGCGTCGCCGACACCGTTTTCGCGCAAGGCATGATCGAAGTCAGAGAACAGCATCTCCGCAAAGGCTTTTGACAAGTCTCGTCCCTCTGCGCCGCAACCACGCAATCGGCGCAGCGCCAGCGTTGCGACGAGTGTCACCATGTTGAACCGGCCATAAATCGTGTCAGAGATCCAGCCCTTCAGATAGGGCTCTGGAAGTCGCGCGCGCGCCGTCACCGCATCTCGCCAGCGCCGGACAGCTTCTTTATCGACCGTGCTTTTTTTCAACCAACCAAACATGAGCGCCCTATTTTAAACACCTAAAGAGTGTGTCCTAACGGTTGCCAATTAACGCTTTTCCGCATTATCTCCAGCGCAAGTATCAGGAGTATCTTCATGGCGCGACGTGTCATTCTAGCCTCTATCGCTCTTGCGGCGCTTACCACCGCCTGCATTAGCCCGATCGAAGATTATCACGGCTATACCGCAGATGAAGTCTTGCCTGAGAATATTGAAGTTGGCCAAGATACCCGTGCGAGCGTGCTGGCACAGCTTGGATCAGCATCAACCGAAAGCGTGTTTGACGAGAACACTTGGTTCTACATCACCACACGCCGGGAGCGAATCGCCTTCCTGACCCCGCGCACCAAACAGCGCGCGATCACCGCGATCCGATTCGGTGAAGATGACGTGGTCGAAGAATTGCTCACCTATGACGAAACCGATGGTGAGGTTATCCGCTACGCGTCTCGCGAAACCCCAACCCGGGGCCGTGAGCTTGGCTTGCTGGAACAGATCTTCGGAACCGTCGGCGCAGTGGCCCTGCCGAACACGGACGAGATCACACCGAACAATCCAACCGGTCGCCGGAACTAGTCTCCGCCAGGCAATCCTGGCGCACAGTTCTCATTATCGCTTCGCGCATAAACGCGGACATAATCAACATACATCAGAGATGGATCTGGCGTTTCATCAATGGGCCAGCCGCTTCCGAGCGCCAGGTTGATGATCGGATACATCGCGTAGCGCAACTCCGGCGGCGTTGGCTGACGCCACACCTCTTCGCGATTTAAGAACAACACGATTTCGGACGGCGAGATATCGACGCCATAAGTGTTGAACCGATCAACCAGTGAGCCATCAGGGACACTTGTTCTGGTGGCTTGTGTGCGGTTCTGCGCTTGATCGTTAAAGTGGACATGCAGGACCGACGAGAACCGGTCCGTCCAATGACCATAATACTCTAGAACATCGATTTCGACGCGCCCATCGACGGCGCGTGCGGGGGTGAGTGGCATGAGCCAAAAAGCTGGCCATGTGCCTTTTCCGGGCGGGAATTTCATCCGCGTTTCGAAGTATCCATATTGGGTTCCAAAGCCCCGGCCAGTTCGATCAGCTGCAGCCAGGAGGCCTGAGCGCCATCGTCCTGTATCGTCTTTCCAGGCTTTGATGGTCAGAATGCCATCGTCGACAAAGAACGGTCCGTCTTTGCCGGGATCCGTGAATTTGGCATCACCGAAATCGCCCCACCAGGGCGTGTGGGCCGTCCAGCGCGCGGGGCCAATGCGGTTCGGTGATACGCTCAATGTATCGAACTCTTCCATAAAGACCGGGACGAGCTCGCAGCTGTTCGGATCAAGGGGTGGCACAGGGGTTTGTGCGCAGGCGCCTATGCCCGCGATACCGAGCGCCGATAGAAACGAGATACGGTTTTCCATAAGTGCCCCTCTGCGCAATCGCTGAACCTCTCAACGAACCTCTCCGCACCCTACAAAAAACCCGCGCCAATTGGCACGGGTTTCTCGTTTTGAGTGTATTAGCGTTGGGCCTAGTGACCACCCGCCAAGACCGCGAGCATCAAGAGCGCCACGATATTGGTGATCTTGATCATTGGGTTCACCGCTGGGCCAGCCGTATCTTTGTACGGGTCACCAACAGTATCGCCGGTCACAGCAGCTTTGTGGGCTTCAGAGCCCTTACCGCCATGATTGCCGTCTTCGATATACTTCTTGGCATTGTCCCAAGCGCCGCCGCCTGAGGTCATCGAGATCGCGACGAACAGACCCGTCACAATGACACCGAGCAGCATCGCACCGACAGAGGCCAGCGCTGCAGATGGGCCAGCAATACCCCAGATCAGCAGGAACAGCACGATCGGAGACAGAACTGGCAGAAGCGACGGAACGATCATCTCTTTGATCGCAGCCGTGGTTAGAATGTCGACCGCCTTACCGTAGTTCGGCTTAGACGTGCCTTCCATAATGCCTGGATCGTTTTTGAACTGGCTCCGCACTTCTTCCACAACCGCTTGTGCGGCGCGGCCAACAGCCATCATCGACATACCGCCGAAGAGGAATGGCAAGAGACCACCGAACAGAAGACCAACCACAACATAAGGGTTGGCGATGGAGAAGTTCACAACACCGATGCCGTCGAAGAAGCTGCCTTCCGCCGCTGTCGCTGCGAAATATTTCAGATCCTCATTATAGGCGGCAAACAGAACCAAGGCACCGAGGCCGGCTGAGCCGATCGCATAGCCTTTAGTCACCGCTTTGGTGGTGTTGCCGACCGCGTCGAGCGCGTCTGTTGTGTCACGCACAGAGCTTGGCAGTTCCGCCATCTCAGCGATCCCCCCCGCATTGTCGGTCACCGGACCGAACGCATCGAGCGCGACGATCATACCGGCAAGCGCCAACATGGTCGTTGTCGCGATTGCGATGCCGAACAGGCCTGCGAGATTGAACGTCAGGATGATCCCGGCGATAATTGTGATCGCTGGCAGCGCCGTCGACTCAAGCGAAACGGCGAGGCCTTGGATCACGTTCGTGCCGTGACCAGACGTCGAAGCTTCCGCAACAGATTTCACCGGGCGATAATCAACGCCGGTATAGTATTCTGTCACAACCACGATCAGTGCCGTCACCACGAGACCCGCAACACCGCAGAGGAACAAGTCCATGCCGGTCACAATCGCTGGTGTGGTACCATCTGGCGCCATCAGGCCAAGCGCTGCGCCGGCTCCTGCGAGTTCGCCGAAGCCATTTGGCAGAGCGTACTGAACCGCGATGGCGAGACCGCCGACGGTAAGCACACCGGTAACGATCAGGCCCTTATAGAGCGCGCCCATAATATTGGTTGAGCCTTTGCCGAGTTTCACAAAGAAGGTCCCGATCACAGAGGCGACAATACAAACTGCACAAATCGCCAGTGGGAAGAGCAGAATGCTGCCGAGATAGTCGGCACCTGAGAAGTAAATCGCGCTGAGAACCATGGTCGCAACAATCGTCACAGCATAGGTTTCGAACAAGTCGGCCGCCATACCCGCACAGTCACCCACATTGTCGCCAACATTATCAGCGATCGTTGCAGCGTTGCGTGGGTCATCCTCTGGAATTCCGGCTTCAACCTTACCAACCATGTCGCCGCCAACATCCGCACCTTTGGTGAAGATACCGCCGCCGAGACGGGCAAAGATTGAGATCAGAGATGCGCCGAAGCCGAGCGCGACGAGGCCGTCGACAACCTTGCGGCTGCCTTCATCATAGCCAAGCGCTCCGACCAGGAGGCCGTAATAAGCGACGACGCCGAGCAGCGCGAGACCAACCACGAGCAGGCCGGTTACGGCGCCAGACTTAAACGCCATAGACAGGCCATCTTGCAGAGAGACGCTTGCCGCCTGGGTTGTCCGCACATTGGCCTGCACCGACACTTTCATGCCGATAAAGCCAGCTGCGCCAGACAAGACCGCACCAATGACGAAGCCAAGTGCCGCTTGCCAACCGAGCAGCGGGAATAAGATCACCGCCACAACGACGCCAACCATCGCAATCGTGCGATACTGACGGCTTAAATACGCATTTGCGCCTTCTTGAATCGCCGCGGCGATCTCTTTCATGCGGTCATTGCCCGCATCTGCTTTCATAATTGATTGGCTCTGCAGCCAACCAAAGCCAATCGCGAGCACCGCCGCAACTAAGGCTATCCAAAACCAAAGGGTCATACCTGCCCTATCCTCCCTGAATCAGTTCGAGGCCTTCTTCGCCCCGATATTTTTGTTAGTGGGACTATGACTGCAACAGCCATAGCGCATTCGCAAGGATTATCGCGCTAGGCGCGAGTCAGAACTCTACAAGTAGGCCTAATGCTCAAACCCAAGTATTGAAGGAGCGTTAACGCGCTGGCCCTGTAGATAAAGGCTGAGTCCAGTCGATTCGGTCAGTTCACCGATCTGCGTGAATCCGGAAACCTTGATCCCTGGAGCAGCAGCGAGCAAAATCTGATAATCATCCCCTGCCGTGCATTGCGCAAATACCGCATCGAGATCTGTCGAGGGTCTGGCGAGGGGAATGCGCTCCAAATCAAGCTTCACACCGCACTCAGAGGCTTGTGCCAAACGCGCTGCATCGATCAAAAGACCGTCGGATATGTCCATGCTCGCATTTGCCTGAGCAGACACCACGGATGCGACCTCTAGGTCGTTGATTTGTGGGACGCGATAGCGGTTCGCCGTATCTGGATCGCCGCCAGACCTCGCCGCTTCGAGCCCGAGCCCGCCCCAGCCAATATCACCGCTGACCCAGAGCATATCCCCGTGGCGGCCGCCTGACCGCCGGGTTGGAACCGAACCAATGCAGGCGCCGGTTAAAGTCAGCGTTAGGGTCAAAGGGCCGTCCGTTCCGACCAGATCCCCGCCAATCAAATCGATATCAAACGCCTCAAGATCACGCTGAATCCCAGTCATTAGGCTCTGAAAGTCTGCCTCGCCGCGCGCTTTCGGCCAAGCAATGGACAATAGCGCCTCCGACGGTCGTGCGCCTTTGGCGAGAATGTCGGACACATTTACGCGAATAAGCTTCTGCCCGACCGTATCAACGGGGTCAGAAACGAGGAAATGAACGCCCTCGACCAGCGTGTCCATGGTCGCAATCGTAGCGCCCGCAGCCGATAGAATAGCCACATCATCCCGCAGCCGCTCTGCTCCCGGCGCGCGCACCAACGGGGCAATATAGGTCTGGATCCAATTGGTCTCGCTCATCAAGCCTCCTAAAGGAGAGGTAGGCTTAAGCTTCTTCAGGCCGCAAGTCTTTTGAGACATTGTCGAGCACAGCGTTCACGAAATTCGCTTCTGTCTTGTCGAAGAAATCATGCGCGAGAGAGACATATTCATCCAAGAGAATACGGCGCGACAATTCCTGATGCGCCACCAATTCTGCGACAGCAGCCCGCAAAATCGAACGGGTTGTCGAGTCGAGGCGCGACAGCTTCCAGCCTTTCGACAGACGCGCCAAAATGGCCGTGTCGACGGCCTTCTGGTGCTCAATGGTGGCGTTGACGATAGACTTAAACAGATCTGGATCAGCTTCTTCAACCGGATCCTCGTCTGGCCCAACGCCGAGCCGATCATCCATAAGGTCACGGATCGCGGCCCGGCCACTCTGACCTGTTTGCTCCATTTGATAAAGCGCCTGGACAGCCGCCAAACGCGCGCCCGCACGGCGCGCCCGAATGATCTCAAATGGGAGTTTCTGTTCGCTCATCGCGCGTCCATGCCACTTGCGTGGATAAAAGGCTATTCCGAAAGGTGAGTTTCGACTGTGTTTCTCTAACGCACGAACTTCTTGCGCAGTTTCAACATCTCAAGGCACGCAATAGCGGCGTCCCGACCTTTGTTGCCGCGATCACGCTCAGCGCGGGCTAAAGCTTGCGCTTCATTCTCGACGGTCAGGATACCGTAGCCGAGCGCCAGGCGGCGGTCAGTTGAGAGAAACATCAGACCGCGCGCGCTCTCACCGCAAACATAATCATAGTGTGAGGTCTCGCCGCGGATCACACAGCCAAGCGCAATATAGCCATCATAGCGTGCGCTGTCGGCGGCCATTGCGATGGCGCCAGGAACCTCAAACGCACCGGGGACCATAATCGTCTCGACATCGCATTCGTCGTCGGCGGCCTCCAAGGCCTCACGAGCGCCCTTCTCGAGCTCTTCGGAAATATGCGCGTAATAGGGAGAGTTCACAATTAGAATACGGTGATGCGCCATCAGTCGGTGTCCTTTTCAGAAAGCGGTCGCCAGCCTTCGATTGACAGGCCGTAGCCGTCCAAGCCTGCGACACGGGTCGGTTCAGTGTCAGAGAGATAAATCATTTTGCGCACGCCTAGCTCGCGCAAAATTTGTGCGCCCACGCCATATTCGCGAAGCGGTGCATGCGTGTCTTTCGGGTCGGATGATTTCATGCCGAGCCGTTCGGCCAGAGCATTCGGGCGCATTGTGTTGACGAACACGACGACCCCTGGCTCGTCGGCATCCGCAATGATCTTCATCGCGCGCTCGACCAATCCTTCTCGTGGGCCTTTCTCGCCCAGAATATCTGACAAGACATCAGTTCGGTGGACCCGGACGATCGTCGTGCTATCGGGCTCGATCACGCCATGTACGATGGCGATGTGCTCGCTATTGTCGATATCATTGCGGAAGATCACCGTCTTGAAGCCGTTGCCATATTGGCTTTCAAGCGGCGCCTCGACCCGGCGCTCCAAATAGCGGTCATGCTTGCGGCGATATTCGATCAAATCGGCAATCGTTCCGATTTTCAATCCATGCAGCTGTGCGAACGAGACGAGCTCCGGTAAGCGCGCCATGGTGCCATCATCATTCATGATTTCGCAGATCACGCCAGCGGGATAGAGCCCTGCCATGCGAGAGATATCAACCGCTGCTTCTGTATGGCCGGCACGCACCAAGGTGCCGCCATCTTTTGCGATCAGCGGAAAGACATGGCCGGGTGAAACAATATCATCCGCATCGCACATCGGATCGATTGCAACTTGCACAGTATGACTACGGTCATGCGCCGAGATGCCGGTTGTGACGCCCTCTTTCGCTTCAATCGAAACGGTAAATGCGGTACCCATGCTCTCACGATTTTCGCGCGCCATCATGTCGAGGTTCAAAGCGCGTCCACGCTCATGCGTCATTGCTAGGCAAATGAGGCCCCGGCCAAACTTCGCCATGAAATTGATCGCTTCCGGCGTTGAGAAGTTCGCAGGGATAATCAGATCCCCTTCATTCTCGCGGTCCTCGGCATCGACAAGGATGTACATTTTGCCATTGCGCGCATCTTCGATGATTTCATCAATGCTCGAAATTGCGCCGGAAAAGTCTTCAGCCATCTTTGGCTCCTTGTGCGTCGTGCGGGCTCGGCGCATCGACGCCAATCATCCGCGCCACGTAGCGCGCCAACATATCGATCTCAAGGTTTACGCGAGATCCGGGCTGCAATTCGCGCAATGTCGTGACCTCCCAAGTGTGCGGAATGATTGCCACTTGGAAGTCACCATTTGGAAGCGCATCAGCGACAGTGAGGGAAACGCCATTGATCGCAGCAGACCCTTTCTTGGCAAAGTATTTCGCAATGTCGGCGGGCGGGCGGATCGTGATGCGATAACTCTGGCCTTCTGGCTCGACCGAGATGATCTCGCCGACGCCGTCGACATGACCAAAGACGAAATGACCGCCAAGTTCTTGGCCGAGTTTCAGGCTCTGTTCGAGATTGACCTCGCTGCCCTGTTCCCATTCGCCGAGTACTGTCAGCGAGAGTGTTTCGGGAACCGCTTCAACGGCGAACCAGCTGCCATCACCGGCCGCGCCAAAGTCGACAACGGTCAGACAAACGCCTGCATGCATGATCGATGCACCCATTTCGATGCTCTCGACCGGATAGCTGCACGCAACTTCAAACCGTCGCAGACCATTACGGTCTTCGGCTTTTCGTATCGTTCCGACATCGGTCACTAGACCTGTAAACATGGAGCCCTCCTGTAGAGCTTACGCGCTAACATAAGTCTCCAGCGTGTCATCCCCAATCCGTGCCGTGGCGGCAGTGCGCCAACGCGGCGCATCTTTCATCTCTGAAAGCCCCAAAGCCGCGACGGCAGGTAGTCCATCGCCGCCGATCAAGATGGGCGCACGAAACCACTCAATCGTGTCCACAAAGCCCGCTTGGATGAAACTCGCTGCCAGCTTGCCACCGCCTTCGAGGAAGATTTTCTGCAGTCCTTCAACGGCGCACCGGTCAAGCAAAGCCTTTGGTGAAACTTTGCCGTCGGTGCCTGGAACGACCCAGATTTCTGGCGTCTCAGTCACGGTTTCAGGCGCGTACCCAGAGGCGGATCGCGCGCTGGCGAGGACCACTTTGCCAAGGCCTTGCGAATTTAGAAGGCGCGATTGCGACGAGGTACGCAACTTGCTGTCCGCCACAATGCGGACAGGCTGTTTGGGAGGCGGTGGAACCGTGCGCGCGGTGAGCAGTGGATCGTCGGCCAAAACGGTGCCGACACCGACCAAGACCGCATCATGCTCAGCCCGCATTTGATGCACCCGGGCGCGACTTTCGCTGCCAGTGATCCATTGCGACACGCCATTCTCTAAGGCGATGCGGCCATCCATACTGGTGGCAATCTTCAGCGTCACATGGGGGCGCGTCACAAGCTAATCCTCGTCAAATTCAGATTGCTTGATGAAGGCCGCAAAATCAGACGGGGCATCAAAGTCGCGGTAAACGCTCGCATAGCGGACATAACCGACCGGATCGACGCCGCGCAGGCTCTCCATGGCAAGCTCACCAATATCCTGAGACGCAATCTCGGTTTCGCCGCTGCTTTCGAGCTTCCGAGCAATGCCGGAGACGATCTGTTCAATCTGTTCATCTGAAACGGGGCGTTTGCGAAGCGCGATGCCAATCACACGCGCCAGCTTCTCACGCTGGAACGGCACGCGTTTTCCGTCACGCTTGACCACGATAATCTCGCGCAGTTGCACGCGTTCGAAAGTCGTGAATCGGGCCCCACAATTGTCGCAACCACGTCTACGGCGCACAGCTGTATTGTCTTCTGCAGGGCGGCTGTCTTTCACCGCCGTATTGTCAGATCCACAGAAGGGACAGCGCAATCGCTTAGGCTCCTAACCCGTTATAAATCGGAAACTTGGCGGTCATTTCTTCAACTTCTGCGCGAACCCTTGCTTCAGTCGCTGAAGAATCGCCCGTCGCTACCGCATCAACGACCTCGCCAATCCATTTTCCGACCTGTGTGAACTCTTCAACACCGAAGCCGCGAGTCGTCCCAGCGGGAGACCCAACGCGGATACCGCTTGTTACCATTGGTTTTTCAGGATCGAACGGAACGCCATTCTTGTTACAGGTGATGTAAGCGCGCTCAAGCGCCTGCTCTGCGTCACGCCCGGTCACGCCTTTTGGACGCAGATCAATCAGCGCGACATGCGTATCGGTTCCGCCAGAAACCAGGTCCAACCCACTGGCCTTCGCTGCGCCGGCCATGGCCTTCGCGTTCTCGACAACGTCGGCGGCGTATTGCTTGAATTCAGGCGTCAGCGCTTCACCGAAAGCAACCGCTTTGCCCGCAATCACGTGCATCAATGGCCCGCCCTGAATGCCAGGGAAGACGGCTGAATTCACTTTCTTGGCGATGTCAGCATCATTGGTCAGAACCATACCACCGCGCGGCCCACGAAGGGTTTTGTGCGTGGTCGTAGTCGCCACATGGCAATGCTCAAGCGGGTTCGGATGTGCCTTGCCCGCGACCAGGCCTGCAAAGTGGGCCATGTCGACCAGGAAGAAAGCGCCCACTTCGTCCGCAATCGCGCGGAACTTAGCGAAATCAATCTGACGCGGATAAGCAGACCCACCCGCGATAATCAGCTTCGGCCTGTGCTCTTTGGCGAGCGCTTCAACTTGATCAAAGTCGATCAGGTGATCGTCTTCGCGCACGCCATACTGAATCGCATTGAACCATTTACCAGACTGGTTCGGACGCGCGCCATGTGTGAGGTGGCCGCCCGCATCAAGGCTCATTCCAAGGATGGTATCACCCGGCTGCAGCAGAGCCTGGAACACGGCCTGGTTCGCCTGAGAGCCTGAATTCGGCTGCACGTTCACAAACGCACAATCGAACAGCGCCTTCGCCCGGTCGCGGGCCAGATCTTCAACAATGTCGACATATTCACATCCGCCATAATAGCGGCGACCAGGATAGCCTTCTGCATACTTATTGGTGAGCACCGTCCCTTGCGCCTCAAGCACCGCTTGCGATGCGATATTCTCAGACGCGATCAACTCAATTTGATGCTGCTGGCGTGTCTGTTCTTTTGCGATCGCGGCAAAGACTTCACTGTCTCGAGCTTCAAGAGCTTCAGAGAAGAATGTCGCGGTGTCAAAACGGGTCGGATGGCTTGTATCTGGCATGGCGTGATTCCTGAGTCTGCCCGATCATTTACGTGTTCAGTTGATCTGCTGCAAGGCGTCAATTGCGTCCTGCGAATTCCATGCTTCTACCATAAGTGAGGGCAGCGGATATTTATTGTTCTGCTTGTATTCTTATCCGATTCTATGCATTAGCTGCCGACAAGCCCGTCTTTAGAATGGGCGATAAGATAATATAAAAGAGCTAACATATGACCGAACACTCGAATTCCGAGTTGTTGGAAATGACGACGGATATCATTTCGTCGTTTGTCGCGAACAACCCGGTCCCCGCCGGCGGATTGCCTGATCTGATGAAAGCGGTGCACGAAACTGTACTAGAGCTTTCCTCGGATACCCCAAAAGAACCGCCGCGTCCTGATCCTGCCGTACCGATTTCAAAATCGATTACGCCTGACCATATCATCTGCCTGGAAGATGGTCGCAAACTCAAAATGCTGAAACGCTATTTGCGCTCGCGATACGATCTCACGCCGCAAGAATATCGCGCGCGCTGGGGGCTGCCATCAGACTATCCGATGGTCGCGCCGAACTATGCGAAAAAGCGATCTGCCTTCGCCAAGGAAATTGGCTTGGGCAAGAAGCGCGGTAGCTAAACCGATCGACAAGAAGCAAAAGAGCGCGCCTGCCTGGGCGCGCTCTTTAAATCTGTTTTCTATTCGGAGGCGGCTACTAAGCGGCCTTCTCATCTAGGCCGAGCTGTTTCCATACGGCCAGGATTGCAGCGACCAAGTCGTTCATCATCTCCTCGGTATGGACCGGCCCTGGCGTGAAGCGTAGACGCTCTGTACCTTTCGGAACGGTCGGATAGTTGATCGGCTGAACGTAAATCCCAAAGTCGAAAAGCAGAGTGTCAGACAGCGCTTTACACTTCTCTGGATCGCCAACGAGCAGCGGCACAATATGCGTCTCGCTTTCCATCAACGGCAACCCGGCATCGCGAAACTTTTGCTTCAGCATCGCGGCGTGAGACTGATGCGCCAGGCGAAGTTTTCGCCCTTCAGCAGAGCGCAGCTTACGAATGCTTGCGAGCGCACCAGCGGCCATCACGGGGCACGTTGATGTGGTGAAGATGAAACCAGATGCGGTTGAGCGAATAGCGTCGATGATCGTTTCGTGTGCAGCGATATATCCGCCCATTACGCCGTAAGCCTTGCCGAGTGTTCCCTCGACAATGTCGACACGGTCCATAACACCGTCGCGTTGCGCAACACCGGCACCCTCGTCGCCATACATGCCAACCGCGTGCACTTCATCCAGATAGGTCAGCGCATCATACTCGTCGGCAAGGTCACAAATCGCCTCGATGGGGCCAACATCGCCGTCCATCGAGTAAACGCTTTCAAATGCGATCACTTTCGGACGATCCGGATCATCATTTTCCAGCAGCGCGCGCAGATGATCGACATCATTGTGCCGGAACACGCGATAGTCAGCTTTTGAACGGCGGATGCCTTCAATCATAGAGGCGTGGTTGAGCGCATCAGAGTAAATTATGAGGTTCGGCAAAATCTTGCCAAGCGTCGAGAGCGTTGCATCGTTCGACACATAGCCGGATGTGAACAAGAGCGCGCCGGTTTTGCCGTGCAGGTCAGCCAGCTCTTTTTCAAGCTCAACATGGTAGCGTGTGGTGCCAGAAATGTTGCGCGTGCCGCCAGAGCCGGCGCCGAAACTATCAATCGCTTCATGCATCGCTTCGGTGACATTATCGTCCTGGCCCATGCCGAGATAATCGTTCGAACACCAGACAATGATTTCGCGCTCGCCATGCTCAAACCGAGCTGTCGCTTTTGGGAACTCACCCTTGTGTCGGTGCAGATCGACAAAAACGCGGTAGCGCCCTTCGTCGTGGATCGTCTCGAGGGCGGTTTCGAAGGCTTTTAAATGCTTCATAGCGGCTTGGCTCTTATTACGTGGACCCGAACTAGGGGCTAACCCCTACAGAATAAAGGGGATTAAAGGACGCACTACTGCGAAACCCTATAGGGGATAACCCCTATAAGGAAATTCTCTAGGCGTCATAGCCAGGGGCTTCACGGTCGAGTTTCCGCAACAAACCAGGCCATGCAAGCATATTCGCTAGGGTTTTGGTGCCTTCTGGGTTCGCTTGACCTTTCACGACATCCTGCACCTCTTGCGACGGAATGACCATATTCTCACGCCCGGCCGTCAACGCGCGGACTTGCATGGAGCAAGCACGCTCAAGGAAGAACATGCGAAGGAAACATTCAGCCGCCGTACCGCCAACGGTCAGTGTGCCGTGATTGTAGAGCAGCATATTGTTCTTACTGCCAATATCCGCGACCAGGCGCTCGCGCTCACCATGATCAAGGGCGACGCCTTCATAGTCATGATAAGCAAGGTCATGGCGCGCCAGCATGGCCGTTTGGCTGAGCGGCAGGAGGCCTTCTTTGTTCGCAGAAACCGCAACACCGTCATTCGTGTGCAAGTGCATCACGACGTGCGCGTCATCGCGCGCGGCATGGATCGCTGAGTGAATGGTGAAGCCTGCCGGATTGATAAAGTACGGGGTTTCCTGAACCACATTGCCGTCGAGATCGACTTTGACCAGCGACGAGGCCGTGATCTCTTCGAAGAACATGCCGTATGGGTTGATTAGGAAGTGATGATCCGGGCCCGGCACGCGGTGCGAGATGTGGGTGAAGATCATGTCCGTCCAACCATAAAGTGCGGTCAGACGGTACATCGCAGCAAGATCCACGCGAACTTTCCACTCTTCTTCGCTTACCTGTCCTTTGAGGCTCGTAACCTGCATTCCATCGGCCATGTTCGTTCACTCCCGGCTTGTCGTTTCTGCTACAGTACAACCAAGCTTCCGTTTGGGCAATTCAGGCAAATGCTTGACCCAGCGTTCGATGCTCCCGAGATAGGGGCAATGACGACCTGTATCGCCTTTACCGCCTCGAAGCGTCCGGAAGCTCAAGAGGCCTTGCGCCGGCTGACCCAAAAGTATGGGCAGTTCGATGAGGACAAAGCGGATGTGATCGTTGCCTTGGGCGGCGATGGTGCGATGTTGGATGCGATGCGGCGGCGGTTTGAAGACCATAAGCCGGTCTATGGCATGAACCGCGGCACGGTCGGGTTCCTGATGAACGAGTATGATGAGGACGACCTGATCGACAGGATCGACCGGGCAGAGCGTGCGAGCGTGAAACCGCTTCGAATGACGGTGACGGACATTCACGACCAAACCCATGGGCGCTTGGCGATTAATGAAGTGTCGATCCTGCGCCAAACGGCCCAGACTGCGAAAGTCAGAATAATTGTCGATGGCAAAGAGCGCATGGCGGAACTGTCTTGCGACGGCGTCATGGTCGCAACACCGGCAGGCTCAACCGCTTACAATCTCTCGGCGCATGGTCCGATCCTACCGATCGGCGCGAACCTGCTGGCGCTGACGCCGGTAAGCGCGTTTCGGCCGAGACGCTGGCGCGGCGCCCTGCTCCGACATGATGCGCATGTTGATATCGAAGTGATCGATCCCGAGCGTCGCCCGGTCGCCGCCGCCGCTGATAATCAGGAGGTGCGCGATGTCACGCGCGTCTCTATTCACGCGGACCGCTCGCAACACCTCACCATGCTGTTTGATCCAGGCCATGCCTTGGATGAGCGGATATTGCGTGAACAGTTCGCGTTTTAAAATTAACGCTTTTTCGTCGAAACTTCAGGCGTTTGTTAAAACTCGTCCACTATAAGTGGAAGCATGGTTAAATCACTTTTGAAGCTATTCAACAAAACGAAGTCAGGCAATGAGCTCCTGACGGAATTGGATATCTCGCGCGTTACGGGTGAGGTACCGGTTACTGAGGATATCGACCAAGCGCCTGAAACAGAGGCCCCTGAGGTGGATGTCGAAACCTGGAAACAGAGTGATCTGGATCTGCTCCAGATGACCTGGGAAGGCTGCTGCCAAGACCCAGCGAGCGAAGATGCGAGCACCGCGTTTCGCAGCGCTCTTCACAATCTTCATGGTGCCTCAGGCGCCTATGGCGGCGGCGCACTGACGCGTTTGTCAGGCTCTCTGCATATGCTGGTTTCCGGCGTTGAAGATCTGCAAGACGAAGCTGCCTTGATCAATCTGCACGTTCAAGCCTGCCGCGCGACATCGATTGTCGACGGTGATGGCTCAGACGATGTGGCAGATGCCGTTTGTGATGCGCTCGAAAAGCAAGTTACTGCGCGGATCAGCGCTGAAGCAGCGGCCTAGCCGACGCCCTGAAAACCTTCGACTTCGCGCTTCGGCTTGTCACCACGATCGATGCCGAGCAAGAGCACGACAGCTGACGCCACAAAGATCGACGAATAAGTACCGACGATCACACCGAAGATCAGCGCGAAACTCATGCCGCGAAGTACAGGGCCGCCAAATAGGAAGATGGACAGCAGCGCCAACAGGGTCGTGCCAGACGTCAAAAGCGTTCGAGACATGGTCGCATTGATCGCCAAATCCACGACTTTTGCGAGCTCGAGCTTTTTATACTTTCGGGCTTCCTCACGCACACGGTCAAACACGATCACCGTGTCGTTCATCGAGTAACCGACAATCGTGAGAAGCGCCGCAATCGTGGCGAGGTTAAACTCGAACCCGGTAAACGCGAACATGCCCATCGTGAGAATGACGTCGTGAAATAGCGCCGCCACCGCGCCCAACGCATACTGCCACTGGAAGCGGAACGAGATGTAGATCATCATCAGACCCAGCGCCACGGTGAGCGCGATAATCCCTGATCGGAACAACTCGCCAGAGACTTTTGGTCCTACGGAGGCTTCTGAACGGATTTGGAAGCGTTCTGGGCCAATCAGATCGCGCAGAGCCGCACTGACTTCATCCCCTGCCCGATTTTGGGCATCGTCAGGGGTCTCGTCACCAACGGGCGGCTGAGGTTTAAACCGCACAACCGCGATATCGGGCGCGTCCGGGCCGGTCCCGCGCGCCGAGTTCACTTGCACTTCGCCCACGATAAGCGGCTCGACGACATCGCGAATATCCTGCGCAGAAATGTCGGCGGGTTCTTCGATCTCAATCACGGCGCCGCCAGCAAAATCGATCCCTAGATTCAGGCCGCGCATGGATAGAAACGCCGCCGATGCGAGCAACGCTGTCACAGAAACAATAAGCGCAATGAAGCGCAAGCTCATGAAAGAGACTTTGGTTTTCTCAGGCCATAGACGAAGAAGCATCAAGAATATCCTTGCTTACATGGCCAAGCGCTTAGGGCGCATGGTGCGAAGATAGAGTACGGTGAACCATCGGGTCACGACGAACGCGGTGAACACTGAGGTCAAAATCCCGATTGCGAGTGTGACCGCGAAGCCTTTAACCGGACCAGAACCAACCAGGTAGAGGATCGAAGCCGCGATGAAGGTCGTGATGTTGGCGTCCAAAATCGCCGATAACGCGCGTTCATAGCCAGCTTGGATCGCCGTTGCGGGGGATCGACCATTGGCTTGTTCCTCGCGAATACGTTCAAACACGATAACGTTCGCATCCACAGCCATACCGATGGTCAGAATGATCCCGGCAATCCCTGGAAGCGTCAGCGTTGCCCCGAAGCCTGACAGGGCTCCGATGATCAGCACAATGTTCGATAAGAGTGAACCGACGGCAAAACCACCAATCAGGCCATAGGCTAGTACCATAAAGACACCGACCAAAGCCAAGCCGATCAAACTGGCCCGCGACCCGGCCGCAATCGATTCGGCCCCGAGGGTCGGCCCAACAGTTCGTTCATCCAAGAAATTGAGTCGCGCTGGAAGCTCACCGGCTTCAATAATCGCGGCAAGATCTTCGGCCTCTTCAATCGAGAAGCGGCCTTCAATAATGACGCTGCCGCCTGGAATCGGTGAGCGAATGGACGGCGAGGACATAGACACACCATCGAGCACGATCGCAAAGTTTCGACCGACATTATTGCGGGTCAAATTATAGAATTTTGTCGCCGCGGAGCTGTTCAAGCGGAAACAGACCGCCGGGAAGTTCGCTTCATCAAAGCAGCGATTCGCGGTGGCGATGTCGGCGCCGGTGAGTTCCGGGATGCGGTTGATCAAGATCTGGCCGGCTTCCATCGAGTCGACGAGCAGCTCGCGAGGCGATGGGCGACCTGAAGCCACCGCGGCGCGGATCGCAGACGGATCGAGATTGGCCATATTGAAGGTCAAACGCCCGGCCTGGCCAAGAATGTCTTTGATCCGCTTTGGATCAGCTTCGCCTGGCGCCTCAAGAATAATACGATTGTCGCCCTGAGGCGTGATCGAGATTTCAGCCACACCGTCCGGATCAATCCGGCGACGAATGATTTCCATCATTTTCGACTGAGCGTCCTTAGCCAGCGCCGTTAGCGCACCTGGCGGGGAACTAATGATGACGGTCCCGTTTCCGCCTTCATTGATCTGAAACAGATCGATCTGTGTTTGCCCGATCGTCGGATTAACGCGCCGAAGGCGGGAAAGAGCATCGTCCATTTGCCGGTCTGGCTCATTCAAACGATAGGTCAACCGACCATCAACGAGCGACACGTTGGCATCCCGTAGAATCACATCGCGATTGCCCCGCTGTGCCCATGCCGTCCGTACATCGCCTTGAAACTGCTCAAGGCGATTCATCGCGATCTCGTCGGGATTGATCTCCATGAGCAGATAAACGCCGCCCTGCAAATCGAGGCCGAGATTCAGTTTCCCGGCCGGTAAGAACCACCAGGAGTCTTCCGCTTCCTGCAGCTGCTGCTCATAGGCCGCAACTGCTTCAGGATTGGTCGGGTCAGATACTTCTTTCGGCTCAATGCCGAGGAACCCATCAGAGAACAGGTTTGGCACCGCAAGGATCGTCCCCCAAAGGAGAACAACGACAATCAGTCCAACTTTCCAAATCGGAAAATTCAGCATGGCGTTTGCGCCTTTATCTTAGTCGTTTGCCGCGACAGGTGTGTTTTTGTCTTTGACGTCCGCGATCATGCCTTTCAGCGAACGCACGCGCACACCGTCAGCAAGTTCGACCGTAATCTCGGTATCGGCAACGCGTGTCACCTTCCCGATCAGGCCGCCAGCCGTGACCACTGTATCGCCCTTTTTCATATCATCGATCATTTGACGATGCTTCTTCTGGCGCTGTTGCTGTGGGCGGATCAGCAAGAAGTAGAAAATCAGGATCAGGGGCACAAACATGATCAAGCTTGAGATCAGGCTGCCGCCTGCACCGGCTTCTTGAGCGAATGCAGCTGGCGCCAAAGCCAGGGCCGCAAGGGTCAGGGGAATCATTTTCCGCATGAAAGAGCTACCTTCATCAAATCAATTGCGCTCGTATATCCACGCCCCCGCCCTTTAGCAATTGGCCGAGTGCGTTCATTGTGCCCCACATCACGACAAAACGCCCTTTATTCAAGGGCGCTCTGCTGAAAACTTGTCCTGACGATTGTGCGCTATTCGTCTTCGCGCAGATACATTGAGTTTTTCGGGGCCGCGAAGAGACGCTCTACCATGGGCTCAAAGAACTCTAGAGACTCGCTCTCATAGTCCGGATCGAACGCCGTCTGATCGTAGAGATGACAGAATTGCGCGGTGTACTCGTAATAAGGATGGTCCTTGAACTGATCCCGCATATTCCGGTCGAGCCCAAGATGATGGAAGAAATAATAGCCCTGGAACATGCCATGATTAGCCACCATCCAATGGTTCTGCTCTGATACGAAGGGTTTGAGGATGGCTGCGGCGACGTCGGGGTGATTGAACGAGCCGAGTGTATCGCCGATGTCGTGCAACAGCGCACAGACGACATATTCTTCATCCCGCCCATCGCGGTGGGCGCGTGTCGCTGTTTGTAGCGAATGCGTCAGCCGGTCGACCGGGAAGCCGCCATAATCGCCATCGAGTAAGCGCAGATGATCCAAGACGCGTTTTGAAAGCCCTTGATTAAAGTGCTTCGAATGCTCGGCGATAATGTCCCAGTCTTCCTTGGTCCCTTCGAGCATTTGCTTGAACTTTGCTTGAACCGGTGCGTGTCCGTCGGCCATGTTTCACTCCCGCTTTTGTCGTTAACCTTAGATTGCCCATTGACGCGAAGGAGGGTCAAACAGAATTAGTGAGCAAATATTCACTTGCTTTTGCAAAGCCACCATGTTAGCGAACGCTCACAATTGGAGTTGCCCTATTATGACGGTCACAGATCAAAAACGCCCCCGCGCCCGAAATGCGCGGCCGAAAATTGAGAAAGCTGCGCTGAAATTGTTTATCCGCGAAGGCGTCGATGCGGCCACAACACGTGAGATCGCCGACGTTGCTGGCGTCTCTGAAGGCGCGCTCTATCGCCATTATAAAGGCAAAGACGAGCTCGCCGTCGCCCTATTCATGGACACCCATAACCGGCTTGGCGATATGATGCTGTCTGCCTTTGGCACGCCGGGCACGATCGAAGAAAAAGTCCGCCGCGCTGTGACCGCTTATTGCGGCTTCGCAGACGAAGATTGGCTCTCCTTCAGCTATCACCTAGTGTCACTCAATCGCTACTTGCCACACGATACGCGCCGCGATGACGATCCGGTCTCGGTGGTCGAGAAACTCATCGAGCATTTGATGGAAAGTGGCGACATCCCGAAAGGCGACCCGGCCATCCTCGCTGCGATGAGCCTTGGGGTGGTCATGCAGTCCGGCCTCAACAAGATTTATAGCCGCCTGCCCGGCCCGTTTAGTCAGCATGTCGAGACGTTCACGCGAACCATCTTGGCGATCCTCTACCAAAAATAGGTTTCAACCAATCTAGGAGTTCCTCCTCATGATACGTGGTGTTCTATTCACGGGCGTCTATTACGCCCTCTCCTTTCTCTATGTCTTGGTTTCGCTGCCTTTCTTGGCACTCCCCGGACGAGGTCCTGTCACGGCGATCATTCGCTCTTACACACGGGCCATCAATGTCGCGCTGCATTGGATTGGCGGTATCAAGAAAGAGGTTCGTGGCCGCGAACGCCTGCCTGAAGGCGCTTTCATCCTCGCCCCAAAACATGCCAGCTGGGGTGACGGCTTTATGGTCTATCCAGAAGTGAAGAACCTAGCCTTCGTGACCGGCGATCACCTTGAGCGGTTCCCGCTAGTAGGCGGCATTTTACGCAAACTCGGCGCGATTGTCATCGACACCTGCGGCGGCGGCGAGCGCAAGGCGGCATCCCTTGCAGAAGGCATGTCCCGCGCCCGCGAAGACGGCCGACGCGTCCTGATCTATCCAGAAGGCCACTTGGCGCCCGTCGGCTACCATTTCCGATACAAGCCCGGCGTTTGGCATATGCAAAAGGCTATGAATGTGCCGATTGTTCCGGTGGCGACCAACCTCAATTGCTTTTGGCAGCAAGAGGAAATCCTGAAAAAGCCCGGTACGGCCGTCATCGAATTCCTCGATCCGATCCCGGCCGGTCTGTCAAAAGAAGAAACGCTGCAGCGTTTGACCGAGGCGGTCGAAACACGCTCTGCGGAACTGATTGCAGAAGCCACGGGAAAGCCTGTCGAAGCGACTAAGCTTTTGCCGGACCCAGTAAAAGGCACGATCGGCAAACCAACACCAGAAACCGCCGAACCGGCTTAGGGACGACAAACGTGCTTAGGGAAGTCTGGTCTCTTAAAAGACGAATTCCGACTTCTTCTCAAAGCCTGGCAGGATCGGTGGGCAGCACTCGAAGACTTCGCGATAAGCAAAAGTGTCTTCGGCACGCTTGTACATTCGGGCCGCGCCGATGCCGCGCCCGGTTGCAACCACAACGCCAAGGCGGCCGCCATCAGCAAGTTGATCAAGCCAGGCTTGAGGCACGTCTTCGACCATGCCGCCGACAAGAATGACGTCAAACGGTCCTTGGTCCGGCAGTCCCTTAGTTAGATCCCCCTGCACGGCGACAGCCTCGTCCATACCAATCTCTGCGAATCGCTCCGTCATCGTATCGACGAGACCCTCATCATCTTCGAGCGCGATAACAGCGTCGGTCATATGGCCCAGCAAAGCGGCGCTGTAGCCAGCCCCTGCCCCAATCACCAGGCTAACATCGCTAGCGTCGACCTCGAAGGCGCGGAGCATTTTACCGAGATCTCTTGGCAACCACATCGCGCGGGTCTCACCAGCTTCGATTTCAAGCTCGGCATAAGCACTGGCCCGCATACCTTTTGGGACAAATACTTCTCTAGGTATGGTCGAAAACGCGCTGACCACTTCTGGTGACGTCACGTCATTCACACGCACCTGCGAGTCGACCATGATCCGGCGAAGTTTTACGAAATCCATGAGACGGTCCTTGAAAAAAGATTCTGCCTTAATCCGCGCAATAGCACACGTCGGCAGGGTCGCAATACGACGAAATGCTTTGAATGTAATTTACCCGATTGCAAGCTGCAGATCACGCTGCTATGGACCCCAGCTCACCAGTGAGGCTCTGTGGCGGAGTGGTGACGCAGCGGATTGCAAATCCGTGTACGCCGGTTCGATTCCGGCCGGAGCCTCCATTCTTACTGATTTCCCACCAAAATCCGACTTTTTCTGAAGATATTTGCGGGAACGCTTAAATCTTTTCGATTTCGTTTAGCTCTCATTAACCATTCTATAGGAGAAGGTTAATGTCTTCTATTGGAGACACCCACCATCACCCAATGCCTCGGCGGAACATTTCATGTTCCGCCAATTTTTTATCAGCTGTATGCCTTTCACCGTTTGACAGAGAAATCGGTTTTGCTAATGAGGCGGCTCGCTGTTCCGCGATAGCTCAGTTGGTAGAGCAGGCGACTGTTAATCGCCCGGTCGTAGGTTCGAGTCCTACTCGCGGAGCCAGTTTTCTCGACATTAAAACCACCAATCCACTAAATTCGTTGAGTTTTTCTCACGAAACATCACCGTGCATCACGATTTTCCTCAAAATTGGGCTACAAAATGGGCCACAAAATGGGCTACAATGCTCCCATGTTGAGAAGTTTGGATCAGTATTTAAAACGCCGAGGCAACCGTTGGTACTATGCGCGGCGTGTTCCAGAACGAGTCGCAGCACTTGACCCGCGAGGCATGGTGAAAACGGCCTTGAAAACCACGTCTTTGGAAGTGGCACGTGCGCGCAGAGATGCGCTTGCTGAAGCTGATGATCATTATTGGGCGAGCCTACTTGCGACGGTCGAAGCAGACCAACCAAACCCAAATAGCTCCGACAATGCCGCCGCCCTTTCCATGTATAAGTCCGCAAAAATGCGCGCTATGGCGAGAGGCTTTGTTTATCGGCCCGCTCAGGAATTGGTAGCGGAGGCGCCCACCGAGGAACTGGTAAATCGGCTGAAGCATGTCGGGACGGTCAGTCAATACGATGAAGTAGAGACGCAGGCTGTTCTTGGCACAGTTGAAACAAAAGCCCCTACTCTTTCCGAGGCGTTGCAGACCTATTTTGAGTTTATCGCAGCAGGCAAGCTGCTAAATAAATCTGAAGCCCAAACGGAGACCTATTTCAAACCCAAGCGCAGAGCCGTCGCCAATTTCATCAAACTGTTTGGAGATTTGCCGATGGATCAGATTGACCGAGCCCATGGACGAGAATTTCACGCATGGTGGTCCAAGCGGCTGAAGCCATCTAAGAAGGGCGTCAGACCGCTTAGCGCCGACAGCGCTAATCGAGATATTGGTAATCTTCGAAATCTGTTCAAAGAGTATTGGGCGTATGAAGGTGACGAGAAGCGCGAAAATCCATTTCGTAATCTTCGCTTCTCTGATGTGAGATACAAAGAAATACCGCCATTTTCTGTCGATTGGGTACGCACGCGGATTCTCGTTCCCGGGCTATTTGATGAGATCAATCGAGAAGCCGCATTGATTATCTATGCAATGATCGAAACGGGCTGCAGACCGAGTGAACTTTCCAATCTCACGCCGGACAATATCAAACTCGGTCACAATGTGCCTCACATTCAAATCCGACAAAGAGCGGACCGAAAGCTAAAATCCTCATCGTCTGCCAGAGACGTGCCTTTGGTAGGCGTTTCGTTAGAAGCAATGCGCCGCGCCCAGAATGGGTTTCCGCATTTTCAAGACAAAGGCAATTTACTTTCAGCCTCGTTGATGAAGGCATTTAGAGCGCGCAAGCTCTTTGAGAGCGAAGATCACCGAATTTACTCGTTCCGCCATTCTTTTGAAAAACGCATGCTCGAGGCAGATATCGATTATGGATTGAGGTGCCTGCTTATGGGGCATAGCAATTCTAGACCTTCCTATGGCGATGGTGGTTCTCTCGATTTCAGGCGAGCTCAACTTGAGAAAATCGCCCACCCCGTTTCAACGGAATTGAGCGCTTCGATTGCTCGAATCTAAAATGCAATGCTCTAAATCAGATCGAGGCAATGCGACCTCGAAACCGTTAAATTTGAGATTGCCATGCACATGAGACGAAAAACGCTGCTATTTTTGGTTCCGCATAAATGACCAAGAACAGTCTAACGCAACGGTTTGGTCAGGTGTCTGCAGACTACCGATCACATCAAAAATCGATTTGGAACAAGCGTCGCCCTCGGAGGAGCGCAAGCCATCATCGGCAAATTGTTTGCCTATTGAATGTTTCCGGATTGAGTATTACCTGGCGCTCACATCAAGAAAGGTGAGTTCCATGTCTAGGCACTCTTTTGAATTTTTATGCAACGCTGTGCTGGCAACTGCCCGCGCAGATGAGCGTGATTATTCGGATTTCTAACCCGCCTCTCTGATCCCGGGAGGCTGTGGCCTCCCCTTGGTGTCCCAACGAAGAGACCCTGGATGGCCCAACCTCCAGGGTTTTTCTTTGGGCCAAATGTCTAAACATATTTGTCCCGCAACCGAGTTGGCGCGCCAATGCCAATAGTCGTTTCGACTTCCTCTGGCCAGGGGAGTTCGGATCGACGCTCCATCAGGCACGAAAGGAGTAAACCGATGCCTATGAAAATCCATGTGAACGTCGGCACGATTGGACATGTCGACCACGGCAAGACCACACTGACCTCTGCGATCACGCAGGTGCAGGCCGCACGTCTTGGCGGGCAAGCCATGTCCTTTGATCAGATCGACAAAGCCCCGGAAGAGAAAGCTCGTGGCATCACCATCAATACATCGCATGTCGAGTACGAGTCTGAGACACGTACCTACGCACATATCGATTGCCCGGGCCACGCTGACTATGTGAAGAACATGATCACCGGCGCCTCGCAAATGGATGGAGCGATCTTGTTGGTGGACGGCACCGAAGGCGCCGCCAAACAGACGATTGAGCACATCCTGCTCGCGCGGCAGGTCAACGTCGATCGCATGGTCGTGTTCGTGAACAAAATGGACATGCTGTCTGAAGATGAACGTGCAGAAATGCAGGAGCTGATTCAGATGGAGACGGGCGAGTTGCTTGAGTCGCAAGGCTACACCGATACGCCTTTTGTCTTCGGGTCTGCTCTAAAGGCGCTGGAAGCTGCGCTTAGTGGTCAGGCCGACAGTTCGGATATTCAATGCGTCATCGAGTTGATCGAAGCGATGGATCGGCATTTCCCGGATCCCGTCCGCGATTTTGACAGTCCGTTCCTGATGCCGATCGAGGGCGTCAACACGATTTCCGGACGCGGCACCGTCGTGACCGGACGGGTCGAGCGCGGCGTATTGAAGGTCGGTGAAACGGTCGAAATTGTTGGTCTCAACAATGATGGCGCCGAGGTCACCGTGACCGGCACGCAAGCGTTTCGGAAAGATATTCCCGAGGCGCGCGCTGGGATGAATGTCGGCCTCTTACTGCGCGGCCTGAAACGTGACGAAGTGCGTCGCGGTCAGGTGCTCAGTGCGCCTGGTGTGATCAAGCCGTTTGCCAAAGGGAAGGCGCAAATCTTCGTCCTGACCAAGGAAGAAGGGGGACGTCATACCGGTTTTGCGAGTGGCTACCGCCCGCAATTCTTCTTCGGCGTCACCGACGTCACCGGCGTCGTTAATGTCGATGATGGCAGCATCATCCATCCCGGCGATCAGGCCGAGATCAGCTTCGCGCTGAACAAGCCGATCGGGATTGAAAAAGGTGTCCGTTTTGCCATTCGCGAAGGTGGTAAAACGGTTGGCGCCGGCCTCGTCACCGAGGTCGCCGCTTGAAACTATTCGCCTGCGAGCCTCGCAGATTGCTCGGCTCGCAGGCACCATCTCGACGCATCAGCGTAGATGGAGAAAGAGAGTTTTTCGCGATCGCTGAGATATGCAACCCCGGCTGCCTTTTATGCTCAGTACTAAGAATAAGGAAGTTACTGGCGAGTTTGTTTGACCTTGCGCGAGTTCACCGATGCCTCAAAAACTGAGCCTTCGCTAGAACTGGAAAACGTAAGCGACCGTAAATTGATCGACGTCTGCTTCTTCTTCACCCCCCATTATAATCATGGGCATCGCATCGGAACCACTCACATCAAAGTCTTCGAAGTCGACTTCAGCATTATAATATGTGTAGTCAAAGCGAACACCGTGCCGGTCGGTGAAGAAATAGTTCAGCCCCAGTCCGGCTGCAAAACCATCTGCATCAACATCAACGTTTACATCAAAGTCATCCGCTTCTGAGTCGATCGAAGAGAACTGATATCCAATTCGAAGGAAAACGTTTGAGCCCTTAACATCAAACGGATACTGACCGACCGCGAACAAACCACCGGCGAAATCTGCAGAAGCCTCTGAAGCAACCGGGACAAACGCGCCGTCAAATTCATCACCAATATCCAATTCACCATCAGAGACACCAAAGCCGATATCACCCTCGACCGCAAAATAGTCCGTAAATGAATAATTGTATCGGGCTGTGATGAGGCCCAGGTCTGCGTCATCGACGGTTGCAAATGTGTACCCGATACTAACTTTTGACTTCTGCTCCTGCGCATCGGCGGCACCTACAATACTGACGCCAAGAATGCTGGAGAGCCCCGCTAACAAAAGGGAAGAAACGCGATAATTCATAGCTTTGACTCCGCAATGCTGATATTGTTTCAATTTATATTTATCGCCAATGAAAAAATACTTTAGTATATTATTTTCGATTTTCTGGCGATCTAAATATACAATCAATATTCGAATTCCTAAAGACATTTCTATAAAATGAAGCGCGCACTGAGTGTGCGCTTCACATATATTAAATTTGCACCCAGACGCGCACCAGATGTCAATTACAGCATCAATACTTTATGTCGAAACCAAGTTATAATAAGTTTATATGTTTGTCGGATGCGAACGGTTTAAGTTGGGGACGCCCAATGGTCCTGGCCTGCCTGATCTGACTGACCCAACCGTAATGTTAAGATCGACGGTTGGTTTGCAGAGGCGCAAAGAGCCCGCGATTGACCCTCAACACTTGGTTCCAA